>Ga0209211_10003872_pt1 | contig 23854 bp, 24 predicted proteins | sample RifGroA2_FD_183992 | JGI IMG/M metagenome (GOLD analysis project Ga0209211, IMG submission 183992) | Groundwater microbial communities from Rifle, Colorado, USA - Groundwater A2 (SPAdes) (version 2) | ecosystem: Environmental > Aquatic > Deep subsurface > Groundwater | place: Rifle, Colorado...
CCGAGAAAATTTCTTCAAAAAAGTAAAATTCTTTCCCAAAATCAGGAAAAAATAGGCAATAAGTTTCCTATTTTTAGTGAAGAGATATGCTACCCCCCACCCGCTTTAGCGGGTGGATACGGCATCGCTGGCCCATTGCGTTTCCTCAGAACCACTGGCACCAGTACTTCCGAAAGTCGATTCAGACGATGATTTTCACGTCGAGCAGGTAAATCCAAAGACAACTGCCTGAACTATAACCAAAAGTTTATGCTTGATGAAAAAATCTCATTTTCGAGGTTGAAACCCAGTCCTGCCAGTTTATGTCACTAAATATGTTCGGAACTACTGGGCACGGAGGTCTGCTCATGTTTTTATAGGCAGGGCGCGAAAAACCAAACATGCCCGGGCTTTCGGATGCCGGAAAAATCACAAGATTATGGTAAGGGGCTTTGACCATGGCGCTTTGCGAGTCTGAAACATTGGAGCTGAAGAAATCCACGTCAGAACTAAAGGATGCCATCATTTCAATGGCTGCGATGCTGAACAAGCATGGCAATGGGGAAGTGATTTTCGGCGTGAAGGACGACGGCGCTGCCGTCGGGCAGCAATTCTCCGCAAAGACGCTGCGCTCAATCTCGCAGGCAATCGCTGCGCACATAGAGCCGCGGGTTTACCCTGCGGTGGAGGGGAAGACGGCGCATGGAAAAAATTGCATCCATGTTTCATTCCACGGCGAGTCGGCACCATACTTTGCGTTCGGCAGGGCATACATGCGCGTGGGGGACGACGACAGGCCGCTTTCAGCCCGCGAGCTTGAGGGGCTTTTTGTCAAGAAGAACAAGGAGGAGCTGCGCTGGGACAACAAGATATGCAAAAACGCCGCGTATTCCGACATTTCAGCGCAGAAAATGCGCTCCTTCCTGAAAAAAGCAGGCTTAGCTTTTGATTCTGTTGAAAATTCACTTTCAAAGCTCGGCATTTCCTCGGACGGAAAGATTCTCAACGCGGGGGCCCTTCTCTTTGCCAAAAGCCCGCAGAAATTCATTTCAAATGCAAAACTGCGATGCGCGGTGTTCGCAGGCACGGACACGGTAACCGCGCTTGACATGAAGGAGTTTGTTGGCGACGTGCTTTGCCTGATTGACGAGGCTCAGAGGTACATACTTGGCAATATCCACACAGGCATGCGCATAGATGGCCTGGAGCGCGTGGATGTGCCCGAAATAGACCCGGAGGCATTGCGCGAGGCAGTCATCAATGCCTTCTGCCACCGGGATTACCACAACCCAGATTCAGTCAACATCGCAATATTCTCCGACAGGGTGGAGATAAGAAGCCCGGGACTTCTATATGGCGGGCTGACGATAAAGCGCATCACCAGCGAGAAGGTGTCCGAGCGCAGGAACGACCTCCTTGCTGAGTTGTTCCACCAGATACATTATGTTGAAAAATGGGGGCAGGGGATAAGGAAAATACTTTCAAAGGAGCCCTCCGCATCCTTCAAGGAAGTGGGAAGGCAGTTCATCACGGTTTTCAGGCGCAAAAAGGACAATGCGCCACGCAGCAGTGCGGAGAAACTGTCTGACAACTACCAGAAAACTACCCAGAAAACTACCCAGAAAACTACCCAGAAAATCCTTGATTCCATCAGCAAAAATCCAGAAATCACGCGGAAAGAGCTTGCAGTTCTGCTCGGATTGACTGGGGACGGAGTCAAATTCCACCTAAGCAATCTCAGGAAGAAGAGTCTGCTCCGCCGTGTTGGCCCGGACAAGGGCGGGCACTGGGAAATCATCCACGCGAAGAGGGGAGATTAGCATGAAAATGCCTGGCAAACGCCCGAAACGCGGCAGGATGCTTGTTGCGGGCAAGGCGCACATTTCCCCCAAGCTCATTTCCCTTGCTGAAAAGACTATGCTGCTAAGGGTTGCTGAAAAAAAGTGAGAGGAGATACTATGGCGCTTTTCGGAACCAACGGGGTGAGGGGGAGGCTGGATGTGCTCACCCCGGGCCTTGCCTTTGACCTTGCCGCGTCTTTTGCCACGTCTTGCGCAGGCAGAGAGATTGCGCTGGGAAGAGACATGCGCCTTACGTCCCCAATGCTCCATTCGGCTGTGGAGGCGGGGATACTTTCAGCTGGAAAGGATGCGCTTGACTTGGGGATGGTTTCCTCCCCTGTGGCCGAGTGGGCGCTTGAGAAGAAGAAAGCAGCCGGGCTGATAATCGTCACTGCGTCGCACAATCCCCCTGAGTGGAACGCGCTCAAGTTCGTGGACGGGAAGGGGATTGCCATTTCGCATGAGAGGGGAGCCGAAATCGAGAGGATGGCTCTTGGCAAGAAATTCATGAGATCTGAGTGGAACCACGTTGGCAGGAAGCAGGAGTATCCGAACGCGGCAACCGACCACGCTGCTGCAGTCCTGAAAGCTGTGGATGCGGAAAAAATCAGGAAAAGGAAACTGCGAATCGCCCTGGATTTCGGCAACGGCACCTCCGCTCTTTCGCGTCCTGTATTCGAGTCCCTTGGATGCGAAGTGACTGTGCTAAACGAAAAAATCGATGGGCATTTTCCTGGAAGGCTTTCCGAGCCCTCCGAGCCAAATGTGCAGAGGCTTCTCAAAACAGTGCGCGAAAAATCGGCAGACTTCGGCGTTGCATGGGACGGGGATTCCGACCGCGTTGTGTTCGTGGACGAAAGGGGGAGCTGGATAGTGGGCGACAAGGGATTTGCGATTTCCGCGAAAAAGGCATGCGAGGAGGCAAAGGGGCAGAGAGAAAAGGTGGTGGTGACTACCGTTGCAACGAGCAGATGCGTGGAGGATGCCTGCGCTTCGCTTGGCGCGAAAACAGTTTACACAAAAGTTGGGGCGCCTTATCTTTCCGAAAAGATTGTAGAGCTCGGGAAGAAGGTGGTTTCAGGCGGCGAGGAAGTGGGAGGCGTAATCTGGCCCGGCTTCTCGCTTGCAAAGGACGGCATTTTCGCGGCTGCGAAAATGTGCGAAATGGCCTGCGACAAAAAAATGAGCGAGCTTGTGGCTGAGCTTCCGGTCTATTATGATGCGAAGGCGAAGCCTGAGGCTGCGCCCGAGAAGAAAGAAGCCGGGCTTGCTGCTGCGAAAAAGCACGCTGAAAAGTCAGGCGGCAGGCTCACGCTCATAGACGGAGTGCGTATTGATTTTGAGGATGGCTGGGCGATTGTGAGGGCATCGGGCACCGAGAACGCCATGCGGATTTTTGCAGAGGCGAAGACGCAGAAAAGGGCAGATTCGCTGATGAAGGAATATAAGGACGTCGTGGAGAAGGCGATGGAGAGCTAGCTTAATGCATTTTGATAAACCTGTTTTACAAAATGCACGCTTTTTGTCAATTACAATTTACAAAATGTAAGAAATATAAGCCTTTCTGCCATAATTCATCCATGGACGAAATGGCCTTTTCAAAGCTGTTGAAAAACAGCGAAGCGCGCAAGGCGGACGCTGGCCGCTTTGTTTTCAGGCGTTACCTGTTTGACAGCCTGGCAAACACGCCTGCCGGAACCCACGCTGGCATATGCGGGCTTAGGGGAATTGGCAAGACCGTGCTTCTGCTCCAGCTTGCCAATGCGATGAAAGACTCGTTTTACTTTTCATCAGACGCCGAGTACCTGGAAGAATACGACCTTTATGACATAATGCGGTTTGTTGCCTCCAGAGGCTGGAAACATCTGTTCATAGACGAAATACACACGCGAAGCGAATGGAAATCGGCCCTCAAAACCGCTTATGATGAAAACCTTGCCCGGGTGTTTTTTTCAGGCTCATCCGCATTGGAACTCCGGAAGGGCGCGGATCTTTCAAGGCGGGCGCTCTTGTACCATATGAAGCCGGTCTCATTTCGTGAGCACCTGGTCATAAAAAAAGGAATCCGGGATGCGGGACGCATCAGCCCGCAGGCGCTTTTCGAAGAAAAAACAAGGGCCGTCTTCGCTTCGTCCAATTCGGAATTCGCAGGTTATGTTGCGGAATACCATTCCTTCGGAGGATTGGCATATCCAAGCGTGAACCCGGAGCAATTCTCCCTCATGCTTTCCAATTCGCTGGAGAAGATAATCTATTCTGACCTGCCACGCTCGGAAGTCCTGAAGCACGAAAGCGTGGAAAGCGTGAAAAAAATACTGCAATGGATTGCCATAAGCCCGCCTGCCGAACTGAGCTATTCGTCGCTTGGCGGAAAGCTCAGCGTTTCCAAGCCCACCCTGATGAAAATAGTGGACGCCATTTGCCGGATGGGGCTGGTGATGCGCGTACTTCCGTGCGGAAAGGATCTTGTGCGAAAGGAACCGAAACTCTACCTGGCGCCCCCGTTCCGCACCCACATAGCAAGGTCGGTCCTCCGTGAGCCGGACGCTGGCGCTCTGCGGGAGGAGTTCTTTGTTTCCCATGCTGACAAGCTCTGCTACCTGAAAGGCAACCGTGGGCAAAAGACGCCTGATTTCCGATTTGAAGGGCGGACAGTGGAGGTTGGCGGGGCGGGAAAGAACTTCGGGCAGGAGCCGGAATTCATATTGAAGGATTCCGAGGAGTTCACTGGCAAGTCCATACCGCTTTACATGGCTGGGTTCCTGTATTAGATGATGTTTCGAAAATCTTCTGGGTGTTGCACAAGCCAGTCATGCCCTTTTTCTGCACTGGAGCGGAATCCCTATTCCGCTGCTTCGGAGCTTTTCATCAGGAAAAGCCAAAGCGGCACAACCTTAACCTTGCCTCTTGGGGAAAATTCATCCTTGCTTACCACCACTCCACGCGGAGATTTATAAATTTCCATAAATCGCAGGGCCTGCCCCTGCGCAACTTTCCCAAACTTGACTTCCACCGGCACGGCAACCTTCCCTTTCTTTTTTACAAAATCAACTTCAAAGCTGTTGCGGTAATAGTACTCTGCCTCAAGATGGGCGGCAACCAGCGTTTCAGCCACTTTGGAAAGGACTGCCCCTGAAAAGAAGTCTTCCCGCATGGCAAATGTGAATGCAGGGCTGGTGGGATAGATTTTCTTGTTCTTCCTTGACGTTGCCAGGGCGCTTCCACGCAGGTTTTTCACATCGCATATGAGAAGGGCATGCTTGAGATATTCAATGTAATTTGCGACAGTTATCCTGTTCCTTCCCAGGTCTTTCGCAATCCCCTCAACATTGGCAATCATGCCAGGCTCGCGGGCAAACAATTCATGCAATGCCCTCAAAAGCTCGAGATCCCGCACTCCAAACTCCTGCGGAATGTCGCGGTAGAGTATCCTGTCCAGCACCGCGCTTTTGACGTACTTCCGCACCATCCCGTCCTCCGCGTGGTCGGTTATTTCCGGAAAGCCGCCTTTCCGCATGTAGTCTGCAAGATGGAGGGACGCCTCTTTTTGGTAAAGCTCTGGCCGGCTTTCATCCATCTTTGCACCCTTCCACTGCAAAAACTCGCGGAATGAAAGCGGCTTGACATGCACGTCGACCACGCGCCCGGCAAGGCTTTCGGCGGCTTTTTTTTGCAGTGAAATCGAAGCCGAGCCGGAAACAAATATCTTCAAGTCCGGGTTCAGGTCGTATAGGACTTTGAGCTTGGATTGCCAATCGCCGACCTTCTGCACTTCGTCCAGGAAAAGGTAGGTTTTTTGCCCGCCAATCCTGCCTTTTATCACCTTTTCCTCGTATGCAGACAGAATCTGCTCGATTTGCGCAGGCTGCTCGTCAAACGAAAAGTAGAGCACCCTCAGCGGATTTATGCCTTTTTTCAGGAGCATGTCCGCCAGCTGGTAGAGTATGGTGGATTTGCCCACTCTCCGCAGCCCATAGAGCAGCACTATGAACCGTTTGTCAATATACTTTGCCGCTTCTTCAAAGTAGGGCCGCCTGTGCGTGCCAAGAAGCCCGGGCGGCACACCTTCCCCTACCCACCAGGGATTGAATTTCTCCAATGCGCCAACATCCATGGCAATCACGTTCATATAGTGTAATATACTAATAAAGCTTTTATTAGTATAGTATGATATACTGATACAGCATGATAACCCCGAATTTGATTCCACCTGCTGGGCGTACCACTTTACATGGCCGGGTTCCTGTATTAAGAGATGTTTCGAAGAATATCGAAACCTATATAAATAGCCTAATTCAAAAATCGAAACATGAAGAAAAAGGAATGGATTTACAGGGAACTTGCCTGCAACGCGCTGAAGGAACGTGGTGCGCGGTTCACCCAGCTTGGGCTGTCCAGGAAATTCGGGATATCACTGTCCACCGTGCACAATGCCATTTTCCCGCTTGTGCAAAACGGGATTGTTTCCCCCCTTTCCAGGGGATGCAGGCTCTCAGACCTTGGAAAGCTCCTGGCATTCTGGGGAACGCAGCGGAAGCTTGCGAAAGACGTTGTCTGGAGCGGCTGGGCAGCAAGCGTCTCCGAAGCTGAAAAGGCGATGCCCTCGGGGATAGTCTGGGGAGGCTGCACTGCATACAGGCTGAGGCACAATGAGGCCGTGGCAGACTATTCCACAGTGATTGTTTATGCTGACCAGAAAGAGGCTGCAGAAGCTGGGGGGAGATTCAGGAATGAAAAGGGAAATGCCAGAGTGCTGGTGCTTGGCAAAGACCCCTTTCTTGCAGGCTATGCCGACAAAGGCATATGCCCTGACCCGCAGGTCTATGTTGACTTATGGAACCTGAACGACTGGCAGTCCGCCAGATATAAGGATGCACTTGGAAAGAGGATGGGGCTATATGAAACAGTATTGGAATGAGACGGTCACTGAAAAAAGCTACCATTTTTTGCTGGAGCTGTCATCTGGGCACTCGTTTGTCCTTATAGGCGGCTGGGCAGTCTACCTCCACACAAGGGCCCAAAAATCAAGGGACATTGACATCGTGGCTGATTATGGTTCCCTTTTGGCGCTCGAAAAGGAATTCGGGCTCTTGAAAAACGAAAGGCTCGCGAAATACGAAATAAGGACAGGGGAGTTTGACGTTGACATTTATGTCCCGAAATTCTCGCGCTTGTCCTACCCTGTGGAAAAAATATTGGAAAACCACAATGTAGTAGATGGAATCCGGGTGGCAACCGTGCCCCAGCTCCTGATGCTCAAGCTCGGGGCTTGGAAAGACCGGGCCGAAACGCCGAAGGGCGAAAAAGACGCGATAGACATCGTGAGCCTGCTTTACCATGCCGAATCCGATGCGAAGGAAATCGTCAACTACCACCGTCTAAAGACGGTGGCTTGCTCCATCCGCTTGGAGAGCAATAGGCTGGTTGACAGCAGCCCTTGAGGATTGGTATTTATGCAGGATGTTTTTGGCAGCGTTCAAGTCGGCGTGGAGAACCACGTTGCAGGTTTTGCACCTGAACACAGAGCCTTGCCTCTGCCCCTTCTTGATGCTTCCACATGCGGAGCAAGCTTTGGAGGTATTCCTTGCTGGAACAAACTCAACAGCGACACCTCGCTCTTCCCCTTTGTATTTGAGAAAGGTTTCAAGCTGGTAAAAAGCCCAGTTGGAGAAGAGCCAGTTCTGCTGATGCCTGTGCCTTGCGGTTCTGATTCCCTTGAGGTTTTCCAGAATCAAAGCTCCGTTCAGTCCTGCGCTGTCTATCAAAGTTCTGCTTATGCAATGGTTGACATCAGCCATAAAACGTTTCTCCCTGCCGCGCATCCTGGAAAGATGTCTCTTGGCAGAACGAGTGCCTTTGGCTTGCAGCCTTGCCCTGAGCCCAACGTATCTCTTCTTGACGGAAAAAACATCACGGCCTTCATAGAGCCAACCATCAGAGGTGGCAATCAGATTGGTTATTCCCCTGTCAACACCGATAACTTTTCCACTCCCGTTGGATTTGATGGCCGGCTTCTCAATCATAATCATCAGCCTGAGCTTGTTGTCCCTGCATTTCACGAGGTTGCTTTCCTTGACCTTCCAATCGGAGAACTTCTGAAAATACAAAGGGACGTTGAGCTTCACCTTGAGCCTCCCTTCCTTTGTCAGAAGGCTTGCGGATTTCTTAACGAGGTCTATTGTGCTGCTGCGGGAATCATAATGGACGGCTCTTCCAGAAAAATTTGGTCTTGGAGCTTTTCGCCTGATGGCTCCCTTCACGGAAGAGCAGGCATACTTGTTGGCAACAACCGCAAGCTGGGAGGGAAGGCCAAAGCGTTCCCTGAGAATGGGATAGTTGAAATGGTGCATCCTGAAGGTGTTGGTTTCTTCATGGTCATAGCAGGAGGAAACGACAAAGTTTTGGGCATCAGCCATAAGCAAAAGGTTTTCATCAAAGATAGCCCTCTGCTCTGGCAGTTCCTCAACAACAGTCTGTATCGTTTTCATCATAACCCTATTAGGAAGGAGAATGCTTATAAGCCTATTTGGGCAAAATCCACTTCTGAAAACAGTTCTCAGGAAAGGCAAGCTATGGTCTCCAAGTTATTATGTGGGAACCGCAGGACATGTTTCAGAAGAGACGATACGGAGATATATTCAAGAGCAGGAGAAGGGTCGCAATTCCTCCTCTGGCTGAAGCCAGAGGTCTCCTTGCGAGGGGCATTATGAAAATAATACATGCATTCGGGAGCCGCGCCTGCGCCATAAAGATGGCGCCTTTGATCAAGGAAGGAATCCGCAGGGGGCACAAGAACGTCATTGTCTGGAGCGGGCAGCACTATGACGACAATCTGTACCTGGACCTGTTCGACGATTTGGAGATCCCGAGGCCGGACTATGACATAGAAGCCAGGGGATCCTCGCCGGAAATCGGGGCAAAGATACTTGTGGAATTCGAAAAAATATGCAAAAAGGAAAAGCCGGACATTGTGCTTACGCACGGGGACACATTCACTGCGATGTTCTTTTCCCAGGCTGCCGCGCTCTCACTGGTGCCTGTGGGGCACGTTGAGGCTGGCTTGAGGACCTATTCCTGGGAGCCATTCCCAGAGCAGATATGCACAAAAACTTCTGATGCCTGTTCCGCGCTTTTCTTTGCGGCAACGGAAAAGAACCGCAAGGACCTGCTGTCCGAGCATGCGCCGGAAGAGAGGATATTCGTTGTCGGCAACAGCGTTGTTGATGCCGCCCTGGAACACGCTGTACTCGCGAAGAAGAAGAGCCGCATTACCGAACGCTTCAAAATCAGGCATCCTTTTGTGTTCTGGTCCTGCCACAGGAAGGAGAATATGCTTTCTGAAAAGAGGATGACGGGAATATTCGGATCGCTTCTTGATATGAAAGAGGTGAATTTCTTCTGTTCAGTGCTTCCTTCCACACAACTTGCGGCTGAAAAATATGGGTTTGCTGACAAGCTCAAGAATGCCCCGCACATAATCTGGGAGAAGTGCCTTCCCAAATATACAGACGCGCTTTGCCTTATGCTGGAGTCCGACCTGGTTCTCACTGACTCAGGGGGCATGCAGGAGGAGTGCGCAGCGCTCCACATACCCTGCCTCACCCTGCGCTATGTGACCGACAGGCCCGAATCAGTGGAGGCAGGGGCAAACAGGTGCGTGGGCTGCGAAAAGGAGAATATCGTTAAGGAAGTGAAAGGGATTCTTGGCAATCAGGCTGCGGCAAAAAGGATGAGGGGGACAAAAAACCCCTACGGCGACGGGAAAACCTCGGGGCGCATTTTCGACATAATCGAGCGCTTCAAGGGCAGGCTCGAGCGCTGGGAAAAGAAAATCAGGAAAGAAGCTTAGCCCCCGAACACGCCCCTAATGCGCATTTTCCCCCCCTTGCCGATATTTATAGAATCCTTTGACATCATGGAGATATGGTCTTCTATTGACTTGATTTTCGGCTTCACGTGTTTATCGAGGAATGTGCGCATATCCAGCTCGTTATTTTTAAGCAGGTCGGCAATCTCTGCGCTGTTCCCATTCCGGCTCCTTGCCAGGAATTCAATCGACGCAGCCACGCTGAACAATGGATGCAGGGCATCTTTGTTTTCATCCATTCCCTTCACCAAGTAGGAAAAGAGTTCCTGGCTGGTAAGCGAGCGCGGGTCCTTTTTTTCCTGTGCTTTGACTGTTACGAATATTTCACTTGCCTTCGGGTCATAGTTGAGAAAGGAGCGCCCATGGAGCATTTTCGAAAAGCTCTTCGTCACCATGCCTGGATGATAAATTAGTAATTCTGAATGCGGCTTTTTCTGTGTCGTTGCCATCCGATATCACCTGTTGTAATTTATAAATCAACGTATTATTACTGCCATGAATATTTATAAACACTATTGAACAGAAATATACATATGCTTAGGTACCTTGAGGAGCACTTCGCAGGCCAGAGGGCTAAGCTTCGAGTAGTTACAGAGATGCTGCGGCTGGGGCTGCGCGTGGGCGAGAAGGGAAAACTTTACTGCGGGAACATCGAGCTTGCCCCTGCAAAGGTGGCGCGCGCGCTTTCTGTGGACAGGCGGGTGGTGATCGAGACCTGCAGCGAAATCGCCTATGACGAAAACCTTTACAGGATATTCTCTGAATTGGTTTCAGTCGCAAAGGTGTCAGGGGCGGCAAAAAGGCTGGGCCACGACGTGATAGAAATCGAGGCAGACCCGGATTCGCTCGGAGTGGTGGCAAAGGTGGCAGGGGTGCTCTCCAGGCACAACGTGAAAATCCGCCAGATAATCGCGGACGACCCTGACTTGTACCCTGAGCCCAAGATGCACGTGGTGGTAAACGGCAAGCTGCCGCAGAAGGCTGCCTCTGCCCTGCGGTCGCTTGGCCTGAAGTCGGTTTCGTTTAAATAGGTTTTCAGCAGAATTCCTGGGGGACAGAGCATGACAAAAGCAATCGTTCTTTGCGGAGGCAAGGGCACCAGGCTGCGCCCGTATACATATACAATACCAAAGCCCATGCTTCCACTTGGGAAAAAGCCCATACTCGAATACGTGCTTGCCAGCCTCAAGAGGGCGGGAATAACCGAAATCTACCTTACTGTTGGCTACCTGCACGAGCAGATCGAGAAATACTTCGGCGACGGGGGCAAATGGGGCCTGAAGCTCCACTATTCAGTCGAAACTGCCGAGCTTGGCACGGCGGGCTCGATAATACCGCTCATGGGGAAGCTTGACGGCACGTTCGTGGTCATGATGGGCGACCACCTCTCAAACACAGAGATAGGAAAGATTATCGAATTCCACTGCAAACACGGCGGGATTGCCACGATCGCTCTCAACAGGAAGGGCGTGCCGCTGGAATACGGGGTGGCTGACATGGAGGGCGAGCGCATTGTGCGCTTCCGCGAAAAGCCCATAGTTGAAAACCTGGTGAACACCGGCGTATACGTCTTTGAGCCTGAAATATTCGAGCTCATCAAGCCCAAGGAGGATTTCGCAAATGACGTGTTCCCCCGCCTTCTTGCGGAAAAAAAGAAGCTGACCGGCTATGTCTTTTCCGACTACTGGCTGGACATCGGAAGGACGACGGACTACGAGCACATCAACCAGTTCATCTCGGTAATCGACCTGGCAAAGGGAATGGACTGACGGGAACAGTGGGTGCTACTTTTCAGCAACAATCTCCTTCAGGCCCTGCTCAAGGGGGATTTTCGGATAAAAGCCGATCTTCCTTTTTGCAAGCGAGATGTCGGCAACGCTTTTCCTGATGTCGCCTTTTCGCTCGCGCTGGAGCAAAGGGTTCGGCGTTTTGCCTGCAAGCGAACACATCTTTTCCAGCAGGTCCAGAATTGCAGTGCCCTTGCCCGAGCCTATGTTCAGGGGAGAATCGCAGCCGTCTGAGCTTATTGCAAGGGAAAAGGCGTTTGCAGCATCGTCCGCGTGCACAAAGTCGCGGGTCTGCTCCCCGTCGCCGTAAATTATTGGCTGCTTGCCCTCGGCAATTGCCTCGGAAAATTTCGTTATCACGCCTGAATAGGGCGAAAGGGGATTCTGCCCCCTGCCATAGACATTGAAGAGGCGCAACACTGTGTTCCTCATGCCATAGAGCCTGCTGTAAAGGAGAACGTAGCGCTCTGAGGCGAGTTTCGAAGCCCCGTAGGGCGAGAGGGGGCTGGCTGGGTGTGATTCAGGCACGGGGATCTCCTCGGGATCGCCGTAGACTGCCGCAGAGGAGGCGAATGCCACCTTGGGGACAGATGCCCTTCTTGCAGCCTCAAGCACGTTTATGGTGCCCTGGGCATTCACCTGGAAGTCGGAAAACGGGTCTGAAACAGATGCCTGGACGTCTATGAGCGCTGCCAGGTGCACGATTGCGTCAGCTCCTGAAAAAAGCTTCTGCAGCTTCAACGGATCCAGCACCGAGGCGCGCACGAATTCGGCTTTCACGCCCATTGGCGGAGGGGCAATGTCAATTATCCTGACATCGTGCCCCTCTTCAGCAAGAAGGCTGCACAAATGCGATCCAATGAAGCCCGAGCCGCCTGTGACAACTATCATGGAAAGACCAGCCAGGAGTCAGATGAGCCTCCCGTACAAAAGAATCGCAAGCAAAGCACATAATCCTTCCGCCGCAATGAAAGCCAGCACCAGCTTCTGCTCGGAAATCCCCCCGCCCAATTTCATCACCAGCTGCGCCAGTCCCCGAACGCGGTTTTCCACAGGGTAGAGCCTCCCGTTTTTCAGTTCGCCCCACCACTTGGCTGAAGGGAAGCGGTTGGCTGCCTTGATGAAAAAGTCAAGCACATAAGGGATGACCAGTATTGCCCCTGCGGTCTCCAGGTTGCCTATAATCACTGCAGAAGCAAGCGCAGCGCCGATCGTAAGGTTGCCAATATCGCCTGTGAACACCTTGGCAGGATACCAGTTGAACGGAAGGAATGCAATAAGGGCGCCTGCCATGGCTGCCGAAATCATTGCCATTTCGGTCGAGCCGTTGGAAAGCGCAAGAAGCAGCGTGCAGGCGAATATCACTATGCCCATGCCAGATTCCATGCCATTGAAGCCTGCAAGCATGTTGGTCAGGTTGGAAGCCACTGTCACACCCAGGGGAATTACCAGAAAGATATAGTAAAAGCCGAAATCGAATGAGCCAAGGAAGGGGATGGATAGTTCTGTGCTGCCGGCTGCGCTGACCGCCACCAGCGGGAGGGCCGCGGCCATGGGGAGAACTGCCTTGATGGACTGCCTCATGGAAAAGAGGTCGTCATAGGTGCCGATTACCGAGATTATCATTATTGTGAGCATTGCCGCGAGTATTTCGATGAGCTTGAAAGGGTAGCCCAGGAAAGTCTGCAGCGCAATTGCAATGAGAAGGGAGCCGATCGCGCCCATCACTATGCCAAGGCCGCCCATTTCGGCAACTTCTGGCGCGCCTTTCTTGTTCACGTCCCTCCCGGTCATTGAAGCTGCCGTGAATTTCCTGATTAGAAGGGGCATGACAACGGACGTTATTGCACACGAGGAGAGGAAAATTGCCGCAATGAAGCCGAGATCGACAACCATTTCATCACCTGGTCAACCAAATCCAAATTTTCTTCCTAATTTACCTTAAATACGGTGACTTTCCCATGTTCCGAAACCTTTGCAAGCTCATCAGCTTTCCCGGAATATATTTCCACGAAATAGGGGACGGGCTCGCCCTCTTCCACCACTATCAGGCGGTTCTGCGCAGAGTCATGTGGAATGTCCTGCCTGAGAAGCAGCATTCGTGAAAGGGGGACGCTTGCGTATACCCTTCCTGCCTGGTCGATGAGCTGGCCATCCCGAAGCAGGAAATCGCCTTTGGTGTCAAGCTCGCGCACCAGCACGCTTCCGCTTAAAGGGGATACGAATTGCGCGAAATTCCTCCCAGAGGAGGTGAGGTTGGAGTACGGGAAGTACGATTCATAGCCGCCTCCCGGGGCTGCCTGCTCATCAAAATAGGAAAGCGAAATGAGAAGATGCGTCCCTGAGTCAGGCACCCCTTTTCCGCTTGCCAGGTATTGCGACAAAGCCTTCTGGCTTTCCAGGCTGGAGGATCGCAGGTAGAATCTTGCAGCGTCCTGGTAGCCGATCAGCGCAACCTTGGGCACGCCCTTGCCCGTAAGCGAGGATAATGCACCCGCCATGTCCTTGTCAACGTATTGCGGGTAGAATTCCTTGCTGGGAGGCAGCTGATAGAATAAGGCAATCGAGGAGGATAGCACGAGAAGTGCCAGGCCGCCAGCGGCAAAAGCAGGGCCGTTCCTGTATCCGTAGAAATGCAGGAGGAGGGGGGAAAGGAAGGAAAGCATGAATGAAATCGCAACAGCCTTAAGTTCGCCTGCAAGAGGGGATGCCAAGCCAAAGATTGCAAAAAATGCAAGGGAATAAGCGCACGCAAGCTTTGCCTGCCTTGAGGCGAGCTTGTCAGAGGCAGCCTGCCTTATACCATCTGCAGCAGGGGCGAGCAGCAGCATGGAACCTGCAAAAGGGCTTACTGCGGATGCCAGAACACCTGACAGGAAAAGGAACAGGTATTCCTGGCGCACCTCGCGGAAAAAGCAAAGGACAGCCGCGCAGGAGGAAGCAGCGAGCAGGAAAGGCGAGAGGGAGAATAATGACTGCATTCCCTGCAAGCCAAGCGAGATAGACTGTGCATTATGTGAGAGGAAGGCGCCTGCTGCGAAAGTGGCGCCAAGCGCGATTAACTGCGCAAGCGCCTTTTGGCCCTTTTCCCTTGAAGGGAGCGCAAACGAAAGCAGGAACAGGAATCCGGCAATTCCGAAAACCGCATCCAGGAAGGCAGAGAGAAAGGCGAAGAAAACCGCTATAACAAGCGCGATGGTTTGCCTCTTGGAATGGAAATGGGAGAAAGAAAGGAGAAAGAGCGAGAAGGGCAGGGCTGCAAAAGGCAGGCTGCCAAAGACTCCTGGCAAAAACTGCATGGCTGAAAGCGAACAGGCAAACAAAATCACTGCAAACGCGGATGCGCTTCTTCCTGCGCCAAGCTGGCGCAGGGCGAGATAGAGGAAAAGTGCTGTCAAGGCAAGCAGAACTGACGGGAATATCAAAAGGAAGGAAACTATTGCCTGCGGCGAGGAAGCCTCCTGCCCTGCAAGCGAGGCATATGCGCCCTGGAGTGCGGCTGCAGCCTGAAGGTGCAGGGGCTGGATTGCTGACATTTCTGGCAGCCGCTGGATCACCATTGCTGTGTTGAAATCTGGAAGAGTCTCCTTCATGGGAAAATGCCAGAAGCCAAGTGAAACCAGGAATACAATGAGCACAGCGTATATTTCATTTTTTTCTATTTTCAGCTCGGGCATCAATAAAACCCCATTATTCATAGCTCTTGAGCAATTCCTCAGCGCGCCTGGTTGAGACGTTCCCCTCTTTTGCCATCTGCCCGGCTACCCTGTCCACCGATTCGCCTTTTGCGCCAGCGGCAATCGCCACGTTTTTTGCATGGAGCGCCATGTGCCCGCGCTGTATGCCTTCTGTTGAGAGCGCCTTGAGCGCTGCGAAGTTCTGCGCCAAGCCGATCGATGCCATTATGCACGAAAGCTCGCCTGCTGATTTCACGCCAAGAATTGCAAGGGCGACTCCTGCCGAGGGAAGCGAGCGCGTGGCCCCTCCCACTGTCCCGACTGCAAGCGGAAGCTCGATTTCGCCATGCAGGTCGCCGTTCGGAAGCTTTTTGTAGCGGGTGAGCGGGCCGTATTTCCCCCCCATTGCCGCATAGGAGTGCGCGCCTGCCTCAACCGCGCGCCAGTCGTTCCCGGTTGCAACCGCCACTGCGTCAATCCCGTTCATAATGCCCTTGTTGTGCGTGGATGCTCGGAAAATATCCGCATCGGCAAAAGCCCAGGCGTCGAGTATGCCTTCCACCGCGTCCTGCCCAATGGTCTCCTTTTTCCAAATGGCAGTCGCTCTTGCCAAGCGGAGCACAGCCAAATTCGTGAGTATCCTCAGCCGCGCCTTGCCCCCTGCAATTTCGGCGATTTTAGGCGCAACCCCTTCCAAAATCGTGTTCACCGTGTTCGCGCCCATGGAGTCGCGAACGTCAATGTGGAACTCAGCAATAACCATGCCGCCGCGCTTTGTTTCAATTGCCCGCGCAGAAAAGCCCCGCAATCCCCCGCCGTAAGAAGCAATATTGGCGGCAAACGGTTCTGCATGTTTGAGGATTTCTGCCCTGGCGGCGTTTAGCTTCTCGGCCGCATTCTTCGCGTCCTTCATCCCCACAATCTGCACCTGGCCGATCATAACAGGCGGGTCGGCGTTCGCGGAAAAGCCGCCGGTGTCCCTGCAAAGCTTCGCCCCGTTGGACGCGGCTGCGACCACCGAGGGCTCCTCGATTGCCATGGGCACCAGCACTTCTCGTCCGTTCACTATGAAATTCGTTGCAACCGCAAAGGGCAGTGCATGGAAGCCAAGGACGTTTTCTATTATTTTCTCTGCCGAGGAGAAGGGCAAGGGCGAGTCTGACTCCAAAAGTTTTTTCTGCTCGGAATTAAGCCCTGAAGCATCCACTGCCTCATCTATCCTCTTTTTCCTGTCCATCTTGTACAGGCCCGGGATTGCGGACGATTTCTTTTCCATTTTCACTCCCGCCAAAAGGTGCATTAGACAGTTTTTAAAGATTGCACATGAAGAAACACCGCGAGGCAGATAAATGCAGGGCAAACGAGTCGTTTTGGGCCTGATTCAGATGCGCATGGGTGAAAGCAAGAAGGAAAACCTTGAGCGTGCGCTGGGCATGATAAAGAAGGCAAAGGGAATGGGGGCAGAAGTGGTTTGCCTGCCAGAACTTTTCACAGCCCCGTATTTCGCGCAGCAACGTGGGGGGAAGCGGGAAGCCGCCTTTCAAGCCGAAGAGGTGCCTGGGAATACAACCCTTGCCCTTTCCAATGCTGCATCGGAAAACAAGGTTGTGATTGTGGGCGGCTCGATATATGAGAAAGACGGATCAAGACTATACAACACAACGACCGCATTTGACGAGAAAGGCAAGCTGATTGGAAAATACAGGAAAATCCACATACCGCAGGATGAATGTTTTTTCGAAAAGGACTATTTTGACGAGGGGAACTTGGGCTTCAAGGTTTTCAAAACCGGCTTTGGGAACATAGGGGCCCTCATTTGCTATGACCAATGGTACCCTGAAGCTGCCAGGTGCGAGGCGCTGTTGGGGGCGGACATGGTATTATACCCTACTGCAATAGGCACTGTGGATGGCATGGAACAATCAGAGGGGAGCTGGCAGTCAGCATGGGAAAACGTAATGCGCGGGCACGCAATTGCAAACGGCATGGCAGTTGCAGCGGTTAACAGGTGCGGCAAAGAGGGAAAGATGGATTTTTGGGGCGGCTCGTTCGTGTGCGACGCATTCGGCAAAACAATCGCGCGCGCAGGAAGCAAGGAGGAAGTGCTGATAGCTGCAATCGACCTTGAGCATGGCAAAATGGTGCGCGAGGGCTGGCGTTTCTTCCATAACAGGAGGCCGGACCGGTATAAAGGAATAATCAGCCGGAAAAAATGAGGAAAAGCATGGCGGCAACTCCTTCTTCCTTGGGATTTTCCATGCCAGCAGAGTGGGAACCGCACGAGGCAACCTGGCTTTGCTGGCCAAAAAATGAGGAAACTTTCCCACCTGCAATAATCAGGAGGGTGGAAGATGCCTACTGCAAGATGATAGGCGCATTGCAGCAGGGCGAAAAAGTGAAGCTCCTCGTTGACAGCAAAGAGGAAGAACAGCGCGTTGAAAAAATCCTGCAAAGCAAAGGGGTAATGGGCGGCACTGTCCTTTTTTTCATGATAAAAAGCGTTGATGTCTGGATGCGGGACTACGGGCCCACCTTTCTTTCGGACAGGAAAACAAACAAAAGATCGGCAGTGCGCTGGAAATTCAATGCGTGGGGCAACAAGTACGATGACCTGCTTTTGGACAATAGCACTGGAGACGCCATAGCGGATAGCTTCAAAGGCAGCATGGAGGTTTTCCGCCCGGGCATTGTGATGGAAGGCGGCTCAATTGACGTGAACGGGCAGGGCTCGCTCATCACAACGGAACAATGCCTTCTCAACAAGAACAGGAATCCCGCGCTTTCCAAATTGAAGATTGAGCGATACCTTTGCGACTACCTGGGTGCAAATAGGATTGTCTGGCTGAAGGACGGCATTGATGGGGACGATACTGACGGGCATGTGGATGATTTTGCAAGGTTTGTGGGGAAAAACAGCGTCTTATGCGCCAGAGAGGACGATGAACACGAAAGCAACCACGCTGTCCTGAAAAGGAATGAAGCGCTTCTTTCGGAATCCGGCTTCGAGGCAATTCCGCTTCCCATGCCCACGCCAGCAATTGATCCGGCGGAAAACAGGCGCCTTCCTGCAAGCTTTGCCAATTTCTACATTGCGAATTCCTGCGTGCTTCTCCCAACATTCAACGACAGGAATGATGCGAAGGCTATTGAAATTGTGCAGGGCTGCTTTCCCAATCGTGAAGTCGTGCCCATCCCCTGCCGCGATCTGGTTTATGGTTACGGGGGCATACACTGCGTGACCCAGCAGGAGCCGAAATAAGCATTTATAACCTCGGCTGCAAAGGAAGAGCATGAAGAAGATACTTGCCTACAAGCGGCTGTTCAGGATCGAGCATGCACTGATGCTTGCCGCAGCTGTGCTATTCTCAGAGCTTCTGACAGCCGACGCTTTCGATATCCCGCTTCCCACGATTGAAATTATCCTCCTCTCCCTTGCAGTGCCGCTCTTCATCGAAATGGGCTCGTTTGCCCTCAACGATTACTGGGACGTGAAATCTGACAGGGAAAACAGGCGTCTGGACCGCCCCATTGTTACAGGCGATATCAAGCCCAAGAATGCTTTGGCTGCGTCTGCCATTTGCTATATTATTGGTGTGGGCGCAGCAGTGCCGCTCCCTGCCAACGCGCTTTTCATAGCCGTCTTCTTTGCATTGTTCTCAATGCTCTATAACCTGCTTCTGAAGGACGTGGCGCTCCTTGGGAACGCCTACATAGCATCTTCCATGGCAATCCCGTTTGTGTTCGGCAATATCATTGTGTCCGATATGTCATTCCTCCCCCTGCTTGCGATAGCAGACGTGGCATTTATTGCCGGCTTGGGCAGGGAAATAATCAAGACAGTGGAGGATGTGGAAGGGGACGTCAAGCACAGGAAGTCCAGCACCCTGCCTGCGCTGGTGGGAAAGGCAAACGCGATTTTCGGCGCGCAGGTCTGCTATGCCCTGCTGGTGCCCTTATCCTTCCTGCCCTATTTCTTCGGGCTTCCCATGAACACCCTTTCCCTGGGGGCAGTCACGCTCACTGCGCTTGCATTCGCCTTCATGGCGGTTGAGGTTTCCAAAAAGCCCACCCAAAAAACTTTCGAGTCGGCCAGGAAAACCTCCCTTCTTGCGCTTGCAATCGGACTTCTAGGCTACGCCGCGAGCCTAATTTAAACATTCCCAGTCAATTCTTCTTCGGTGTGGGCATGGAAGAAGTCATCACTAAGACAGAACTTCCGCTCAAGCTTTTTTCGCGCGGAAAGGTCAGGGACACCTACGAACTTGATGGCGGCAACTTGCTCATGGTGGCGTCCGACCGCCTGTCAGCATTTGACGTTGTTTTCAGCGAAGGCATACCCTACAAAGGAAAGATACTGTCCGGGCTTAGCTTATTCTGGTTCGAGAAGCTGAAAGGCGTGGTGGAAAACCACCTAATTTCAACGGAAATGCCATCCGGCCTGCCTTCCTACCTGAAAGGAAGGAGCATGATAGTGAAGCGGGCCGCTCCCATCAAGCTCGAGTGCGTTGTCCGCGGCTACCTGGCAGGCTCGGGACTTAAGGAGTATAATTCAAGCGGAACTGTGTGCGGCGTCAAATTGCCATCTGGCCTGAAAAATTCAAGCAAGCTGCCCTCCCCGATTTTCACGCCCTCCACAAAAGCGGACGTGGGGCATGACATAAACGTGAACGACGAGGAAGGGAGGAGAATTGTCGGGGACGCAACCTATGACGAAGTAAAATCCCTTTCCCTGAAAATCTATTCCACTGCGGCAGACTATGCCCGCACAAGGGGGATAATCCTGGCAGACACGAAATTCGAGTTCGGGCTTTACAACGGCAAAATTATCCTGATTGACGAAGTGCTCACTCCGGACTCCTCGCGCTACTGGCCTTCTGACTTGTACAAAGAAGGGCAGAATCAGCCTTCATACGACAAGCAGTTCGTGCGGGATTACCTGGAGTCAACGGGCTGGGACAAAAAACCCCCTGCGCCCAATCTGCCGCAGGAAGTGATTGTGAAAACATCGGAAAAATACGTTGAGGCTTACGAGAAGCTGACTGGAAAAAGTTTCGAACGGTGAAATTGGGAGGTGTGAATGATGGTGGACGTCCTTATCCTGCTTGGCTCTGAATCCGACATGCCAATAGCAGCCAAAGCAAAGGAAGCGCTGGACCCGCTTGGCATTTCAAATGAAATCAAGGTCGCCTCAGCTCACCGGACCCCTGATCTTTTGGACAAATTAATCAAGGAATCATCCGCAAAAGTGTTCATCGGCATTGCTGGATTGTCAGCTGCCCTGCCAGGAGTGATTGCGTCAAAAACCGCAAAGCCGGTAATCGGTGTGCCCGTGAACGTGAAACTGGACGGATTGGATGCGCTCCTTTCCACCATGCAGCTCCCTCCAGGCGTTCCAGTTGCAACAGTGGGAATTGACAATGGAAAGAATGCCGCGCTTTTGGCTGCAAGGATACTGGCGCTTTCGGACAAGAAATTGGCTGAGAAGCTGGGCAAGAAGTGATTGGTTACTTGCGAACGCGAATTTGGCAAGTGAGGGTGTGATTCGTTTGTTTTTCCCTGAAATACTCAAAAAATGCAAGCGCGGGCCCCAGGTGGTGCTGCCCAAGGACATAGGCATCATACTTGCCTATTCGGGGGTGGGCAAGAACTCGCTTGTGGTGGACGCAGGCGCAGGTTCAGGGTGGCTTGCTGTTGCGCTTGGCAATGTGGCAAAGAGGGTAATTTCCTACGAATGGCGCGAGGAATTTGCGGAATTGGCTGAAAAGAACGCCAAGCGCGCAGGGGTATCGGAGTCAGTGGAGATAAAGAGGAAGAACGTTTTTGACGGCATGGATGAAACTGAAATTGATTTGGTGACGCTGGACCTTGCAGACTCTGACAAGGTCGTGCCGCATGCGCATAAGGCTCTGCGCAAAGGAGGCATGGTAATGGGCTATCTTCCGCACATAGAGCAGGCGAGGAGATTCTACGAGGCTTGCGAAGCATCCGGCTTTTCTGACATGCAGATGGTCGAGTCGATTGTGAGGAATTATTTGGTGAGGTCTGCGGGCGTGCGGCCCGAGAACACCGGGCTCACGCATACTGCTTACATTGTGTTTGCTACCAAAAAGCAATAAAGATGAAAAAAGGCACAGCTCCCTACTTTGAAGCCTGCTCGTAACCAGCAAGGAAGAGCTTGGCAATTTGCTCCGCAGGCGCTTCTATGTTTACCACAAAGAGCTTGGGCATGTTGGGCTTGCCGATCCCATATATGCCATTAGTTCCTGTTCCCATCCTGTATAAGATTTTCCTATCGTACTCAGTCTGCGGCTCCTTGGATGCCTTGGAGTTGTCGTAGTCTAAGCCATCTGTCAGGCCTATGATCTGGCTTTCGTAGCTGTTCTTGAACTGCACGTAATTGCCATTGGTGCCAGCCATCCTGTACTGTATTGTCGGATTGTAGGAGGCGGCCCCTTTTTCGAATTCTGTGCCGTTTTCAACAACCATGACCAGCTTCTTGTTTTCAACCTGGAACGAAACAAGCAGGTTATCCACTGTGTTGTTGGCTGCCACAAGTTCCCTGCGCGCCTGGTCAATATTGTTTGTCCGGCTTCCAAAAATGTGAAGCGGAAAAAACAGTACGAACGGCACTGTCATTTTTGCAATCCGCTCGGAAGAATTCCTGACTTCCATTTCCTCCATGTCCTTCATCAACTCGCGGACAAGCGTTTTTGCCGCCAGTTTTCCTGAATCGCTCTGATAATAGCCTTCTTTTGCAATGCCAGATCCTGCATTCCCTTTTGAGTAGAGCGCATCAAGCGCCATTTCCATAACCTGCGCCATCTCCTTGTTGCCCCTGTAAATTTCGACTGTGCTGTTTATGGCTTGCATGAGGTTTTTCATGTTCTCGATGTTGCCCGTTGCGCTGAGGCTGACTGGAGCATTTGAAAGAATTCCGGTTCGGTCAATTGGGTTCAGTGTTATCCTGAGCGCTTCCTTGTCCTCGCCAAGCCTCTTGAGCGTGAGGCGGGCTTCGGTGTCATAATTGTAAACATGGATGCCAGGCTTAACCACCGTGTAAACGTTCTTGGTTGTTTGCTGGCCGCTTGGCGTGACAACATTTTTTGTGCCTGTTGCGAACCACATTTGCTTGTCTATGTGAAGAACGGTGGAAAAATCCTTTGAGCTTGCAGGCCTTTTTTCAGTCCTGTAAAGCCCTCCTTGCTCAAGGAATTTTCGAACCTGGTCTGAGAAAATCGAAACGTCGCCCCTGTAATTTCCGCTGAACCTGAAATTCGAGGTGTTCTTCACTATCTGCTCATACACTGCCAATTTCAGCTTGCTGTCAAGTGCCATTAATTTTTGTACCAGTGGATTCTTTGCAGCGTGCGTGAGTCCCGTGGCTGCCACTGCCATGCCAGTAATTTTGAGGAAATTCCTTCGGCTGATGTGTTCCATTAATACACCTCATCATTACATTTATTGCAACACATTTATATACTTAACTAATATTTACTTAAATACCACACTTTTAGGATTTGTATGCAACCAAATAAATAGATTTGCAGCGCATTTGCAGCCGGGAGGTGCATATATGGGGAATATCCTGTTCGTGCTATCAATTGTGGCGATGCTGCTTTTCGGGGCTGCGCTTCGCAGCCGCCCCAAGCTCCGCCTGCGCAGCCGCCAGCATCGCCGCCTGCCCAGCCGCCAATTACTCCGCCAGTGCAAGTGAACAATACGACTGTAACCCCGCCAGCAGAGCCTCCGCCTGCAATGGAGGAAGGCAAGTGCACTGTGGAGTTCCAGAAAGACTCCTCAAGCGTCTATTATGTGATGGTCAAGACCTCCTCGACAAAGAGCCTGCAGGTCATCTGCCCGAGCGGAACCCCTGCTGAAAAATCGGGAGAGCTTTACTTCTGCAACAGGCTGGACCTGCCAAACCCCGTGATCGGATTGCTTGACGGAAAGGAATGCGGCAGGGCGGACTTTTTGGAATCGTTTGGAAAGGGATCGCCGACCAGCGAAATCAAGTGCACCGTGCTTCTTGCCCCAACCAGAATAACCAAGGGCAGCACAACGCAGGTCACAGTTCAGGCTTACACCCCCAACTCCAACGACGTGCTCTCATATCTTTGCGGGACAAGCATGGTTTCCGAGAAGATGGCTGGCATGGTGGACTCGGGCAGGGTGTGTAGGTTTGACACAACGGGCACGATTGACATCTACGCCGAGGTGAACGGGAAAAGGTGCGGAAGCACGCTTCTCGAGGTGTTTGACAAAGCCCGCGAGTGCTTTGTGCTAGGAAGCAGCTTTGAGATGGTAAAGGGGGAATATTCGTACAAGGCGCGCGTGTCAGGAAGGGGCTACTCCGGAAGCGATCTTCTGAAGTACAAGTGCTATGACATCCCGCACGAAATAAAGGTGGAGAGCATACCTTCCTCCACTGACTTCATCTACGAAATCCAGTGCAAAGGAAAGACGGCCCTGGCTGCGAATGTGCCGGTGAAGATCGGCACCGACCCCTGCGGGGAGCTTAGCCTGCCCGGGTAAATTTTTTTCTTCTTTTTTATTTTTCCTTTTCCCAAGCAGGAGCGCCATCCCCTGCCCGCAAGCCTTAAATTCCCGTGCCCTCATATCGGCAAGCCATGGCAAACCAGAGATGGTTTGCCAGACAGCAGTCGAGCAGTAGCGAGACTGCTGGAACTTTAGGTTAACGAGGAT
>Ga0209211_10003874_pt1 | contig 23850 bp, 12 predicted proteins | sample RifGroA2_FD_183992 | JGI IMG/M metagenome (GOLD analysis project Ga0209211, IMG submission 183992) | Groundwater microbial communities from Rifle, Colorado, USA - Groundwater A2 (SPAdes) (version 2) | ecosystem: Environmental > Aquatic > Deep subsurface > Groundwater | place: Rifle, Colorado...
GATGAATTTTTCAAAATTAGTGATAAAATTTTGGCTAAAATAAAACAATTATTTATACAACAAAGCTAATAAAAAGTGTCAATTATGTTCGTGAACTTGAACAGTCCCGTTAAATTGCGTATGATCCACAAAATCCTCACTCATCATTGTCGTCCCGAACTGTTGTAGCGCACATTCCCACGAGGGTGAGGGATCTCTGCGCTAAAGTAGGACGTGGCCTCGTCCCCCGCCACAAGAGAAATTAGCTGTTTAGAGATTAGAAATTAGTTATAGAAATTAGAAACTGGAAATTAGTTTTAAGTCTGTCCGCATCCATTTCCAATTTCTATATTATTTAATCCTCAATCCTAAGTCCTAAGTCCTAAGTCCTTATTCTTATAACCTAACACCTAAAACCTATAACCTATCCAAAAATATGCTACAAGAAAAAATCCAACAAGATCTGATTACGGCAATGAAAAATAGAGACGAAGCCAAACTCTCGGTTTTGCGTATGCTTCAAGCGGCAATAAAGAATAAAAAAATAGATCTTCAAAAAGAATTAACAGATGATGATGTTTTAGGGGTGGCACAAACTCTCGTAAAGCAGTACAATGATTCTATAGAAGACTTTAAAAAGGGTAATCGTGATGATTTGGTAAAAAAGACTGAGGCTGAAGTTGCTGTGTTAAGCGGTTATCTTCCAGAAAAAATGCCAGCTGAAGAAGTTAAAGAAATTGTTAAGGCGAAAATTGCTGAATTAGGTGCTTCCGGACCAAGTGATTTTGGTAAGGTTATGGGGATAGTAATGAAAGAATTGGGGAATAAAACGGATGGAAATACTGTTTCCGCGATCGTAAAAGACCTTTTAAGTACAATTTAAAATAAAAATATAAAAACTCTTTCCATGCTAGGAGTAAATATAAAAAAGAAAGTCACCGTGATATCCGCGATCAGTGTGGTTATTTTGGTGATTTTTTATTTTTCCATTGCTCACGCCGGCACTCTTGATGTTGGTTTGGAACCGGTAAACGCCGGTATTGGACTTGGGTCAGACGATATTCGAGTAGTTATTGCCCGTGTAATTAATATTGCTTTGTCTTTGCTTGGAGTAATCGCCTTGCTCATTGTTTTGTACGGCGGATTTTTATGGATGATGGCCAAGGGAGATGCGACAGAGATTGAAAAAGCGAGAGGTGTGCTTGTAAACGGCGCGATTGGTTTGGCAATAATTTTATCGGCTTGGGGAATTACTTTATTTATTTTGAATGCGCTTGTTGACGCGACCACTGGTCGCAATGAATTTAATTTAGGTACACCACCCGTGCCGACTTTTTGTAATAATTGTTCATCTCTTGGACGCGGTATTATTGATAGTCATTATCCGACCCGAGAGCAAAATGAAGTTCCTCGAAATACAAATATAATGATTCAATTTAAATATCCAATTCTTTTAACAAGTATTATTGAAGATTATGATGACGGTGATGATCCAGCCGACCCAAGCGATGACACAACAAATTTAAATACTGATACGTTGAAAATTTATCAAACTTCTCAAAGCGGGGATCAGGCTTTGGCTTCGAATAAAGTTGTTGTTCGTTTTACTCCGGACAAGCGATCATTTGTTTTTGATCCGGTGGAATTGCTCGGCAGTGCGTCGGTTCCAATAAATTACACAGTTGAAATTTTTGGTGATGATTTGCGAGTTGATGATGGAACATCTGAGGGACGAGCGGCAGATTTTGGTAATGACAATGGTTATGACTGGACTTTTACCACTTCAACTATTTTAGATACCACTCCGCCGATTGTAGAAAATTTTTATCCGTCGCCAGCCGTGCGTCCGACGCCGCCTTTTTCGTCCAGCCAATACGAACGCAATGTTTTGATTACAGTTAATTTTAATGAAGCGATTGATCCGACAACAATTACCAGAGTTGGAAATATGACAGTTGAGAATGTGGATGTATCAATTGCCGGAGCGTGGCATTTGGTTAATAATTTTCAAAGCGCGGAATTTATTCCGGCGCTTGAGTGCGGTACTAATTCTTGCAGTGAAAAAGTTTATTGTTTGCCAGCAAGCGCTAGTATTAATGTTGAGGTAAAAACCGCGCGATTAGTCAATCCAGAAGATTCTACAAGCAGCCTTGGTGTGTGGCCGACCGGAGTAATGGACGCGGCTTCAAACGCGCTCAATGGCTTGGGAAACAGTTTGCCGGGTGGACAAGCTGATGACAATGTTGGTTTTAATTTTTCCACTTCGGCAGATATGGATACCACACCGCCGACGATTTGGAGTTATGAACCAATTCCTACTTGGTCTGAAATTCTTCGGCATCCGGCAGAAAATGTTCCGGCTGATAAAGATGTTATTGTTTATTGGTCAGAAATTATGAGTGCTTCATCATTGAATACTGATTCAGTGCGCGTGCGTCCTTTACCGGATCATCAGGGCATGTGGTATCAAACTATTTCCGGATTTGTTACAGAAAATATTGGCGGAGTGCAAGTCCCGACAAAATCAACAGCAACCTTGAAACATGCCAAATTTTATCGGGCAGATATCGGAGCCACACCACAGCAGGGATATGTTGCGAACGTAACGAGTCAGGCTCGAGATGTATATCAAAATTGTTTTATACCAGCGGATGGACCGGTTTGTAATCCAACGAGCGCTTTGCCGTCTTGTTGTAATGGTTTGGCACAGAGCGGATTGACTTGCGGTGCGGCGCCATGGTCAGGACCGACAGGAACAGTACCGATCGGACCGTAGAATAGGGAGTGGGGAGTAGAGCTATGAGCCATAAGCTGTAAGCTATAGAATAAAAAGTAGAGCCATAAGCTGTAAGCTATAAGCCATAGAAATTCCAAGCACTAAACGACCTCCACAAGAAGTCTTCCCGAACTGTTGTAACGAATATTCCTACGAGGGTGAGGGATCTCTGCGTATCATGAGTACGTAGGCGGGGTCTTGCACCCCGCCACGAGAGTAGATAGTAGTTAGAAGGTAGTTGGTAGAGCTATAAGCTATAAGCCGTAAGCCATAGAAATTCCAAATCACAAATTCCAAATACCAAACAATTTCAAAATCACAAATTCAAAATCCAAAACAAATTCGTCGTCCCGAACTGCTGTAACGAATATTCCTACGAGGGTGAGGGATCTCTGCGTGATGTTTGTAATTTTGGTCATTAGAATTTGTTATTTGTTTGAGTGGAAACGAGAGGTCCTTCACATGGTATCAGTGTGTGCTTTTACAGTTCAGGACGACTTTCTACGGAAGTCGTTTGGATATTGGAATTTGGGATTTTACACTACTGGTTATTATAATAACAATCATGTCCAACAAATTTATAAAATTTATTACATTTTTCGGCCTGCTCTTGGGAGGCTTGGTTTTGGCTTTTGGAGTTGTTCATGCCGGACAAATTGATGTCGGATTGACACCGGTTAATAATGCTATTGGATTGAGTTCTGAAGATCCGCGTGTTTTAATTGCCAGAATTATCAGTATTGGTTTGGGCTTGCTTGGCGCAGTCGCAGTTATATTAGTTTTGTACGGCGGATTTTTATGGATGACAGCCGGTGGCGACCAGACAAAAATTGATCATGCTCGCGGTTGGCTTATCAATGCCGGCATTGGTTTGGTCATTGTTTTATCTTCTTGGGCCATCACCACTTTTGTTTTGAATCGATTGCTCGAAGCGACCGGCGCGGTAAATAGACCAGGGGGTCCTCCGACAAGTTGTATTGGTGTGGAATGTGCCCAACCACCACCAACCTTAACCGGTTTTTATGTTTTAGGAATTTCACCAAAAAATCCTGCCCCTCAACAAAAATATCCAATGAATTCCATTGTTAGAATTCTTTTTAATGAACCGGTTGATCCTTCCACTGTTTGTGACAGTATCCACGTCCGTGTTTCCGGAGATACCACGCCAATGCCGTGCAGTCCGCAAGCCGGCGAGCGGCCAGTGTTTGACGCGCCAAACGGATTTATTGGTGTTTCGGATTCTTTGGTTTCTTTTGTGCCAACTGAATCATGCGAACCTTGGGATGATCCTCAAAATAGATGTTTTAGAGCTGATACAAATTACACAGTTACGATTGATGAAGGTGAAGTTCGATCAGCGATTTCGCCATTCCGCAGTTTGAATTGCGGGGGCGGAACTTTGGGCGGGGACAATGCTTGCACTGCGGAATTTTCTATTGGCAATTATATTGATACCCAAGATCCGGAAGTTGTGATTACTCAACCGACCAACGGCCAATCAGTGGAAGTTGGTGTTTCGGAAATAATGAGCGCGACCGCAACTGATGATTCTGCGGTTGCCTTGGTTGAATTTTTTGACAATGACGCGCGCGCCGGATCAGTAATACCAAGTGCCGGAACGACTTTTCCTTTTAATGCGGAAATTTCGGATTGGGTTATTCCGGGTGAATCTCAATCTTGCCGAAAAGTTTTTGCCGTGGCACATGATATTGATAATCATAATCGTAAAAGCGGAGAAGTGACGGCAGTGGTACGTCCAACCCATTGTTTTAACGGCGCGCAAGATAGCGGTGAGACTGGTTTGGATTGCGGTGGCACAGCCGGTAATGCTGATTATTGCGGAAAGTGTGCCGGTGAAAGCTGTACCGTAGCACCAGTCAACTGTTCTTTGTCCTGCCGTTCCGCGGCTTGTGAAAATGGAATTTGTATTGATCTACCTTTTATTAGAAATGTTAATCCAACTACAGCCGGACCAGGAAGTTTTATAACAATCACTGGAGAATTTTTTGGAACAGCCGGACGAGTTATGTTCCTTGGAAATATCAATGATCCGTCAGATGATGTTGAGGCGAGTTTAGCTTCTTGTAATGAAATAGCATCTTGGACACCGACCAGAGTAATTATTCAGGTTCCGGAAAAAGCAGAAGAAGGTCCGATTTCACTTGAAACAAGCATAGGTAAAGATCGCACTGATGATGGGCGTGGTTGGACTGGTATTATGGATCCGACTGGCAGTTCATTGCCAGGATTATGCGGTTTGGCTCCGGGGTCAGGAAGAAATGGCACGAGTATTCGAATTATTGGTACAAGATTTGGTGAAACGCCAGGGGCATTTTCGTTTACTCGCGGCACGCAATCTCCTGTATCCGGAGTGGTCACTTCTTGGACACCGACAGCAATTGTTGGTGTTGTTCCGGAAGTAGGCCCTGGTTTTTCTGATGTTAAAGTTCATGTCAGCAGCTTAGTTTCAAATGCAGTGCGGTTTGTCGTGGTTGGACCGGAAGCCGGCACCCAGCCGATTATTACTTCGGTTTCTCCAACATCCGGTCCGGCTGGAACTTATGTAACAATTTCCGGAAGCAATTTCGGTTCACAGCAAGGCAATGTTGTTTTTACAAAAAATTCAGAAAATGATCTTTGGGCAAATGGTTCAATTGATTTTCCGGCTGGCTGCGATATAAATTACTGGACCAATAATCAAATTATAATAAAAGTTCCTACCGCGTATAATACAAGTCCGGTCGTCCAAGTGGCGCAAGAAGCGCATGACATAACTGTCCGCCGCGGCGGTGCAAGTCCAGCCACTTCCGCTCCAACACCTTTTCAAATTACCTCCGGTGCGCCTGGCCCAGGAGTCTGCGCCGTGAATCCCGCGTCTGGACCGGAAAATTCTTTGGTAACTTTCTTGGGCGAACGTTTTGGAACAATTTCAAATACTTTGGGTAAATTTTTCTCCGGGGGAACTACATCAACCAATGTTCCGATAATGATCAGTTCTTCATCTCCGTCGTTTGTAAGCGGAGGTGAAGCGCGAGTACGCGTACCAGTCGGAGCAAAAACCGGTCCGGCCACAGTTGAAGTTAGTGGAGTTGCTGCCAATAACTCAGTTAATTTCCGCGTGTTTGATTGTCGCAACGCAAGCGACGGCTGTAATTCGGTTGGTGCTAATTTGCAATGTTGCGGCAATGGAACTTGCAGTGCTTCGTGTCAAAACACAATAACGAGCGCTGGTTTTGCTTGGTATTTTTCTACCGGTCCGGTGCCGCGCGTGCCAACTTTGTTGTATGAATGCAGTGCTGGTTTGGATGGATCGCCTTCGCCTTGGGGTGATCGCGTTCACGGAACAAATGCTTGCGTGAATTCCCTTATTGTCGGTCGTTTTACTTTACATATAGATTCCGCAACTATAAATAATGATAATGTAAAAGTTTATCGTTGCACAGCTACTGGAGATGATCCTTGTTTAACTAAAGAGAGTATACCGTCAAGCGGTATCACCACGTCTAATTGGAGCGATCCATCGCCAGGCACGCGCCAAGGTTCTAAATTTACATTTACGCCAACATCTGCTTTGCTTCCTAACACTTGGTATAAAGTAGAATTATCCACGGCAATTAAAGCCAGTGAATCCGGTAATCAATCTTTGCTTGAAGACAGTGCTTGTGGCAATGGTCTGGCTTATTGTTGGAAATTTAAAACTCGCGGCGCGGATGTTGATCAAGGAATTTGCCGTGTCGGGTCAGTTTTAGTTAATCCGGCACAAGAAACAATTATCGAAGATAACGCGCAAGCGGATTATGACGCCTCGGTTCAAGCTCAGGGCGATAGTTGTATTACTATAAATCCCGCTGCATACAATTTTAATTGGACTATGAATGCGGTCGGTGGACCAACTTCAAATTCTTATGCGCAAATAACAGAAGATGGAACAAACCAATTTGAAGCAGTAGCAACTGCGCTTGCCGAAACTCCTTCCGGAAACCCAACACTTGTGTTTGTAAATATTCCTGAAGAAAGTGTAAATTCTTCCGGTCAACTGACCATAGATTTTACTGATCCGGGAATTATTAAAAAATGGCCGGATTGCAACGGCGCGTGCATTGACGCTTCAATTGGCGCGGAATTTAACACGGCTATGGACGCGGAAAGTTTGACTGCGGCTGGAGCAATAACAGTTTGGAAATGTGGCAATGAATCATGCAGTTGGTTTTTAGATATTGTTGATGGGGAAGTTGAACCGCAAAGCATTGCTGACCCGGCTGACCCGGCTAATTTGTTGTTAAATCGAAAATTTGTTTTTAGACATGATGATTTTGCGCCAAACACATATTATAAAGTTATTGTTTCAAGAGAAATTACAAGCGAATCCGGAGTTCCACTTTCAAAAACATACGCGCAAAATTATTCTTGGATTTTCAAAACAAAAAATGATACCTTGCCTTGCGGAGTAGCGCGAGTGGAAATGCGTCCGGAATCAGCCCGAGTCGGCGTAGTCGGCGCACGCGTTGTTTATAACGCTGTTCCTTTTGGTGCACCGGATGAGTGTTCGAGAGAAGGTCAAGAATTAGTAGCTTCTTCTTATGACTGGGGTTGGACTTCAGCGGATTCACGGGTAGCCACGCTTGTGGATGGTGGCGCAGTGAAAACAGCACGGAATCTTCCGCCAGGCTGCTCAAGTTTGTGTTTGCATACCGGCGCATCCGGTCAAGATGGTGTTGACGCGGTTTGTGGCGATGATGCTTTAGAACCTAATTTGGGAGAAGAATGTGATGAAGGTGATATTGCAGCTGGTGACGGCTGTTCTCCAGTTTGTTTGAATGAAGGCAGTCGCGCAACCGGCACGTCTTATGCAACTTGCGGAAATGGCGGAAGCTGTACCCCGGGAATTACCGGACATTGCGCTGATGCTACGGCCGCGGCTTGTGGAGAGCGAGCAGGTTTGTGCGCTCCTGGTGTAGCTTGTGTTCCAAGTTGTTCAACTTCTGAAACTTGCAGTACTCAAGGTTTTTGTATTGAAACTTTTGAAGATTGCGATGATGGAAATTTGATTGACGGCGATGGTTGCTCATCTCACTGTTTGAATGAAGGCTCGAGTGCGGCACGTGGAGTGACTTGCAGTGGCGACGGGCTTGGCATTGGCGAAGACTGCGATGATGGTTCACGCGGTTGTTCTGGCATGTGTTTGCGAACCGGTTCGCATCCAGAACCTTTCTCTTTGTGTGGAAATGGTGATGTGGAGCCGGGTGAAGACTGTGATGATGGTAATTTGGTAAATGACGATGGTTGTTCATCACGTTGTTTAAATGAAGGTACAAACCCTACGCAATGTGGCAATGGAGCAACAGATGATGGCGAGGATTGTGATGATCATAAAAATTTAGACGGCGATGGTTGTTCGGCTCGATGTTTGTTTGAAGGGTCATCAATATTTTATGGAACCGCGTCGTTTTGCGGTGATGGAATTTTAGGAACTGGCGAAGAGTGCGAAGCATTAACAACTAGTGGCGATGGTAAAACTGATGCTCGCCAAACAGCCGAAGCAGTTGGCGCGGGTGAAGTAGTTGCTGGCGTGCAAACTACGCAAATTATTGCTACGGAAATTGATAGTGGTGAGCCAGGCAGTGCTACTTTTGGTTTGCAGTGCGGATTTTCCAGTGATAATGAATGCCGAGTAAGAAGCGGCGAGGCTTTTATTTCTAGTCCGACTACGCATGGTGTGGGAGAAAATGGTTGTTGCTCTGCTCGTCCTTCTGTTAATGAGCATGAGCCAATTGGCGAACATGCTTGTCGAAACGCGCTTATTAAAGTTGTATTTAATTCTGCCATGGATCTTGGTAGTTTTGATAGAAATATTTTAGTGGCGCGGGCTGATTCGCATTGTGATTCGCCAGAAACAGTTTTGCCAGCGAGTGGCGCGGTCAGTTTGGGTACGCGAGCACCGGTCGCAATTTTTGAAAATACCTTCTTTGGTAATTTGTCGGGTTTATATAATAAAGTAGCTAATTTTGCCAGGAGTCTTATCCCAGTTGTTTTTGCTGATGATACTGGTAGTGTTCCGGGAGTTTGGTGTGCCGGCGCAGTAGAAGGAACGGTGCGTGGAATTGAAAGTGGTGCGAACAGCTCAACATTATTGTTTGAACTTAAAGATGTTTTGGAACCGCATACTTGGTATCGCGTTCGCGTGGTTGGTGATGTTCCGGGTGCGGCTGATGATGTTCGCGGAGTTAAATCTGCGCTTGGCGTTGGTTCGAACGGCGATTATCAATGGGAATTCCATACCCGTGGCGTGGCGACAGGTGGTACACCGAATGACGGGGTATGTGAAGTTAATGAAGTTCAAGTAAGTGATACTGTTGCTGATCCAAGCGTGTTTACCAAACCAAACGATACTCATAATTTTATAGCCCAAGCAATGAGCCGGACTCCGGATTTTGGCGTGGAAGAAATCGCACCGATTGCCGGCGTTTACAGCTGGGCTTGGCACAGCTGGCAGGTTAAAAATAATATTGTTACAAAATCATCAGAAACTGAAAATGTCGCGGAAATTAAAAGTGGTACAACTAATGGTGAATCTACAGTAACGGCAGAATTGGAAATTTCTGATGATACCATCCATGGTAGTACACCCCCCACGCCTCCTAAAATTATTTCTGGTTCGCTTGATACCGAAGTGTTTATTTGCGAAAATCCCTGGCCAGGCACGCCAGCTGATCCAAAACCTTTTGTTGATGCTCCTTCATTATATGGAGAGAACTTTGGATTAACAAATGCAACTAGCAGTTATGGCAATTTCCAAACTCGTTATTGCCGTGATTTTGGCGCAGCCGTTGTTACTGACGATTTGCCGGCTTTAACCGGTCCGATTACATCAACTGTTCCAGGAACATTGCGAGAATTTGTTTTCCGAAATGGTGCGGATGTAATTGGATTTAAAATAATGGAAAATCCGCATCATGTTTCTCCAATGCAATGGTATCGCGAACATTTTACTGATTCTCCGGAACCAACAACTGTGAATGGCTGGCAGGCAGTGCGCAGAGGTAATACGATTTATGTAAGCGCGGCCAATTTTAATACTCAGCTTTATTCGAATATTTACGTAGTTTCTTATAATGAAGGCGCAAGCGCGGAAACCAAAGTAATTTATGACCAGCTTGTCAACAATTTGAAATATTTGGTTAATGTGCCGGATAATCTTAGTTCTGGTTTTTGTGGTGTTGGAAGCACTGGAACAGGAGGCGTGGTAACCACTACCGGTGGAGTAGCTGTAACCTGTAGCAATGATCAAGAGTGTCTTGCTTATAACAGCAATTCTTATTGCAATGCTTTTGATGACAAAGTAAAAAGAGATTTAGTGCGTCTTGCGGATTTTAGAACTATTGAAGCCGCGATCATGGATCATAACAGCATTCCCGAACTTGATAGTGGTACTTTTGTCCGCAGTCATACTACGTCCGCTTGGCCATCATGGTTAGAAACTTTTTCCACTGAATTAGGCACAGCCATGCCAGCTGATCCGATAAATAATTTTTATGGTTGTAGCAAGACTTGTTCCGGTACTGGTTTAAGATGTACTGAAAACGCGGACTGCCAATCTGGACAAACCTGCCAAGGCTTTGCTTCTGAATCTTGTTATGATTCAAGTTATGGAGCAAGTTCAACCGCGGCTTATCGTTGCCCAGCCGGTTCATTAGTTTATCAATATCACAGCCTAGGTAATGCATATCGCTTGGAAACAGATTTAGAAAATAGATATTTTTCATGGGGAACATTTGCACCGGTTACAACATTAAGCGGTGTTAGTTTTGCTTTGGGCAATAATAACGGCAGTCCCAGAGTTTGTCCGAGCGGTGTCATGGGAGATTCAAATATTTGCGGTGATGGAGTTCTGGGACAAGCAGGTGGAGTATTTGAAGTCTGTGAACGTGGACAAACTGCAATAAAAATTTGTTCCAGTATTGGCGTTGTTGGCAACGGTACAATCAGTGCGGTTTGCAAGAATGATTGTAGTGGCTGGCAAGCAGCCGTGTTGCCCGCAACCTGCGTGCAATCTTATTGTGGTGATGGAATAATTCAGTCGCCAAACGGCGCCGGTGCTAATGAAATCTGCGATGACGGCGCGAACAACGGTCGTTATGGTTATTGCAATACGACTTGCACGGCGCGCGGTTCATACTGTGGTGACGGAGTTTTAGCTGGCACAGAACAATGCGACCTCGGCACCACCCGCAACGGCCAGTGGGATTACGATCGTGCGCATTCTTGCGCTTCAGATTGTACAATTCCCGGACCGTATTGTGGAAATGGAATTATTGAATCCGGAGAACAGTGTGATGGAAACGTTACTTATGGAAAAGGATTGTGCGTGATGGCTGGCCAGGATACAGTGGCGAATTCAGCGGCCGAGTGTACAGCCAAGGGTGGAACAACTTACACTGAATGTCTGCCAACAACTGTTGATGGATTTACATATCAAACTGAACAAGTGATGCCGTGTGGAACAGCAACAAACAGCTGTGCTTTTGTGGAACCTACTCCAGCGTGTGAAAGGATTGGATCATGCGGCAATGGAGTAAAAGATGGGACAGAAGAATGCGATGATAATAACAATAATAACACTGATTCCTGCACTGAAGAATGTAAATTAAATATTTGCGGCGATGAATTCCCTTACACTGGCGTGGAAGATTGTGATTTCGGAAGCAACAATGGCACGCCTTGCTCCGCAGCCTACGGAAGTTCGTGCAATTATTGTTCAACTAATTGCCGTTATGTAACTCAAGCCGGAGCGTTTTGTGGCGATGGTATTCATACGCCCGGTGCAGAGCAGTGCGATTTTTCCGCTAATCCGATTTTTGCTACGGGCGTAACTCCGCCAGAAGGCTACATTGCCAGCCAGTCGCTTTGCGGCCAATCTTGCGACAAAGTTTGCCCGGATGATTTTGATGACAAGATAATGAGTTTTGGTGCTTTTTCCACATCAACTACTTTTGACCGAAGTGGCGATACAAAAGATATTTCAATTCCCGCCTGCCGTTTGGCCGAAGGAATGTCTTTTGATATAAGTTTTGGCAGTGGTGTAGTTTATTTCCCAGCGCCAATGGATGTATTGCTTGTTATTGATGTTTCCGGAAGTATGAATATAGGCACGTCTCCAAACACGCGCATGGAAAAATTAAGAAGAGCGCTTTGTGGAAATTCTCTTTGTAATTCAATTGATGAAGGCAGCGGACTTGATAAAATTTACAAGAGCCGGCCAGGGCAAGTGAGAATTGGAGTCGTTACTTACAGTGATCAGGCAAATTATGTTTCATTTTTGAACGGAACACTTGCAGGGGCTGGTTGTTTTACCGGAGGCGCGACTGGTTATCCATGTTTAACTCGTAATAATTATTTTGGATCTAGGTCTGACAATACGACAAATCCAGCACTTACTTTTATGGCTCCAGCCGGTTCATGGAATTCCGGATTTATAAGCGAAGCACAAAAGGTTAAGTTGCAGAGAATTATTTCCGGCTTATCACCTGACGGCGGAACCGCGAGTTATACCGGAATGGCGATGGCAAATAAAATTATGACTGAAGATGCGGCCGCTGGTTCAAGAATTGTAATTTTTATGGGTGATGGCTTGTCAGAAGATTGTTGTGAATATGGTTTGGATTCTGATGCTGGATGTTATACATCAAGGGTACGTAGTCATTGTGCCGGAAGCAACGCAGCAACCTGTGTTGTTCATTCGGATTATGCTCTCCCGTTTCCAGATTTACAAGATGATGTTTGTCGAGCTGGAGCAGAAGCCGCGAGAGCCGGATCAACCGGCGACCCAAGGTCATTCTGCGAAGCAATGGAAGAAAGAAATCTTTGTGAATGGTCGGCAAATGGTTTTTGTGCCATAGATCCAGTTCAGGTTGGTGTTTCGGAATGCCAACAAACTCAAATGCAAGCAAATAAAATGAACCAACCAGGCGACGGAGTTTATATTTTCACTGCCGGTTTTCCAAATGTGGCTACTGGCCAAGCCATGGCACCGTGGTCTGAACAAGGTAACCCAGGTATTACTTTTGCTTATGGTGGTTCGCAAGTTGGCAGTATGTTTACCCAAATCGTCGAATCAATCGGTGTTAAAATTACGCTTTCAAATAATGAAGATTTCTTAAGTACTGGCAATTTGGAAGCTGGGGTGACTAACTGGACAGAAGACGTAACTATCCCAGGACCAAAATCCGGCGTTATTTTACCAACATCAACTTATACCAATCGTTGTGCCGATCGAACTATCCCTGGATACCTTAAAGCCGAGTATGGAAGCACGAATACCACAACTGACACAGTTACAGTATCCCAACCAAAGTGGAAGATTTGTCCGTTATCTGAGTTTTAAACCATGTCCATAATAAGCCTGAGTAGGGCGGGGTCTTGCACCCCGCCACGAGAGTAGGTAGTAGTTAGAAGGTAGTTGGTAGAGCCATAAGCTGTAAGCTATAAGCTATAGAAATTCCAAACGACTTCCGTAGGAAGTCGTCCCGAACTGTGGTAAAGAATATTCCTATGAGGGTAAGGGATCTCTGCGGTTTGTTAAACCACAAATCACAAACCGCGAGCTGCGGTCAAAACAAATATTATGATGTCCTCAAACCTTCAGGTTTGAGGACATCTCAGGCCTAAAGGCCTGAGCTACATCTGTTCTTCAGTTTCTCTGTTTCTCTGTTACTCAACAGTGAGGGATCTCTGCATTGCGTGTCGTGAGATTTCCCCTTGTATTCTCCTATAACCTTATTATGTCCAAACAAATGAAAATTATACTCGGTGTTATTGGCGCCGTACTTGTAATTGTTATTTTTGTTATTTTAATTGTGGTATCTCGCACCACTCCGGGCGGGGAGACGTCGGTTTTTAGCGAAATCACTGATGTTGAATATTCTAGAATTGATAGCATTGCAAATTCGGTTAAAACAGTTTCTGATATTGATGCTTGCAATCAATTAGGAAACAAGTCTGCTAAAGATGAGTGTCTTTATCAAGCAATTCAGACTTTAAAGGATCCGACTTTGTGCGATCGAATTCTTGATGCCGAAGACAAAGATAGTTGCAAGGCTTTTATATTTATTGATCAAATTAGAGCCGGAGGCGAGGAGGGGATGTGTTTAACACTACAAACTCCGGTTTGGCGTTCAAAATGCATTATCGAAGCAGTGCAAGCTGGCGCAACTTTAGAATTTTGTGATACACTTATCGGAGATGAGAAACTTAATTGTTTTGATCGGGTGCAATTTATTAAGGCCTTTGAGGAAGGTGGGGAGACTTGTGCTTCAATTATTAATGAAGATGTTCGCGGAGAATGTTTTAGTGCAATTGGATCAGTCAGCAAAGATGATTTAGTTTCTACAGAACCGGCAGCTGATTTAACCGATAGCGACAAAGACAAACTTTCTGATACAGAAGAGAAACAACTCGGCACCAATCCAAACTTATCTGATACTGACAAAGATGATTTATCTGATTATGATGAAGTAAAAGTTTATAAAACCGACCCACTTTCTATGGATTCTGATGGTGATGGTTATACTGACAAGGTTGAGTTGGATGGCGGGTATAATCCGCTTGGACCGGGGAGGTTGTAAGTTATAGAAAAGAGAAAATAGAAAAGAGAAAAGAGTCGAGAGAGGGGGCAGAGAGGGAAGCTAAAATTTTGAATTTTTAATTTTGAATTTCGAATAAAATTTTAATGATTTAATTTTGAATAAAGATGTTTCAAAATTCAGACATTATAAAATGATTAGAAATTAAAAATTAGAAATTAGTATTTATGAATGTAGCTCAAATCTTTACTTCTCGACGAGCGAGCGGAGAGACAAAACTTTGTTTTGGCTATCCTGAGCGAGGATGAGAAGCAAGGAGCCTCAAGGCGACGCCTGGTTTGAGGATGTCTCAGGCCTAAAGGCCTGAGCTACAACAGTTACAGTATCTCCAATTTCCAATTAAATAATATTTTAAATTTAAAATTCAAATCTTATGTTCGAAGACCAAGACAAAAATTCAAAGAGTGTTCCAAATGCAAAAGATGCTCAAGATATGTTTGCTGGAGTTGATACCGGACCGGTTCCGGGCAGTTCTTTTCCAGAATCAAAACCGCTCGGTGGTTCTGATTATGAAACCAAAGAGGGGATCAGACCACAACCGCTTATTATTGCCGGCGTGGCCGTGGTAGTACTTATACTTGTTGTTGGTTTGGTTTGGTTTTTTAAATTTCGTAATTCCGACAATAGCGATATTGGAATATTGGAGCCGGTAAATTCAGCGTTGCCACTTGAGATTGGTTCAGAAACTCAATCCCCAACAATTCCACCAGCCTTAACAAATGAAGAGCCGGCCGGATCTGGTGTTGTTGTTGAACCAGAACCAGTACCAGAGGTTCCAAAAGATTCTGATCAGGATGGATTAACTGACACGAGAGAATTTTTCCTTGGTACAGATCCGGAATTAGCCGATACTGATGGCGATGGTTTGTCTGACAAAGATGAAGTTGATGTTTATCATTCTGATCCGCTTGATACAGATACTGACAATGATACATATTTAGACGGCGCGGAAGTAACCAGTGGTTACAGCCCAATTGGACCAGGCAAGCTTTTAGAAGTTCCCACCCCGTAATTTAGCCACTAGTTATTAGTTATAAGCCATAAGCTGTAAGCCATAGAATAAGGGGTAGAGCTATAAGCTGTAAGCCGTAGAAATGCCAAACGACTTCCGTAGGGAGTCGTCCCGAACCGTTGTAACGAATATTCCTACGAGGGTGAAGGATCTCATGTTTTCTACACAAACAATACCAAAATCACAAATTACAAACCGCGAGGGTGGGGTCTTGTACTCCGCCAATGTAGCGACCTATAAGTAGGGCGGGGTCTTGCACCCCGCCACCACTGGTCGCCCGGCATGAGCTTTTGTCTTCGTTTCTTTGTTCTTCTGTTCCTCAGTTTCTCTGTTACCTTATGGTGAGGGATCTCTGCGAGAGCCATTGACCGCGAGTGATAGGATCTTTTATGGTAATTACCTAATTACTTAATTACTCAATTACACGATTTCTCCTTTTTATATGTTCGACGATATTCCTCCAGCAAAAAAACCAGTAATTCCGGATCCAAGCAAAACTCCAACCCCTCCAAAAAATGATGAAGGTGGTGTTTCCGGTTCTCTGCCTCCGCGTAAACCACTCGAACCACCAATGGTTCAAAAATCAGAACCAAAAAAACCATTACCAACCCCGCCTAATTTGCCAGTGGCAAATAGGGATTTTGTGTATCTATCCCAGAATTCAGGAGCGGTGCCATCTGATGATGATGATGATGATGATGATGATGATGACTTGAAAAAGGAAATTAAAAAAGTAGACAGTAAGGTGGATGTTCAAAAATCATGGCAACCTCCGGCTTTGCGCAAAGATAAAGATGAGTTGAAGTTATCGCAAGAGAGAACAGTTTTACCAGGACCAAAACCAACTGAACCATTAATACCGCCGGCATTGCGTAAGTCATTGCCAACGCCTTTACGAACTCCAATAAAACCATTGGCTCAAGCACCGGTAGTAAAAAGACCAAGTTTATCAGATTCACTACCTGCTCAAAAACAACCTATTTCCAAGCCTGAACCAGCTAAACCAAGTATTGCTGCACCGGTAGCAAAAAGACCAAACTTATCAGATTCTTTGTCGTCTCAAAAATTACCATCACCGTTACCACCCAAACCAGTAACTCTGCCCCCACCACCAAAGAAAGAATCAGAATTACCACGCCGGCCAATTTTAGAATCACCGATTTCAAAAACTACAAAAGTAACACCACCTTCAATAACAAAAAAAGAAGAATCCGAACCACCGCGTCGGCCGGTTTTTGAGCCACCAATGAAAAAGGTTGTCCAAGCACCAACACCGACTCCACCTCCACCACCAAAGAAAGAACCCGAATTACCACGCCGGCCAATTTTAGAACCACCAATGCCAAAAGTTGTTCAAGCACCAGTAATGACTCCTTCTCCAATACCACAAGTACCAAAAGTTACTCCACCTCCACTTCCACCTTCTCCAGCACCGTTGGCACCAAAAGTAGCTCCACCTCTGCCACCGGTACCAAAAATTACTCCTCCTCCACCCCCAGCGCCAAAAATTACACCATCGGAAACCAAAGTTCAGAAACCGATCGAACCTTCAAGAAAAGAAGAGGTTAAATTTGATGTACCTAAAAAAGCAGTAGAAAATAAAGTTTCAATTCCGGTTGTTACTACCATGCCTAGGGATTATATTGGTGTTGTACCAAAAACAGAAATTAAGAAAAAAGAAATTTCTCCGGTACCGGTAAAACCACCACCACCTCCTCCTCCGCCTCCGCCACCACCAAAGAAAAAACCAGAATTAGTCAATCCAAATCAGCCAAAAAAATCAAGAAAAATTCCAGTAATTGCCATTGTTGGTGTGTTGTTTGTGGTTGTTTTAGCCATTGGTAGTTATTTTGTAATTCAAAGTATTTCTACACAAACTCCGGAACCATTACCAATAAATACAAATACAACACCTCCACCGGTTACACCTCCGCCAGTCATTCCTCCACCACCAGCACCAGAACCAATTCGTTCGGGAATTGACACAGACAGCGATGGTCTGACTGATGTTGAAGAAATTACAATTTTCCAATCCAATTTGCGCAATTCTGATTCTGATAATGATAGTTTTATTGACGGAAATGAAGTTCTTCATTTGTATGATCCGGATAAAAAGTCGCCAGCTTTATTGGAGAGTAGTTCGCTTTTTAGCAAACATCGTGATCCTAATTACAATGTTGAGTTTTTGGTACCGGAAAAATGGGAGATTTCCTTACGTGATGACGGGGTAGAATTTAATTTGGCTGACGGTGAAAATATAACCGTGGAAATTTTTTCTGGGGATGGAAATACAAATTTGAAATCTTATGCCACACTTCGATTTGTTGGCACAGGTTTTGAAGATTTTACCACCAAGAACGGTCTAGTCGGAGTTCATTCACAAGATGGCCGAACCATTCTTTTGAAACTTGAAACCGGAATAGCCGTGATGACCTATTCATTAAATGATGTAAGAACTATTGAATTCTTGCGTACTTTTGAAATGATGGTGAATAGTTTTGGTAAGGGAAATTAGTACAAGTAGGGCGGGGTCTTGTACCCCGCCACGAGAGGAATTTATGATTTCACCGGAGCACCTGAACATTGAAACATTGAAGCAAAGGGACAGATGGTTCCACCAGAACAAAAAACACCAAAGCACTGAAATAAGCGCGTTTCAGTATCTCGACGTCTTATCGCTACAATACTTTTGTGAATCCGACATCCCCACCTTGCTACAATGCTCCAGTGTTTTAGTGTTCTAGTGAAGTTGTTTAATTTTTACGCTCCAATGATCAATTACGAGATTAATCAAAAAATTGTTCCTCTCAGATTTCAGGTAAAAGATGTTTGGGTGCGTCGACTTATGAAAGCAATTGAGAAAAGTTTATGTCTTCGAAAGAAGTACGTAGTCTCGATTGCTTTTGTTGATGTTCGTACGATGCGTCGTCTGAATCGAAATTATCGAGGTAAAGACAAAGTTACTGATGTTCTTTCATTTGGAAATAATGAAAAATTAAATGATTTTGCAATGCCAGCTTGTTGCGGTAAAGAAGAATATTTAGGAGAATTAATTTTAGCTTGGCCATATGTACGCAATCAAGCTAAAGATGAAGGAAAAACTTTGGAAGAAGAATTAGCATTTTTAATAATTCATGGGATGCTTCATTTGCGCGGATATGATCATGTTGCAAAAAGTGAAGCTAGAAAAATGTTTAAACTGCAAGATCATATTCTAAAAACACTATGATTAAACTAAAAGCCTTATTTAAAAGTTTTAAATACGCTTTTCATGGAGTGATTATAATTTGGAGAAGTGAACAAAATTTTCGTATTCAATTTTGTTTGGCGGTTGTTGTTTTGGTTGCGGCGCTGTTGCTTGATATGCCAGCATGGAAGATAATTGTCATACTACTTTTGAGTATTTTGGTTTTAATTATGGAGCTTATAAATAGCATTTTAGAACGATTAGTGGATGCTTTGCACCCTAAGATGCATACCATGGTTGCCGAGTTAAAAGATATCATGGCCGCGGCGGTTTTAGTGGCATCAATCGGTGCTTTGTTAATAGGGGTAATTTTATTTTACTCTAATATTGCCTTGTTTTTTGCTTCATGATAAACTATTTGCACTTGTACACATAGTTTGTTCAATAGACCGTTAAAACGTTGAGTCATGAAAACACTAGAACACTAAAGCACTAAAGCACCGAAATAAACATATTTCGGTATTTCGACATCTTATTGTTGTAGTGTTCAGGTGTTCCAGTGTTTTAGTGTTTTTATGCTTTAATGTTTTCACGTTTTAAAGACTTATGCCAAAAGAGGAACACATTGCCAGTTTGGATATTGGCTCAACATCAATAAGAATGGTGGTTGGTCAACGCGTGGTGGGGGAAAAAGCTGGGGTTCATATTGTTGGAGCAGTTGAATATCCATCAGAAGGTATTGCCAAAGGAATGATCACGTCATTAGAAGACGCGGTTTCTTCGATTTCTGGATGTCTTGAACAAATCGAACGATCGACCGGCGTGCCGGTTCGGCGTGTTTGGGTTGGAATTTCTGGCGGTCACATTCTTTCTGAGGAATCTCGGGGTGTGATTGGTGTTTCTCGAACAGATGGAAAGATTAGGGAAGAAGATGTAATGCGTGCCATCGACGCTTCCCGCACCGTAGTTACTCCGCCGAATTATGAAATTCTTCATGTTTTGCCAAGAGCATTTACTGTTGATGGCCAAGCAGGAATTAAAGATCCGGTTGGTATGACTGGCATTCGTTTGGAAGTTGACGCGCAGATTGTTCAAGGTTTAACTCTTCAAATTAAAAATTTAACTAAAGCTATTTTCCGCACCGGCTTGGAAATTGAAGATTTGGTTTATTCTCCGCTTGCCACAGCTCTGGCTGTTACTACTCCGCGCCAAAAAGAATTAGGCGTTGCTGTTGCAAATATTGGTGGCACAACTACAAGCATTGCTGTTTTTGAGGAAGGTGATGTTATTCATACTGCGGTAATTCCAATTGGTTCGCAGCACATTACATCAGATATTGCCATTGGTTTGCGTACTTCAATTGAGGTTGCGGAGCGCATAAAAATTGAACACGGTACAGCTGTGCCATCTAAGCTTGTAAAGAATGAAAAAATAGATTTGGCATCTTTGGGAGCTGAGGAATCAGAAATGGTTGAAAAAAAATATATTGCCAGAATTATCGAAGCGCGAGTAGAAGAAATTTGTTCCAGAATAGAAAAAGAATTGCGCAAAATTTCGAGAAGTGGCATGCTTCCAGCTGGAGTGGTGTTTACCGGTAGTGGTGCTGAGCTCTCCGGTCTTATTGATTTGGCAAAAAGAAAATTGCGTTTGCCGGCGGCACTAGGTTATCCAATTGGTGTTCAGTCAGCAATTCCACGTGCCCACGATTTGTCTTTTTCAACTGCTGTGGGTTTGGTTTTGTGGGGTTATGAAGTGCGAAACAGAGAAACAAGTCCAAGTTGGGGTAAGGCTTTTGAAGGTGTGGCAACGGTTGGCAAAGCCGCTGGATCAATTAAAAAAATGATCAAATCATTTTTGCCGTAGGAGTTTTATAAAAAGAGATTGGTTAATACGAGGCTGAGTCTTCAGAGAAGGCTCAGCCTCGTATTAGTTTTACACAGAACTTGATAAAAGAACCGGATGGTTTTTTATTTTTTTGTTGTCTTGTAGTGAACGATCTTTATATTTTGTAAAAATTTTTTACCAAATTCACCTTTGTACTTTTCGCGCGAAAAGTACAAAGACCCACTGAACCATTGGCGCCAAAAGTTCAGTGGGATATTGGTGTCAAAATTTGGCGTAATAAAAAATCCAGCACGACTATTGACAAACTTTTCTGTTTTGTGTAAAGTAATTTAATATTCGTTCTTTAATAAAAAGGAGCAAAAATGAGACCAAAAGATGCTTTTACTGACGAACAAATCGCTCGGTTTCGGGCGATTGAGAAAATGCGCGCCGCGCGCGGAGAGTCGCGTTTGCGTGAATTTTTTGATGAATGTATTAAAGGTCTGGATCCAAATAATGAAACTGCGGCTTTGGTAATAGAGGAGCCAGTGCGTGTTGCTCAAGCGCGGCGGCTTTTTGAGCTTGGCGTGGGTACGGAATTTGGAACCTTTGAAAAATATCTGGCCACCATTCCGGATATTCCCACCAAGCTACTTGAAGATGATCCTAATTTTCCACTCCTTGTTTTGGTTGATCCTCGGCAAGGTCTTACAAAACTTTGCGCATTAGGAGATGTTTTTATTGACCGTTATGTAGGTATTAATTTTTACGACAAACAGGAAAGAGGAAAGGGTCCTTATTGGATTAGGATTCAAAATGGTGAAAAATATAAGGGTTTGTCTGTGGATGAATGGAAAGAAAAGGTTGAGTATAATGAAATTGGTTTAACTGTTTTTGAAGGTGTTTGTACACATCTTCAGTGGCCAAATATTATTAAAAATCATGAAGTTTCTGATGGTCATGCCATGGATCTTCCTGGTTCGTATGAAGGAAAAGGAATTACTCCTCACCTTGTAATGAGAGAAGACTTAAAAGTTTATTTAGGTCGAGCTTCAAATTTATTACGTGGTGAAAAATTTGGTCAAGCCACTAAACACGCCTTCTAAATCAAAAATCTGTCAATTATTCAATTGGCAGATTTTTTTAATTTTCTCGTCATTCTTTTCTACTCCCCACTCCCTACTTCCTACTCCCTATTCAAATTTGACACAACACTTTTTCTTCGATAAAGTATAAGAAACACAGAGGATAAGATATCCTCACATGAATACTAATATTGTTCATCAAGGAAATGCAATAAAAATTAATCAGAAGCTTCTCAGCTTTTTAACTTCTTAGCTCTTCAGTATTTTCTACAAGCTACAAGCTACAAGCTACAAGCTAATAAATTATATGGCCGAAGTTAAACCTGAAGTTGAAACATTTGCAAAAATAAAGGTTGTTGGCGTTGGTGGCAGTGGAGGTTCTGCTGTTAATCGAATGATTAAAGCCAAGCTCCGTGGTGTTGATTTTCTTGCCATTAATACAGATGTTCAAGCTCTCCATCATGTCCAAGCCCAAAAAAGAATTCATATCGGTAAGAGTATTACTCGAGGTCTTGGTGCCGGCATGAATCCTGAAGTTGGTAGAAAAGCCGCCGAAGAAAATCAAAATGATATTCGTGATGCGCTAAAAGGAGCGGACATGGTATTCATTACCTGCGGTCTTGGTGGCGGAACTGGTAGCGGTGCGGCACCAGTTGTGGCACAATTAGCACGCGAAATCGGTGCACTTACAATTGCTGTTGTCACCCGTCCGTTTGCTTTTGAAGGATCACAACGCAAGAGAATTTCTGAAGAAGCTCACAATGAACTTTCCGAAAATGTTGATGCTATTATTACTATTCCCAATGATCGAATTTTGCAGATCGTAGAAAAGAACGCCAGTTTAACCGAGGCCTTTGATCATGTTGATGATGTCTTGCGTCAAGGTGTTCAGGGAATTTCAGAAATTATTACTGTCCCTGGTTTGATCAATGTTGACTTTGCTGATGTCAATGCCATTATGAAAGAAACCGGTTCAGCTTTGATGGGTATTGGTCGAGCTTCAGGTGAGAATCGTGCTACTATTGCAGCTAAAGAAGCTATCTCAAGTCCATTACTCGAACTTTCAATTGATGGTGCAAGAGGTGTTCTCTTTACAATTGCCGGTGGTTCAGATTTGGGAATGCATGAAGTTGCTGAGGCGGCAAAAATTATTACCGGTTCAGCTGACCCGGATGCGAAGATTATTTTTGGTGCGGTAATTGATGAGTCGTTGAAAAATGATATCAGAATAACTGTTGTTGCGGCTGGATTTGAAGATGTAGAACGTGCTAAGATTGATACCACAAAAAAGTTTGCCACTGGTCCAATGTTTGCCAAACCGGAATTTAAAACAGTGTCGCGTTTTAAAGAAGCGGTTAGAACAGAAAATACAATTAAGATAAAAACGATTGACACACCAGACGAAACATTTGTAGTCGGCGCCAATCGTATTAAACCAGAAACAGAAGAAGAAGAGGATTTGGAAGTACCGGCGTTTATTCGTAAAAAAATGAATTAGTTTGTGGAAAAAATCGCGAGCTTTAGGTGCTTCCCTTGGATGCTTCGGTTAACATACGCTTGAGTACGTTTCCCTTGTATCCTCGGTCCAGCACTCCAAATCTCATCCATTTTTTCTCACAAACTATAAAAAATAGCGAGATTATAAAATGTAGGGCGGGGTCTTGTACCCCGCCTTTGAGTTAGATTAAAGTTTTAAGGTTAAAGTGTAGGGGTGTTTCGTTTATGTAATTTTACACTTTATTTTTTATAAAAAACATGTTATCATCTACTTATTGCTAATAAGCTAAAAAGCTAAGAACCTAAGAAGCTAGTATGCGTTGTCCAATTTGTAATTATCAAGACACCAAGGTGGTGGATTCTCGAGTTGCTTCCGATGAGATGAGTATTCGCCGTCGTCGGGAGTGTGAAAAATGCACTTACCGTTTTTCTACCATGGAAGAAATGGAATTATTGGATTTGATGGTGGTCAAGCGTGATGGTAAACGCGAACCATATTCCCGTGAAAAAATAGAACGTGGTCTTTTTAAGGCTCTTGAAAAAAGACAGTTTACAGATTTGGATTTTAAAAAGCTTGTTCATGCTATTGAAAGAGATATTCAAAAAAAGAAAGTTGCTGAAATTCGAAGTATGGATCTTGGAGAAATTGTAATGAATCGTTTGCGTGGTTTTGACAAGGTTGCCTATATTAGATTTGCTTCGGTTTACCGTTCATTTGAAGATGTTCAACATTTTCAACAAGAACTTGATAAATTGATTAAAAATAAAACCAGCAAGAAAAAAATTAAAAAACAGATCAAAGAAAACAGAAAAAAATTTGTAAAAAAATAATATAAAGTTTTTTATGATTG
>Ga0209211_10003875_pt1 | contig 23850 bp, 12 predicted proteins | sample RifGroA2_FD_183992 | JGI IMG/M metagenome (GOLD analysis project Ga0209211, IMG submission 183992) | Groundwater microbial communities from Rifle, Colorado, USA - Groundwater A2 (SPAdes) (version 2) | ecosystem: Environmental > Aquatic > Deep subsurface > Groundwater | place: Rifle, Colorado...
ATGTGGAGCTTGTGGTACCCGAGAATGCCCCTCAATGGATTCGAAATATCCAAGATCTCATCAACACAGATCGTCAAGAGGGTGTACAAGCATTAACCCAAAAGGTCGAAGCGGCTGAATACAGGATTAATTCTCAAGTCTGGCGAGAAATTGAAATCGCCCTTCACTTTGAACTCACTAAGGAACAAAACATTACCTTAGCGCGAGAGTTTGTAAAAGATCAACTTTGTGGGAGGGGTATGACGGCTCTTCTTAACTTCCATCTCGGGTCTCCCCGACCTGATCGGGGACCAGGGACAAGCTTTGATGTGGATGAAGAAAGAGGCCAAGGGGATTATCCCCGAGCCAACCCTCATTGCCATATTCTTTTGACCATGCGTACTCTTAATGAAGAAGGGTTCAATTCAAAAAAAGAACGAGGCTGGAATACAAAAGCTTTCATTCAAGAATTAAGGGAACAATGGGCCAACTATTCTAACTTTTATCTTAAACTCTATGGTCACGATGTTCAAATTGATCACCGTTCGAATAAAGAACGGGGCATTGACATGGAACCTCAACCTAAACGAGGGAGAAATGTTTTAGAGTTAGAGAGAAAAGCAACAGTGGTGAAAAACATAGAGCCCGAAACAGAAGATGCGGGTATTGGCAGTCCTGGAAAGGATAAGTTCAAATCGACTGAATCTTCTGAATCTACAAAATCCACACAATCTGTCCATCCTCTTGAAGACCTCAAATCTGATGAAAATACAAAGGCTACCCCTGTCACAGAGAGGATGCAGGCTTTTCGAGTCACACAGCTTCGTAATCTCTACCGCATCATGCGTAAACCTGAGGTTATTCTGGATATTGTCACCAAACATCAGGCCACTTTTATGTGGGCGGACGTACAAAAAAAACTCCATCAGTATGTGGACAATCCTGCTCTTTTTGAAAGGTTAGAAGATAAGATTAAGACCTCGAAAGAGTTGGTCTTATTGCGTAGCCAAAAAGTGCTGGATTCCTCTGGAATGGAACACGAGAAAGCCATTTATACGACCCGCGGCATGCTTAAAGCAGAAAGGTCTCTGATTGAGCAAGCTGAAGAGCTAGAGAACGCTCAAACTCATGGCGTTCAGAAAAAAAACATTGCATTTTCTATCTCAAAAGCCAACGAAAAACTTAAAATTCATGGGGGACTTTCTCATGATCAAATCAAAGCGATTCATCATTTGGTAGGTGGGGGACAAATCAAATGCGTCGTGGGCATCGCAGGTGCAGGCAAAACAACCGCGATTGGTGTTTGCCATGAGATTTGGAAAAGAGATGGCTATGTCGTTTATGGACTTGCTCCTACAGGAAAAGCGTCACAGAACTTAGAAGGGAGCTCTTTAGAGAGTAATGGCATTCCCTCAACAACCCTGCACAAATTCCTCAAATCATTTGAAGAAGGACGGTGCCAATACAATGAGAAAAGCGTCCTCGTCCTAGATGAAGCGGCCATGGTGGATGTAGAGCGTTTTGATAAGCTCTTGAGCGCCGTAAGGCAATTAGGAGTTAAACTCATTGTTGTGGGGGATGGAGCGCAACTTCAGCCTGTAGAGGCTGGGCCTGCTTTTCGTCTTGTGACAGAGAAGCTGGGACGCTCTGAGCTCACCACTGTTGTTCGCCAAAAAGAAGAATGGCAGCGAGAAGCAACGGTTCTCTTTGGTCAGCAAAGAACAGAGGAGGCCCTCCAAAAATATGAAGAAAAAGAATGTATTCACATCATTGAGGAAACACTTCCTTCTCTTAATGAGGCCATAAATGCCGAAGACTATGACAGTATCGTTCATCTTTATGAAGTCTCTCACCGTGTTTCCTCCCTTATCTATCGAGAAATGGTAAAAGATGTACGACGAGAATATCCAGAGCTGAAAAAACTTTATCCCAAAATCAGAGAACATAAAGATTTTCAAAAGTACCTTGATTGGAAAGATATCGAGAAAAATGCTGCGGATACCATTCTCGAGAATGCTCAAAAGTGCTGTTCTGTCCTTAAGGCTAGAAACGTGGATACCCTAAAGTTTGCTCTCGTCTTTAAAGATAATAAAAAGGATAAAGTCACTCAGCAAGAAGAAGCCAAAACTATTCTAAAACAATGTGGCCTTGATCATCTTATAGGAGTAGAGAAAAGGCGAGGACAAACCGTTGATGTTCGCCAAACAGCCAAAGAAGAACTTATTCGTGAGTGGCATGCCGCGTTTAAGGCTTGCTCTCGGGCGCAAGACCCGCGGGAAAATCCTGAGAAAAGCACAGCCATTCTTGCCTATAGCAACAAGGACGTGAATGATCTCAACAGACAGGTAAGATTCCTTCTCAAAAAATCAGGTCATCTCTCAAAGGGAGAATTTACCTTTAACATCAAACGCGAAATTGAAGATGACTTTGGAAAGAAACTCTCCCTTAAAGAACAAAAAGGCTTTTCCAAAGGGGATCGCATCGTCTTTACAAAAAACCAACACGGGCTAGGCGTTAAAAATGGCACCATGGGAACCATCACAGACATCAACAACCAGAACATTAAAGTTAAATTGGATGAAGGGAAGGAAATTTCATTCTCCCCCAACCTCAATCCTTATTTTGATCAGGGATGGGCCATTACCATCCATAAATCCCAAGGCGCGACCTTTGACCAAACGTATGTTCTGGCTTCTTTTGAGATGACCCAGAATTTGACTTATGTAGCCATGACCCGCCATCGAGAGGGAGTAAAAATGTTTGGAAGCTCCTTTGATTTCTGGCGATTCGAAAAGCTCCCAGAAATTCTCTCAAAATCCGGGGAAAAGCTTTCTGCAGCGGATTATCTTGATGCAGACTCTCTAAGTCAGCTCATGAAAAAGGATGATCAGATTCTCACTAAATTCTTCCAGCGGATGTCAAATGAGCTGGAGGCCATGGGGGCTGTCACAAAAGAAGCCTTTTGGAATGTGGCAGATTTCCTCGGGTCTTACGCCCAAGGACAAGACTTCTTGGGAAGAACCCGACAAAAAGAAATCCGTATCCTTCAGGAAAGCGTTCGAGAAGAAGTCCGGGCGGAGGAGCTTTTCAAGGAAGAGAATGCCGCAATAAAGAGAGTCTCTTCCTTCCTTGAAAATGCAGAAAGTCTTACAAGAATCTCAGAAAAAACCGCACAATCAGAAAGTATTATCCGTAATCCTCATAAAAAAGAAGCCGTAGAAGAAACACTAAAAGCGCACATGGCTAATTTTGCAGATCATGTCTTTGCGTCCCTCGGAGAAGGCTACAATCGTTCAATGTCCTCAAGAACAGAAAGACGTTATGGGAAGAAAGGCGAGTTCGCTGTCAATCTTCAGAAAGGGGTATGGCTCAGCTATAAGGATTCTCAATTAGCAGGAGGCCCTCTTCACCTTCTCACCAAGCTTAAGAATCTCTCCTATCAAGAAGCCATAGCATATGGCGCTTCCTGGTCCGGACTATCTCCTGAGCAAGTCATGCTAAAAAAGAAGAGCCATGATTTTTCTCCTGCTCAGAAAGAAGCTTTAGAAAAAGAAGTTCAAGACAGAAAAAAAATCGCCCGGGCTCAATCTATTTACGCCAAAGGACGACCTATTCAAGGAACGCTTGCAGAACGTTACTTGCGAGAGCATCGCAAAATTGAGGGACCACTTCCGGAAGATCTCTTATCCCTTCCTGCAAGTCGCATAGGGAAATCCTCATCTCCTGCTCTTATGACCGTCGCTCGCTCAAATGAGGGAAGGGTTACAGCTGTTCAGCTCACCTTCCTTGACTCCTACACAGCCAATAAAGCTAACATTTCTGTCCAGAAGAGATCCTACGGGTCATTAAAAGGCGCAGCCGTAACGATTCAGTCTCTCGAAAGAGGGGAACGCGGGGAACCCCTAAAGAGCCCAAACCTTCTTTTTATTGCTGAAGGAATTGAAACAGCCCTCAGCCTTAAGGAAGCAGGGATAAAAGGAACAATTAAAGCCAGCTTGGGTCTTTCTAACATCAAGCGTCTTGAGCCAGCAGACATCACTTCTCACATCATCATCTGTGGAGATCATGATACCTCTGAATCGCCGGCCACAAAAAGCCTTGAGAAATCTGCACAAGTCCTGCAGGAACGTGGTTATAAAGTGACAGTCATCAAGCCCGATAAGCTCGGGGAAGATTTTAATGACGTTCTCAAGACCAAAGGACCTGAGGGGGTTAGAGAGATTTTAGCCAAAAATCTGCCAAAGGATTTTCTTGCTTCTCTTCAAACCTCTGTTGAGAAGGACCCACAAAGAGATTCTTACACGATAGAGGCTATTAAGAGAAGGGAGGCTGAACAGCTCCTTAAGAGTGAAAGAGAAAACTCAGCATTTACATTAGAGGGTAAATCCTTCAAAGAAATCGTCGCTTATTGCGAAAAGAGGCTGCACGGTGCTTTAGCGAGAGATAGGAAACCCCTAACCAAAGAACGTGCTCAACGGTTTCCGTTACAAGCGGAAAGGACAGCGACTTTTCTTATTCATATCTATGAACATAACGGGCGCAATCCTACGCAAGAAGAACTGGCTCAACTTTCCTTAAGAGCCAAGTACGAACTGAATCGTATTCCTGAAATCCGCAAAGAGCTCATCAAGGATTGGCAAAAAAAGGATAGCTTCAAAGAAAACGAGGGTCTTCGCACTCACATGATTGCAGAACGTTTGGCTTCTATCGAAGGCCGCCTTTACCTGGAAGCTAAACAAACTGGAGCCAAAATTCCTTCAACTATAGCTAAACTTGCGCATCAAGAATTAAAAAAGCATCAAGCACGTACTCCAAAACTTGCAGAGGAATTGTCGCAAAAATATGATCTTTCTAAAGACGTAGCCACCAACTTTGCCAAAAACATTTTAAGATACAAAGAAACCCATGGAACACACCCATCTGAACTCCAAATTGCCACTATTATTCAAGTATCACAAAAGCTGGAAATGAAAGGCTACACCTCCACTTTAAACAAGAAAGTCAACAGATTAGAAGCTAATTATCTCCAAAGATATGAAGGAGATCGCTTCTTCAAGCATATTTCTTGTGAGAAAGACACATTAGCTGACACTCACATCTCCCATATTCAAGAACAAGCGAAAAGATCATTAGAAATGGTAAGTTCCCAGATTTACCAGGAACTCATTAAAATAAACGAGAAGGAGCTTTCTTTGTAAAAAAAGAAAGATGTTGGTAAATGAAAAAACAGAAGAATCATCTACCGTGGTTGAATATTTAAAATCCCACGGCAGTAAAGTGGATAAGCAGTATCCCAAAATCCATCACTCCAATCCATAACTACTGTTGGCTTCCAATTTGGAGGCAATTTGTGGAGAGCTGCCTTTACCATCTTCTCAGCCCACCCTTTAGTAGCTGAGTTTATTTCAAAGAACTCTAAAGTCTTATACTCATAATCATAGATTAAGTGGATTCCAATTGCTGTAGGGTGGAATGGTTTTGTTATGGGAATCCTGTCTCGACTCCCCTCTACCTGATTAGAGGCGATAATACCATCACTCGTAATTTTAATATACTTTAGAGGACTGAGCTCAGAGAGATTCCTAACACATTGCTCAATAATGGGGTCGATATCTTTGATTTTCTTAAGAGCCCAAACCTGTTTGTTGTCTGTGTTTAAATCTTCAATTAACTTACGCAGTACATTGCTCTCGTGTGCCGGCTTTGGCTTGATTTTTATAAGCTCTTTGTAGGGGTGAGGAGAGGTCGTTAGAGCTTGCTGAATCAGCCGAAAGAAGAGTTTTCCACGATGTGAAGAGAGCCGCCGGTTAAATCTGAATGCAAACTCATCAAGATAAAATGGGAGATGATATGGATCAATGTTCCCTTGATGCGTTCCATTAATCCATCTTTTCACCAACGAATCAACAAGATGAACATGAGGAAGGAGATCATGTGCTTGTTGTCCGCTTCCTTTGATCACTCGGACTTCATGCGTGTAACCAGACTTTTCCACGTCATTGTAACCGCCCCAACCATCCGTGACTATCTTGCTTCCCGGCTCAATAAAGTTGCTGATGAAAGGTAAAAGGCACAGCGTCGATGCCTCTGGAATACATTGAAAGCGGACTCGGCCACATTTTTTACCTAAACATTCTGTTGCTACGACAACCAAGGTTTTTCCATAAGCACCCCGCCCACGCTTCCCTGATCGCACCCCACCAATAACCGTTTCATCAACTTCAACTTCGCCGGTTAATCTATCTCTTCCAGACCGCACCATAGCGCGGCGAAGTTTGTGCAGCCAGCACCAAGTCGTTTGATAACTTCCAAAACCCATCGCGTCTTTGAGATTCATGGCACTTGAGCCAGTCTTCTGAGATACGAACTGCCAAATGACGTTGAACCACAACATGAGGGGCTTCCTACTACCATGAAAAATTGTCCCTGATGTTATTGATGTTTTATGGTGGCAAGACGCGCACTCAATCAAATTTTGACGCTTGCGCCAGCCCTTGTCATGATCGCAAATTGGACAAACAAAGCCTTCAGGCCATCGAATCTTGTATAAATAATCCCAGCAATCCTCTTCTCTACGAGACCACTCGAGAAATTCTTGATGGTCTTTAGGATAAATCTCTTCCATGCAATATCAAATACCACTGACTTCAACGGCTGTAAAGTGGATAAGCGGTTAGATCTAAAGTACGGCTGTGCGTTTAAGCGGCAAAAGCATTCGAATAAAACAACGTGAGTATGCAATTGACTCGTTTTTTTGAAACATACAAAATAGCTTAAAACCATAGACGTAAGGGTTTGTGAGTATCTTGAAAAAGCATTCCTACAATAACTGAAGCTTCGTAATCACGGTCTTGGCAGCTGTAGAGCCCTCTTGCTTTTTTCCAATGCCGGCGGTTACTGGAACACTTTAAGCATACGTACCTTTCAGCATTGAAAATTAAACTTGCGGATTTCTCATGAGTTGGTAGACTTTTATATCAGGGTTACAAGGAAAACTGCCATGCCCATTGATTACGTTATTGTGAGTTTATATTTTGGAGCTGTTTTAGCTAATGGCTTATTTATGAGCCGCAAGGTTCATTGCCTTGCTGATTATGCAACAGGGGGACGATCTTACTCAGCGTTTGGTGTTTTTGCGACCTTATCCGCCTCATTTATTGGAGGTGGATTTACAATGGGTCTTGCTGCAAAGGTTTTTAGCTTCGGGCTTATCTATGTTATTGCTTTATGGGGGTTTAGTGTTAAGGAAATTCTCATTGCCCAATACATTGCTCCCCGAATGGCACGTTTTCGAGAAGCAATCTCAGTTGGAGATATTATGGGTATGCTCTATGGCAAAAACGTCAAAGTTTTTACGGGAGTTGCCTCAGTCCTTGTTTGTGCAGGAATCGCAGGAGCGCAGTTTGCGGGTTTGGGTTATGTCCTTAATATATTAATGGGAATCCCTCAGTGGATCGGTATTATTCTCGGGGCAACTCTTGTAATCACATATTCTTCCTTAGGAGGGATAAAATCAGTTGTTGCCAATGATGTCCTTCATTTCTGTGTTCTTATTATTGCTCTCCCTCTTGTGTTTATCTTTGGTCTTTTTGAAATTGGAGGAATTTCAGAGCTTCCTAACGTATTGAAGTGGAATCCAATAGAGATTCCTTTATTAACTATTATTGGCCTCTTCCTTAACTTCTTTTTTGGAGAAACCCTTGTTCCTCCGTATGTACAGCGACTTCTTATTGGCAAGACTGTTAAAGAAACAGCAAAAGGAACCTTATGGAGTGGTCTCCTTTCTCTTCCTTTCTTTCTTATGATAGGACTCATTGGACTTATTGCCCTTCAGAAAAATCCTGAACTTAACCCGAATTTGGCCCTTCCCTATGTTATTAATACTTTTTTACCTATAGGAATTAAGGGGCTGGTCATTTCTGGGATGGTCGCTATTGTGATGTCATCTGCAGATTCTTTCTTGAATGCAGCCGGAATTGCAGCAACCCATGATGTGATCAAACCTTTAAGAAATAAGCTCCTTTCCTCTAAGGAGGAACTCATCTTATCTCGCTTAACCACCTTTATTGTTGGTATCTGCGGAGTTACTTTTGCCCTAAGCACAGAGAGTATTATTGATATATTACTTGAAGCTTATAATTTCTGGACTCCCTTTATCTTAGTCCCATTGATCGGAGGAATCCTTGGATTTGGCGCCTCCTCGCGCGTATTTTGGATTTCTTCTTTTGTTGGCATGTCTTCTATAATCATCACGAGAATTTATGTAGGAGGACTTGTGGGAATTAGCCATTTTGACGCTGCTATCATTGGGATTATTACAAATTTTTTGACTTTTACCGTTTTAAGAAGAATTCCATGGTTACAAATAAGAAGTATTTTGGAGGAAGCAAAGGAAAGTTAAGCTGAGACAGTAATTTTCCCAGGAGAATAGAATTCGTTCTTTTGTCCAATTGGTTCAAAAAATGAAATACTATGAAGATGTCGAAACCTGCGGATTCCCTAGAATAAATGCTGGTTTTTCAAAATTTATAAAGGTTTTATGATGATTCTCAGGATTGACAAAGTTTACTACTTTAAGTTTAACTACGGCTATAAAAATAAGATTTTAAGAATTTATGAACAACAAAAAAGGCAGCAATCTTAATCAGACTAATTTTTATAAGGCCATTTTTCATACACTTACATATGTTGGGAACATAGATAGCATTAGAAGCCTAGCAACAGGAGTTGGGTTTTTTGTATGATATCTTTTATTCAATTCTTTAAAAACCGTTCTCAGCAAGTCAAAATAATTATCTGCCTAGCAATAGGTTTTAGTGTTTTATTTGGGGGGATTGTTTTCTTAAATACGAGTGAGAGCTATTATAGTCTCAACAATGACAATTACAAATATACCGATATTTATCCCGACCACTATGTTAAAGATATGGAAACTTATGTTTTTGATTTTTCAACTGCAAATCAGGACATCAAGGAGGCAAAAAAATTACTTGCTTTGGCTTATAATAGAAAACAAAACAACAATTTTAAACAAGCTGCGGAGTTAGCTTACAAGGCACTTCCATTATTTAAAAGCGCAAAAGATAAAAAAGGAGAATCTTATTGTTTTTTTATTTTAGCAGAGCTCGAAAGAAAACTTGATGCGATGGGAGAAACAAAGAAGCTCTATAATAAAGCAATAGCCTTATTTAGAGAAAGAAACGATAAGATTGGAGAAGGATTATCTTTAAGAGGCTTAGGGAGGGTAGAATATCACTTAGGGCGTTTCCGTGACGCCAACTTGGTTTATGAAAAAGCCTTCTCTCTCTTTAAGGCCAATAAGTATAGTGAGGGAGAAGCAAAAGTTTTAAGAGACTTTGGTGCTCTCGAGTTTAAACGAGGTCACTATGAAGAGGCTCGAGATTTCTATAATAAGGCTCTTATCCTCTTTCAAAAATTGGGAGATCAGCGTGGCATAGGTTATGCTTTAGGAGGACTAGCTCGTATCACGAGTGATCTCGGTTATCAAGAAGAAGCCCGTCCAATTTATGATAAAGCTCTCACCCTATTTAAAAAAATTGGAGATAGTTACGAAGAAGCAAAAATATTGCGAGGGATCGGAGTTTTAGAACGAAGACTGGGAAGATATGAACAAGCCCGTGTAAATCTAGAGCAGTCCTTAACCTTATTAAAAAGACTCCATGATCGACGGTGGAGTCAGATAGAGATACTTATTAGCCTTGGGACATTAGAAGAAATTCTAAACAATTATAATCCAGCACAAAAACTTTTCGAAGAGGCCCTTGGTATTGGTAAAGAGAGAAATGACCAATGGGATGAGACTCGTGTATTACTAGGCCTTGGGCATTTACAAAGAGAATTTGGACATTTTCCTCAAGCTCAAAAGTTTTACCAACGAGCCGAAGCTTTATCTCAACAAGTAGGCGATGAAATGGGAATAATTAATGTTTGGATAGGGCTTGGCCATCTAGAGCTTTTAAGGAGTAATTATCAAGATTCTAGAGATTATTTTATAAAAGCAATGACCTCGGCTAAAAAAATGGGAAATATTCGAGGAGAGCTTTATAGTTTACTTGGCTTGGGAAAGATAGATTATTATACTAATAATTTTGTTTTTTCACAAAAGTCTTATAAAGAGGCCCTTGCTTTGGCAAAGCAGGGGAAAGATCCTCTTTGTGAAGCAGGAGCCTTGAGTGGGCTAGCAAGCATAGAACGTGTAGCTTGTCATGCGGAGCAGGCAGCGGCTCTTTATGAGCAAGCTTTAGATATATTTAAAAAATTAGGCAACCCCCGTTATGAATCAAAAGTACGCCTTAAATGGGCTGCATTGAAATTCAACCTTGGTGATTATGATATTGCTAAAAAAAATTATTCTCAAATCTTCCCTATTTTCAAGGGCCTAAATGATAAAAAAAACCAAGCTAAAGCTTTAGTTGGAGAAGCGGACATTTTCAGAATTCAAGGTGACACTGAACACGCTGAATCAGCTTATAAAGAAGCCTATAAACTCGCTCAAGATGTTAAAGATAAATGGACAGAAGCTTATGCTCTTAGAGGTATAGGTGATTTGCGGTTTAAAGAAGGAAAAGTTAAAGAAGCAGAAATAGAGTACAACCATGCATTCAATTTATTTCAAGCTATCAATGAACAAATCGGTCAAGCTTCTATTTTACGTCGTTTAGGTGAAATGAATCGGATGCAAGATAAGTATGTTTTAGCCCAGGCTAAGTTTGAAGAATCTTTAAATTTATGCCGAACTATTGGAGACCCCTTAGGAGAAGCCGGCTCACTTCTTGGGTTAGGAGATCTTTATCGAATATGGGGCCATTCCAAAAAGTCAGAGCAGTTTTATACAGAAGCCTTAGAACTTTTTAAAAAGGCTAATAGTAAAAGAGGAGAAGCAAAGACTCTTTGTGGTATGGGGGAAATAAAATATTTGCTAAGTCAATACGAAGACTCTCGCAAAGCTTTTCAAAAAGCCCTAGTTATTTCTAAAAAAATTGGAGATTCTCAAAATGAAGCGAGAGTTTTACGGGGGCTGGGACAGTTAGAGCTTGCTTTAGGAAATTATGGACAAGCACGTAATAATCTTGATCTAGCCTATGCTTTGTTTAAAAAAGTAAAATATGTATGGGGAGAGGCTGATATATTCAGGATCTTGGGAGATCTTGAAAGTGAGAGTGATCATAGTGATCAAGCCCGTGGGTCTTACAAACGAGCCCTTCAGCTTTATAAGCAAATAGGAGATTATGAGGGTCGGATTAAAACATTGTTTGGTTTAGCCCAGCTTGAGTATTATCTCGATCAATTTGAAGGTGCCTGCCTTTTTTATAAAGAAGCGCTTCGTTATACACAGAAAATAGAAGATCACTTAGGAGAAGCTAATATTTTAAGAGGTTTGGGGCAAGTTAAAAGTCTTTGCGGACAATTTAATGAAGCCGAATCTTTTTATACTCAGGCTTTAAAATTGTTTAGGCAAATTGGCTCGCGTCATGGAGAAGCAAAAACATGGAGAAGTTTAGGACATTTAGAAAGAAAATTAGAAAGATATGACCTTGCTCAAAAAGCATACGAAGAGGCACTTTTAATTGCTAAAGAAATTTCTAATGAACTAGAAAAAGCAAAGATCCTCTTAGGAATGGGTAGGCTTAAAATAAAGAAAAAAGAACCTCAAGAAGCCTTAAACTTATTTAAACAAGCGCGCATCATTTTTAATAACCTTAATGATACTTGGCATGAAGCCACTTCCTGGGAAAAAATTGGAGATGTAGAAAAAAAACTTGCCCATTATCATGAATCTTCATTAGCTTACGAGCAGGCATTTGCTTTGTTCCAATATCGAGAAGATATGGTGGATGCTGTAAATATCATAAGAAAGAAAGGAGACCTTGAGAGTTTAATGGGTCAAGAAAAAAAAGCGCTTGAAAATTACCAGAAAGCTTTAGAATACTTTCGACAAAAAAACTACTTGCGTAAACAGGCAAAAACTCTTGAAAAATTGGGCCTTCTCAGTTTGCAAGAAAAAAGACCCAAAGAGGCGCTGCTTTTTTTCCAAAAAGCGCTATATATTTTTCAAAGAATTGGAAATTACAAAAATCAAGCTAAACTCCTGGAGGACTTGGGAAGAACGATATTATCTCAGGGCAATTCTTCAAAAGAAGCTAACGTGTATTTTCAAGAAGCCGCTAAACTCTATAGAAAAATGGGGTTTGATTGTCCTTGTGATTGCCCTTGTCTGAATTACAGAGAAGAAGTTCACCAACAACCATAACTGAGAAGAATTTTCTATGAGTCAGATTTTGATGGCCTGGGAAGCCAATGTACATTAGATGTCTTGCTCATATCAATTTCCCGTTCCTCTACTGACGCATCTGCACGATAGGGTAGAACAACTTCAATAATTTTACCTTTTGGTTCTTTATTATAAATATAACATTTTCCATCATGCAACTGGACTAATTTCTCAATACTAGCAAAGTCAAGCTGAGTTGTCATAATACTTTCTTGTTCTTGAGTATGAGAAAATCTCTCTGAAATTCTCATAATATCTTTTGCATCTAGTTTAAACCCATTGTCTTTGACTTTTATAACGAGGAACATTTGTTTATTCTTGAGCTCATTTAAGGCAGATATTTTAATTGTAGCCCCCTTAGGACAATAATTTATAGCTAAGGCAATAAAGCTTGTTACAATTTGTTTGAGACAAAATTCATCCCCATTAAATGGAAGTAAGTGTGATGCAAAGCTGGTTTTGATAGTGATATTTTTTTTAAGAGTAGCTTTTATTAAAATTGAAACAGAGTTTTCAATTAACTTATCAATGTAAATGCAAGTTATATTTAATGTATCTGTTGTCATTGTATATAAATTTAATGCTTCAGTATAAATTTTTTCAATAAATTCAATTTGTCTATCTTTCGTTACGATGATGTTTGTTTCTCCTTTGAGAGATTTAATTAATACATCGCAGTAGGTAAGAACAGAAGAAATTGAATCTCTCATTCTCCTAGCTGCGGATTGAAAAAAAATTTCTTTATTGGTCTCAGATGCTGTGGTTAGGTTAAACAATTTTTTCCTTAAAAAATATAATAAGGCCAAGCAAAAAGCCCCAACTCCATATAATTCAAACAGGCGAGGAAGTATCAGGTTCCAAAGGGCGTCTTGAACCATTTGTTTATCAAATCCTGTTAAAATAATATAGGGAAAATCCTCCATCTTTTTATAATAAACATATTCGATCTCTTTATATGTAATTGGATTTTCTAAGTAGGCTTTATCTTCTTTAAAATATTTTTTATTTTTAAGGAGATCACGATAATAAGAGCTTTTTGGATCGATAGAGTTATCTGCAGATTGAAAAACAATCCTAAGATCCTCATCAAGCACCACAAAACTACTTTCTTCAGCAATAAGAGCTTGTTGAATTTTGTTATTAAGCTCAGCAATGACAAACCCTACATTCAATGTTCCTAAATACTTGTTTTGTTTATCGGTAATGCCCATCCCAGCAGGGATAGCCCACATTCCACTCGTGTTACCAATTGTTGGACGAGAGAGTTGCAAAGTCCAAGGTGCCTCAGGACACTTCAAAGTGTATGAGTCGTGTACTTTTTCAGAGGGGTTAGGAATAATGCCAATCTGGCTGTTTACAACGACACGATTGTTTAAGTCGACCCAATCAAAAAGAGACCATGGAGAAACAGTTTTTATTTTCAATGCTATTTCTGAAGAGTTAAAAAGCATTTTTTCAATAAAACGAGGCTCGTTTTTACCATATAAACTTATTTGCTTTCCGATATAAAGCATAACGTGGTAAGTTTCAGAAAAAGTATCTGCCAAAGTATTTTCTATACGATTCGCTTCTGTAACTAACTGAGTTTTGACATGGTTAAGATATGAATTTTTCAAAAAATAACAAATACATATAGAAATGACCATCTCAAATAATAGAATTATTACGAAAAAAACATAAAAACTATTCGATAAAACAAACCGTCTCTTATATAGTAAAGGAATTGAAAGCGACTTATATTGCATGGTTTGACCTTCGACATGTTTTGTCGATCAACCATTCAGCAAAATGCTTATCTGGTTTAAGTTTGTCAGTTTTTAAGGAGTATAAATATATTTCCTCCGCACAAGAAAAAAACTCATCTTTGGATAATGAGTTTTTATTCTTTTTAGATAAAGAATTTATAATTCTTAATGTGTCTATATACAAATCTACGTTCCACGTTTCTGTTTGGAGTATAGTGGGTTTCTCTTCATTTTCTTTTCGTGACAAACCTCCAATACCTTCTTCGAGCAATTCTGAGGTGGTACAATGAAGGACCTGTGCGATTGACTGGATAAGATGAAGGCTTGGTTTTTTTGATTTTCCATATAAGATGTTTTGAACAGCGCTTTGTTTAAGTCCTGCTTTTTTCTCTAAAGCATGAACCGAGAGGCCAACTTCTGATATTTTCTTTTTAATGTTATGGGCAATTTTTTCTGCTGCGATCACACTCATTTGGTCTCCCTACAGCTGTTTAGGTTCTTTATAAAGGTATTTATACCAGCCACGTTTGAAAAAGAAAAGAACAAAAATGAGAGAACATAAAAAATTCTATAAAAAATTGTTTTAATATCAGCTTTCTATGTCTTTTTAAGGACAAAGTGATCCGTGGCGAAGAGCTTTTAAAGAATTTTATACTTATCATTGCCCCGTAAAAATTACGTATTGATAAAAACCCATTTTTGGTATAAAAACACAAAAGTCTTATAAAAATGTGGAGTTAATAAAATGGAAAAAACTTTAAATCCTCGGAATATTTCTGCCTTAAGTTTTAATGTAAAAATCGCAGACCAAGTTGATCAAATCTCTGCGCCTCTTTCTCATTATTTTGGAATAACCCATTTTGGGTACGTTAGACTTTACAAGAATGGGACTATGCTACGTATAGCTAACAATCACAATTGGACACGTACATATTTTGAAAATGCCTTTTATAATGACCTTGATTTATATGGTATGCGCGATGTCCCTATGAATGAGAGTCGATTATTATTTTTAACTGGAGAGCCTCAATCCGATCACTATAAATTGTTATCTAAAGAGTATAATATTTGGAATTCTTTGGTTATTTATGAGAAATTTGAGGACTATTGTAATGTGTGGTTCTTTGGAAGTACTCCCAACAATACAGAAGTGATTGATTTTTATATGAATAAAGTAGATACTCTGAAAAAATTTACGAAATACTTTGGGGACAAATTTTCTGAAGTCTTGAATACTCATGATCCTGAAAAGTTAATAGTTTCTAATATAAAAATTATGGATAATCGCTTTTGTGAAAAAGAAAAGGTAAAAAATTTCTTCGATACACTGAATATTAAGTCTTACCAATTAGGAAATCAATTATCCATTTCCAAAAAGGAATTTGAAAGCTTGATTTATTTAGTACAGGGCAAAACGATAAAAGAAATTGCACGTCTTTTGAATGTTGCTCCTAAAACAATAGAATTTCATATTGGTAATATAAAGAAGAAAATAAAACTTCATAAAAAATCACAAGTAATAGATTTCTTTCTAGAAAACAGAGACTTTACGAGCCTTTTACCCGACAACCTACAAAATTACAGTTCTCTCGATTTAGAATAGTGGTTTAGAAATGCTGAAAGATGTACCCCTTTATAATTTGCCTGCACGAGAGTTTAATGAAAGCAGCGCCCCAATAGTTGAATCTATATGTGAGCCATTATTCAAGAATTTTGGCATTACCCATTTCGGATGCATTCGTATTTTTGAAGATGGCCAATTCCTCAGGATCGCAAATAACCCAGAATGGACTCGAAGGTACTTCGAATGTGAGTTTTATAATGATTTAGACCTTTATAGCATGAAACAAGTCCCCATCAATGATTGTCGCTTTATGCCTTTAATAGGCGCTCCTTTTAACAAGCATTGTATGGCTTTATGTTCCGAATTTAACCTATGGAACTTTTTGCTCATATACGAAAGGTTTTCTGATTACGGTGACTTTTGGTTCTTTGGAACAACAAAGAACAATACGGAAATTATAAATTTTTATTTAAACAATAAAAGTCTTTTAAAACACTTTACATATTATTTTAAGAATAAAGCTTCTGATTTATTTATAAAAAACGAGCCCTCTAATCTTATAAGAACTAACGTCCTCCCTCTTCAAGAAGAGGCTAAAGAATCAAAAAATATTGAGAGTTTTATAAAAGACATTGCCCACAAAAAATACTACTTAGATGGAAAGCATCTGGGAAAATCCTTATCTAAACGCGAATTTCAAAGCTTGTTTTTCTTTTCCCAAGGAAAGACGATGAAAGAAATAGGAGAGAAAATGCAGCTCTCTCCGCGAACAATAGAGACTTATCTAAATAATATAAAAAGTAAGCTCGAATGTCATACTCGAGGAGAGCTTTGTTCAATTGTTTCTAACATAAAAATACCATTCTAAGAATTGCTCCCAAAATTTATAAAAACTGTTTTTTCAAAAAAAATTACGTAAGAATACCTTATTCTAGGTCAAAAGCTTTTTGTGGCCTAGGGTTTTTTACGGGAGTATTTTTGTACACATACACAATATTCTGATGTTGAGAAGGATATCCCGTTGCTGAAAACTTTCTCTATATCAAACAATATTGATGTCAAAGACGCCCAGCAACTAGTACCTCTTCTCAATATAAAAAGTTTGTAATTAAAAATAGGAGATATTAAAATGTATAACTTTAAATATAAACATCTCGTTAGAGTTACGATGCTTTGTACAGAACTATTTCTGAACAGAGAAGCATTAGCCGAAAAGCCTTTGGACCTCGAAGGACCAAATCATGTCGGGCCAAAGAATTTTTATATACCTCGGCCTAAATATGATTGGGAGGATAAAAAGCCTCAAGGTTCTATGCGACAAGGTAAAACTAATCTAGGAGATTACCGAGAGACACGCGATAGGATTGCAGCTAAATATGGATTAACTCCGCGTACAGTTTCTTCGCGAGCTCAAGGCCCAGCCTTAGTCGAATCGGCCGAGAAATTTGGCCGCTTATGCGAAGAATTGAGCAACGAAGAGGAAAAGCAGAATGAAGAATTTAGGGCTTTTGGAAGAAAAGTTATAGAAGGAGGAAGTGCCGTTGCCGACGTTGTTATTGATAACAGAGTTAAAAACGAAAACGCAAAAACCATACTTACACAACTTAAAAATGAAGTAACAAGCTTTCTAAAAGAAATCTTTAATTAATAAGTTTTTCTTCGAGTTGGCTCCAGATATTTTCCAATATCTGGAGCTTTCTTGCACAGAAAATTAAATGCAGTTGTGTAAGCAGACACAAGTGACAAAATAGAAGCAAAATCCGGAAAGGGCCGGTGACGTTTATCCGCAAGTATTTCCGTTCATCATGCAATGACAAATGTTTGGTTTAAAGAGCAAGGACCTATAAGTCTGTTGCAGAAAAATAACTCTGGTAAAAGTTTACTTGAAACCGCCGTATGCGACATCACTTGTATTGTGGTGAGAGAGGACGGGCTATGTGAGGCCCCCCTACTCGATTCGACTTCGAAGTAATTCAAACTTATCTTTAATACTGATTTCTCCTAAATGCAAAGCCATTTGATAATAATCAAGAGCTTTTTTCAAATCTGGCGTTCCTCTCTCGTGTAGATTGCCTTGTCCAATTTCATAAAGTTGAGCTAATAAGACCGCTGTAACTCCAGCTCTATACTTAGCCAAGTGATCTTCAAATTTTTTAAGATATCCTTCCGACATGGGATCAGATTTATTAGCAAGTGCTATTCCCAACCATTTCTTGACCTCACCTTCGTCAGGTGAAATTTGGCCGCCAAATCCTGTGCGATATGCTCTACTGAGCCTGTATTGAGCAGTTGCACTGCCACCGCCTACTCCTTGTGGATCAGCAGCGCTCCTTAAATATTTCATAGCTTGAGATAAATCAACTGTCGTTCCCCAGCCATATTCATACATACAAGCTATATCATCTAGGGCTTCTGGGTCAGCGTTCCCTTTTTGGGTTAGATAAGATTGCCATTTAAAAGCCGCTCCCTTATTTGGGGGTAGAAATTCTCCAAACCCAAACAGATAAAGAGCGGCTAATCTTTCTTGTGCTCCAAGATGTCCGTTTTCTGCGGACTTATGAATTAATTTGAGGCCTTTTTTTATGTCATCTCTATTTTTTGGTTCACGTCGAACAAGTGACATACCTTCTTCATAATCTCGGTCTATAAGTGATGTTGCGGCTGTTAACCAAGGATAAGTTAATGATTTTATATCAACATAAGGACTTAAAGAACGAAAAACAATATCATGATAATTGTTAAGCCAGAGGAGTTCTTTATCCGTCAACATCCTGACTTCGATAAGTCTTTTGTCTATAGGTGCCAAAGATATAGTCTCAAAACCCAGAAAATCCGTTTGTAATGATGGAACAACAAGCATAAGATTTTCTATACGAATGCCATAAGCTCCTTCTTTATAATACCCTGGCTCATTTGAAAGAACCATGCCTTCTTCAAGGGGAACAAGATTGTTTCCAAAATAGCTTCCCGGGCTCTCATGAACAGCAAGGTAGGAGCCTACCCCATGACTTGTTCCATGCCCATAGTTTAGGCCACCCTCCCATAGGAATTGTCGTGGTAAAGAATCCAGTTGTACGCCTGGAGTTCTTTGAAGAATCGTTTTAAGTTCCCTAGGAAATATTACATTTGCTAAAGCAATATGACCTTTTAGAACCCTGGTAAATCGATCCTTATGTTCATCAGTGGGTGTTCCAACAGCAATTGTACGAGTGATATCGGTAGTTCCTCCATTACGATATTGGGCTCCTGAGTCAATAAGAAATAATGAATTTCCTGTTATTGTAGTGCCTTCCCCCTCAATTTCTTTAACCGAATAATGGGCCATTTCAGCATGAGGCCCAAAAGCAGAAATTGTTGAGCAACACTCAGTTGTGAAAAAATTTTCCCCCCTAAAACCACGGAAACTCTTTGAAGTATGCTTGCGTAGCTCCAGCAGTTTCTCTGCAGCACCTTTTTCTGTTAAAGTTTCTTTGTCGACCGTTTTATCGAGCCAAGCGAGAAATTCACAAAGGGCTACCCCATCACAAATATGTGCCAATCTCATATTTTCAATTTCTGTAGGATTTTTTTTGGCTCTAAAGAGCCAAGACGGATCTTGTCCGTGGATAATTTCAGTCCCCGCTTTAGTTAAGAGGTTCACAAGCCATACAGAGACTTTATTCTTGTCAACAAGCACCCTCTTCCCTTTAAGGGTATCTAGGTTTGGCTCGTGTAAAATAACGACTCCCAAGGATGAGAAATAATCTTGTAGTTCTGAAGTTAACTTTCTTTTTGTCGTTATGAAACTAATATTTCCTTCTCTAGGCAACAAAAGCGATGATAAAATAACCGGTGTGTAAGGTAAATCATGACCTCAATATTGAGAAGCCACGCAATGGAATCGAGGTCTAAGATCATAGCTGCATCTATATTACCTTCCTCTAATTTTTTTCTGACTTTCTTAATTTTACTTTGCGCGGGTTCTCCTGCAAACTTTTCGGGGTAAAGATCAATGGATCCTGCAGAAAACGATGGACGTTCCTTTCCCCAAATTCTATCAATTAGATTTTCTGGTGTTTCTTTGAAAGTTATGAAAGCTCCTAACTCTTTCAGATCGTAATCTTTATAGAGATATAACCTTGAATCATAACCAATTTTTTTCCCCCTCATATTATTTTTTAACCAATCCAAATAATTAGATTCTTCTACGCTAATGATACTTGGAACTTGTTTTTTCGCATGTGTTGTATAGCGACTATCAACAAAAATGACAGCTTTATCCCCTGTAACTACAGCAAGACCGGCAGAACCTGTAAATCCTGTTAACCATTCCAGTCGTTTATTTGGTTCTGGTAAATCTTCACTTTGATATTCATCATTGTGAGGAATAACAAAGCCGTCGATTCCCTGCTCTTCAAACAATTCCCTTAACTTTTGAATGCGTCCAGAAATTTGGGTCGTTAAAAAAGAATGGCTTGAGGAGCTCCGTGTAACAGGAGGCTCATCAAGCGTAAGAGTTATAACTTCTTCTTTCTTTGTAGCTTGTGGAGGTGAACCGCGTTCTTCTCTTAAATCGTCCATTGCCCATACCCCATGCACCCCCCAAAGTAATGAGGTGGATACTAAGAGTGATTTTTTAAGAAAATTCATAAAGTCTCCTATGATTGGTCCTGGTTGAAAATTGTGTAAATAAGTTAACAGTCTAAAATGAAAATGTTAATTTTTGGTTAACAAAAAAGGAGTTTATGTGCATGTCCGAAGTGTTTGAAAAAAGAAGGCGAGGAAGAAACAGATTTTTTTGAGATAAAGATATCTTTAAAACCATCTGGTAAGCTTTAGAACCAATTTCAAAATTGTTAAAACAAGCGAATTTATTTCCTGCCTATCCGGTTGCGGTACAACGCTTAATTTTTGTTGAGTTTTCTCGTCGTGAGGCATCGTAAACGTCTTGGTAAGTTAAGCCAGCGCGGAGAGTTCCAAGTCCAAGCAAGGACTGAAATGATTCCGCACGGATAAACCGGCGATTGAATCTGTACATGAATTCGTGCAAATAGGTTTGAAGATGCTGCTTACCAACACCATGAAATGTGCCATCTATCCATGTTTTCAGGTTGGCAGTGACCCTGCTTATCATTGGTAAATGGCTGTCCATCTTGATGCGATCGCCACGCATTGGAACCGGCCGATGATCAAAGCCCAACTCAAGCAAATTTGTGAATTCCTTGCCATCATCACTCGTAATGATAGCCCCAGGTGCGATGCAATCCCTTGCAAAATTATTAATAGCGATCGCCGTTTTGTTAGGTATTTTTTGCAACCTTATGCGGCCAGCTAGGGCACGTGTGATAACTTTGTTAGTCGTGTGATCGCGAATTTCTCGGCGACGAATCTCTACCGCAATGATGACTGGCACTTGATCTGTTTTTCCCTGAACCCCACTTTTTGTCTTGCCTCCAACGAAAACGACATCCAATTCTAGAGGCCAAGCAGATCCAATCTTATCTCGACCAGGACGTACCATTGTATCTCTCAACTTATGCAAGAGTTGAAAGGCAGTTTCATAGCGCTTAATACCCAGCTTCTTTTGAAGCTCTAAAGCTGAGATACCCGGGGTCTGAGTTGCTACCAAGTAGGCTGCCCAAAACCAAACATGAATACTGGTCTTGCTGCGGTGCATAGCGGTGTCGCCCGTAACTGACTCGACGTGATGACAGACGCGACACTTGAGCTTCCTTGGATGGGTGGACAGTCTAAAGGGTTCCTCAACGCTAGCACACTTTTCACAACAAAACCCATTCGGCCAGCGTACTCTTTCTAAATATCGCAGGCATGCCTCCTCATCTGGAAACATACGCTGAAAATCCAGTATGGTGATCGGATATTCAGGAAGTGCACTTGATGGCGGATGTTGTTGCAATTCAGTTGGCATTTCGTCCTCCCCTAAGGGATATACTATAGCTCACTCATCATTGTACCGCAACCGGATAGGCAGGGATTTATTTTTTCAAAAAACGTGAAAAAGCTTTAAGAAACAGAAGGAAACCTTCTTAGTCCACCGTTAAAAACGCGATTTCAGAAAAACGATGGACAAGAAAGAATGTTAAATGGGTAGAGGTCGGTAAAGCGGACATGACATTGAGCAGGTGGGAGGATCAGGCAGTTAAAGTGGCATCAATTTGCCTGAAATTGAAGCCAATACAAACGAGGATTGCATTGACCTCATGAGACAATCCTCAAACGTTAAATATGTTGATGATAATTTGATGATAAGAAAAAATTTAACAAAAAATGCCGCCCATGATTTTTTGTTTAAATTCAAAAAATTGAATTTGTATTTTAAGGTTTTTTTGGGAAGATTTGTAATCAGTAGGTCGGGAGTTCGAGTCCCCCATCCGGCACCAGGGAAACAAAGGCTTTTTAAAAACCATCCTCTAATTCATAAAAACAATTTTCACCAAATTTTCACCAAGGCAACGAAAATTTAGTGACAAGAATCGTTTTAAAAATATTTATTTGATTTTTCCTATAAAAGTTATACTCTTACAAAAAAATAATAAAATTAGGACTTTATCTTGTTTTATGGAGATCAAACAAGATTACAAAAATAATCATAAGGGAATTTCCCAATATATCCTTGGGATCATGGGAATCTTTATCACTCTTTCCCTCATTTTCATTGGAACTTATCTTTACATTGCTTACCACAGAGACCTCTCGTCTTTTGAACGTATTCAACAGGCAGAACTGAAGGTAGTGCAAGAAAAAATCGGGGTGAATGTTGATAACTTGAAAAAACTGTCTGTTCTTACAAGCAAAAGGATTGCTGCGTCACGCGGTAATGTTCAACGAATACAAAATATTTTGAGTTCATCCCATTCTTTATTACCTGAAGCAGAGTTTCTTAAATTTCAAAGAATAACTTACAAGAAATTCTCTTATCCAAGTCACTTTATCACAAGATTTGGCCCTCTTCCTCTGGAGTCTAAAACGACTTCTGTGGAGTCGCCACAGGAAAACAACCCCTTAATTTCCTTTGATCAGAATCGCGTTTCTTCTAAAACATGGGTTTTTGACCATGATGGTCATCTTGACGGCATTTTAGAGATGGAAATGTCCCCCTCTTGTTTTAAAAATACGTTGAGTATTGGCCCTACTCTTTCCTTTACGCCAGATAGCATTTATGCCCCCCTGCAAAAGGCTCCTTTGCCTCTTTATGGCAGATTACCAGAGAGTTTTTGGGAATATGGTATTAAAAATAAAGGCCATTATTGCGCGTTTTTGCTCTTTATGCTTTTCTCTCTTTTCGCTATTTCCTTAAGTGCTTATTACTTACGTCTCCTCATCAAAAAGGGTTGTCAAGAAGAGGTTGATGATTTAAAAAACACATTGGCTGAGGCGCAAAAAAGAGAGCAGCAAACAAAAGAAGATTTGTTCACTCACGAACAACAGGCACAAACTCACCTTGTTACCTGCGGCGCTTACAAGAAGTTTCAAACGAACTTTCACAGACATCAAGGCGAACAAGTCCATCATATTCTAAGATCCTTAGACGTTGTCATAAGATCTTTTAAAAACCCGCAGGAATCTCCCCCTGTAAGCGAACTCGTAGAGATTCTTGGCTCTTGTATCAGCGTTGCCGAACGCATATCTAATAGTGTGCCTTCCATTATGAAGCAAGAATCTATACAAATCACAAGAGTTTTAGAAGAAGTCAGAGCTCTCTTTACAGAAAAAATTTATAAATCCAACCTTACTTTGGAAATGAGCTGTCCTGAGGATATCATTTATGAAGGGGACAGGCTTTTTATAGGGATTTTTCTGATTAATATCATCGGAAAAACTCTCTACATGATACCTAAAAATGGAAAGGTTGAGATTAAAGCAACCGATCAAAAAGAAGGGTTTCATATTCAAGTAAAAGATAATGGGTTCCCCTTTGATGAAAAAAGCCGAAACCAGATTAAGCAAACTTTAGATTTCTTTATAACAGGGGATTTGTTGCAAAGAATGTGTCAGGAAGCTGGGATGAGCTATAGCTATTCAAGAACTGAGGAAGGATTCAATGTTAATGAACTTTTTATTCCAATATCCTTTGAAGAAAGTTCAGATAGCAATGTAATCCCCTTATTTTCATGATTAGGATCTTGAATGATTTATGAAGAAAACACTTAACGTTAATATTGCCCTCTTTTTTTGGGTCGTATTCTTTTCTGGGGTTTTATTCTCATGTTCTTGCTCCTCTTCATCCCGACAAGTTTGGAATCTTTCACATGAAAACCTTTTCTTTGTGG
>Ga0209211_10003877_pt1 | contig 23848 bp, 19 predicted proteins | sample RifGroA2_FD_183992 | JGI IMG/M metagenome (GOLD analysis project Ga0209211, IMG submission 183992) | Groundwater microbial communities from Rifle, Colorado, USA - Groundwater A2 (SPAdes) (version 2) | ecosystem: Environmental > Aquatic > Deep subsurface > Groundwater | place: Rifle, Colorado...
CGGGGCAGGCGTTCCGGGGTTTTCGGGTTGATTTTCTCGTGCGCACAGGCCAGTCGCCACGCACGCTTGAGGCCATCGCTGGCCTGGGTTGGCGTGCTCATGGCCTCGGCCGGCGTGTGGTGCAGGAAGCGGCCGAAGGCGTGGCGGCAGAACTTGTCGTACTGACGCGTGAACAGGATGAACTCGTGCCAGGCGTCGTCTGCCGCCTGCGACGGCATGGCGACCATGTGTCGGCCAGCCTTGCGGCAAAGCTGAAAATAATCGTCGAGCGCCGCGAAAACTTCGCTGCGCTGCTCGGCGCTCAGTTCCGGGCGGCGGGCTGCCAGCCGCTGGTCGAGAAAACGTTGATAAGGATAGGCCGCGATATACGCGCCGCGCCGCTGCCGGCTCCAGTTGCGCCAGAGCAGCACGCTGGCCAGAACCAGCAGTGAAATGAGAACAATCTTGCCCATTTTCAGCCGTTGATGTCGAAGCAGAGATATTTGATTTCGAGGTAGTCCTCGATGCCGTACTTCGAGCCTTCGCGGCCGAGGCCGGATTGCTTGATGCCGCCAAAGGGCGCGACTTCGTTGGAAATGAGCCCGGTGTTGACGCCGACCATGCCGTATTCGAGCGCCTCACCCACCCGCCAGCAACGGCCGACATCGCGCGTGAAGAAATAGGCGGCCAGGCCGAACTCGGTGTCGTTGGCCATGGCGATGGCCTCGGCCTCGGTTTCGAATTTGAAGAGCGGGGCGACCGGGCCGAAGGTTTCTTCGCGGGCGACCTGCATGGCGGTTGTGACATCGGCCAGCACGGTCGGCTGGAAGAAATTGCCACCGCGTTCGTGACGGGCGCCACCACACAGCACGCGGGCACCCTTGCTGAGCGCATCGGCGACGTGAGCCTCGACCTTGCTCAGGCCGGCAGCGTTGATCAACGGGCCTTGGGCGACGCCTGATTCGGTGCCGTCGCCAACCTTTAGGCCACGCGCCTTGTCGGCGAATTTGGCGGCAAATTCCTCGTAGATGCCCGACTGAACGAGAAAGCGATTGGCGCAAACGCAGGTCTGGCCAGTGTTCCGGTATTTTGCCGCCAAAGCGCCGTCGACCGCAGCATTGACATCGGCGTCGTCAAAAACGATGAATGGCGCGTTGCCGCCGAGTTCAAGCGACAATTTCTTGATGGTCGGCGCGCATTGCGCCATGAGCAGGCGGCCGACAGCAGTCGAGCCGGTAAACGACAGCTTGCGGACGATCGGGTTGGCGCACAGTTCGCCGCCGATTTCGGCCGGCTTGCCGGTTATCACGTTCAACACCCCGGCCGGGAAACCTGCCTGCTCGGCCAGCACAGCCAGCGCCAGCGCGCTGAGCGGCGTCGCTTCGGCCGGCTTGATGACGACCGGACAACCGGCGGCCAGGGCCGGGGCAACCTTGCGCGTGATCATGGCGAAGGGGAAATTCCACGGCGTGATCGCCGCGCAGACGCCGATTGGCTGCTTGATGACGATCAGCCGGGTATTCGAGGCCGGGCTGGGAATGCTCTCGCCGTAAGTGCGCTTGCCTTCCTCGGCAAACCATTCGATGAAGGACGCACCGTAGATGACCTCGCCCTTGGCTTCGGCCAGCGGCTTGCCGCATTCGGCCGTGATGATCTGCGCCAGATCGTCGACGTTGTCGAGGATCAGCCGGTTCCAGGCCTGTAGAATCTGGGCGCGGCGACGAGCAGTCAGGGCGCGCCAGGCTGGCCAGGCGGCGTTGGCGGCATCGATGGCACGGCGGGTTTCGGTGGCGCCGCAGAGCGGCACTTCGCCGATCTGGTTGCCGCTTGCCGGGTTGATCACGGCGAAGGTCGAACCATCGTCGGCGGCATTCCAATTTTGGCCAATTTTTCCGGTTGACCGTAGCAAGTCGGTATTTTGCAGTTTCATGGGGTTGAAAAATCCTGTAAAAACGCTAAGTTAGAAACTGTTTCAAGAAAGAACATTAGCCTGATGCGCGCTGCCACCCTGTTGCTCTCCCTGGTTTCGGTACTGCTGGTCGCCGCCTGCGGCAGTCCCGGGCTGCGTTCCGGCTCCTCGCCGGAAACTATAGCGCAAGGTTCGCGTCCGGTCAGCGAGAAGGGCAATGAAGTGGTCTTCTACGCCATGGGGCTGATCGATACCGGCTACCGTTTTGGCGGCAAGAACCCCGAGGCCGGGCTCGATTGCAGCGGCATGGTCAGCTACATCTACGGCCGGGCGGCGGGCCTGAAGGTGCAGGGCAGCGCCGCCGACATCGCCCGCAATGGCCGGGCGATCGAACGCACCGAATTACGGCCGGGCGATCTGGTTTTCTTCAATACCCTCAACCGCTCGTATTCGCATGTCGGGATATTCATCGGCGATGCGCGGTTCATCCATGCTCCGTCGACCAACGGGAAGGTTCGCATCGACCGCCTCAGTGACCGCTATTACGCCTCACGCTTTGAGGCGGCGAGAACGTTCTTCGACTGAACTCAGCTGGTGCCGGACTCGATCGCCGCAGCGACCCGGTGCCGTAGTTCGTCGAGGTCGTCGGTCGAGATGCCGAGGAAGTCCAGCGCCCGCTCGAACAAATCGTTGCCGACCTCGATGTCCTCGTCAAGGACTTCGCTGAGCAGGTGCTCGGCGACCTGAGTTACCGCAATCAGCGAAAGTGCGCCGCCCGGCAAAGTCCGATCCGGCAGGTCGTAGGCGTCTTTCTCGTGATGAAAGCGGATGGCCTGACCGAGTATCGCCGGCAACCCCCAGTTGCGCACCAGCAACGAGCCAACGACGGGATGGCTGCAGGGGAAATACTGTTCCTCGGCGACATTCAGCATGATGCCTTCGCGACGGCATTTTTCGAGCACCTCACCGTAATTCGGGAAGCGCCGCATCAATAGCGGTATCGCCGCGTCGTGAAACAACGCGTAAGTGTACGCAGCATCAGCCGAAATTCCGTACTGGCGGCGGGCAATCATGCTCGATGCAAGGGACAGCATCGTTGTCCGCTTCCAGAATTGCTCGATCCACGCCGCCGGCAGGCCCGTGACGCTGGCGCGCAGGGCCGAAGCAACGACCACGCAGACGACATTCTTCGTTCCGAGACGCTCGACGGCCTTGCGTACGCTGGAAACCGGACTGCTCGTGCCAAACAGCGGCGAGTTGGCGAGTTTCAGGGCGGAGGCCGACATGCCTGCATCGCTGCCAATGATCTCGGCCAGCCGAATCAAGTCCGGCTCGTCTTTTTGCCCCTCTTCCATGGCGTCGCAGACCATGCGCGGGCAAGTCGGGATATCAATGGTTGCTATGACTTTCTGCAGGTCTTCGGGCGACAGTTCGTGGCTGCTAAGGGGCATGGCAATTTGATAATTTATGCAATATTGTTGATTCGATGGAGCTTAATCGATCAGGTGTCATGGACGCAAGGCTTCCCTTGGGGGTAGAATCCTTCCCTCTCAAAGCGCCCGTAGCTCAGCTGGATAGAGTACTGCCCTCCGAAGGAAGCGCACTATATCTTTTCCCGCCTAAACTACGAGCAAAATCAATAACTTGACGGATGGCCTTGCCTCGCGATTTCCCGCAATTCCCTATACGGATGTGGGAAAAGTGTGGGACCATCCAAGGATTCCGACGTCATGGACGACGGGTTCCAAGCGGCATTTTCCAAGGTTTGATTTGCTGATACAAGGAGTTTCGCGATATCCTTGCAGGTTCGAAATGCGTCCGTAGTGAAATGGATATCACACGACTCTCCGAAGGTCGGATTCCTGGTTCGATTCCAGGCGGGCGCGCCACAGATTCTCCCCTCCTGAATGGACTTCTCCGCATACGTCGCCGATATCCGCAGTCGCTTCCCGAATCGGGATTTTCTGCTCGTCGATGATATCGCCGTAATACTCTCGAAGTCCCCGAAGGCAGTCCGCTCCCTCATTGACCGTGGGAATTTTCCGCCAGCCCGCAAAAGGGGCGGGCGTCTCGGCTGCACCGTCGGGGAGATGGCTGAATACCTGATGAATGCGGGTCAGACCCACGGACGAGGGAAGCCGACGCCGAAGCCGTCGGGATTCATTTTGAAGCCTCGAATGGGTCGGGAATCCTTCGCATCGGTGATAGCCCAAGCCCGAATTCAAGCAGAGTTCGCCAACGCCATTGCGGACGCTCTGGAAGCGATTTCCCTTCGGGGAAGGAAAGACCCCTTACCCAAGGACGAAAAATCGCTCTGAGGGCGTTTCTGGCGGTTTGGGGGTGTTTCTGTTTCTACCTGTGGCGGGACGGAGGCTGGGCATTGCGATTAAGCCTTTCAACCTCAAACTGAGTATCTTGCCGCCCATCTTCATATCGCCTGCATCCTTCGGCGTCATCAATTCCCAGAAAACAATGTCCGCTGGCAAAAGGTCGTTCGTTCGGGCTGGGTTCGCTGCCTGTAAAGACGACATAGAAAGCCCATTCTTTCACATCGTCATTCTCAGTCGTCTTTTCGTATAACTCGTAAACCATGTCTTTTGTCCCTCTTGTCGCGACATTGCTAGGAACGTCGGGTCAAGACTTCCTTGTATTGCATGTCTGAGGTCAGGATATGGTTCTGCCACCAATCCGAAACGAATTTGCAGGTCTCGGGGATGTCTATGGTTCCGTTGCTGGCATCGCACAGGATTTCAGTGAACCGTTCCTGAAATTCCAAATGCTCCCTTTTCTGGGCATCCAAGTCGGGATAGCGGGCTTCGGCAAGAATGCCTTCCTCGGTATCGAAGTGTTCACGGGCGAATTTTGCGACTTCATCCAGCAGTTCATGAAATCGCGAAATACGCTCCGATCCTCGAAGTTCTCCGCACAAGGAAAGCCCCTTGCAAACGGCAAGCAGTCTCCTGTGTTGTTCATCCAAAATCGGATGTCCGACACTGCAAGCCGGACTCCATTCCTGTGGGGCAGGCATTTTTCTTGTCTTTCGTAGTCGATATCGCTTTTGTACACGGTTAGGCAATCAAACTCAATTCTCCTAGGAAAACCCCTTGGAAAAGCACGATTGCCGGTGTTTTCGGGTCAATGATACCGTGATAACCCGGTCTGGGATATTCCAAGTCGGGTTATTAGCCTCTTGGGGATGCCGAATCCCCTTCACAGTCCGCAGTATGAAGTGTTCCGCCGCCTGCTAGTCAAGGCACGGCAGGAATCTGGGCTGACGCAAGTCGAAGTAGCGGAAAGGCTGGGAAAACCTCAGAGTTTCGTATCGAAGATTGAGAGAGGGGAACGCAGACTGGATTTCCCCGAATTCATCCAACTTGCTGACGCCCTCGGCGTTGACCCGGAAGAGTTCATCAGGGACTACCGACAAGCATTGGAAGACCAGCGAGAAGTTTTCCTGTGAAAAGCCTAAGGAAGGTTGCTCGCCGCTTTCGCGGCTCGATCCAAAAACACGAAAACAAGGGCGGGGGCTGCCGCCCAGATTCCTAGAACCGTCCAGAGACAGTTCTAAAATTCCGCAGATATCAGAGTTGTAGCCTTCCCTTGTTCGGGTCTTTCTTCGCAGCAGCCGGGACAGGGACAAGCACCACACCACGGACGACCGTGTCGACGCTATCGACAATTGCTGCCATCGATGCGGTTGCGATGACTTCACGAACCGCGCTGCGGATTCTGTCTTCGCTGATGTTCAGCAGATACCACCGCTTATAGAACCCTCTGCTCTTCTTCGTGTCGACGAAATCAATCATGCCGTCCGCTTCGTCGGCGACGATATCGCGGATGCGGTTCACTGCCTTTTCTTCTTTGGTTTCCTGTAAGCCGTCGTCAGACGGCGTGTGGGGTTGGTTTTGGGTAGCCGAAGGCGATGGGGTTTCCTCTCCCGAGGGGGTTTGGGGGAGTGAATTTAATACTGATTGTTTTTTCATATTGAGGGAGACGATGTTGTCGCCCGAAAACCCTTGCCCCACAACGGTTTCCGAGGATTCATCGTTTTCAATGCTTGCGGACTTCTCGCCATTTTCGGTGCAGTTGCTTGCGGACTTCCTTGCGGACTTCCCTGTGTGTGTATCCTGAACTCCTTGTGCTGCAACGGTTTCCGAGCGTTTATAACTTGCGGACTTCCTTGCGGACTTCGCCCTGTTTTCGGTGCTGTTGCTTGCGGACTTCTTTTGCTCCGTATTGCTTTCGCATGTATTCGCCGCCGCCATCGGCAATCTGAGCCGCAGGAACCTTCCTGACCTGTCGACCTCGTCTATCAGCCCCAAGGCTTCCAACCGCTCCAATGAGCGAATCACGGCAAAGATGGAGAATTCCAAGGCAGGTGCTCCCTGTATCGCGGGTAGCGAAATCTCGCGTGCAATCGTGCCAGTCGTCAGCCTGAGTGCCGACGGGTGCTCTAATCGTCCGCTCTCAAAATCCGCCTTTTCTTTGATGTGCATGTAGACCCGGAGGTCAACAAAGTTCCTCACCTGTTTCAGCATATTCTGTTCCCTCTGGGTGTACGGGAAATACCTGCTTTTCATAACAACCTCCTGCCGTTCGTCGGCGTGTGCGGGACTTGATTCACAAATCCCATTGCGTTGGAGGCTAAACCCGTTATGATGAAACTGAGTGTTTTGCGGCTTCGCCTCCGCCTATCGCCCTCGACTGCTTCCAACAGTCGGGGGTGAAATCTTTCAGGCTTGGCTAATGCTCCCCTGCCATTCCCTCATCCTCTGCTCAATGAATTTCTTGATTTCGGCAGAGGCATTCGAGCCGTGCTCGGTGCACATCCTGACGAACTCTTTCTTAGTCGGCTCCGGTACACGAAGCGTCATGTGTGTGTTGGTTGCTCTCTTTCTCATACGCCCTCCTTTGGTCGGTGTACACCCAACCTATCGGACCGTTTCCTGAAGTCAACGAGCCAAATGGAATATTTTTGTTTTCCATGCTCCGCCCGCGAGGGTGAAGGCGGGAACGCCTGAATTTAGCCGAAACCCCTACGAGGTGAAGGCGCTCGGGGTGTGGGAAACGATTCAGTAGTCCATTTCCAGCCCTTTGGCTTTCGGGGGCTTCGCGAAAGAGGGAGCCGGCGTCGGTGCCCTGCTCGGTTCAGCGATTCCGAACATCTTCCTGATTTGCTCGTCCTTGCTGACCGTCGCGAATTCCTTCATCGTGAAGCCGTCTTCATCGGGAATGTTGGTTTTCGCTCCTGCCTTCAAGAGTGCCCTGACGGTCTCTACATGTTCTGCGTGGAATGCGACATGTAAAGCGGTTTGTTCCGTTTCGAGATTCTTCCCGTCGATGTCTGCCCCGTGGTCTAGGGCTATCTTGATGCCTTCCTCGCATCCGTGAAGTGCAGAGGCGTGCAGCAGGGATTCCGCCGCTCCTTGCCTTGGCTCTCCGTTCGAGTGGGTCATCAGACGTTGCACTGCTTTGGTGATGTTCTTCCCGTTCCTGATTGCACCGATGATTCGAATGCAGGCATCGCGAATCCTCGGCGGCTCCTTTACCGTAACCGCGTCAGGTTGGATACCGGAAGAAGTGACAGGTTGTTCGCAAATCGTTGTCGACGTCGCCTTCGGCTCGTCTTCTGGCGTCGGTGCGCCGGCGTCTGCTGAAACGGCATGTTCCCTGCGGGCGATGTCAAAGGCTTCCTCGAATTTGGCAGCGAGTGGCTTTCTCGCTGCGTCGCCGGCTGGCGTATGTCCCTTGCGGTTCGGTTCGTCGGGGTTCATCCCCTCCGAAAGAAGCAGGCGGGCAGCGTCGATGTTTCCGTGGAAGACGGCAAGATGAAGAGCGGTGTTTCCATGCTCGTCCTTCTCGTCGAGGGCTTCCGGATTCGCCTTGATGATGGCTCGCAATTGTTCAGGAGTGCCGTGGGCTATCGCTTGTCCGATGGTCTGCACAGGCAGAGCCGCAGACAAAGTGTTGTCGATGAATGCCTGACGGTCTCCCTCGGCGATGACATAGTCCAGGGTCGTGCCCTTTCCGCCGTCTCTGGACGCGACTTTCGCTAGGTCGTCAGGTGTCGCCGTGAAGATGCGTGTTTCGCCTTTGGAGCGCGACAAGCCGACATAGGCAAGGTTGCGGTTAAGCAATCCACCTTCGGCATCCATCAAGAACACGCATTCGCCGACGGTAAGCCCCTGCGCAGAGTGGACGGAACGGGCATTCGCCCATTCGAGCGAGTCGTATTTGGTCGAATCGAATTCGACTTGCCTGCCGTCGTCCATCTTGACGGTGAAGCGCACGCCATCGCGGGTCTTCGTCAGTTTTTCGATCGTTCCCTCGTCGCCGTTGATGACGCCCAGCCCCTTCTTGTCGTTCTTCTTGAAGATGATTCGCTCACGCTCCGAGAAATACCGCATCTCGCGGATGGTGTAGGAATCGGCAACACCTTCGATTTCTCCCTGCGATACCATGACGCCGAAATCTGCCTTGCTGATTTCTCCCCGCCGTTTCAGTTCTGCCCGTGCGAGTTCGTTCAAGGTCTGGACTTCGGCACGGGTCGCGGCGAGCATCAGGGCGTTTCCGTCGCACCGTTCCCTAGCCTCGAACCATGCGTCCACAGCCTGCTTGGTGGCTTCCGACTTGGTCTCTGCTACGGCAAGGCATCCGTGTTCCTCGAAAGCCGTCAAAGCCGTCTGGGCATCGCCTGAACGGATTGCGTAAACCGCCTCCCTGTGCCATGCATTCTGTTGACGGTTTATCTGGTCGAGGACGGCAACGCCTTCGCCGTCGCCCATCTTCTCGGCGTCCTTCTCCATCGCGTGCTGGATGGCTGCAAAGATGGCTCCCGACGATATGGGAACGAGTTGTTCGGCTTCGCCGATGAGAATTGCCTTGGCTCCGACCTTCTCGCATTCGCGGAGCAGAACGGCGGTGTCCTGCGTTCCTGCCATACCGTGCTCATCGATGAAGACCACGCTTCGAGCGTCCAACGGCGATTTGCCGTCCTGTATCGCTTTGACGAGGGATGCAAGGCTCTGCGATTTCGCTCCGGCTTCGTTCTCGAAGTTTCGGGTCGCTTTCCATGAGACGGAAGAGCCGAAGACCTTCAAGCCTGCTGTCTCGAAAGCCTTGACTGCCAATTCGCTGGATGAGGACTTACCTGCCCCTGCCGCTCCGACGAGGACGGCGACACGTCCACTACCATGGACAAGGTGTCGCACGGCTGCTTCCTGCTTCGCCCAAGAGCCTTCCTTCCAGTTCTTCCCTGCCTTCGCCATCTTCTCGGCTTTGGTCTTGGCGATGATGTCTTCCAGCATGTCGCGGGGAACGGCTTCTGCGTGCCGACGATCAGAACGGGTCTTCACGGAATAGTCGATGATGTGCTCTTCCATCGCCCGCAGTTCCCTCGACGTCCATAAGACCTTGCCGTCTGCCGTCTGTAACGGGATGAGGTCGGGAGACATGAGAATCCTGCGGGTTCGGTTTGCCACGTAGTCGGGGTCTCTGTCGGCGTCCTTGTGGTAGGTCGCGATGTTCGCGACGAGGGTTTCCAGTTTGTCCTTGTCGAAGGTCGAGTGCTTGTCGAGCAGTTGATTGATGATGTGCTTGTCGTCGACAAGGTTCTCCATCTTGGTCAGGGATTGCTCCAACGTCCTTTCCGCTCCTGTCCTCTTCAAGGCATCCGTGTCGAGCGTAAAGCCGCATTGCTTCTCCGCTGCCGTCTGCCATTGCTCGAACTGGGTCTCTCGGTCGATGGTCTTCTTCGCCTTCTTCGTCCTGCGGCTCGTCGCATCGTGCAACTGGGACGAAACGGTTTTCCCTTGCTCCTTCATTTCGTCCAGCGCGGCATTGACTTCATCCCCACGCTTCGAGAAGTGCTTGACGACTTCTTCCGGAATGCCTGCGATGCTCATGCGAAGGATGCTCTTGCCCCGTTCCCTGACGTGCCGCTCTTCGATGTCGTAGCCGAGGGAGCGCAGTTCGCGGGCTATTTCCCGCTGGTAAGTGGCGTCGAGCAGTTTGTGGATTTCGAGAAGCCTGTCGGGAGACAGCGAGGATGTCTTCCCGTCCTGCTGCCATGCCACGTTCGCCAGTTCGATATGCCAATGCCAATGTGGGTCTCCTAGTCGGGAGTCGCCATGCCTGAAAACTGTCGCGAGCGCACCCGCGACTTTCCTCTTGTCCATGCCTCCGGCTCCGAGGCGGTATTCGAGTTCCTTCTCGATGCGGTCGAATGCCTTCCGTCCTGCCGTATCCAGAGCGGCTTCTATACGTCTGCGTTCCTTCTCGTCCTTCGTCAGTCCCCAGAGACAGGAGACGGACTTCGGGGCAGACAGGGTCATCTGGTAGCCGGGACAGCGGTTCTTCCTGTCGGGAACGAGTCGGGTTCCCGTGGACGGGTCTTCGCCACGGAAGAAACGTTCGAGGGCTGTTCTGGTAACGGGAGCGTTCGCTAGTTGGAGGAACTTCGCGCCGTTGCCGAGAAAGAATCCGGGAGGTTCGGCGTCGCCCGTTCCTGTGTAGTAGTCGACGGTCTTCTCGATGAGATAGGCGACGGTTGCCTTGACGCTGTCTGACTTGATTCTCTCGAAACGGGCTGCCATGTCAGACCGTCCTCGCCGACCTTTCCAGCATGTCGGCAATCTGATTTACGAGTCGTTCATCGCGAACGAATGACGCGACGGCGATATCTATCGCGTCGGAAACTGCAAGGTCGTATTCCTTCGCGAAGCGACGAATTTCTTCCGCGTTCTCGCGACGGAGTCGGACGTAAATGGGGTCGCCTTTCTCTCGCCTCATGCCAGCCATTCCTCGAAATATTCCATGTCCACTTTGGAAATTTCATCCTTGGGGATGAACCAATATTTCGTCGTGCCGCCATCGAACCATCTGGCACCTTTACTCTTCGGACCTTCCTTCTTTTCGATGGGAACATTCAGGATGATGTTGCCCGATTGGTCGAACTTCGGCTGTTTCTTCGGCGTCGAAAACTGGTCGAGGATGTCAGGGGTTTGGGGAACTTCCTCGGCAAGCGCGACAGCCCTTTCGGGTGCGGGTGCTGACTGCCGGACGATGGTTCTGCCGGTCAGGATGGCTTCGATTTCACGAGCGAGGCGAGTAGATATTTCCGTCGTCTCGATCGTTCCCGCAGGACGCTTGCCGAGCCATTCGGCAGCGATGCTGTTCATCAGGGCATTGAACCCGCCGACGCTCTTTGCCTTGACTTCGAGTTGTTCGAAGATGTCGGCTTCCCAACGAACTGATTTGAGGATTCGTGCCTTCTTGGGTTCGGTCATGACGGTCTCCTTAAAAAAGAGTCATGACACATAACTCGCGCGCAATCCTCAATTGCGCAAGCCCTCGAAGACATTTTCCCGACGAACGGCGATTCCCTTTACATGGGAAAGCCCGTGGTTACTTGTTCTTGGGCGAATTCAATTGGTAAACACATAGGCGGCGGAAGCCGCTTGAATCCGTCGCACCTCCGAAGGAAGTGCGTTTGCCCTATCCCTCCCTTTTGATTTGGACTTACCGAGCACAGAGTGCTCCGTCCAGATGAGCACAGCGAATACGGGCGAGGCGAACACGCCGAGCACGGAAAAGCCCGTCGCACATGCACAGCGAGCACGCTAGGCGATGAACACGCCGAGCACGCTACCGCATCATAGAAACGAGCACGACGAATACATAGCCGCCGTATTACACGGATGCTCTGCGAGCACGAAATGGACTGCCGATGATGAGCACAGCGAATACGATGCCGCATCATGTATCTGAACACGCCGAGCACGAAACGACGGTGTTATACGGATGCACGGCGAGCACGAAATCCCCGTCAAGATTGACGATTACACGGGAAAGCGTAGCGAACGAAACGGGCGTGCTATATCCATGTCGCCATCGGGTCAAGCGTCGACGAACGTCAGAAGTTCACGCCCGCGAAGCGATGCATATTTTTGCATGACGGAAATGTCGTGTCCTGCCGCCTTCGAAATTTGAAGGTCAGACCCGCCTCGAAGCACCCAACGGCAGATGCATTCGTGCCGCAGGTCGTGGAAACCAAAGTCGTCGATTTGCGCGTCCTTGCAGATTCGTTTCCATGTAATGAAAATCGCCTTGCCCTTCGGAATCTGACCGAAAGGTCGCACCTTCCTGCCCGTCTTTTCCGACAGGGTTTCCAATACACCCAAAGCGACTTTCGAGAGCGGAACCTCTCGACCTTGTTTCGTTTTCACATGAGGTTTCGGAATCGTCCATGTCCGATTTCCGATATCGAATTCGCTCCATTCGGCGAGCAAAGCCTCTTGAAGTCGTGCCCCCGTTTCGAGCAAGAATACGACCAGTTCCGCATAGAGGTCACCGTTCTTCCGGTCTCTTTTCCTGACGACATTACCGACCTCGTCCCGCGTTATGATGTTCCGGCAAGCATCGAGAATTCTTTCCTGTTCGCCGTCTTCGAGCCGTCGTTCACGGATGTTGTCCCATGCAGCAGGTTTCTCGTCGGAAAAAAGATGCGGGTCGTATGTATAGCCGTGCTGCCGTGCGTGATGGTCGAGAGCGGATTTCAGGGCGTAGACGAATTTCCTGACGGTCGAAACGGCATAGAACTTTTCGTCCCCTCCTGCATAGAGAGGGTGGGATTTCTTTGCGTGACGCGGTCTCGGAATGGGTGTTGTCTTCATCAGGTCGACGAATTTCTTGATGTGCTTTGCTCGCAGGAAGCCTATCGAGAATTCTCCGAAGTGCGGCAAGAGTCCGTTCAGGTAAGCCGCTTTTCTTCCGTCGACCTTCATCGTGATTTCGCCGTCGACTTCCACGGGAACCGCAATGCTCGCCGCGTATTCTTCAAGAGCCTGCCCGACAGTGTACGAATCGGGCGACGCGACGGACTTGCCTCTCGCAATCTTCGATTCCATGTCCGCTGCGAACGCATCGGCTTCCCTCTTCGTCGGGAAAGTCTTCGTGACGGTCGGAATGCCCTTCCGCCGAATCATCGCTTCCCAATTGCCTGCCTTGTTTTTTCTGACTGTCGCCATTTCCGAACCTCTGCGCCTGATCGTTTCCCGCTATCTTATCCCGCGTTGTGGGAAAAGTGTGGGAAATGATGTGTGGCAATTGTCGGAAGCCAGTAAACGCAATGGTTTTGCGGTCATGTATGCCTGACCTCCGAAGGCAGGGGTCACTGATTCGAATTCAGTCGGGCGCACCAATATTCAATGATTTAGGCCACTTTCGAGTGGCCTTTTTCATGCCGGGGACTGGTTTTTTACGGAAATCAGGACGCCTCCTGCGGGCTTTCAAGCGGCAGCGAAAGCCGGAAGCAGGTTCCCTGACCGGGGATGCTGCGTACATCCAGTTGCCCGCCGTGTTTTTTGACGATGATGTCGTAAGAAATTGACAAGCCCAGACCGGTGCCTTTGCCGACCGGTTTGGTGGTGAAGAATGGCTCAAAAATCCGGTTGCGGACTTCTTCGCTCATGCCTTGTCCGGTGTCCTCGACCTCAAACCAGACTTGCTTGTTCTCGGTTCCCGAACGCACGTAAATCTTGCCCTGTTGCTCAATGGCCTGGGCGGCATTGACCAGCAGGTTCATGAATACCTGGTTGATCTGCGCCGGCACGCAGTCCACGGGCGGAATGTCGCCCAGTTCACGGATAATTTCGGCTTTGTATTTGAGCTCGTTCCAGACCACGTTCAGGGTGCTTTCAATCGCGGCGTTGAGGTCGGCGCGCTGATGTTCGGCCTGATCGACGTGGGAGAAATCCTTGAGGTCCTGAACGATCTTGGTGACGCGGCTCAGGCCTTCCTGCGACTCGGCAACCAATGATGGAAGGTCTTCGCGAAGAAAGTCGAGATCGGCTTTCTTGCGAGCTGCTGAAATCTCGTCTGGCACTCCGGCTTCGTAGGCGCTGATGACGTTGAGCAGTTGGGAAACGTAGGTTTTCAGGGTGCCCAGGTTGGAGTTGACGAAACCGACCGGATTGTTGATCTCGTGCGCGACGCCTGCCGCAAGTTGGCCGATGGCAGCCATTTTCTCGGACTGCAGAAGTTGTTGTTGTGCCTCTTCGACCTTGCGTAGCAGGAGTTCAAGTTCCTTCCGGTCGTTCTCCAGCTTGATATTGGCCTCGCCGAGCTGTGAGGTGCGTTCCGCTACGATTTCTTCCAGGCGATTCTGGTATTGCCGCAGGTCGTCCTCGGCGCGGTGGCGCTCGGTCACATCCTGCAGGGTTTCAATGGCGCCAATCCGTTGTCCCTCGGCATCGCACAATGGCGCCGCAGTAAAGAACAGCCAACGCCCATTTTCGCCCATATGGGGGAACAAGGCCTCACCCTCGAAGGCGCCGCCGATATTGGCTGAGCGCCGAAAAATGCCGTGGTAGTAGGTGTCGAACTGTTCTTCAAGACTTCCGTCAACGATCAGGTCGGCCATCACCGGGCGACTCTCCGGATAGAAAGCCTTCCATTGCTCTGTAGTGCCGACCATCTTGGCTGCCGGCAGGCCGCTGATCATTGCGCAAGCCTGGTTCCAGTGGGTGATTTGATGATTGGCGTCGATGACGAAGGTCGGAACAGGGTCGCCATCGATAATTTGAGCGAGCAATTGCTGCATATTGCGTTTGCTTGCCTCGGCGCGCTTGTGTTCCGATTCGAGCAGTTTTTTCTGGGTCATTTCGACCTGTTGCATGGCCAGCTTTAAACGACCCTGTTCGACCAGCAGTTGTTCGTTGGTCTGCGTTAGGGCTTGGGTGCGCGCCTCGACCTGGGCTTCGAGGGTCGTGTTGACCTTTTCCAGTTCGTCGTTGCGCGCCGCGATCATGCGGAACATCGCATTCATGCCGCTGAGCAGGCTGGTCGTCGCCGGGTCGGCGACCATGTTTTTTTCCTCGTTGAAGGCCTGCTCGGGGGGTATGCCTGCCTGGATTTTCCGGATTTGGCGGGCCATCGACTGGTCCATGCCGAGGATGTGATGGGCCAGCCAGCTACTCAGGAAACGCAACAGGAATTCGAGGTCGCCGCTCTGCATGTCGCGCATCCTGACCACTTGCTGGCCGAAATCGACATGCACGTTGTGATGGATTTCGACGAAACGTGGGTCGCAGCCGGTGCTGGCCATCAACTCTTCTTCGTGCTGGAAGTGCGTTACCGCGTACTCAACGAGCTGCGCCAGCACCTTGTCGATTTCTTCCGGTGGCGTGGATGTGGACTGATGCTCGATGATCCAGTTGATCAGGGTCACCAGCCCCTGATGCTCGGTGTCGACCTGAGGTTGGCCGGTAACGAAGCTGTCATTCCAGACAAAAATATCCATGCTCAATTTTCTCCTGTCACCGGGCCGAGTACCCGAAGAATCTCATCCGGCGTGGTGGCACCGGCCTGAACACGCTCAGCGGCGTGATGGATGATGCTGCGCAGGCCCCTTTGCCGGGCCTGACGGCTTATTTCCAGCACGCTAGCCCCGCTGCCTATGCAGTCCCGCAACTGGTCATCAAGGGTCAGAATTTCGTAAATGCCGAGGCGACCCTTGTAACCGCTGCCGTGGCAGGTAGTGCAGCCCTGGCCCCGTCGGATTTCGGTGATCTCGGCAAAGGCACTGCCCAGGCGAGATATGACGAACGGGTCAGGTGCGGCAGGCTGGCTGCAGTCCGGGCAGACGCTGCGCACCAGGCGCTGGGCGATGATGCCTTCGAGGGCGGTGGCGACGACATAGGGCTTGAGGCCGAGATCGAACAGGCGGGCGATGGTGGCGACGGCCGAGTTGGTGTGCAGGGTCGAATAGACCAGGTGCCCGGTCAGCGCCGCGTGAAAGGCGACTTCGGCGGTGTCGAAATCACGGATTTCTCCGAGCAGGATGACATCCGGATCTTGCCGGAGCAGGGCGCGCAGGACGGCTGGAAAGGTCAGCCCGATCTTTTCGCGAATCAGTACCTGGCCGGCCATGTCGAGGTAGTACTCGACCGGGTCCTCGATGGTGACGTAGTTTTTGTCAGGCGTTGCATCGTGCTGGAGCAGCGAATAGAGCGTCGTTGTCTTGCCGCTGCCAGTCGGGCCGGTGGCAAGGATGATGCCCTGCGGCTTGGCCACCATGTCGGTGACGCGACGCAGGTCGCTGCTTGAAAAACCAAGTTTCTCGATGGTGTGGACTGTCGAGTTCCGGTCAAGGATGCGCATGACGATTTTTTCGCCATTGATCGTCGGCAGTGTGGAAATGCGCAGATCGACCATGCGCATCGGCGTCTTGACGGTGATGCGACCATCCTGGGGGCGACGCCGTTCGGAAATGTCGAGCTCCGACATGATTTTCAGGCGCGAGACGAGCGATTGATGCAGATGGTGCGGGATATGGATCTTGTCGGCGAGTACACCATCGATCCGGTAGCGCACGACGACGCTGTTGGTGCGTGGCTGGATGTGGATGTCGGAAGCGCCGAGGCGGATGGCTTCGAGAATGATCGCGTTGGCCAGCCGGATGGCCGGCGGCGCCTCGGTGTCGCGCAGCAGGTCTTCGAGCTTGGCGGCATCTTCTTCTTCGATGACGATCTCGATGCCTTCGTACGGGTCGGGTGAACTGACCAAGGTTTCCAGTTCCTTGAAATCAACCTCGCCGCCGCCGTAGATTTCATCAACCTTCTTGCGGATCGCTGCGACGTCGGCCGTCACCGCATTGATGTCGAGGCCGGCAGTGAAGCGGACTTCATCGATCAGCCCCTCGTCCAGCGGGTCGGCCATGGCCAGCATCAGGCGGCGACCGTCGAGTTTGAGCGGGACGACGCACTGGCGCAGGCAGAAGCTGCGCGGGATCAGATCGGTCAGGGCGGTATCGACACGGAATTCCGGCAACTGGACTTCCTCGATCATCATGTCGGTCTTCAGCAACTCGCGGATGCGTCGTTCCGGCACCCAGTCGTTTTCGAGGAGCAGGGTGATCAGCGGCTCCTTGCGCCGCTCCTGCTGCAGGGTCAGTTCCTGCAACTGGCTATCGGTCAGCAGGTTCTTCTTGTGCAGCATGATGCCCAGCCGGCTACGGTGGGTGGCGGCGAGCCTCGACAGCGCCGAGATTTCCTTCGATTTGAGATCGTTTTCCGCACGCAGACTCTTGTTGCGGCTGATCAGGTCGAACTGTTCGAGGGCGAGTGCCACGGTCACCCGCAGATCATCGTCATTCCACGGTTTGAGGATGAATTTGTAAACGGCGCCTTCGTTGATCGCGCCCATCACGGCATCAGTGTTGGCATGCCCGGTGAGCATGATGCGGATAGTGTCGGGCGAGCGTTTTTTGACTTCCTGCAGGAACTGCGCGCCGTTCATGCCGGGCATCATGAAATCGCTGATGACGAGGTGGATGGGGCCGGTGGCGAACTTTTCCAGCCCTTCCTTGGCGCTCCAGGCGGTGATGACTTCGTAGTTTTCCTGATGGAAAACACGACTGAGCGCCTTGACGATGCCGGGCTCGTCATCGACAAAGAGCAGGCGGTAACGCGGCGGTGTCAGGTGCGTCGCCGGGGCTTGCGGGCTGGCGGTCTTGCCGGTAAATAGCGCGGAATAATCGGTCATGGCGGTGTCGGGAAGAACAGGCTGACGGTGGTTCCCACGTCGGGCTGGCTGTCGAGGCTGATGCGTCCGCTGTGCGCCTGGACGACGTTGCGGGCAGTTGCCAGGCCGAGTCCGACGCCGGAGCCGACCGGCCGCGTCGTGTAGAACGGCTCGAAGGCGTGTTCGATCTGTTCCGCGGTCATGCCGACTCCGGTGTCGTGGATACGGATGTGGATGCCTGCCTCGTCGGCTTCGGACGAGATCTTGACCTCTCCTGGCCGGCCGCTGTCGGCGATGGCCAGTACGGCATTGCGGATGACGTTGAAGAACAGCTGATTGATATGTCCGGGCAGGCAGACAATGCTGGGCAAGGGGAGTAAATCGAAACGGAAATGGATGCCGGGCGGCATTTTCGCTTCGACCATGCTGACCGCCTCGTGCAGGCAATTGTTGAGGTCGGCATATTCTTCGCTGGCGCGGTCGACGTTCGAAAATGCCTTCAAATCAGCCACGATGCGGGCTATGCGCTCCATCCCCTTGGCACTGTCGTGAAGCAGGTCAATGCCGTCTTCGAGAGTGAAGTCGAGATCCAGCGCTTGCCAGCCCTCGGCAAGCGAACCCGGGTGCGTTTTCAGTTCGGCAAATTTGGCGAGGTACTTCTCGAAGGTCGAGAGGTTGCTGCGCACGAAGCCAAGCGGGTTGTTGATCTCGTGCGCCATGCCGGCCGCCAGTTGGCCGACCGAGGCGAGTTTTTCCGCTTCGTAGAGCATCTGCTGGCGCTCTTCGAGTTCGCCGACCTGTTTCTTGACGCGAGCTTCCAGTTCGCCCGAGAGTGCTTTGTAGCGCGCCTCGGATTCGCTCAGGCGGGCGTGTTCGCGCTTGAGCGATTCGAAGTCTTCGGCCACCGATTCGAGGTGCAGGGTCGACGCCATCTTGAAGCGGACCTCGGCGCGAAGGAGGCTCAGCATGAGCTGGCGAGCGGCGCTCAGCGCGGCCGGCGAGGCGCTGCTGCTGAGCAGGTAGCCGATTGGTTCGAGTTCAAGGATCAGCGCCTCGCGGCGCGCCTCGGGCGAGGGCTGTCCCCAAAGCGTTTTTCCGGCCTGGTCGGACAGGGCGAAATTGCCGCCGAGCAACTCGGTTAGGGCCGGGCCGATTTTTTCCTGGCTGGTGGTATCGAGCAATTCGTCGAGTCGCCACTCGCGGTCAAAGCCCCGGGTCACGCGCTTTCCCCCAAGGCACCGGCTACGAAGGCGTCTTCGCTGAGGCCATGTTCGGACTGCAATTTCAATTTTTGGCAAAAATTCCGGTAGACCGTGCGAATGAGCAATTCAAAGCTCGTTTCGACGCCTTGCCCGGTCAGGGCGATGGCGAAGACCAGTGGCCAGGGCGCCGCCGACCAGCGTTCGCGGATTTCGGCCTCGGGGACGGCGCTTGGCAGGTCGCACTTGTTGAACTGGACGACCATCGGCAGGTGTTCAAAATCGAGGCCGACGCGGGCGCAGTTGGCGGCCAGGCTCTGGAAGGATTCGCCGTTGTTGGTTTCCTGGGCGCGGTCGGCATCGGCCACGAAAACCACGCCATCGGCGCGCGACAGAACGGCCTTGCGCGTGCCGTCATGGGCCACTTGTCCAGGCACGGTGAACAGCCGGAACTTGATGAGCAGGCCGGATGGTGCGCGAAAGCCGAGGGGAAGGAGGTCGAAAAAAAGCGTGCGGTCGTCCTTGGTTTCCATGGTCATCACCTCGCCCTTCAGTTCCGGGGCGAGCAGGTCATGCAGGCGCAGCAGGTTGGTCGTCTTGCCGCTCTGCGCCGGGCCGTAATAGACCAGTTTGAAAGTCAGGTGCCGGGCATCGCTTTCGGGCATGGCGCCGTCAGTCCTTGCTCTGGAATTCGGGATCGAGCACGACGGAGCCATCCGGGCCCCAGTTGACTTCGGTGATGCCGGGTTCGATGCGTTCCAGTCGTTCGGCTTCGACCTGTTCCGGCGTGATGTCGCCCATTTCAAGACGAACCAAATTGGCCAGTTGGCGGTTTTCCAGCATCAGGTCGCGGTGAGCCAGTGCCTGGCCGATGGCCGACATCAGGTCGTAGTCGTTCCACGGCTTGCCGATGAAGCGGTCGATGCCGACTTCGTTGACGGCGCGAACCAGGGCGTTGAGATCGGCATAGCCGGAGAGAATCAGGCGGGCCGCATCGGGCTGGATGGCCTTGGCCGCCTTGAGGAACTCGATGCCATCCATGCCCGGCATGCGGTAGTCGCTCATGAGCAGGTCAAACTCTTCATTCCGCACCGCTTCGAGAGCGGCCAACGGTGAATTGAAATCGATCACATCCAGCGTGTAGCTCTTGTTGCCGTATGCACATGGCGCCAGACGCAAGACGCGCTTGAGGGCTTTGAGAATGGAGTCCTCGTCATCGACGATCAGGATGCGGCTCATTTTTCCTCCTGGCGAATATAGAGCGTCAGCATTTGCTGTTCCGAATGTTCCATCCTGGTTAGCTGACCGATGATTTCTGCAGTCAGCGCGGTCCCCTTGGCGAGCAGCAGATACCCATCGCGATGCATGAGGTCGCGGCTCAGTACCATGCCGGATTTCAGATGCATGGTACGCAGAGGGGTTTCCGTGAAGCCGCTTTTGACTGTTTCGGCGAGTAGCGCAGCGAAAGCGTCAACGGCTGCCGGGTCGTAGCGCTTGCCGCGGTTCTCGATCAGAAAATTGAGCGCTTCGACAGGCTTCAGCGGACGCTGGGCCAGCGTGCCGATGATCAGCGAATCATATTCATTGACTACGTGAATGATGCGGCTGCCTTGCGGAATGGCAATTCCCGCCAGATGGTCCGGGTAGCCGCTGCCGTCATAGCTTTCGTGGTGATGGCGAACGAGGATGGCGGCATCCTTGAACTTGTCGATGCCCATCAGGATGTTCTGGCCAATGACCGGGTGTTTCATGACCAAAGCCCGTTTTTCAGCGGTCAGCGTATTGAACGGCTTGCCAAGCAGTTCGTCGGGCAGGCCGAGTTTGCCGATGTCGTGAAGCAGTCCGGCCAGCATGATGTTCTGGATCTCGACATCGGAGAGACCGAGACGTTGGGCCACACTGCGCGCATGTTCGGCAACTCGCCGGCCGTGGCCCGAAATCTGGCTGCCAGCCGGGCCGCTACGCAGTTCGATCAGCCCGGCAAAGACCTGGACGCTGGTCAGAAACGCCTTTTTCAATTCACTGTGCGTTTGCTCGACAAAGCTCAGGGCCTGGCGCAACTCGGCGGTGCGCTCGGCGACCTTTTGCTCAAGGCTGGCATTGAGTTCTTTCAGCTGCTCATTCTGTGCCTGGGTCAGCGATGTCAGACGCTGGTTTTCCCGTTTCAGATTCTGGTGCTCGATCGCTTCGGCAACAATGGTGACGATTTCGTTGTCGTCCCACGGCTTCGAAATGTAGCGATAAATTTCGCCCTGATTGATCGCGGCAACCGTCGAGGTAATGTCGGCGTAACCGGTGAGCAGGATGCGCATGACATTGGGCCAGCGATTGCGAACCTCCTTGAGGAAGGTCGCCCCATCCATCTCGGGCATGCGCATGTCCGAGATGACCAGGTCGATTTCTTCCCTCTCAAGAATTTCCAGCCCGGCAGCACCGCCTTCGGCAATGAATATGCGGTAGCCGTGCGGCCGAAACAGGCGGCGCAGTGCGGAAAGAATGCCCGGCTCGTCATCGACGAAGAGCAGGGTGGGTTGGGCGATTTCCTCGCTCATGATGAAGTCTCCGAATCTTTTGTTTCAGTGATCTGCCTCGGATTGATTGGCAGCAGAAGACGGAAAGTGGTGCCTTGTCCCTCGGTGCTCTCAACCTCGATCAGGCCGCCATGTCGTTTGATAATTCCGTACGACAGCGAAAGCCCCAGGCCGGTCCCCTTGCCCACCGGCTTGGTCGTAAAGAACGGCTCGAAAATCCGGTTGATGTGCTCCGGTGCGATTCCCTTGCCAGTATCGCTGATTTCAACGCACACCTTGTCGTTGCCATGAAGGCTGGTGCGAATCGTAATGGTGCCCTGCCTTTCAATGGCGTGACCGGCATTGACCAGCAGGTTCATGAAGACCTGATTGAGTTGGGAAATGAGGCAGAACACATGCGGGATTTGGCCATATTCCTTGACCACTTTGGCCTTGTACTTCAACTCGTTCCAAACGATGTTCAGCGTCGAGTCAATGCCTTGATGCAGGTCGGCCTCCTGCCATTCCTGTTCGCCGACACGCGAGAAGTTCTTGAGGTCCTGCACGATCTTGCGGACACGCCCCAAGCCATCCTTTGACTCGGCGAGAAGACTGAATATGTCCTCTTTGAGAAAGACAAAATCGCGCTGTTCCATCAAACGCCTGATTTCTTCTGCATGCGGATTTGCTTCACCCTCCTGGCCGAGCAGGGCTTCGTAGGCAGTGATGATGTCCATCAGGTCGTGTACGTAGCCATCCAGTGTGCCCAGATTGGAATGAACAAAACCGATCGGGTTGTTCAGTTCGTGGGCGACCCCCGCCGCCAGTTGCCCGATGGATGCCATTTTTTCCGACTGCATCAGCTGGTTGTTGGCCTCTTCCAGTCGTTTGTTGAGTTTTTTCTGCTGGGCGAGGGCTTCGTCCATCAGCAATTGTTGGGCTTTTCGTTCAGTTATATCGGTCAGCACCCCGTCGTAAAACTCGGGCCGGCCGTCCGCGTCGTGACGAACCGTGGTGCGACCAAGCACCCAGACCACCTGACCGTCGGCTGTGACCAGACGATATTCCTGAGCGAAGCGAGAGGTGCCCTCGGTGGAGTAACGGGTTGTCTCGTTCTGCATGAGCGGCAGGTCATCAGGGTGAATGACATCAAACACCGGTGGCTGCGCCGCAATCAGCTGATTGGCGGTGTAGCCCCATTGCCGCACATTGTCCGAAATGAAGACCAGCGGCCAGCCTTCGGTGCAGCAAGCCCGAAAACAAACGACCGGACTCGCATTCACCACCTGCGTGGCAAGACGTAGTGCCTTCTCGGTACGTTGTCGACGTACGATACGCCACGTTTCGCTGCCGATCAGTTGTACAGTTTCAACGTCGAATTCGGTGTAGTCGCTGGTTTTGTTACCGACCCCTGTCACCATCCGGACCTCCCCCTCCTCCATGACCGGAATGCTGAGCAGGCGAATCAGAGCTGAGTGGCCGGAGGGGAGCCCATGTTTATTCTGCGCGCTGGCGTAGTCATTGATGATGATGGGCTGTTTTTGCCGTGCCGCATCGGCCCAGATACCTGCTTCGGAAATTGGGTAGTGGTTGTCGAAGGCTGCCGTGCAGTAGTCTTGCAAGGTGCTGGTTGACCAGGCAACCAGTTCGATGGTCAGGCCATCGATATTGACGAAGTGCATGAAGCCAATCACGCTCCGCGTCAATTCTTCTGCTCGTTCCAGGGCATATTGCATGAATGCTTTTTCGGAAAGCTCCTCGGCTATTTTCGGCAACTCCAACAAGATCGCAGAACGGCGGGCCTGTTGGGAAAGCCTGAGCTCTGTGACTCGACGCTCGGTTATATCGATCGTGATGCCACCCAGATCCGCGGTGCCATCTTCACGGGGAATGGCGAACTTGGTACTTTCCAGGACTCGTCCGTGCCATTCGTCCTGAATGCGTTCCGTGATGCCGGTGGCCAGAATGCGCGCTTCGTCAGCGACGATTTTTTGTCCGAATTCGCCAGGAAAAACCTCGAGCGAGGGGCGGCCCAGCATATCTTCCGGATTGATGCCGAACTGCTCCTGAAAGCCTTTGTTGGCGAGAAGAATGCGAGAGTCAGCGGCCTTGATGTAAGCGCTTCCGGGCAGGTGGTCGATAAAACGCTGCAGCGTCTTGACGGACGAACTCCATTCATTTTCGGCCAGAACCCAGTTGCTGATGTCTTCGACGATAGCAACAAAAAAATCGACTTTTCCGTTGGTCTTCCGAATCGCGCGTGCTGAAATCGTGGCGTGAACAATGGAGCCATCCTTGCTGATAAAGCGTTTTTCCATTGAATAGCCATCGGAGTCTCCGCGCAAGACTGACTCCATCCTTTTGGCGTCCACCTCCATGTCGTCCGGGTGACTCAAGGCCTGCCAGTCCGTCTGCATCAACTCTTTGGCCTCATATCCGAGAATACGGCACAGCGCCGGATTGACTGAAAGCCAGGTTTTTTCAGGTGAGATCGTTGCAATTCCAACCATTGCATAGTCGAAAATGGCGCGGAAGCGCTCTTGGCTTTTATGTTCCCGCAACCGGGTTCTCAGCATGGAATGGATGCTCAATCCCGAGAGGAGGAGCAGGGCGCCGGAAAAAAACCAGTGCATCGGCATCCCGTCTTCTGTCAATGCAGTGAGCTCATCGTGACTCAGGTGGGAGACAACCAGCCATCGATATTCAGCCTTGGCGCCTGAGGCAATCTG
>Ga0209211_10003880_pt1 | contig 23830 bp, 20 predicted proteins | sample RifGroA2_FD_183992 | JGI IMG/M metagenome (GOLD analysis project Ga0209211, IMG submission 183992) | Groundwater microbial communities from Rifle, Colorado, USA - Groundwater A2 (SPAdes) (version 2) | ecosystem: Environmental > Aquatic > Deep subsurface > Groundwater | place: Rifle, Colorado...
AAGCTCAAGCCGGCCGACATGTCCGGCGCCTGCTTCACGATTTCCAGCCTCGGCGGCATCGGCGGCACCTACTTCGCACCGATCGTCAATGCGCCGGAAGTCGCCATTCTCGGCGTCAACAAGTCGGCCATGAAGCCGGTCTGGGACGGCAAGGCTTTCGTGCCGCGTCTGGTCCTGCCGCTCTCGCTGACCGCCGATCACCGCGTCATCGACGGGGCGCTGGCAACCCGCTTCAACGTCTACATCGCTCAGCTGCTGGCCGACTTCCGTCGCGTCGCGCTGTAACCCGGGAAGGAGATCATCATGAGTCTCGTAGAAGTCAAAGTCCCGGATATCGGCGATTTCGCCGAAGTGCCGATCATCGACCTGTTCGTCAAGGTTGGCGACAGCATCAAGGTGGACGACGCGATCTGCACGCTGGAATCCGACAAGGCGACGATGGATGTGCCGTCGCCGGTCGCTGGCGTGGTCAAGGAAGTGCTCGTTCAGCTCGGCGCCAAGGTCGGGGAAGGCGCGCTGCTGATCAAGGTTGAAAGTGGCGCTGCTGCCACGGTCAACCCGGAAAATGCGCCAAAAACGGAATCCCCGGCCGCGGCGCCAGCCGCCGCCCCGGTGGCTGCCCCGGTCGCCGGCAGCCATGCCGGCGGTGCCGACATCGAGTGCGAGATGCTCGTCCTCGGCGCCGGCCCCGGCGGTTACTCGGCCGCCTTCCGCTCGGCCGACCTTGGCATGAAGACGGTCATCGTCGAGCGCTACGCCACCCTCGGCGGCGTCTGCCTCAACGTCGGCTGCATTCCGTCCAAGGCCCTGCTCCACGTCGCCGCGGTCATGGAAGAAGCCCAGCACGCAGCCGATCTCGGCGTCACCTTTGCCGCCCCGACGGTCGATATCGACAAGCTGCGTGCCCACAAGGACAAGGTCGTCGGCAAGCTGACCGGCGGTCTGGCCGGCATGGCCAAGGGCCGCAAGGTCGACATCGTGCGCGGTTTCGGCACTTTCCTCGACCCGCATCACATTGAGGTCGAAGTCACCGACGGCAGCGGTCAGGACAAGACCGGCAGCAAGAAGATCGTCAAGTTCCAGAAGTGCATCATCGCCGCCGGTTCGGCGGCCGTGCATCTGCCCTTCATCCCGAAGGACCCGCGCATTGTCGACTCGACCGGCGCGCTCGAACTGCGCTTCGTGCCGCAGAAGATGCTGGTCATCGGCGGCGGCATCATCGGTCTCGAAATGGCTACCGTCTATTCGACTCTCGGCGCCAAGGTTGATGTCGTTGAAATGCTCGACGCGCTGATGCAGGGCCCCGACCGCGATGCGGTGAAGGTCTGGGAAAAGCAGAACACGCATCGCTTCGACAAGATCATGCTGAAGACCAAAACGGTGGCCGTCGATGCCCGTGAAGATGGCCTCTACGTGACCTTCGAAGGCGAAGGCGTCTCGCCGGAGCCGGTCAAGTACGACATGATCCTGCAAGCCGCCGGCCGCTCGCCGAACGGCAAGAAGATCGGCGCCGAGAAAGCTGGCGTCGCGGTCACCGACCGTGGCTTCATCAACGTCGATGCCCAAATGCGCACCAACGTGCCGCACATCTTCGCCATCGGCGACGTCGTCGGCAATCCGATGCTGGCTCACAAGGCCGTCCATGAAGCCCACGTCGCAGCCGAAGTCGCGGCCGGCCACAAGGCAGCCTTCGACGCCACAGTGATTCCCGGCGTTGCCTACACCCACCCGGAAGTGGCGTGGGTCGGCTACACCGAAGATCAGGCCAAGAAGGAAGGTCGCAAGGTCGAAGCCGCCAAGTTCCCGTGGGCGGCATCCGGTCGCGCCATCGCCAACGGCGCCGAGTACGGCTTCACCAAGCTGATCTTCGATGCCGAAACGCATCGCGTCATCGGCGGCGCCATCGTCGGCCCGAACGCCGGCGACATGATCGGTGAAGTCTGCCTGGCCATCGAAATGGGCTGCGACGCGGTCGATATCGGCAAAACCATCCACCCGCACCCGACGCTCGGTGAAACGGTCGGCATGGCGGCCGAAGTGGCGCACGGCACCTGTACCGATGTGCCGGCACCGCGCAAGAAATAGCAAGACAACCCGATTGCGGTTTTGAACCGCAACGCCCCAACGAATCGGCCGAACCCCACATCAGTGGCGTTCGGCCGATTTGCTACGGTCGACGACCCGGAATGGCAAAAAACGGCCACCAGAACCCCGTCCGCCCGGCCCGGAATTTCAAACTGGCGCCCCGCTCCGCCATCCGCAGGCCAGACACGCCTCCCCATGCCGTGAACATAGCCCGATGACGCAGGGGTTTCCCGGGGTTTTCCCGAGCTTGACCGCAGCCGGAACACGAAGTGATACTGCGGAAAAATCTTCCGGCGCGAGTTGCCAAACGCCCTGCCAGGAAAACAGAAACGCCCCGGAGACATGTCCATCCATACCCTGCAGCAACTCATCCCCGGCCCGGGCAATCGCGGCATCCTGGCGCGCCTGGCCCTGCTCGCCCTGCTTGGCGTACTCCTTCCGCTGCTCTGGTGGTGGGAGTCGTCGTTCGTCATGCGCGGCGGTTTCGCCCTGCTCATCCTCTTCGGCGGCTACGTCATCCAGGCTCAGTTGCGCCAACTGTGGGCCACGCAGCGCGCCTACAGCCTGGCTATGGCGGCGGCGCACGACGGCTTCTGGGCGTGGGATCCGGTCAGCAAGCGCCTCGATGTCGGCAAGCGATTGCTCGAAATCCTCGGTTACCACGACAATTTCCTGCCCGACACGCATGCCTGGCTGGAACTGGTCCATCCGGAGGACCGCAGTCATTACAACCGGACCGTCGCCGAGCACCTCAAGGGGCTGACGCCATACTTTTACTGCGAGTACCGGGTCCGCGCCAGCAGCGGCCAGTACCGCTGGATCGCCTCGCGCGGCATTGCGGTGCGCGACCGTCACGGCGTCGCCTACCAGATGGCCGGCTCGGTCACCGACATCACCGAACGCAAGCAGCACGACGAGCAACTCGCCTTCATGGCTCAGCATGACCCGCTGACCGGCCTCCCCAACCGCTTGCTGCTTGCCGAAAAACTGAGCGAGGCGCTGCACCAGGCGACGACTCGGCAAGAACGTGTCGCCCTGCTGTTCATCGACCTCGACCGCTTCAAGGACATCAACGACTCGCTCGGCCACCGGCTGGGCGACAGCCTGCTCCAGGATGTCGCCGGGCGTCTGCGCGGTGGCCTCGGCCCGCTCGACACCCTGGTCCGCCAGGGCGGCGATGAGTTCATCGTGTTGCTCACCGGCATCGCCAGTGGCGCGACCGCCGAAACCCGTGCCCGCGACTTCCTCGAACGCCTCAATCAACCCTTCATCACCGATGGCAACCAGTTGCACGTCGGCGCCAGCATCGGGCTCAGCCTGTACCCGGACGATGCCGCCGATGCCGAGCAACTGTTGCGCGATGCCGATACAGCGATGTACGTGGCCAAGCGTCGTGGTGGCGGCCAGGTGGCCCGCCACACGCCGGAAATGAAGGAGCGCGTGCTGCAACGCGCCTCGATCGAGTTACGCCTGCACCGCGCCATCGAGCAACAAGCCTTCTCGCTGCACTACCAGCCCAAGTTCGACACCGCCAGCGGCCGCCTGCTCGGTGCAGAGGCCCTGCTGCGCTGGCAGGACGGCGACCAGTGGATTCCGCCCGACCGCTTCATCTCGGTGGCTGAAGAAACCGGCCTGATCATCCCCATCGGCCACTGGGTACTGACTGAGGCAATCGCTTGTCTGGCCCGCTGGAACCACCTGTCGCCGACGCCGCTGCACATAGCCATCAACCTGTCGGCCCGCCAGTTCTGGCCCGGCGATCTGACCGAGACGGTGGCCGCGCTGTGCGCCGAACACGGCGTCGCCTGCGGACAAATCGAGCTGGAAATCACCGAGTCGATGCTGCTGCAGGCCGAGGGCAACCACGTCGACATGCTCCACGCCATGCGCGCCCGCGGCTTTCGCCTGGCGCTGGACGATTTCGGTACCGGCTATTCCTCGCTGTCCTACCTGCACCGCCTGCCCTTCAGCAGCCTGAAGATCGACCGCAGCTTCGTCACAGCACTGATCGACGATGCCGGCGGCAGCGCGCTGGTCCCGGCGATCATCACCATGGCCCACAACCTCGGCCTAGAAGTCGTTGCCGAAGGGGTCGAAACAGCTGCGCAACTGGACCTTTTGCGCGACCTGCACTGCGACATCCACCAAGGCTACCTGAGCGGCCGGCCGATGCCGGAAACCGAATTCCGCCAGCGCTTCCTCGATGCGCCAACGCCCCCCGCCAGCCAGTAGTGTTGGCCGAAGTGGCGCCCGGTAACGCATCGATGTGCCGGCACCGCGTAAAAAACAAGCTGCGTTAAAATTGCGTTCGACTTGGCCGACGGCAACCCCGTCGCCCTTTTTAATGTCTATCGGACCCAATGACCTCGACTCCGCCCCGCCGCTCTCCCGAAGAGCAAAAGCACCTCGAAATCACGCTGCGTTATGTTTTCGAGCACCGCCTCTGTTTCAACGAGCTCCTCGGTTTCCGCGTCGAATCGCTCGACCCGGCTGCACCGCAAATCAGCTTTGCCATGCGTCAGGACCTGATCGGCCATTATCAGCACGGCCGCCTGCATGGCGGGGTGATCGCCACCGTTCTTGACACCGTCGGCGGTCTGGCCGTGACAGTGGCCGTCGCCGAAAAATTCAACAGCGAAAGCACCGACCAGGTCAGCCATCGCTTTGGCCGCATCGGCACCATCGACCTGCGCACCGACTACCTGCACCAGGGCGTCGGCAAGAAATTCACCGCCACCGGGCGGGTGACCCGCCTCGGCGGCCGCATCGCCTCGGTGCAGATGACGCTGGAGAACGAAACCGGCCTGCTCATCGCCACCGGCGGCGCCTCATACGTCATCAGCTAGGGCTGAACCGGCCACAGCACCTGCCACGGTCAACCGGGAAAAAGGGCCAAAATTGAGATGCCGTTCGCAGTAACGACAAAGGCCGGAATCTTCCGGCCTTTGTCGTTACTGCAGGACCAGCCCTGCCGCCTGAGACGCCTTTGTCGTCAGGCGCGGATGCTGCGACGACGGGCGACCACGCCCATCAAGCCGAGACCGGCGAGCAGCATGGCGTAGCTTTCCGGCTCGGGAACAGCGGCCGTGAAGGTCAGGTTGTCGAGCACGACGCCATCGCCGGAAATGCTGACGCGGGCGATGTTGGCCACGTCGCTGACATAACCGAAGCTCTGGAACTGGTCATAGGTCGCACTGCCAAACGGCGAGAAGATGAACTTGGCGGTTTTGAGCAGGCTGTCGTTGGCGTCGTAATAACGCGCCGTCAGCATGGCGGAGCCATCGGTATCACCCAACTCCTCGTAGATGCTGTAGTCGAAGGCAACGCCCTGGGTCGGTGCGGCGAAGCTGATGTTCATGGTCATCTGACCGATGGTGTCAAACGAGACGAAGTGATTGCCGGCACCCCATACGCCGTTTTCGCCAAGATCGGCAATGTACTGGCCGACGGTATAGCTGTCGGTGGCGGTGAGCGAACCGCCGGCAAAGTTGTAGATGTCACCGCCCAACAGGTTGAGGCCATCTTCGCTTTCGAAGTCGATGACGGTTTGTGTGGCCGGTACGTCGGCACGGTCGACGATTACGGCGGCGTGCGAGGCGGCGGAAGAAATCGCCAGCAGCAGGCCGGCAATCAGGTTGAACTTGTTCATTGATTTTCCTTTATCGAATTAACCCCGGCTGGCGCCGGGGCTGGTTCAAAAACTCAGGCGCCGACGATGCCGCCGTCGTCCTTGGTGATGACCACGACGCCGCTGCGCGGACGGCCGCCCGGCAACGGGGTGCCGTCGGCACGCGTCGCCCACTGGCTGGCCGGCCAGTTGGACAGCGCGGTCGGATTGGCGGCAACGGCGTCTTCACCGGGGTGCTGGATGCCGACGAACAGGGTCTTGCCATCCGGCGTCATGGTGATGCCGGTAACTTCGCACTTGTTCGGGCCGGTCAGGAAACGACGGAACTCCTTGCTCACCGGGTCGGCACAGGACAGGCTGTTGGCGCCGATGTTGACCCAGTCGCCGGTGCCGTTGCCGGCCTGGTCGGTCTGCACCCAGAGGCGGCCGAACCAGTCGAACCACAGACCATCCGGCGCACCGATATCGGCCGAGCCGTTCGGATCGTCGTTGATGTTGCCCTTGTAGTCGTTGGTCGGCTTGGCCGTCTTGGTCGTCGCGGTGTCGCCGCACTGGACAAAGATGTCCCAGCCGAATTCGGTGGCGAGCACCGACTGGCCGGCTTCGCGCCAGCGGATGATGTGACCGTAGCGATTGTCTTCACGCGGGTTGGCGGCATCGACCGGCGGCCGGGCAGAAGCCGCCGTCGTCGAACCATCGACCTTGTTGGACGAAGCGGTGGTCGTACCACGGCGATCGTTGTTGGTCAGCGTGCAGAAGATTTCGATCTCGTCGTTGCCGTTGAGGCGCGGACGGGCGCCAGTCCATTCCGGACGATCCATCATCGTGGCGCCCACGGCATCGGCCGCCATGCGGGTCTTGATCAGGATCTTGGCCTGGACTTCGGCATCGTCGGCCCCGGCAAAGTTCGGGTTGTCGCGCAGGGCAACGCCGTCGAGGCCGATGCTGTCCGGCGTCAGCGGCAGCCAGGAGCCGCTCAGGTCGGCATTGAAGCGGGCGACGTAGAGCGTGCCATGGTCGAGCAGATCGCGGTTGGCAGCACGGTTGCCCGGGTTGTACTTGTCGGCGCAAACGAACTTGTAGATGTATTCGTTCTTTTCGTCGTCGCCCATGTAGAAGGCGAGGTTCTGTGCACGGTCAACGACGTACTGGGCGCTCTCGTGCTTGATGCGGCCGAGTGCGGTGCGCTTGACCGGGACGCTCTTCGGATCCGTCGGGTCGACTTCGACGACCCAGCCGAAGTGGTTGGTTTCGTTCGGGTTAACCGCGAGGTCGAAACGCGGATCGACAGTGTGCCAGCGATAGCCAAAACCGCCGGCAGTGACGCCGTAGCGGTTGTAGAGCTTGCCGGCTTCGGTGGTAACAGCCGGCAAGGCGGCGTTGGCGCCGAAGTTGCCGTTCCAGTTCTCTTCGCAGGTCAGGTAGGTGCCCCAGGGGGTGATGCCATGCGCACAGTTGTTGATGGTGCCGAAAGCCTTGAAGCCGTCGGTGCTGTTGCCGGTGGCGACTGAGCCGGTCGGCGCGATGTTGAACTCACGGGTCTTCATCAGGGCGTGACCGGCGGCCGGGCCGGCGATACGCATCGGCGTGTTGGCGGTCAGCCGGCGGCCGTAGATGGAGCTCTTGACGACGCTCCAGTTACCGTTGATGCGGCGGACTTCGGTGATCGAAACGCCGTGCGCGGCCTGCGACTTGCGGCACTTCTCGATGCTGTAGCCGCTGGCGCCGACCTGACCATCCGGGAAGAGGATTTCTTCGTGGGTATATTCGTTGTTGGCGCACAGGATGCCACGGTCGTTGAGGACCTGGCCACGGCTCGGGAAGGGGAAGAAATGCATGCCGTCGGTGTGCATGCCGTACTGCATGGCCTGCTCGGCAGCCGTATTGGTGGCATCAGCCTTGTAGGCAGCAGCCCCCGGCATGATCGGATCGCCCCAGGAAACCAGAGCCTTGACAGTATGACCAGCCGGCACGGTGACCTTGTCGGCAACCGGTGCCAGACTGGGCGGGATGCTTTCGAAACCGATACCCACCACCGGGGCGGCCACGGCTGCCTCAACGGTACCGACGATACCGGACAGGGTCAGGCCACCGGCCGCTGCCAGCGCGCCGGCGCTGGCCGAACCCTGGATGAAGCGGCGGCGGCTGACTTCGACGCGGCCGATGACATCGATGATCGATTCGTTGCCTGACGGATTGATCGTCAGATCGTTCCTTGGATGCTTGCTGCCTTTCATGACATTCCTCTCAAAATTGTGACTCGACCATCTTTCATCGTCGGGTGGGGGGCGGGACCATGGCCTCACCAATGCGCCGATTCGAACCGGGAAAATCCATTGGGGGTAGCCATACAATTTTGATTCTGACCAAAAATTATTACCTGATCATTGCACCAAAGTTGATGTTCTGTGATCCGTTTGGACTACGCAAAGGCCTCGCGGATACGATTGCTGTCACGCCAGAATGATGGTGACTGTAGGAATCCCCTGAAAGAACGTTCGGCCGACCAGCAAGCTGGTCCGCACCAACTGATCGGCAAAACAATACGGCCACCGGACGGATAAACCGTCCCGGTGGCCGTATTCCAGTTGTGCCCATGAGGAACAAAAATCAAACCCGCCGGCGCATGGCGTCCGCCGGGGGCATTCCACGGTCAACCGTAAAAAAAGGCCAAAAATGAAATGCCGTCGATCGCGCCGAAGCCTAAAGAATCGGTACGCCCTGCTGCTCGCCGCGCTCGTAAACCACGTTGGCGCGGCCGACGATGAGCGGATCGAGATTGCCGATACGGTCGGTATCCTTGTTGTTGTATGGCAGTTTGTGCAGCACGTAGCGCATGGCGTTCAGACGCGCCCGCTTCTTGCAGTTCGACTTGATCACCGTCCATGGCGCATCGGCGGTATCGGTGTGGAAGAACATCGCCTCCTTGGCCTTGGTGTAGTCGCCCCACTTGTCGAGCGAAGCCATGTCGATCGGTGACAGTTTCCACTGCTTGAGCGGATGCACCTTGCGTTCGCCGAAACGGCGGCGCTGCTCGTCCTGACTGACCGAGAACCAGATTTGATCAGGTGGGTGCCGTTGCGCGCCAGCATGCGCTCGAACTCCGGTGCCTGACGGACAAATTCGGAGTACTCCTGATCGCTACAAAAACCCATGACCCGCTCGACACCGGCCCGGTTGTACCACGAGCGGTCGAACATGACGATTTCGCCATTGGTCGGCAGATGCTGCACATAACGCTGGAAATACCATTGGCCGCGCTCCATGTCGCTCGGCTTTTCGAGCGCCACGACACGGGCGCCGCGCGGATTCAGATGCTCCATGAATCGCTTGATGGTGCCCCCCTTGCCCGCCGCATCGCGGCCCTCGAAGAGGATCACCACCTTCTGCCCGGTTTCCTTGACCCAGGCCTGCAGCTTCAGCAACTCGACCTGCAGGCGATACTTCTGCCGCTCGTAGTTCTTGCGCTGCATGAGGTTCTTGTACGGGTAGCCGCCGTCGCGCCAATCCTTGGCCAACTCGTCATCCGGGCTGGCCGGCAATTCCTCGACGACCACGCCCTGCTGCTTGAGCAGCCCGCGGAGCAAGGCAACCGACTCGTCGGCCGGCATCCCGGCGATAACATCGCGCATCGCCCCCATTTTTGAAGCCTGGGCACCGTCGACCGCAGCCCGCACGGTGAACCCCTCAATGCCCTGCTCGGTCAGCACCGGCGGCACATCCCCGCTGATCACCCGGCGCCGGCGAACGGCACGTGCGGCAGGCTTGGTTTCAACAGGGGCGATCGTTTTCGGCGGCGTTACCGTCGTTTTTTTTCTGGTGACCATCTCTCTCTCCATCAAACGATGTAAAGAGTTTATTTCACGGCAAACACGGCGCCTTGTCTAGTCCAGCATTTCAACCGGAATGACCGCCCGCAGCACGGTCTGCGTTTCGCCCCGGCGTACGCGGTTGCTCAGCCACCACAGGGCCCCCTTCTTGATGCTCCACTCGGACTCATGCCCGGCCAGCAACAAGGACGCCATTCGCCCGAGCGAAGGCTGATGGCCAACGATCAGCACCGAACCCTGAGCCGAGGGCCAGCCCGACGCCGCGATCAGCTCGGAAACACAGGCCTCCGGCCCGATCTTGCGCATTGTTTCGAAGGGCAGCTTCAAGGCTTCAACCGTCTGCTGGGTGCGCACCGACGGGCTGGCGATGATGCGCAGATCCTTGGGTTGATGGGCCAGAATCCAGGCCGCCATCGTCCGCGCCTGCTTTTCGCCGCGCAAAGTCAGACGCCGCTTCAGATCGTCTTCGCCATCTTCCGCCTCGGCGTGGCGCCACAGCAGCAATTCCATGACCGCCCCTCCTCAAAAGCCCGCAGTATGCCCATGAACTGTTACCACCTGATTTCACTATAGCGAGTTTTCAAGCCTCCCGGCCAACAACAAAACAAATCGCCGAACCGCCGCTACCTGACCTTCAAGGCCTTCTTGGGATAAATGTCATAGCGGCTGGATTTCCCCTCCAGCACATAGCCCGGTGGCTGGCCATCAACGCTCGGCGCCTTGCGCGGCCGCTTGACGACGACACGATGTGTCGCCAGCCCGAGCGCCGCCTGCAGCAGTTGCGCCGCATCGTCGTCGCCCCCGACCAGAGGACGAAAGACGCGCATCTCCTTCTTGACTAGCGAACTCTTGTCCCGATGCGGAAACATCGGATCAAGATAGATGACCTGGGGTGGTTCAGCCGACCAATCCCTGATCAACTCGATAGCATTGCCAAGCCGCAAATCCATCCGCGCAATGATCGGCGCCACCTCCGGATCGACCAGCGCCCGCCCCAGACCATCAGCCAGCAAGGCGCCGATCAGCGGATGGCGCTCGATCAGCGTGACGCAACAACCCAGCTGGGCCAGCAGAAAAGCATCGCGCCCCAAACCGGCCGTCGCATCGAGAACCACCGGCCGAACACCCGACTGGATGCCGACCGCCTTGGCGATCATCTGGCCGTTGCCGCCGCCATGTTGACGACGATGCGCCACCGCTCCCTCAAGGAAATCGACCCGCACCGGGCCCGCCGCATCCGGCCCCAGCTCCTGTAACTGCAAGCCATCGGCCCCCAATTGCAAGGCAAATTCAGCCTCCCCCGCCTGCGGCAAACCCAGCGCCTCGGCCAGCCCGGCAACCCGGCCGACAAACTCCGGCGCCAGTGCCTCGATGCGAACGTTTGCGGCGGTACTCAAGCCGTCCTCAGGCCTTGGGCGTCCCGGCATCAGAAGGCGCAACATCTGCCGCGGACGGGCTCAACGCCGCATCCTCGCCGGAAGCATTGCCAGCCTTCTCGGCCAGCTTCTGGCGACGTTTTTCCTCCTGCTTGGCTTTCTTGGCGAGATCTCGTTGGCGCTTTTCGAACTGGTAGTTTGGTTTGGCCAAGAGGCCTCCTCTAGTCGCCAAAAATGGCGTGGAATGCAGGTTGGAAAAACGGGAGAAGAAAGAAGTCAGCAGCACGATAATAACCGGCGCAAGAACCACATTCCACAATGCAAAACGCCAACCGCTGAGGGTTGGCGTTTTTTCCTTGAGATCCAAGGATGAATTTGGTGGCAATCGCTCACTCGAAAAACACACTAAAACGACCACCAAACAAGAGAATGACATTGGCATAACACCAAGTTACCGTCAAAGTTACCGTCAAGAACTTTGCCTTAACCAATCTACAAGACCAATCCACCCATCGAATAGCTATCACTATATAGGAAACAAGATAATGGAGGATGCCATCGAGGATTTTGAAGCTGAGAGAAAGCCCCCCTTCAATTCCTCAGCACCGCTAGCTGCATCCTAGTGTAGATTAGTCACTTAGAATATTTTATACGAGACCGCTACGTGAAAATCAAGACAGTAAGAATAAAGAACTTCCGCTTACTGCATGATGTTTCTCTGCAGCTTGAAGACGAGACTACAGTCGTGGTTGGACGTAACAACTGCGGAAAGACATCTCTCTCGGACATCATCCGCAAATTCCTTTCGGAGCGGAGCACGTTCGAGATCGAGGATTTTTCGAGTGCTTGCTACGACGAATTCTGCGCCGCGCATCTCGCACACCTAAAAGGGGCTAACGTCGAAGTGGTTCGCGCGCTCGTGCCGTCAATCGATCTGCGACTTCACGTGAGCTTCGATCCGACCGTTCCTGAGTTCGGCCCGCTCCGGGAGTTCGTCATAGATACCGACGACAATTGCACAGAGGCCGTCTTCGTGTGCTCTCGGATACTCGCCGATGGACAGATTGCAGCCTTGTTCGAGGGGCACGAGGAAATAGTCCTGCACGGGAGCGACGAAACGCACTCCCCCGAGGATCGCCTGGCACTCTTCCGCAGCTTGGCCAACCGCGTCCCGACGCTCTTCACGACGCTGATGTGGGCCGAAAACCCGCAGGACCCGACGGACACGCGCCATGTAACACCCAAAGCTGTAACAAACCTACTTTCGCTCGGCTTTGTGAACGCGCAGCGTGCGCTCGACGGCGCGGGAGGCCGAGACACCGACGTGCTGGCAAAGGTGCTGGAGGGCCTCTTCCAAAGCGCCTCCGTCTCGACGGCGGATGGCTCCCAAAAGAACATCGCGGACGGGCTCAAAAAGGCCGTCGAGGAAATCCAGTCTGGGATGGACATGGATTTCAAGAAAGAGCTCGCGAAGCTCATGCCTGCGATTGAGCATTTCGGGTATCCGGGCTTGGACAATGTGCCGCTGCAGCCGGAGACTAAGCTCGATGTCGGCAAGCTTCTGTCCAACTTCACGAAAATCCAGTACGCCGGTTACAGTGGCGTGCAGCTGCCCGAGTCCTACAACGGCCTCGGATATCGCAACCTTCTCTACATTCTGCTCAAGATCGTTGGTTTTTTCCGCGAGTACCGGGCGCATGCGAACGCACCAGGCTTGCAGCTCATCGTGATCGAAGAACCCGAAGCGCATCTACATCCGCAGATGCAGGAGGTCTTCATCCGGCAGTTGCCAGAAATTGTTAAAAAGCTCTGTGCCTTGGAGGGCGAGGACGTCTCGTGGCCAGTGCAATTCGTCGTTTCGACACACTCTCCACACGTCGCAAATGAAGCCCACTTCAATACGATCCGCTATTTCGCGGTGACTTCGAAGGATCTGCCGGTTGGCGTGCGCTGTACGCAGGTCAAGGACCTCAGCAGCAACCTTGCCGGATTGAAGGGCCCTGTTTCCGATTTCCTGCACCAGTACCTCACGCTAACGCGCTGCGACCTCTTCTTCGCAGATAAGGCTGTGCTGATTGAAGGAACGACAGAGCGACTGATGTTGCCGCAAGTGATGCGCGCCCTCGATGCTATAGATCCGACCCTGAAGCTTGGCAGCCAGTACATCACGATCATGGAGGTCGGTGGAGCTTATGCACAGCTCTTTATTCCGCTCCTCAAATTTCTGGATATGCGCAGTCTGATCATCACCGATCTCGACGCCGTCAAACGCAACGCAAATAAGAAACTCGAAGCTTGCCTCGTTCACGAGGGGGAAAGCACGAGCAATTCCTGCATCAAGCACTGGTTTAACACGGCCGAAGCAGCGGCCTCGTCGCCCGAGACGCCTGCCGAGGAAGCGCCCACAACCCCTGCTGCCATCCAGCAAGCCACAGCTCCGGCGACGGCAGAGGCCGCTGTAGAGGCTGCTGACGACGACGAGGAAGAAGTGGAGGATGGGGTGACCTTATTTCCACTGTCGACGGTATTGACGGCAGACAACGCAGCCAAGACTCACGGCAGTATGCGCCTCGCATATCAGATTCCGGAATCGTCCGGCGGGCCGTGTGGCCGGACGTTCGAAGACGCGTTTATCCTCGCGAACCAGTCCTTCTTCGGCGTCACAGGCACGACGAATGATGTTCTCGCGAAAACCGCCCAGGACAAGGCCGCGAAGCAGAAGAAGTCGAAGTTCGCGCTGACCTACGCGATAAATAAAACCAACTGGGTCACGCCGCGCTACATTGAAGAAGGACTACGTTGGCTCGCCAAGAGCAACACAGCTCTCGCTGATCCTGGCGTGGCGCTCGCAGCCGAGGCACAGGCCGTCAATGCGATCAATGCACTTACGGATACGCCAACTTCCGGTGACACCAAGTGAGCGAGGCCGCACAATCCAATCCAGCCGAGGCTGCTGCCGCCGCCTCATGGGAAGCCCTGAAAGGCTGCCTTGACGATGGGTCGAGCTTCGTGTTCGAAGCGGGCGCTGGCGCCGGCAAGACCTACTCGCTGATTACTGCGCTTCGCTACATCCTGAAGAACCGGACGCGAGAGCTTCAACGGACGCACCAGCAGGTCGCGTGCATCACCTATACCAATGTCGCGCGGGATACAATCATTGCGCAGACCGATGGCGATCCGGCGATCTACTGCGACACGACCCACGCATTCGCGTGGATGCTCGTCAGCCCGTTTCAGAAGCGGCTTCGCGAGCTTATCCGCACTCTGCCGGGCTGGGCGGATCGAGTCGAGGAACTAGACGCCGCGAACATCAAGGCAGTTGGGTACGCGCTCGGTCGGCGCTCCATCGCAGAAGGTACAGCGAACCTACACCACGACGACATCTTTCCGGTGTTTATCGAGCTCATGCAATCCGTGAAGTTCCGCAATGCGGTGGCGTCGCGTTTCCCGCTCATCCTCGTGGACGAGTATCAGGACACGAACGCGAAGCTCGTCGAATGTCTTACGGGCCAGTTCATCGGCGAACCGCTCGCGCCTCAATTCGGTTTCTTCGGCGATCACTGGCAGAAGATCTATGGTGATGGCTGCGGTTCGATCACACACGGCGCGCTGAAACGCATCGACAAAAAGGCGAACTTCCGCAGCGCGAAACCAATCGTCGACTGCTTGAACTTGATGCGCAAGGAGCTCGCACAGGCGGTGAAGGACCCGACTGCGCCCGGCGAAGTTCGCGTTTTCCACACCAACGGATGGGGTGGAAAACGGCTCACGGCGAACCACTGGCAATGCGATCTCCCTGCGGCCGAAGCCGCGCGAGCGCTCAGAAATGTACGCACCGAGTTGGAAAGCGTTGGCTGGGATTTTGGCGGCGAAACGAAGGTCCTGATGCTGACCCACCGGGCGCTTGCGACAGAGATGGGCTACAGCTCGATGCGGACCGTTTTCGAATTCAACGACTCCTTCACGCGTAAGGCCAACGAGGTCATCGCGTACTTCCATGAGCATCTTGAACCGGCGGCGCGGGCCTACCTCGCAAAACGGTTCGGCAAGATGTTCGAAGCGATTGATGCCGAGCGCCCAATAATGAACGGGCCGGCGGACAAGGCCAGGTGGGCGGACGCCATGAGGCGTCTCTGCGAACTTCGTGACACAGGCACGGTCGGCGAGGTGATCGCACATTTGTCCTCCACGAGCCTACCAATCCTCTCTGACGCAGTCGTGCGTCAGGAGAGAGCACTTGCAGACGCGCTTGCTCACGGCGAGCCGCTTACGGGACGCATCAAGGAGCTCGATGCACTTCACGCAGTTTCCTATCAAGAGATCATCGCGCTCTGCGAATATCTCGACGGTCACTCGCCGTTCGAAACCAAGCATGGTGTGAAGGGCGAGCAATTCGAAAATGTCCTCGTTGTTTTCGGGCGCGGCTGGAACGAGTACGACTTCAACCTCTACCTTAAAATGGCAGGGAACCCTAGCCTGATCGGCACTCGAACGGCAGCTTACGAGCGTTACCGCAACCTATTCTATGTCGCCGTTTCGCGGCCGAAGAGGCGTTTGGCGCTTGTCTTCACGCATCTGCTTGAGCCTGACGCGATGGAGACGCTGTCGGGATGGTTCGCGGGCCACCCTATCAGAGATATCGGCCCGACACTATGACCACTGGATCGGACCAGATCTAAGTCGTAGCGTTCCAATAGGCGCCTCACAATCAATAGCATGTCGCAAACTGAAACATGGGAAAGAGCTACAGGCAAGGCAAGTGATAAATCGCACTTGATATGGGGTGAGTATGACGAATGTATGTTCGTCATACACTCTCGAACCACTCGCCAGATTCTCGCTTGAAAAGTGAATAAATAATCCACGCTTCGACCGGCAGCAGAACCCACGAAATAATCATGTCAATTTTTGTCAATCCGACGCGTTCGCCGGCTAACAGGGCGGCAATACTTAGCCCCATGAATATCGCGTAGAAATACCTGGCCCAATTCCGTCCAAGCCCAATTTTGTAGGGAAGAACTGCGCATAAACCGTACACAAAAAGGCTACCGAAAAATTCTCCGGATGACAGCTGGCCGGTTGCACGACCCGCGACGGCGCTCAATACGGAAATGCCTAGCGTTACCCAGATGGCAAGAAGCGCATTGGAAACGGAAACTGGCTTGCTCATTTTTTAATATCACCCTTTTGCCCGTTCGAAAATTTAATCACCCAGCCTCCCTTGCCCCCTTCCGCCAGTCCAAAGGCGGAATCGGCGGGATAGGCCGCCTCACAGACCAAGCCGGAACCCCGAGACTTTTAGCTCCGCCTGCTGGTAAGCAATGCGATCAGTACCGGCCAATTCGTTGGCGTATTTCGGCATGCGCAGCTGTCAGCTCAAATGCCGCGAGCAAGATCAATAGTGAAAACCACATGGCTACAAGGAACCCAAGGAAACCGGTATGCTATATCAATTTAGCATCAAGGTTACCCGGCAACTATGGATCCACGAATCGACGGCACCCTGAAAACCTGGAACGTTGACAAAGGGTTTGGCTTCGTTAAACCGATCAACGGCGGCCAAGATATTTTTGTCCATGTCTCCGATTATCCGACACGAGGCGGGGCTCCTGAAGTAGGCGAACGGTTATCGTTTGAAATCAAGCTGAACAAGGATGGCAAGAAGAAGGCCGTCAACGTTCAACGGCCGGGAGCAATTCATTCCACTCCGGCTCGACGTAAAGTACGAGCACATGCAGGTCCGCGAAACTCAGTTTTCGGCCGCGTGATCGCTTTACTAATGGTGTCGGTGGTCTGTGCCGCAGGTTACCAATACCTGGCACCGAAGCTTCATTCCACAGCCTCGGCCGCTTCCAGCCTTGTCGGCGAGCCACACTCAACATCCAGCCCCGCTCTACCGACTCCCATGCCTGCGAGTCGGTGGCAGTGTGACGGTCGAACGCACTGTTCACAAATGACCTCCTGCGAGGAAGCCAAGTTCTTCCTGGCTAACTGCCCCAATACCGAAATGGATGGCGATCATGATGGGACCCCCTGCGAATCGCAATGGTGCAGTCATCCGTTTGCGAAGTAGGGCAAGACTAGCCAGCCCTTCTACAAAGACTTTCGCCAAGGAATTGAAAGGCCAAGCCGTTCTAGTACAGCGTCTCGCTTGACTTGATCCGGAGCATCAAGAGAATCCAGCAGAAGGTCTCCGCGATCCTTCAATGCATTCGCCAAGGTGAAGAAAAGATCTTCATTGGGGGGCATTTCCCATTGATACTGCCCAGCGTTGTAGATGCCGCCGAATTGCTTGGCAAGCAGCCCAACTATTTCTGCAAGGGGCTGACTGAAGCGCCGATGGACCTTGATGCTGACATTCGAGGGGCAAAATTTGACAACAATTGTGCTTACTCCCTGACGGTACGGTCTGAATTCAGCCTCCAGTAGCGGCTTGTAGTGCTTCTCGAAAGCTTCCTTTCGCAATCTTTTGACCCGAGCCCGTTCTTCCCGCTCTCGATCATAAATCTCGCGTTGCTTTTCATATTCCTGCCGCCGGGCCGCTTCTTTTGCATCCGCCTCCATTTTTCGGGCGATATGGCTTTGCTGGGCAATCGCCTCGGCCTTGGGGTTGAAAATCCATGCCTTCCCGCTGCTCCCTTCGAGCATCCTAGCTTCAAGCATTTCAAGGGTCCAATAACCATGATCTAGTGGTTCAACTGCGATCTCGATGGTCGGAATATCTCGGGCACGAATGCGCCGCTCTTTCTCGTTGTCGATGAAATGTGTCACAGCTACTTCAATATAGAGACGTCGCCCGGCCAGCACGCCAATTAAGTCAGGCCTGATATCCCCTTCTTGTCGTTCGACGATGACTTCATCAAACTTGACCAATCTGCCCGGCAGGACGGCGTAACCTGATGCCGGGTATGCAGCGTCGGTTTCACTGGGCGTCCAGGGAACATATTCAAAGTCACCGAAGTGGTGAGTTTTCTCTTTCCTGAAACGCATCTTGGCGATTGTGGCGCAATCCCCGTCAGGATGACGAAACACGTTGCATGGAGGCAGCAACAACGCCCGCCTGTTTTCAATAATCTGCTTTACCGCCAGATGGATTGCGGACTCGTATCCCGCTTGGCACGCCTCAACGTCGGCGTGCGCAAAGTGCCAGGTAACAACCTCACCCTTCTTAGCCACCACTCTCCCGCCGCATCCGGGGCAGGTGCAGTTGCAGGCGAGCCCTCGTTCGACGTATGCGACGGAGACTACGTGACCAGCCGCATCAATGGCGAAAGGGATCTCAGAACGCTGGCAGCTTTTCAAACCGATTTTCTTACCACGTTTGCAATCGAACTGGCGCCCCGACGGAGTTAAGCATGTGTCCACTTGCCGACGTTCCAGAGAGTCTCGGCAACATTTCTGCACCAGATCGGAATGTTGCGAATTGCATGAGCCACAACACTTTCAGAGAAAATATCATGCTATCTCAGTTTCATAAATTCGTTAGCGAAACACAGTGCCGACGAACTTAATTCGCTAAAATCCCGACAATCAATCATTTTGCATCGACAATCATGCCTATTAGCTGGAACGAAATCCGCAATAACGCCCTCGCCTTCTCGAAGGAATGGGCAGATGAAACCAGCGAAGATGCCGAAGCAAAATCATTTTGGGATAGCTTTTTTGAGGTGTTCGGCGTCAAGCGCCGTCGGGTTGCATCCTTCGAAAAACCTGTAAAAAAAAGCGACGGCAAGGGCGGATTCATCGATCTGCTATGGAAAGGCGTACTGCTTGTCGAGCACAAGTCACGCGGCAAGGATCTCGATCGAGCGGCGAAGCAGGCATTCGATTATTTTCCCGGCTTGAAAGAGCGGGATCTGCCCCGTTATGTGCTTGTCTCGGATTTTGCCAGGTTCCGCCTCTTTGATCTCGACGAGGGAACGGAAACTGAGTTTGCACTAGCCGATCTGAGCAAGAATGTCCGGCTTTTTGGCTTCGTTGCTGGCTACCAGTCACGCAGCTTCAGCAAAGAGGACGGCGTGAATGTCCGCGCTGCTGAAAGGCTCGGCAAGCTGCACGATCAATTAAAGGACTCGGGCTACACCGGGCACCAGCTTGAAATCGTACTGGTTCGCCTTCTTTTCTGTGTCTTCGCTGAGGACACTGGAATTTTTGAGCGTAGGCAGTTTTCGGACTGGATCGAGCAGCGCACGGGCGAAGACGGTGCCGACCTGGGAGCCTTGCTCAACAATCTTTTTGAAGTCCTAGATACACCTGCCGACAAACGGCAATCGAGTCTCGACGAACAACTGGCTGCATTCCCTTACGTCAACGGCAAGCTCTTTTCTGAAAACCTTCGCTCGGCCAGTTTCAGCCGCGCAATGCGGGAGACGCTGCTCGACTGTTCATCACTAGACTGGAGCCAGATATCACCGGCAATTTTCGGCTCCCTTTTCCAGAGCATCATGGATGCCAAGGCCAGGCGCGACCTGGGTGCCCACTACACGACAGAAACCAACATCCGAAAAGCACTCGGTCCTTTGTTTCTCGACGGCCTATGGGCTGAGTACGAAAAAATTAAAAGTGCTGCCAACAACTCAAAGCGGCTCATGGAATTCCATGACCGGTTGGCGAAAATTCGGGTATTCGACCCGGCTTGCGGCTGTGGCAATTTCCTTGTCGTGGCATATCAGGAATTGCGACTGATCGAACTGGCGACGCTGCGCGAATTGTTCAAATCGAAAGATTCAGGGTTTCTCGACATTGCTTCGATTATGTTTGTCGACGTTGATCAGTTCTACGGTATCGAGTATGAGGAATTCCCAGCTCAGATCGCACAAGTCGCGCTTTGGCTGACAGATCACCAGATGAACATGCGTGTCTCTGACGAGTTCGGGCAGTACTACGTCCGGCTGCCGCTGAAGAAAGCAGCGAACATTTTCCACGGTAACGCACTCACAACTGACTGGACAAAAGTTGTCGATCCGGTAAAGCTTTCGTATATCGTCGGAAACCCACCCTTCCTTGGGAAGAAGGAACAATCTGCCAGCCAGAAGGCGGACGTACAGGCCACATTCAAAGGCATAAAGAACGCCAGCAATCTTGATTATGTTGCTTGCTGGTATCAAAAAGCCACAGAATTCATGGCATCTAATCCTGCCATTCGATCAGCATTTGTTTCAACTAGTTCGATCACGCAAGGCGAGCAAGTCGGGATTTTATTCCCGGAACTTCTTCGCCGAGGAATGAAGATTCAGTTTGCTCACAGAACCTTTCAGTGGTCCTCGGAGGCGCGAGGACGAGCCGCTGTGCACTGCGTAATTATCGGTTTTGCGCTGCAAGATGCGAAGAACAAAGTCATTTATGAGTATGACACCCCTCAGAGCCAACCTGACTCAATCGCAGCGACAAATATCAATCCATATCTAGTCGACGGTGATGACCTTGTACTAACAAAGCGTCGAAAGCCAATTTCAACACTATCCCCAGAAATTTCTTTTGGCAGCATGCCCAACGACGGAGGGCATTTGTTGCTCTGGCCGAATGAGCGAGACGAATTACTAAACTTAGAACCGGCTGCCGCAAAATGGATGCGCCGCATACTCGGGAGCGACGAATTCATCAACGGCATTGAACGCTGGTGCCTCTGGCTCAAAGGAATAGCACCCAATGAGCTTCAAAAACTGCCACTTATCTTAGCTCGAGTAGAAAAAGTCAGAGATACACGGTTGAAAAGCCCTCGGGATGAAACAAAAGCCCTTGCCGACACCCCGACTGTTTTTGGTGAAGACAGGCAGCCAACGTCTAGCTATTTTGGAATCCCAAAGACATCTTCTGAACGCCGTAGATTCATCCCCATGGGGTTTCTTGAGCCTGAAGTTGTCGCAAATACAGAGCTATTCACTATTCCAAATGCTTCGCTGTACACTGCCGGGATACTGCTCTCCACAATGCACATGGCTTGGACGAGATCGGTTTGCGGCCGACTGGAAAGCAGATATCGTTATTCCGCCGGTATCGTTTTCAACAATTTTCCTTGGCCTGAACCTACTGGAGCACAGCGCAAGTCAATTGAGAAAGCAGTTCAAGCTGTATTCGATGCCCGAGCCCTCTTCCCGGCATCGACGTACTCAGATCTCTATGATCCGCTGACCATGCCTCCAGAATTGGTCAAAGCGCATAAAGACCTTGATAAAGCAGTGGATGCTGCTTACGGGAAAACTAAATTAGGTACCGAGGCCGAACGTGTTGCCTATTTGTTCAAGCTGTATCAGGCACTCGCGGCACCATTAGTTCCAGCCAATAAAGCAAAGCGTACGACTCGCTCTCGAAAGACTCCATAAATGCCAGAGCTTTCGAAAGATGTTGTTGCACTTCTGTATTTCCTGCTTCCGGGTTTTATTGTCGGTTGGGTTTTCTATGGGCTAACATCGCTTCAGAAACCCGCCCAGATTGAACGCATCATTCAAGCGCTGATCTTCACGCTGTTTGTCAAAGGCGCCGTATCAGCAACTAAAATATTCCTTGAATTCACTGGTCACTGGGTACGAATCGAGCCAAAGGCTGCTGATTTTGATCTCATTGCTTCGATCACCTTTGCGCTACTGCTCGGCTACATCGGCTCTTATCTGGTCAATACCGACAAGATCCATAAAATATTTCGAAGTGCCGGCGTCTCCAATCGTAGCGCCCACCCATCGGAGTGGTGCAACACGTTTTCAACCTTTCCGCGTTACGTGGTACTCAACCTGAAAGATGAACGCCGTCTATACGGTTGGCCTGAAATTTGGCCATCCGACCCAACCAAGGGCCATTTGTTTATATCGAATCCATCCTGGCTTACCGACGATGGATCGGTTGAAATGCCGACAACTGAAGGAATCCTCGTTGACGTTGAGGACATCAAATTTGTTGAGCTGATGAAGGAGCCAGAGCAAACATGACCATTAGACCTGCCCCACCGCCACCACCCATTCTTCCTGGTCGAAATGTAAGGGACCATGCAAATATCAATCCTCGGCCAATCTACGAGAAGCCAGCCCCACCTCCCCCGCCGCCCCCAGCAAACAAGAAATAGGCGTTAGCAAATGACTGGTTCAGGCTAGTTACTGGCCTGTCGTTAGCTGCGAGCTCGATGACTGCTAGGGCATTTGTCGCCGGCTGTCGCTGTCGTTCGTTCTGCGTTAAACAGACCTATGCGCTCGAAAAACAGCATCTCAAACCAAAAAACAAGCTCTTTGAGCGACGGGGGACAAGGTCCCCTTGCCGTATTCGAGTCAGTTACAGCTCCTCAACAGTCGACCTTGATGCTTCATCCACTGACCGTAGGCAGAAACTAGGACCACCGAGGCGGCGCCGGCAGCAAAAGCGATGGCATATGAAGCCAGCGTTTCCATTGGGGATTGGTTAAACATATTTATCTCCTTGGTTTTGATCCACGACGTCATGCCGGCGTAGATATCTCGTAAGATTTGAAGCGGTTGGCAATCTAGCCTTCCTTCTTTTTCCGCTCGGCTTCATCCTTGATCCGCGCTGACTCCTTCTCCACGGCATCAGGCAAGCGCTTCACCACCTCTCCAGCCACCTTGCCCGCCGCAATTGCTGAATTGGCCACAACGGCGCCGACCATCAGAGCGCCCTGCTTAAAGCGTTCCTTCGCTGATTCCGCCATGAGCAGATCGTAATACCGGTCGCTGATACTGAAAAAGTCCATGGAAAGTAGCCCTCACTGTTAATTTCATAAAGGACAGAGCCGCTTCAGTCCTCGATCTTCCCTGTGCCCTCACAATCCGGGCACTCCACCCGGACTTGAGGATCACCGCCGCAAACCGGGCAGTTGTCGGGATGCGGATCTTCGTCATCGCCGTAATCGATTGGGCAAGGAATCTCGCCTTTGCCATTGCACTCAGGGCACTTTCTCTTGGCCATGCTTCTCTCCTAAATATAATGGGTCGTAAATACCGTGGTCGTGAAAGCATCATATCGTCACGATTCACGGCATGGCAAGGGTTTCTGCAAAACTCGATACAAACCAAGACCTCGTGAAATTAGGCGTGGTCATACGCGCACGGCGTATGGATTTAGCCCTTTCCCAGGAGGCCTTGGCCGACTATGCCGAGATTGATCGCTCCCACATGGGGAAGATCGAACGGGGCGAACGCAACGTCACGTTCCTGAACATTTTGCGGATCGCAAAGGCGGTGCAGTGCAAACCATCAGATTTGTTCATTGAAGCAGGCCTCTAATTTCGTCAGGCCTGTTCGACCAAGGCAAGCGCTTTGGCTTCAAGCTTCTGATTCAAGCTTGTGGCTGGCATCTTTGAATCGGCCTGACGGGAAGTCTGAGATCGTTCTGCCGTAGCGCTCTCCTGAACCTCGGGAAAGAACTCATCGACGACCGCGCCGCCATCGTCCTCGCTGTCCTCGAAGGCACCGTGGCCTAGACCTTGGCGTGCCACATCATCCAGAGCCGCCTGGTTGAATCCGGCCATCTGCCTGGCCTCGTCCAGTCGTTTCGCCTCCGTCAGTGCATCCTCGACAGACAGACCACCGCGCACAGTGATGTCGACGTAATAGATTGGGATTCCGTGGCTCTGCCGCGTCGATTTGCCACGCAACCTCAGCTCCAGCGGCAGACAAGACAGCCGATCACCTGAAATTGCCTGGAAGTACTGTAGCCGTGCCGTCAGCGTGCGGATGCTGTTGAACCCAGTCGTCCGGAATACGAAACTTCCCAGTGGATCATCGTCGGCCAGCGCAACGTTCAATCGTCCGTAGGGTTTGCACGCACCGTTCTGCGCCAACGGACAGCCATCTGGTGACGGACAGGGCAAGCTTTTGATCCCATCCTCACCTCGGCGTTTGCAGCTTTCCCCATTTCCAACGCACAACGGGCGCCCGGTGCTACGGTCGAAAAAACTATACTCAGCCCGG
>Ga0209211_10003883_pt1 | contig 23820 bp, 26 predicted proteins | sample RifGroA2_FD_183992 | JGI IMG/M metagenome (GOLD analysis project Ga0209211, IMG submission 183992) | Groundwater microbial communities from Rifle, Colorado, USA - Groundwater A2 (SPAdes) (version 2) | ecosystem: Environmental > Aquatic > Deep subsurface > Groundwater | place: Rifle, Colorado...
CTATTTACGCTTTGAAGGCGAATTATTTACAGATAATAGTATGAAAGGAGGGACTTATAATTTCAAAGCTGCATTTATTTGTAATAAAAATAATTCACTTTCAATTTATGAAGAAAACATAGAGTATCACGTGCAATATTCTTGGGAAAAACTTCAATTTGTTTTACCAGCGCTATTTACATTAACTGGTGCATTAATCGCTGCGTTAATTGGATTTTTTTCTTCAAAATGGACAGATCGCCGAAGAGAAAAAGAAAATCAACTTAAAATATTTAATGAAAAAGTTGTGACACCCTTGTATATAATTCTATTAACTAATCAAAAAATTAAGAACACAAATACAAAAACTAATTATCTTTATCTCACAAATGAAGATATAAATGACATTAATAATATATTTAGAAATTATGCACATATAATTCCTAAATTATGGACAGATGAATGGTTAGCTAGCCTTAATAAATGTGATGAATTGCGATCCAGTATATTAAACGGTAAGGTTATGGATTTAAAATTATTTAATATGGTTGAAAAAGAGTACACAAATATTAATAAACGCAATACAACTTTTAAAATTGAAAGTTAGTAAGGCAATTTTTCGAAATATCCTTAATTCTTATACACATAGCATTTAATATATCTTTCCCAATTTTTTTCACAGGATTTCCAAAATAACTTTAAATTACAACTCACACTCTTTTTCAATCATCATTCACTCACATATCGTTCCACAATTACCCACTCTTTATCTGGTATCCTCTCGCCTTTTTTGTAGCTGGCTCTAAATCGGCACATTCTTGTTCCGCCATATCTTTCATACATCTTTTCCCAATATTTTTTATAGCAGTCATCACAGCAGTAGTTATATAAATCCAAAACATCCTCTTTAGCAATCCTTTCATCTTCTGTTGCCAGCAGTTTGTCGCAAACATGGCATCTTATTGCTTTTCTTAACAACATCATTTTAATCATCCTTTAAAAATTCAGACATTCTTTTGAATACTTTGCCCGATTCTATTAAAGACCATGCTTGCTTTAAGAATTTTGAAGGAATCTTTTTCGCAAGTTTTTCTGGCTGATTAGATTCATACTTCATCTCACCCCAACAAGAATTCCTTACTGCATAAGTAATGCCTTTGTCAGTGATACATAAGTTATGTAAAGGAAAATGATAACCACCTTTACTATTTCGTTCATAATCGTATTTTTTGCCAAATAAAGAAATACAATAATCTTCCCTTTTAAGCAAATTATTTCCTTCTGTAGTATTGAGAAACTGTTCTCTCCATAAAAACAGCTTTTTGCAGATTTCAATCTTTTCAGAAAGCAACTGCTTTTCATGTTTATAATATTTATAAGATGTCTTTTTCTCTTCTAATTCTTCATTTATTCTCTCTTCTCTTTCTTTTCGCTCTTTCAATGCCTTTTTTTTGAGACTTTCTTTTAAGCAAGTTGGTATTTCCATACTACTTGAAATACTATTCTTATATAAATATTTAATTGATTAAAATATTCTGATAAGAATAATTGTTTTTCTTAATTGAAGAATTATTAATTTCCGTGATTATATACTAAAAGTCCTTAGCTTTCGAACAAAAAACAAGGACTTTTGTATATATAGCGGTGGACTTTAATATCTGTATTAAATTAGTTAAAGTCCACGAATAGCCAACGAACTGAAACTATTTATCAATATTGTTCAGTTCGTTCAATGTATCAAACACATAAAACGTTATCATTAAAATTTACTGTGTTTGATACATATAGGTACGGAGTACATATTAAAATATTAATGTCCGTACCTATACTAAATGGAATTATATCAAATCACTTTAATAATCGGAACATTAGTGACTAGCAGAAAGTGATTTGATTATTAGGAAATATACTAAACGTGATTAATTTTCGTACAAATTAATCACGTTTGTATATACAAAAGTGCAAAATAATGTTCTCGATTATTTTGCACTTTTAGTATAACTTTACATTAATTTCAGTTTATCCGAAAATTAAAGTTATTTCCTATCGTTTGTTCGAAAACTAATTCCATTTAGTATATAACTAAAATGGCAGCTGACTTAATATAAATTATCCCAAAAAAACATTACCCTCCATTAACCCACTTAACATAAGAATATAGTATCACTGCAAGATTAACCTTTTTCATGTTAAGCTCGTAGATTCTGTCTATGCCGTCTTTTATATTCATGAGACTCAATGAAAGATTATCTATTTTTGCTAGTTCTAATGGTGGTATTCTTTGTTTTATTGCATCAAATTTAAGCTTCTTCATCTCTTCTTCTAAAGTAAAATGAAACATAAACCCATTATTCATTGCTTCATTTATGGAACGCAGGTGTTCTGTGTGCGCTTCATTAATAATCCCCTCAAAATTAAAACAAAATTCAGTATTCCTTAATATCTTTTCAAAGACATTATTTAATTCCTGATTGAAAGCTACCTTTTCCTCTTGAGTCCTTAATCTGGGGATAGTATTTAAAATCATTGGAAACTCGTGCATAAATTGCTCTTTCCATTCATTCAATCTTTCAAGGTATGCTAAATTAGCTATTAATGGCGCAGGTATTTCAGTAAGATTATTCAATGTTCTCGTTAAGCTGATTTGCTCAAACAAAGGGTCATTTCTTGCAATCAATTGCTGAAGTTCTTCTATTGATGGAGTAAGAAGATCAATCGCAACCATAATATGTTCCCTGTCAACATCAGTTATAAAGAATGACGACACTAATTCTCTAAATTTTGCCTCAGAAATCGGCATTGGTGTTTTTGATTTAAGTTCCCTAATCAATTGCGTTGATTCTATGTCTGCGGATTTTGGGTTCAAATCCTTAAGTTTATGTATATATAGCATGTTCTCACCTTTTTTCTGTACTTGTCATCTGTTCATTATTTAATCGCTATATGATATCACTAGTTAGATGATATCAAATAGCAAAAATGGTTCGATTATTTAAATTTATCTTAACACAAGTATATAGAAACTAAAAATAGGTAAAAAAAACAAACCATTTAAAAATTAATGCCGGATGTTGCTATATTTGAACTGCAAAAGGGACATCTTCCTGGCGTTTTTTTAATAAAATTGTATATAAATACATAATTGCAGTAAGGGCATTTGTATTTTACCCTTTCGTTGTCGAGCTTTTCTACTTTAACAATCTTGTTGGCCTTTTCCTTTTGTGCTCTTGCCAGATATTCATCTTCCTGATCCCAGCCAGGTGCTTTTGGCACTTCTTTTTTTGCTGCCTCTCTTTGCGCATCAACTTCTTTCCTGACTTTCTCGCCCATTCTTCTGTCTTTTATGCACATTGGACAGACCATCATTCTGTACACTGGATCTAAAACATATTCAGTTGAGTTTGCTGTTCTTCCGCATTTTTTGCATTTTACTTTTATTGCATCCATGATTTCAACCTTCTTTTTTACCTGTTTTCTATGTTATTTGATAATAAGTTAAATACGTTTAATATTCTATCATTTAACCCATTGATATTAGCTATCCAAACCAGAGAGATGAACTTATTTTTAAAGTTTTGTAAATCACACAAACTGTAGATAGTAAACTATAAATATTGGTTAAACATTTAACAAACAAATAAATGTTAAATTTGAAGAAATGAAATATTATAGAGGTGTTAAATATGGGATATATGGACAAAGAACAAAACGATGATGGTACAAAAAGATATTTATGCGAGAAATGCAGGCAGTTTTTCCCTTTTACTGAGATACAATACTTGAAAAAAGGCGATGATTCAAAGATTGCATTATGCACAAAATGCAGAGCGCGGGCACAGCAGGAAGACAATTCTAAAAAGAAAGTTAAAAATGAATCTGCAGGAAAAACCCCTTACTTTTGTACAAGATGCAGGTATAAATTCCCTTTTGGTGATAAAGGTGTTACAAACAGAAAATGCCCATTCTGCGGCAAAGGCGACAAAATCATTGTTGATAAAGTAGAAGACATCAATAAATTGATAGATGAAGTGTAAGTACTGATTTTTAGTTTCGTTGAGACCTTTTGTCTTAGCGTTTATTTTTTTATTATTTTTATATTTGTTTAGTTCTTGGCATGTCCAACCCGTTCACTATGAAAAAAAAGTAAGAAGTTTGACGTAGGACGTTAGACGTACGTTTGATGTAAAACATTAAACTTTCGTTCTGCCGTTAAACGATGTCAAACGTCTTACGTCTAACGTTAAACAGTTAATTCATAAGACGGTGGACTGCATCCCTAGTTACGTATTGTGAGCGGGAAACAGGATTGAGAAAAACAGAACTTAAGCTAAACAAATACCTATTTCTTAATTCAACTGATTTAGATAATTTGGTGAAATTGGCACCTTCTCGTAGCACTTTTCCTCAAAAAAGCCTAACTAAAACCAAAACCTATAAAAGATAGTGATTATTGCCTTAAGTATAAGTCAAAGACAAATGACAAGAAGGTGTTAAAGATGAAACAAAAGCAAATGTTTAGTTTATTTAATATATTGATTATAGTTAGTATATTCCTTTTATCTCTTGCCTCTCTTGTTTCTGTATTTGCAGATGACATAATTACAACTTCAGAAACAAACACAACCAATACAACAGATGGCACAACTGATAATACTACATTAATTGATAATACAAACCAATCTGCATTAATAAATGAATCTTCAAATACCCCTAATTTAACAAACGATACAGTTAATCAAACCATTGCTTTGCCAGAAAACATAACAAATACATCCCAAACCCAAATTACAGACCTAAGGCTTGTTCATGTTGTTCCCAATGAATTCAAAACAGGTGATGTACAATTTAATCTTCAAATTCAAAACAATGGAACAACTGAACTAAAAGATATTGGAGCCTTTATCACAGGTAAAGGGTTTTCAACATATGAAATTGTGCCGATAGATTCGTTAAAACCAAATGAGAAATCATACATATTAGTCATGGGTAATGTTAAAGAAGCCGGAATAATAGAACTTGCGATAAAAATCAGCGATAAAGCGTTAGATAAAGTGTTCAACAGAAATATTACAGTGATAGATACTGCTTCTGTTGAAGACAAAGAAAAATTAGCTGCATTAGAAAAAAAAGAAGTTGAAAAAAAAGCATTGGTTTCGGGGCTGTTAGTGCAATTAAATGATTTAAAAGCTAATTTTACCATGCTTGAGAAAGAGCTGGAAACAAAAAAAGATGAAAATTATGATGTTTCATCTGTTAATTTAGATGATCTAAAAAAATTAGTCAGAGATGCAGAGGCAGCGCTTATAAAAGGCGATTCTGAGCAGGGAGAAGTCAGCTTCACTTTGGCATTAGATGAATATAAGAACCAGAAAATTAAGATTGAAGAAGCTAAAAAGATAAAAAAGAGCTTTACACAAATATTAAGAGAAAATGCTCTGCTTATTTCAACATTTGCAGGCTCATTGATTGCATTATTTACACTGATTGAGATTTTGAAAAAGAAGAAAGAGAGTTTATACCAGAAGATTAAAGAAGTAAGGGTCGACAAAAACACAAGGATTGTTGTTGAAAAGAAGCAAAATGATAAGCAATCTAAGAAAGAAGAAGATAATGACCCACCAAACTTTGATTTGCCAGGTAATGATAATAATTAATGATGACTAACGATTAAAATGAACCCAAAAATCGCCCCAAGGAGCTGGGTATTTCCAACAAATAACCAAATTATGGGCTTAGAACTCCAGATTATAGGATAAAAATAAGTGTTTTTTGGGGTTTTAGGGCAGTTCAATAACGGTTTCTAGGCAAAAACAGGGTTGAACTGAAAAAATTTATAAATAAGACCTTATTTTAAGATATAAATTAGTAAAATTAGATTGAGTATACAGCAGAAATGAGGTATATTTGATTTAAAACTGAATAACACGAAGAAAACATCACTTGTTTTCTATGGGGTTATTTAAGAACGGAGGAATAAACATGAGAGACGGCAACAGCAGGGGTGGCTTCAGAAGTTTTGGGCCACGAGAAATGCATAAAGCAACTTGCTCTGAGTGCGGCAATGAATGCGAAGTACCATTCAAGCCAACAGAGGGTAAGCCAGTTTTTTGCAAAGAATGCTATATGAAAAAGAAAAGATTCTAATCCTATCTTTACGTATAGACCATTACCTTTGAAAAACAAGGTCAACTTAATTTTTCTTTTTTATTTACTTTTTTTGAATTCTGTATGATTTTTATATACTAAAAGTGATTAATGTTCATACAAATTAATCGATAACATTATTTTGTATTTTTAGTATAAATACTTTAAAGTATCGTTTAATATTATTAGTTTTTATAATCTAAATCTTTAAATAACATTGCTATTAAACTCGCCGTATGAGAAGGAATTATAAAGATGACATTGTTTCAAGGCTTGAGTCTATAGTAAAAAGAAGAAAAAGAACAGAAATAAAGGATTTAGGCAGCATAGCTTATGATGATTCTGTTTACCCACTTAAAGCAGTTATTGTAAACAGCCAACAACAAGATGCGATGAATATATTTCTTTCTGGGGGTGTTCATGGTGATGAACCTGCAGGAGTTTATGCATTGTTGAATTTTCTTAAGACAGAAATTAGAAATTACAGAGATTTCAACTTTGTTATTGTTCCTTGTATAAACCCAATAGGTTATGAAATGGACAGAAGAACTAATGGGGCATTCATTGACATAAATCGAGATTTTAGAAACGCGCCTGTTGCAATGGAAGTGCTTTATCTTAAAAGATTCTTAAAGAAATGCAAAAGAAATTATGTATTTGCTATGGATATGCATGAAAATGATGTTAATGAATTAACAGAAGGATATAGATTGAGAGAAAATCCAAGAGAATTTTATCTTTATGAGGTTTCTCCTACTAAAGATACAAGCATTGGTAATAACATAATTGAAGCGCTTAAAGACCAAGGAGTGCAAGTGACAAGACGCAGAAAGATTTATAATGAAAAATGCAGTGGCGGTCTTATTTGGTCAAGAGGAAGAAAAGATAGAAATTATTCAGATAAACACACATTAGAAGGTTATATTCAGGAATATGCAACATACGCATTCACAACAGAAACACCAACCTGCTGGTCAATTAAGAAACGTATAGATACACAATTGAAGGTATTAAAAGCAGCATTAAATGAAGCAAGGACAATTAGGACAATTGAAGAACAGGAAAAAGAAAGTGAAGAATCGAAAGGTTATTGTAAAGTTTATAATAAATAGAGATTATTAAAGAAGATATGTGTCTTAATATGTGTGTATTAATAATGTATAAAATTAACAGTGCATTTTGACATTTTTTCATAGAATTCTATTTCTGGTTTCTTTGTTCTTGTTTCAAAGATAACCTGATGCATGCCTTCCCAAAACAAAAACCAGCCAGCTGGCTCTGACAGAATAATAATAAATGAGATTAAAAATGTTTTTGCATCATATTTAAATAACAAAAAAGTGGTTATGAACATAATAATTATGCCAATTATTAAAAATGAAATTCCTGTTTTAATAATATTATGCTTTTCTCGAGAAGCAATGATATGATGCCTTTTAAAATGCTCTTTTAATCGTTTTTTTATTAATAGTTCATGAACTTTATTCTTCAAATGCGATGGAATCAGAAAATTCAGCTCAAATGTGCCTGAAACCTTGTCTTTGCTGGCTTTTCTAGCTTCTAAAAGGAAATCATCTGACAAAGCACGCTGAGAGTATGGCCTAGGATCAAAGTCAGAGAAAATATCATCATAGGTATCTATAATTAAACTAATTTCAGACAGCTGCAAAAGCTTTTTCTTATGCATTTCTTCATTTTCTCTTGTATCCTTTTTTCGCCCAGATTTTAGTTTATCCATAAAATAATTTCCTGAATTAATCAATATATATAGTTTTCTAAAAAGTGTTTTTGTTTAGCTGAGTAATATCTTTTTTTCGCTCACAACAAGTTAGGCTCTCAATCCGTTTGTGGGACGCAGTCCCCCGTCTCATGAAAGTTTTTTTAAGAAAGGTTACTAAACTAACTGAAAAAATAAATCATCATGAGACGTGTGGCTTCGCCCAGGAACTAAACAAACAAGAAACAAACTAATGAAAAGAAATAAAAAATAAAAAACAGTACAAGAAACTAAAATTCTACTTTAACATCTTTCTTGCCTTCTTCTGTTGCTTTAAACATCTGCTCTTCTGTATAAGCAAGCATTCTCGCTACAACCAAATCAGGGAAAGACTGAATTCTAATGTTATAATTATTAACACTGTCATTATAGAATTCTCTTCTGTCTGCAAGCTCGTTTTCTATCCCGCTTATTCTTGTTTGAAGCTGCATGAAATTTTCATTTGCTTTTAAATTAGGATAGTTCTCAGACACTGCGAACAAAGTCTTTAAAGTGCCACTGATCATATTATCTGCTGCTGCTTTCTCTGGCATTGTTTTAGCATTCAAAAATGCTGTCCTTGCCTTTGTAAGCTCTGTTAATGTCTTGCTCTCGTGCTTCATGTAACCTTTTACAGAAGCAATTAATTTAGGCAGCTCATCTGCTCTTTGTGTAAGCAGTACATCAATGTTAGCCCATGATTTCTTTATATCATTTTTCAGTCTTATAAGACCATTAAATATGGAAATAACATATGATACAATTCCTATACCAAACAGACCTAATACAACCAAAACAATTATCCAAATTCCTATTGCCATTTTATTTACCTCCAATTGTTTTAAGGTATGAAGGTAAGATAGTTTGATGGTAAGAAGGTACGACGAAAAGAGTCGTTTCCATCAAACCTTCATACCATCTTACCTTCAAACCAATATTTATCATTATAATAATTTCAAGTTTATAAGTATTATTACGATTTTGAATGATTGTAAGTCTATAATTGTCTTAAGTTTATATGTATTATTGTTATTTAATAATTATTGGTTTATAATAATTTTAAGTCTATTAGTATTATTATTAAGGAGCCTATAGTTAACACAGCACCACCAAATATTCCACCGAATGCCTTCCAGGTTAATGATCTTAATATTCCCTTTTCATCTTTATCTGATATCATATAAATCTCTTTATTCTTGCCTTTTTGTATCATTATATCCTCTGCATTTTTTATTGAATTGCCGTCTTTAACAAAAGGATTGTCATCAGCAGTGCCAAGAATGTATAACTTGTCTTTAGGTGCAATAAAATATTCATGGTATTTCATCTGTTTGTTTAAACCTAGGAAACTTTCAAAATTCATGTTATTTACTTTAAGGAATTGTTTGATTGCTAACGGCGGATCTTTGCCAAATCCAGAGCTGAATGCATAATCCTGCGAAACATTAACATCTGCTTCTGTTGGATCAACTAATACTTTGTCAGTATTATCTTTGAGATAAAACCTCATTCCTGCTTCGCCAGTTTTTACAGTTACCCAAGAGCTATGTTTCCCTGTACGCCGATGTTCTTGAATAGAAAATTTGTAATAAACACATTCTTTATTGGAGAAAGGACTTTTAAGCACACCTTTCCAAGGAACAACTTCTCCATAAACCTCAACAAGACCCATTGCAATAGACCTTATTTTTGAAGTGGGAATATTTTCTATCAAACGCTTTTTTTTAAGCCAAAAAAAACCTTTGATAAAGAGAAAAATTCCTCCTCCAAAGCCGGCAATTAAATAAACAGGATGGATTGGTATCATTTTTTTGTTTGTTTATAATATTTATATTATAATAAAATAGCAAAGTAATTAGGAACTAATAAGATTGCTGGGTGCTAGTTACGATGAATTATCGCCACCAGCATCTAGCACCCAGAACCTAGCACCTCCGTTAATATATACTAAACGTGATTAATTTTCGTACAAATTAATCACGTTTGTATATACAAAAGTGCAAAATAATGTTCGATTATTTTGCACTTTTAGTATATCTTCGCCCACTCTCTTTTTACTCTTTTCTTCCAGTCTCCTTTATGGTAAACATAGCTTATCATTAAAGGCAATACAGAGCCTGCTTCTGCAAATACCATCTGCTCATAAACAGTGTCAACCTTTCCCCATGAAGATGCTTCTTTCAGGGTTGAGCTTGAGCATGCGCCATCTCTTACATCTGCCACAGTTATTTGGACAGCATACTTGTGCATAGGGGCATCAATACCAAGCACCTCAGCGCAAACTACTGTGTCCTGTGCAAAATTCTTTGGCACACCGCCGCCAATCATAAACACGCCTGACTGCTTTGCTTTTATTTTTATTTGTGTAAGCTCTCTGAAATCTTTGACAGAATCAATTGAAAGATGCTTGTCTGGATGTTCAGTCTGGTGCAACACTAATCCAAAACCAGCGCTTGAATCTGAGAAAGCTGGACAAAATATTGGCACGTTATGCTCATAAGCAGCCTGCACAAGTGAATCTTTTTTCTTTGAATGTTTCACTAAGTATTTACCCATTTCTTTTATGAATTCTCGTGAGGAATGTGGTTTCGGCTCGAGTAATTCAGCGATTTCTTTGATTGCCTTGTCACATGCCTGCAACTGCTCTTCATCAATGTAAGTATCATAAATTCTATCAATGTAAAGCTCTCTTAACTGTTTGTCATCGACAAACTGGCTTCCTTTGTAATGTTTAAATCCTAATGCTTCAAAAAAATCCATGTCTACAATAGATGCGCCGGTTGCAACAATTGCATCAACCATGTTATGCTTAACCATGTCAACATATACTTGCATACAGCCAGCTGCACTGGTGCTTCCTGCCAAAGTTAATATAATTGTGCAGTCTTTGTCACTGACCATCATGTTTAAAATATCAGTTGCTCTTGCAATCTCTCGGGAAGTGAAAGACATCTCTCTAAAAGAATTGATTATCGGCGTTGAATCAAATGATTTAATGTCTATATGTTTGATAGTTTCTTTCATAAGATCTTTTTTTTGCAGTTTTTCCATTTTTTTCACCTTTAATATTCAGTTGTCAGTGGTTAGGTTTCAGAGGGAACTAGCTGTTATTCGGTTTTCGTCATTAGTTTTTCGTATGAAGACCGAAAAACAAAAACCAAATAACCTGTTTCTGACAACTGAAACCTGACAACTATTATTTAAACTTATAACTCAGCATTGAATATACGAGCTTTGTAGCGAGGAAATCAGGCCCTTTATTTTGTTTATTTGGCGCCAGTTCAACAACATCAAACCCAACAACCTCTCTGTTTTCAAAAATTTTCTTCATTAATGCTAAAACATCATACCACCAAAGGCCGCCTGGCTCAGGTGTTCCTGTCGACGGCATAATTGAAGGGTCAAATACATCTAAATCAATAGTAATGTAAACCTTTTTTCCTAACTTTGATACAACCTGCTCAATCCAGTCATTGGCTGTCTCTTTGTTAGCATGAATATCTTTTGCAAAAAAAACATTTTCTTTTTTTAAGTATTTCTTTTCAGAAACATCCATGCTTCTTATACCAACCTGAACAATAGGGCACATTTCCTGCACTCTTGCCATGACACAAGCATGATTGAATTTTGAATCCTGATACTCTTGTCTCATATCTGAATGTGCATCTAATTGTAAAACAGAAAATTCATTGGTGTTGGCATCTTTGGCATTGGCATCTTTTTTTCCATTACTTTTAAAGTGTTCAGCATACGCTTTTGCACAGCCAATGGTTACAGAATGTTCCCCACCTAACAAAACCACAAACTTATTGTTATTTAAGTGTTCTTTAACACGGGCATAAACTGCATCAGCCATTTTTTCAGGAGATGAAGCTTCTTTGACAGGCGTGTCTGTAAATATTCCTTTTTTATAAACTTCTGAATCTGTTTCTATATCATAAAGTTCCATGTTAGCAGAAGCTTCTATTATTGCATCTGGCCCTTTGTCAGCACCTTTACCCCATGTACTTGTTCCGTCATAAGGCACAGGTAATATAACTATAGGAGATTCCTTGCCATAATATCCTTTTGGCAAATCGCCAAAATTCAATAAATTTGTTATTTTTGTAGGCATTTTAGGCTGTATTTTTTTGTTGTTTTTATATTTTAAGTTTTTGGAAGCGAAAAATGAATGATTATTTAAATGGAATAAGGGGTAGCGACCCCTTATAATCCCCTTTCGCCTTCGCTACTCTGCGACTCTTTCAGAGTACGCAGTATCTTGCTCGGCGACGAATATTTTCTTTTGTGTATCATCCACAACATTAATGTTATGGTGCTTCTGCTGTTCTAAAATGTAATTTTCAGAAGCTCTTAAATCCCTTAACCCTGTAGATTGATGGTGCTCATATCCCGACCAGAAACTTCCACGAGGATATCGCTTGCGAAAATTAGGGTGTTTTTCAAACATTCGACGAGAAGATATTGATTTTAACATAATCTCAGCAACACTTATAGAATACTTCTTAGGCACATCTACGTCGAAGTGGACATGATTTCCAGCAAAGCCAAACACCCTATATTTGAAGCCAAAAGCTTCAAGTTCTCGAAATGCATCTGTACAAGTATTGATATGCGACTGCTTCAAGAAGCAGTTATATCGACATTTACAAACAAACATCATTGCTATCCAATTATTTCTAGTATCAATTTTCATAAGAATCACCTTTTTGTTTTAGAAACTTTTTTATAGCTAAAGCTAATAAGAATCATTTTGAGTACGCGAATCTTATCGCTTCGACAGGTTGTCTCAGACCCTTAACGCTATACAAATAGTGTCCAAAGGGGGTTTGTGCGGGGGTACGCGTACTGCTTTCTTTAAAGCTTCAGCCCGTAAGAATGAGAATATTTCTGCTATTGAAAAATCCTGCGGGATTTTTAAGCGCATTCACCAGCAGGTCTTACGCTACGCTCCAGACCTGCCGTACTCTGCGCGGAAAAAAAGAAAAAGATATATGCTAAAAGTATAAAATAAGAATGATAAATAATCAGTCACTTTAATACTTTAATAATTTTAATTCCGTAAACCTACACTAATTCATAACAGGGAAAAGATAGCTTGTAAAACATAACGAAACTAATGCTGTTCCAAACTTTTTCTTAGGAATCATGCTATCTGTTATTAAATTAATGTCTTTCATTTCATAATCTTCTGAATAGCCGTTTGTATAAAGCTCTTCTAAACTCTGTCTTAATTGTGAGGTTACTTCATCTTCTGTCAATGGACCATGATATTCACATACCAAACCGCCGTATTTGTCGCCGGTTTGTTTGTTGAAAAGCCATCCATAAATTATGCCTGCTGTTGCTCTTTCTCCTTTTTTTGCATCAGCTACAGCCATGATACATTCCATAACTGCCCCATGTGTCAATTTTTCAGGCCTTTCTATCTCTGTAGCAATGCTTGGCAGGATTGAAGAGTAAGTCATGATATTGCACATTTCTATCCCTGCTTCTCTCAATGCAAGATGATAAGAGCCAGCATGTACAGTAATATCGCTCTCCCCTTTTCCTTTTGTAACAAAATAATCTTTTGGAATTCTCTGACCAGTAAGTATGCTTGGCATAGCATGTACTAATATACCCTCTTGTCTTAACCCACCTTTTTTTTGTAATTTGCTGTTGTTCATTCTCATTTCCCTCCACTATGGTTTTTTTAATAGAATCGTTTGTTGAATAGAACATTCTTGTGTAGTTATTTGGTTTGTTTGATTTGATATCTTATAAGTGTAATAATCTGAAAGAGCATAAGCATTTGAAGAAAAACTGAATGAAGTTGATGAAAAAGGATTAAGAATTGATAAAATTACTAATAAAATCCGATTCCTGACTAAAAAAATCGTTTTGAAATCTCGCTTAAGTTTATTTAATTTAAGCTTATTAAATATATTGTTAGTGAGCATTCTATTTAGTGAATTAATTAAATTGACTCCCCCTTTTTTAAGTTTATTTGAATATTATTGTTTAAAGTTTTTTTGTGTTTAGTGTTCATTTCATCATCAAATATTCGTAAAAACATTTCAACATATACTAAAAGCACAAAATAATCGAACATTATTTTGTGCTTTTGTATATACAAAAGCAATTAATTTGTTCGAAAATTAATTGCTTTTAGTATATTTCAAAACATTTGGAAAAAATATTGTGAAATATGTAAAAAGCAATCATGAAATAATTAGTTTATAAATGTTTTTATTTTTAAAAATTCACGACGAAAATATTTTTAGAATTTTTTAAAAATAAAGTTTGAAATATTTATGGGAATATTTCCAACTTTTTGAGAATTATTTAGGAGAAATCAGTTATGTTAAAAAAGCAAAGAAATGTCCAATATCTTTTTTTGCGATTTCTCAGAATCATCATAACTTACACGTCGACAAGCAGTGTTTACAAAACATTCAACAAAAGGAAAATTTTCAAGCTGTGAAAAATCAAGCGTGTCAAAAATAAAATAATAATAATTTTTTTCAGGAAATTTCTTTTTAAGCGCAAGAGCTTTTTTTATTTCAAACTGCCCTGGCTTTGTTGAAATTAAAACGCCAATTTCTTTGGAAGAATAAAATTTTACCAAAGCTGCTTTTTGCTGCTGTTTAATCCTTTTGGTTTCATTTTCAGTTATTTCAGCAAACTTCTTTGTGAAAGGATTGTAAGCAAAAACAGGCTTGTCATTACTCAGTTTTAATGCAAGCGGGTGAAACATGCCATCCCCAATAAAGAGAAAGGCATCAACATCTTCCTTAAAGCATTTAATTGAACAGCCAAGCAATTGTCCAGCATACTTGCAATGGGCTGGCTTAATAAGCTCTACGGCGATATTTTCTTTTTCCAGCTGGTTTTTTAGGTTTGGAATATTATTTAAGAATTGGATTGTTGTGAACAAAGCGATTTTATTAGCTCTTCTTGACAGTTTTTCAACTACTGCTCTTGGCAAAATAATCTTTTCTTTGTATTTTGATTCAATGAATAATGTTTTCATGTTATAAAAAGTAAGGACTTTTGTATATAAAGTTTGTGTTAGAAAAGATATTAGATTTCATCCAAAAATTTAACAATTTGCCTTTCTATGCAAAAAACAATAATAATGGCTGGGCGAGCCGAGGCTGTAAGCCGAGGCGAGTAGGATTTTACGAAGTAAAATCCGTCCATGCCATTAGTATTGTTGTTTTTTGCTCATGCATTTATTGATAAAATATAACCCATTTTTGGATGAAACCAATAGATTAGAACTTATTATTTGTACTTTAAATATGTCGTCAATATTCCAATCCTTCATATAATGGAAATTTCCTGCACAATGCCAGAATTTCTTCTTTGACTTCAAGCTTTGCATCAGCATTGTCAATGCATCTGATTACCTTGGCAATGCATTCTCCTATTATTACCATTTCATCTTCTTTAAATCCGCGTGTGGTCAAAGCAGGTGTTCCTATCCTTATTCCTGACGGATCAAACGGCGTTCTTTTATCAAAAGGAATCATATTTTTATTGGTAAATATATGGCATTCATCCAACGCAGTCTCAACCTGTTTTCCGCCAAGACCTGTTTTTGTGAGGTCAATTAATATTAAATGATTGTCAGTTCCTCCGCTTACAAGATCAACATCCTTGTCCATCAATGTTTCAGCAAGCACACTTGCATTCCTGACAATTTGTTTTTGGTACTCAATAAAATTTGGCTGCAATGCTTCAAGGAATGCAACTGCTTTTGCAGCAATGATATGGTCTAAAGGTCCGCCTTGCATGCCTGGAAAAACAGCGCTGTCAATCTTTTTTGCAAGATTCTTCTTGGTGTTTGGATCAAATATGTGTTTAAATCTGTCTTCTTCTTTGGAAAGTATGATTGCTCCTCTTGGCCCTCTTAATGTTTTATGTGTCGTCGAGGTGATAATATCGCAAAAAGGCGCAGGATCAGGATGAATTTTTGCTGCGATCAATCCGGCAATATGCGCAATGTCTGCCATAAGATAACATCCGCTTCCAGATTTCTCAGCAACCTCGTCTGCAATGTCTCTAAACTGCCTGAAATCAATCTCTCTTGGATAAGCGCTGAATCCTGCAAGCAATAATTTTGGTTTTGTTTGAAGCGCAATCTCTCTCACATTTTCCATATCTAACATTTGCGTGTCTGGATTAACGCCATAAGCTGAGAATTTGTAAAGCTTGCCTGAAAAATTTACAGAACTGCCGTGTGTCAAATGTCCGCCATGCGCAAGATCCATTCCTAAAACAATATCATTTGGGTTTAAAATGGACATATAAGCAGCCATATTTGCCTGCGAGCCAGAATGCGGCTGGACATTTGCATGCTCAACACTAAATAATTTTTTGACTCTGTCAATTGCAAGCTGCTCTGTAATATCCACAAACTGATTGCCGCCGTAATATCGTTTAGAAGGATAACCCTCGCTGTATTTGTTGGTAAGAACAGTGCCCATTGCTTCAAGAACAGCCCTGCTGACAAAATTCTCAGAAGCAATTAACTCTGCACCATTTCTTTCCCTAGCTAATTCATTCTTAACTGCCTCTGCAACTTCTGGGTCAAATTGTTTAAGGAATTCAAGCACTATTTCACCTGTTCTATTGATTTCACATGTTCTGTTGTTTGGATAAAGGGTTATTTTTTGATTTATATAGATTTATGTTAAAGAAAATAATGTTTAGGTAAATGAAGTATTGTAAGAAATGTTAGTGAAAATATTTATAAATTTACTATTTACTTTAAGTTATATGAATAAAAAACAAAATAAAATTACAATGGCATCATTTAACTCAAATATATGGAAGATGTATGTTTTTAAGTTCTTAACTAATCTGCACTTTTTTGGCGGCGTATTGGTGCCGTTTTTCCTGGACTGGGGAGGAATAAGCTTCACTCAGCTGATGATACTTCAATCTTTCTTTGTTATATGCATATTCCTTCTTGAGATACCAACTGGCGCAATTGCAGATTATGTCAGCAGAAAGGCATCAATAATTTTGTCAGCATTAGCAACCGCGCTGGCAATTCTGATTTACACGTCACACCCTAATTTTTACATATTTTTAATTGGTGAATTTTTTTGGGCATTAGGATTCACATTATTGTCTGGTGCTGATGAAGCATTGATATACGACAGCCTGAAGAGAACAAAGCAGGAAAATACATCAAAAAGTGTATTCGGAAGATATCATGGATTTGAACTTATGGGATTAATGGTTGCTGCGCCAATCGGAAGTTTTATTGCAGCAAAGTTTGGCCTTAGAATTCCTATGCTGATTGTTATTATTCCATTGATGATTGCATTTCTTTTTGCATTCACGTTAAAAGAGCCAAAAACAAGAAAAAAAGTTGAGTCTAAAAGATATTTGAGTATGCTTGTCAGCGGCGTAAAATATTTTAAAAACAACAATACTCTGCAAATTCTTGCATTTGACCGTATTTCTATTGGTGTGCTGGCATTCTTTTTAGTATGGACATATCAGCCATTGCTTAAACTGCTTAGCGTCCCACTCTTTTATTTTGGTTTTATTCATGCAGGATTTACAGGAATACAAGTTATTTTTATGAACAGATTTGAATGGCTGGAAAACAGATTTGGCTCGAAAAAAAGGTATTTATTATGGAGCGCAATTATTTCTGGCGCTGCATTTATATTGTTAGGATTAAACAGTTATGTGCCAATAACAATTGCATTAATTATTATTATCGGTGGGTTTGGGCTTTCAAGATATGTTTTATTTAATAGTTATATGAACAAATATATTGAATCACATAACAGAGCAACAGTTATCTCGACGATTTCAATGGTAGACCGTTTTGTCAGAGCACTGCTTTATCCGCTGATTGGATTGTTGGTAGAATGGTCATTAAGGTATTCGTTAGTGATAATAGGAATTGCAATAGTTATCTTTGCATTAGTTTCTAAAGTGGAAGAAAAACATTTGGTGGATTAGAATAATTTATTAATTGATAGATACATTTTATGACATACAACCTTATTGTCTATACATACAGCTATTTTGTTTTGAAACAAAAATATTATATACATGAATCATTTAAACTTAACTATGAAAGAAGATATTGAACAAATCAAAGAGAGAAATAAGCGAGTCGAGACAGATAAAGCGTGGGAGACAAGCAAAACAAGAAGAATACTGATAGCATTAATGACTTACATAGTAATAGTTATCTTTCTTTGGTCCATTAATGCACCAAATCCATTGTTAAACGCTATTGTTCCGACTGTTGGGTTCATTCTTTCAACACTTACATTATCATTCTTCAAACAATTTTGGTTAAAACAGTTCTACAAAAGATGAGTCATGATATACTAAAAGTGATTAATTTCGTCCAAATTAATGAGAGTGTAATGATTTTTAGTATACAATTAATTAAATAATCTTTTTCCCAACCTTACCATATTTGCCCCTTCCTCAATTGCAATATAATAATCATTGCTCATACCCATAGAGATGTATTTGAGATTTAATTTCTTATTGATTGCAGTCATCATCCTAAAATATGGTCTTGCCTGCTCTGCTGGAACATCCGGCGCAATACACATCAACCCAATTATATTAATATTTGAAAGAGATTTAATTGTATTATAAAATTCAACAACATTCTCAGGCAGGATTCCATACTTCTGCTGCTCTTTGCCAATATTCACTTGTATCATTACATCAATTACCTTGCTTAATTTTTTGCTTTCATTATTGACATTAACAGCAATCTTTTCAGAATCAATGCTTTGAATAACCCCAAACAATTCTACTGCTTTTTTCGCTTTGTTTGACTGTAAATGGCCGATAAAATGCGTTTTACAGTGGGATTTCTCAAGAGTTTCCCTAAGCAGAGGATATTTTTCTTCAAATTCCTGCATCTTATTTTCCCCAATGTTTTTTGCGCCAAGATTAATTAATTCTTTGATTGTTTCGATAGGAATGTTCTTTGTGACAGCAACAAGCGTAATATCATTTCTTGAAAGAATATCTGAAATCAATTTTATGTTTAGATTAAAATGGTTTAAAGACATATTCAGAAGGAAGATAGTTGGATTATATATAATTTATTCAATGAACATAGATTTAAAGCCACAAAATTCTGCTGTGAGATGGTGGTTTACTTTTCTTGTTTTTATTTAGTTCCTAGGCGAAGCCACCCTTTCCATAATTATTTTTTTAGTTCCTACTTGATTGGACACGTTCATGATGATAAAACTGTTATTCGTAATTCGTAACGAAAAACTAAAAACGAAGAACGAATAACTAATAATTTTTCATGTGACGGTGGACTGCGTCCCTAGTACGAGTTGGGAGCAAAAGAAAAATATTGAGAAACAGAACATCAGTTAAACAAATACAATTATCTTATCTCTCTAGTTTTCCTTGATATTCTTCTTCTGGGGAGATTTCTTCTTCTTCTTTATCATAATCATCGTCATCATAGCCGCGCATAAAACCATCTTCTTCTGCGCTTAATTCGTCATTTTCAACAAGGCTTTTTCTTGCTTTTCCTTTGTAAATACTGTGATCATTTTCAAAAGGATCCCATTCTTCCTCAGTCTCTTCTACTTCATGAATTATTTCCTTTTCTTCTTTAAGTTTTGGCAATTTTATGCACCTTTTTGAATTCTTTTGTGATTTTTTATTAAGTATTACTATCTTTTTATTCAAATTATTTTTTTTACTTAAAAAAAGCTCAAGCTGGGTGTATATAAACCTTATCCTTATAATTTATATAAAAATTTAAATTCTAAACATTTAAAAAACATAGAGGTTTTTCTATAATCTGATGGTCAATTTAATAGTAAACACAGATAGTAGATATAAAGATAAGCCAGAATCGGAAAATAAGCCACTAAACAAGATAGAAACTAAAGATAGAACTCTTAAAGATAAAAAATTTATCAGAAGTTTTGAGTCTAAAATAAAGAGCATTATAAATAAATATAAATTATGCACAAAGAAAGATAGAATTATTGTTGCCTGTTCTGGAGGAAAAGACAGCACAACAGTATTATACCTGCTTAAGAAATGGGGATATCATGTTGAAGGATTGATTATTGATTTGTATATAGGGAAATGGTCAAAACAAAACATAGTTAATGTGCATAAATTCTGCAAAGAACATGAAATTAAATTAAATAAAATTGATATGCGTGATATGTTTGGATGTTCTATTTGTTTTATACGCTCTGGCATTCAGGAAAAAATAAATTTAAAAAACTGCGCAATATGCGGCGTGATAAAAAGGTGGTTGCTTAACAAGAAATCCAGAGAATTAAAGGCAACAAAGCTTGCAACTGGACATAATTTAGATGATCAGGCAGAAACAATTTTGATGAATATGATTAAAGGAAACCCTGCCAAAAGTATAAGCCAAACACCAAAAACAGGCATAATAGAGGATAAGATGTTTGTCCAGAGAATAAAGCCATTGTATTTCTGTACAAATGATGAAGTAAGAAGATATTCGCAGTTAATGGATTTTCCAGTATTATACCAGCCATGCCCATGCTCAACAAATGCAACAAGAAGAAAAATAAGGGCGCAGATAGCTGAAATGGAGAAAAATTATCCAGAACTAAAGAAGAATATAGTCAATTATTTCCTCAAAGAATATTCTGAAAAAAGAAAACAGATGCTAAAAGGAACCCAAGCTGTGGAATCACAGGCAACAAAGTCAAAGACAAAAGAATTCGTGAGTGAAAAGATAAAATATTGTAACATCTGTGGTGAACCTTCCAGAAATGATATCTGCCAAACATGTAAATTAATCATGATTTTGAAAAAATGAACACGAGAAAAGAAACATAGATAAAAAAAGAAAACAAAAAAATTATTTAAAATTACTTATTAATCATCATACCCATTAATTCAAACAATAATGGCGTGAAATTCTCGCACTGACCATTGCATTTGATCATTTCATTCCATTTTCCTATCGTATCAGGCGTATAATTATCCAATATCAAGCTGTTTGTCTTGGTTAATGATGTGGAAAATAAGATTGTGTTTTTGCCATCCCAATAGTTATAGGTCTCTATTAATGAATGAATTGATTGATGATCTGCGTTTGTTAAATCCTTTGTAGCAAATGCATCAAGCAGATTCACATAAACTAAATCATCGCACCCAGCATAAACACAGGCAATCACCTTCTGCCATGGGTTAAGCAGGTTTGTTGCACTCCCTAATCCTTTCAAATAAAGATTCAAATCAGCAACAGTGTTGGCAATCTTAAGTGTATCTGCCTGCTTAGACGATTCTCTTAACTCAAGCACTTTTTTTATCGCAGTTAGATAATTGGTAATTGTTGTTTCTGTAAGTGTTGCTCCTTCAGTAGCATAACCATCAGCGCCTTCTGTTGTCGCTTCTGTTCCAACAGTATCAAGACCAATACCAGCTAATGCTTCCTGATTTTCATCAACAGCACTTTGCTCTTCTGCGCTTAAGTCAGCAACAGCCATGGTTGTTGGGTCTTTAGAGCCAGTTAATGTCGCAACTAAATAAATAAAAACACCAAGAACAACAACAATTGCAATCACAGAAACAATGATTTTTATACTGCTCCCTTTATCCTGTCCTTTATCATCACCAAATCCTTTAAAGATATTCTCTTTATTTTCTTCGTCCGCCATTTTAAAACCTCCTATTTCCATTAATACACTTCTTTGAATATCAATACCACTATCAATACCAACATCAAGTATGATTGAAATATTTAAATTTATCTGTTTTTGCGGCATGAGATAAATAAAAAGAATTTTCTGAAAGAGCTAGATTTGAGAAAAAATTATTACTCATTAAAAAAATAGAAATAGAAATGAAAAAAAATAAAAAAAATAAAAAAAGTTATTAAAGAATTATTTCTTCTTCTTTGACTTCTTAGCTTTCTTTTTTGCCATTATCTATCACCTCAAAAATACTAATTTAATTTATATATACCTGTATATTTAAATGTTTTGATTTTTTTCAAAAAAATAAAAGTGACGACGAAAGAATTCATTGTATGTTTTTTGAAAAGTTTTTTAAATCCAACTGATTTTATTGGTAAGTATGGTACTAGTCAGGGAAAATAACGTCGTCATAGACGCAAAAAATTGGAAAAAGGAACTCATCTCAAAAAAGCTTGAAATATTTTATAATCCTGTTATGAAATTCAACAGAGACTGTTCTGTGCTTTTGTTAAACGCATTAAGTGAAATTAATAAAAATCCTAAAGAAGATAATCAAAAGGACTGTAAAGAAAATCTTCAAGAGGATATTAAAGAAAAAAGTAAAAATATGTTAATTGCCATGCCTTTGGCTGGTTCTGGCATCAGAGGATTAAGATTTCTGAAAGAGCTGAAAAAAGGGATTATTGATGAAATACATTTTAACGACTACAAAGAAGATTTTACAGGAATGATGAAAAAGAATCTGAAACTGAACAAACTAAAGAAAAACAAAAAAATAGTGATTCATAATACTGATGCAAACTTGTTTCTTCTTAACAGCAGCGGATTTGATTATATAGATATTGATCCGTTTGGAACGCCAAACCCATTTTTAGATTCTGCAGTAAAAAGAATTTCAAGAGGCGGTATCATCGCAGTTACAGCGACAGATACCAGCGCTCTTGCAGGAACATACCCTTTGGCAACAAAAAGGAAATATTTTGCAACACCTATGCTGAATTATTTAATGCATGAGTTAGGATTAAGAATTCTTGTCAGAAAGGTTCAGATGATTGGAGGACAGTATGACAAGGCATTGCTGCCTATTTTCAGCTATGCAAAAGACCATTATTACAGGATATTCTTTAAATGCGAGAAAGGAAAAACAAGGGTTGATAAAATTCTGGCTAAGCACAACTATTTTCTTTACTGCGATTGTATAGATTTTTTTGTTGATAACTGCAATAATTTTGTTTGTAAAAAATGCAAAAAAAAGATGCAGTTTGCAGGGCCATTGTGGACAGGGATGCTTTTTGATAAAAATATTATTGAAAAAATGAGAGAAGAAGATTATGCAGCAGTCATTGGAAAAGAGAATAAAGAAGAGATAAACCTTTTTGAGATGCTTATTAAGGAAGGAGTATCGAAAGGTGCATCCAACAAAGAGGATATTGTCGGCTTTTATGAAATTCCAGAGATAATGAGCAAATATAAAATATCAAAAAGCATAAAAATGAATGAACTGATTGAAAGAATAGAAACATCAGGATATAATGCTGTAAGAACTCATTTCGGAAAGCAGGGGATAAAGAGTGATATTTCTGTTAGTGCGCTGGTAAAAATTATGAAAGAGTTCTGAAAGATAGGGAAAAAAGAAAAATAAAAAACATGTTTTTATTTCGTTCCTGGCATGTCCAACCAGTTCACTAAGATTTATTAGTAAGATGTTTGACGTTAAACGTGAGACAATATTCAGCGAACACCATACGTTTAACGTTCTACGTCTAACGCAAACAGTTAATTCATGAGACTGTGAGCTGCATCCAACAAACGAGTTGAGAGCGGAAGAAATCTATATATGCAAAATAAAAAATTTATCTTAGAAAGAACCTAATTTTAATAAAATGGATTTAATGCGTTGTGTAAATGATAATCTCTAAGTGCTTTAATTTCAAGTCTTTTATCGTTCTTTTGCAATTGTTTTAATTTCTCATCAAATTTTTTATGCCTTTCTTCATCAGATATTCCACTTTCTGTTAAACTATCAAAATAACCCATGTCCATTAGTGCTTCACATTCAATTCTAGCTTGTTCTTCCTTTAATTCGCCTTGTTTTATTGTAGCATGCAGAAGATGATATCCTCCATTAAGGGACTGCTATAAAATAAATTGCCAATTTCAACTGATTGTATAATTCCATTGCGGATTAATTTTGTGCCTTACAAGATTAATTTTTTCAAAATCTTCATCTGAAACTTTTTT
>Ga0209211_10003884_pt1 | contig 23820 bp, 25 predicted proteins | sample RifGroA2_FD_183992 | JGI IMG/M metagenome (GOLD analysis project Ga0209211, IMG submission 183992) | Groundwater microbial communities from Rifle, Colorado, USA - Groundwater A2 (SPAdes) (version 2) | ecosystem: Environmental > Aquatic > Deep subsurface > Groundwater | place: Rifle, Colorado...
CCTCTCGTTTCATATATGCCAAAAGAGAAGTTATTTTGACTCCTAGAAATACGAAGATGAAACTAAACAAAGGAAACAAGAAAAAAGATATAATAGCACTGATTGTGTCATCTTTTACCAGCCAACTATGGAGTCCGAGCAGGATAAAGGAAATACCTGCAATGAGAACGTTTCTTACTGACTTTGCCGGAAAACGCTTGGGTGTTACTATAATATGTACAATACCTTCATCATGGAGCGCCGCAATAAAGCGATCCATGCGGTATTCCTTGATCTGAAACACATAAATAAGGTCTGAAATCTTCCAGAAACCGGCAAGAAAAAATAGGATAGTAAACAAGTTTGAAATCATAAGAATTTAATCATCTCTTTATAAACAAGATCAGGGTATTTAAGAGGCAATCCATGAGCGAATCCTTCAAACATTTTTAAAGTTGATCCTCCTATTTTTTCATGAAGTTCGTTGGCCATTGGTGCTGGTGTGTCTTTGTCTGCGCTCCCCCATAGGATGAGGGTCGGCACTTTGATTTTGGATAAAAGACGAGAGATATCTTGAGTAATAATTTTCCTGAAATTGGATTCAAGATGCGGATACTTCATACTGTCCGAGTTTGGATAAAAGATGCGGTAATAAAGTCTTTTTAAGAATGGTGGTAATGGCCAACGGCCCTGTCCGGAGTTCTGAGTTGAAGTTCGTTTAAAGGCGCTATTGCACAGAACAAGCTTTTCAATAAGATCGGGTTTTGTGGCGGCCAGATAAATACCAAGACTTCCTCCAAACGAGTGACCGAAGTATAAAATTTTATTTAAGTGAAGTTGCAAACAGAATTGAGCAACGAGGTCACCATATTCCTGCACCCCCCACGATGGATCGGGTAAGTCGCTTTTTCCAAACCCGGGAAGATCGAGGACGGTTGCTTCATAATCGGAAAACATCCTGGCAAGAGGTGAAAGGCTCTCAATAGTTCCACCCCAACCATGCACGAATAAAATAGGGGGACCCTTGCCCATTTTCTGATAGTTAATCTTTTTCCCTGAAACATCGAGGAACATGCCTCTATTATACCGCACTACTCATGTCATTGCGAGTCCCGCCGCGGCGGGACGTGGCAATCTCAAATACAATAATAATTTATTGTGAAACAGCCTGTAAGATCTTTATAAATTCCTGTGGCGATTTAAACTCAAGTTTCTGCCCGTCAAGAAAAAACGTAGGCGTACCATTGATCCCCGCCCGTTCGCCGCTTGAGAGATCCGCATTGACTTTATCTTTTACATTTTGTGAATCTTCATCCTTCTTAAATTGATCTACATTAAGCCCGATAGCTTTTGCTTTTTCAACGAGGAATCCTTTCGGATCTTTTGTCTTTGACAGATTTTCCTGATCCGCAAACAAAACATTCACCATCTCAAAAAACTTACCTTGTTTAGAGCTCCCCTCAGCCCCATAAGCCATTTGAAATGCATTTTCATGAATCTGGTAAAGGGGAAAGTGCCGGTATACTAATGTTATCTTTTTGGGAATGGCAACTTGAGGACTGCCTGATGCCTCAAACGAATTTAAAACGTCGTTATAGACCTTACATGCCGGACACTGAAGATCACTATACTCAACTAATACATGCTTCTTATCTGGGGACCATTTTACATGATCGGTTGGCGAAATCGTCATTATCTCCTTGTAATCGGGTGTGGTGTTGGTTAGTTTATACACACCAAAGAGGAAGATAAAGATAAAAATAAGAGAGCCTGTAACAATAAATGGTGTTTTGTTTTTCATAGTTCAGTCATTTTAATGGGTAAAATAGGAAATTGCAATTGAATTGGAAATGGAAATTTGAACATTGAAATAGGCTGTCACAACAATCTAAATGTTAATAATACTCACATTAGCAGATATAAGGCTTGTCTGCTACCTATATTTTAGGGCTTTATACATATCAGGTATGGAAGAGACATTTAATTAGCTTGTTGTAGCGGGCCGTCTTAATTTTCCAACAAAAGTAGTGGTAGCATGATCAGAATACCGGCAATAAAGCTTATGATTTGGACGAGATCTTTTTTTAGGTTTGATCCTTTGTGGAGCTCCGGAATGAGATTACTTCCTGCCACATAGATAAGGTTTGCTGAGGCAAAGCATAGAAGGAAGAGGTGGGTTCCCTTCATATACTGACTCAATACAAGTGACAATACCGTACCTGCTATTGCCGTAAGACCGGATATGAAATTATAAAGGAGAGCTTTCTTACGACTGAGACCTCCATGTATGAGAACTCCGAAGTCCCCTATTTCATGGGGAATTTCATGCATAATTACGGCGAGTGTTGTTCCAATCCCTATGGGGATGCTTGCAAGGAATCCAGCCCCGATGATCAGTCCATCAATAAAATTATGTACCCCATCCCCAAACAACACCATATAAGTGAAGCGCTTCACATGATGATCAGATTCGCAGTCGTTGTTATGGCCTGTATGTTGCCAGCAGATTGCCTTTTCTATCATAAATGATGCAACTATGCCGATGAGAAAGTAAAAAGAAGCCTGGAGGGTAAATCCATATTCTCTGGATATCTCCGGTATGAGATGGATAAAAACATCTCCCAATATTGCACCAGCCGAAAAACTCACAAAATAAATAAGTATCTTTTTTAAGACATTATCTTTTATGGCCAATGTGAAGGCACCCAGGAGTGAAAGGGAGCTTACAAATATAACGCCGATGAGGGCATAGATCCACACGATGGTCATGGTGTAATTATATCAAGTAATCCTATATCTTGAAAAGAAGCGACTCCTTGTGTTTTTCAATATCGATAAAGTCATCCGCAATCTCGATAAGTTCATGGTTTGCCGTCTTGCGGAAAGCAACCACTTCAACTAAGCAACCAAGTGATTGTTGAAGATAATTGACGACCGGCTTAAAGTCACCGTCTCCTGATACCAAGATAATTGAGTCAACCTTATGGCCGAGGCGGATGGCATCCATTGCAATCCCCAAGTCCCAGTCCCCCTTCTTTGCGCCTCCGTAAAAGGTTTGTAAAAGTTTTTCTTTTACTTCAAATCCTGCCGAGTTGACTGCATCAAAAAAATCATTTTCTTTTTCACTCGGGTCAGCCTTGATCACATAGGCTATCGCGCGGACTAACAGGCGTTTCTGAGTGACCAGTGTAAGCAGATTTTTATAGTTCACCCGCGACTGATACAGATTTTTTGCAGAATAATAAAGGTTCTGGACGTCAACCAGCACGACTACTCGTTGATCCTTATTTCGTACTATCATAATTTATTCCTTCACCTCGACAGAATTGATAAGATAAGATCCTTTTGAAAAGATCCCCACATATCCTTTTGAAAAAGAAGAATCTTCCGTCTCTTTGAGCGGTATATATTGTTGATTATTTACCGAAAAAGAAAGGATTATTTTTGTTCCTTTTTTCTCTACCCTCAACCATAAATAGGCTTCCTTCTCAAATATATTGCTTTTTAAAAAGTCTTGGATGATGGTGACTTCTTTTTTTCCCTCTTTTTTATACAGCCGCCACGTATTCATTTGTGTCCCTTCTATAGCGAAGAGATATCCCTCATCAATCTTGGTATTCGTTTGAAATGAGAGGCCAAACGTGCCGAATTTCTTCGGCGCAAAAGACACAGTGTAAGAAAAATCATTCTTCTCAATCATCTTATTGAAAAGAACCTGTGTCAAGAGGGGGGACCCCAGATGGAGGAATGTCTTTTTCCCCACCGTCTTCAGATTAAAAAACTCTTTGGGATACGATATAAAATCAGTCTTATCCTTAATAGATTGTTCTGTCCATATGCGGTCAAGCGCAATTTGCGCGGTCTCCCCTTTTTTTGAGGTGAGTTCCACGAACGTTTCTTCTATTTCATTCCAGTCAAAATTATTTTGTTTAAATTCTTTTTTTTGCATGGTAAGGAAATTCCAGCCGGATTTGAGAGAAGGAACGATAAAAGACGCCCGGCTTTTATTTTTATCCTGAAATGTAAAAACGAGAGTATCAATTTTTTTTATCATTTCCTCGGTATCAACATTAAAGACCGCGTCAAACGCGGTTAGATTAAGGGGTTTGAAAAGGGTTATGATGTTCGGTTTTCCCTGAGTAAATATATTCATACCCGTATCGCCATCAAACGTCCTTCCCGAGTCGCGGGTAAAATTTCCTTTCCAATTTTCCCCCTCTTCAAACCCGGCAATTTCAAGGGTTGGCGTATTTTTATACCGTTCCAGAAAATTTATATTGAAAGTTGTTTTCCTTTCTTTTGTTTGCAGATTTTTTAATACAAAAACCAAAAGGAAAAAAAGAAAAAACAATACAAGATATGAAGCATATTTTTTGAGGAAAGAATGGTATTTTGTTTTCATACTAAGTTCTGTGATTAGTATACACCCATGGCATTTGATATTACAACCATGAGAGAGACAAATAAAATTTTGATATAATTGTGTCCTATGGCCCTTCCTGAAATAAATACACTTTATGATGATGTTGAGAGGGCACCAAAATGGGCTCAGCAAAGAAGCATGAGACATTTCCATTTTCCCAATTTTTATCAAAATTTCCGAAATAGAGTTAAACCAGGTGATAAAATGTTAGAAATTGGCGTTGGCCATGGTCGGGATATTCATTTATTTGAAGACGCCAAACTAAAATATTATGGAGTCGATCTTCACAGACAGATGTTGGGCATCGCTCATCAAAATGAACCTAGTGCGTATCTATCCCAGCAAAATTTGTTTAATTTGGGCTTTCCAAGTGAAACATTTGATAACTTTTGGATAAGTGCAGTCTATCATCATGTTGAGTGGAACAAAATTGATCTGGCCTTGCAAGAACTACATAGAGTTTGTAAACCTGAAGCAATTGGTTTTATATCCCTCAGGAAGGGAAGAATGAATCAGCCATTCTATGATGATCAGACAGGCTTATCTTACCATCCCTGGCGGCGCAGTGACTTTGCTCATTCGTTAAAAAAGAATGATTTTAGGGTAGTTCAATCTTCTCTGTTTTCCACCAACCTTAAAAAGACGGTTGGACACGACGCTCCACAATATGTACCCAGATTATATTATCACTTTATTGTTAAACGACAGTAACATGTATTTATTCCTTATACATTCGGTTCGATTTGACAGAGAATGAGTATTTTTCTATAGTGTAGAAAGGTACAATATATAGATTACAAAACATTAAACTGTCATTGCGAAGGAGTTTACCCTGAGCGAAGTCGAAGGGAAGCAATCTTCAAAAAGTATAGAGATCGCCACGTCGTCCTCCGAATCGGAAGACTCCTCGCGATGACACAGAATAAATTATGAAAAATGAAAGAGGTTCGGCGGTAGTTGTGATCGTTTTAACCGTACTTGTTCTTGTAGGAGTTGGAATTGCGGGTATGTTTTTCTTCAAAAGTTCTCCTCAAAGTACGCCCTCAACAAAACTCAAGGGAGATATCAATCGGGATGGAGGAATCGACGCTGAAGATGCGGACTTAGTTCGCAAGACGTCACCCTGTAATCACGCATTTGAATGCTGGAATAAAGTCGTCGGCAAAACCAAAGGCGGAGATAACCCCATCTATGCTTCAGACCTAGACCTCAATCATGACGATAACGTGAACGAGCTTGACATAAGCGCGATGAGTTCAGAGTAACTCTTATACAAAAGTTAAAGCTGTTCCCATTTTATTCGCTCGTCCGGTCCGCCCGATTCGATGAATATAATCTTCATATGTTGCCGGTGGATCATAGTTGATTACATGAGTTACATCACGGATATCAAGCCCCCGTGCGGCTACGTCGGTTGCGATCATGACATTCACCACATCATCTTTAAACATGCGGATTGCCTGTTGACGTTTGACCTGTGGCTTATCTCCATGGATAGAGGTGACTTTAAATCCTTTTCTGAAAAGTTCCTGACCTAAGCGTTCCACTCCAAACTTGGTACGACCGAATACGAGCACTTTTTTGAACTCATTTTTTTTGAGAAGATCATCAAGTACTTGTATCTTGGTCTGTCCCCCGTCAACTTTTACCACATCTTGTTTGATATGGCTCACCGTTTCCTGCGTTTTTACGGAAATAGTTACCGGATTGGTGACGAACGTCTGGATAATGCGATTGATTTCGGGAGATACGGTTGCCGAGAAGAAAAGAGATTGACGTTTAGTAGGTAAGAATGAGATGATATGTTTGACATCCTGTATAAATCCCATATCCAACATCTGATCAACTTCGTCCAATACGATCATCGAAAAGACGGAAAGGTTGAGAATTCTTCGTTCAATCAAATCCTTTAAACGTCCCGGGGTCCCGATGACCACATGGGGGTTTCGTCTCAAATCATAGATTTGGTTCCTCATGGAAGATTGACCGATACAAAAAGTGCTATTGAGTCGGATACCTTGGGTAAAGCGACGCAATTCTTCCTGTATTTGTAAAGCTAATTCACGGGTCGGAGTGATAATGAGAGTTTTATAGTTTGGATTATCTATGACGTGTTGGATGATAGGAACTAAGAATGCGGCCGTCTTTCCGGTCCCGGTATTGGCAATGCCAATCACATCTTTTCCCTGCAGAATAGAAGGAATAGCTTTTTCCTGAATAGGCATGAGGAGTTTATATCCTCGACTCATGATATTATTTTTCAACCTTTGATCAATTAAAAGCGTTTCAATACTAACAGTGGGCGCAACTACGGGTTGAGCTTGTACTTGGACTGATGCCTTTCTGATAAATGAGTGGATCGGGACTACGGGTACTCCGCGTCCGCGAAATCCGCCGCGTCCCCTACCAAATCTACTGGGGCCGCCAAAACGGCTTTTGTTGGTAAAACGGGCACTACTCACGGGTCTGTGATTAAACATACGAAAAAAAATAAATAATAAAATGAAAGAAGAGCCTGTGACTTTTATACTACAAAAATTCAGGTTAACACCTGATTTTTTCAGTATATACCTCTCTAATCTGCTTTGCTTCCCCTTCGGGTTGCAAACCAGAGTAAGAAAGATATAGGCTCTTAAAATTTAAGAAGAGCCTCACTATCTGAATAAAATATCAGATAGGTATGAATATAAAACAGTATCTTACAATCTAGGTACATTATATCATAGTTTGAGCTATTTATGTAAGGTATTCAGGGAGAATGGTACAATAGAGGCTATGAGGAAAATTCAACTTACTAAGCAAGGCTATGAAGATTTGGACCAGGAAGAGAGGAAGATGCAGGCTGACCGAGTCCTAGCTGTGAAGGAGCTTCAACGGGCACGGGAGATGGGAGATCTGTCTGAGAACGCCGCATACCAGGTGGCTCGTTCACGTCTTTCAGGTATAGACAATAGATTGCGGAGAGTGAAAGGGATATTGAAATGGGCAGTGGTTATACAAGCTCCCTCCGATGGGTTTGCGGATATGGGGTCAACTGTCGTTGTTCACGATGGAGATAAAGAAAGAACAATCACTTTGGTTGACGGTTATGAGTCAGACTTTATGCAGGGAAAGATTTCGGTCTACTCCCCTATCGGGAAAGCTCTGCGGGGAAAAAGGGAGGGGGATAAAGTGACGGTTATTACTCCGGTGAGGAGCATTCTTTATACAATAAAAAGTATTTCTTAAAAAAACGCACGGGCTTTGAATCTGCTCATTTTCTTACTCGAATCACTCTCATCGAACAGTAAGTTGCGATGGTGCTTTTCAGAAGGTAGGACCCTTTAAACAAAATTGTTCATAATCCCCTTCTTTTTAAAGAAATGATGCCACTTCGTCCTGACGATACGTCAGTACTACGTTGGGCATCATATTTACCTATCAATGTAGGCGATGCCTAACGAAGCTGTTTAGTGATTTTCATCATTATTAACAGCGTAGTGGTATGAAACGTTTGCGAAAAAAGTAAAATACTTTTATGTAGCGTTCAATAAGCAGGTTCAAAATCCATGCGAATAGTTCCATTGTACCACAGGAGTATTAGTTTTGCAAGGAGAGTTTTTTATATCTTTCCGACGAGATCAATCCCCGGTTTGAGGGTCTTACTTCCCGGATGCCATGAGGCGGGGCATACTTCTCCCTTATGTTCTCTCACATAAATAGATGCTTGCAGTTTGCGGAAGATTTCGTCGATATTTCTGCCGATTGAGTTATCGTGCATATCGATGGCTTTCAAAACTCCTTCAGGATCGATGATAAAAGTGGCCCTCCATGACAAACCCTCATTCTCAATATAAGTTCCAAACGTTTTGCAGATAGTACCTGTGGGATCGGCGGCCATAGGATATTGAACTGTTTTTATCACGGGGGAGGAGTCATGCCAAGCTTTATGAGTATATTTCGTGTCTGTCGAAAAGGAAACGATTTCAGCACCCAGTTTTTTAAATTCCTCGTATTTTCGCGCCGCCTCCGCAAGTTCGGTCGGACAAACAAATGTAAAATCCGCAGGATAAAAAAGAAGTACCAGCCATTTATTTTTATAATCTGAGAACGTTACTTTTTTAAATTCTTCATTATGATAAATGTCAAAAGATAAACTGGGAATAGCTGAACCAATAGTTATCATAGCAATTATTATACAATGTTTGGCTGTATTTTTTTCGATGAATGATTATTTCTTTCCAAAAAATGATCCCCAAAGGTTCTGCCATCTGGTTGCAATCAACTGGCGGAATGTTGAAAGCTGTTCAAAGTTGCTTCTCCTCAAATTCTGACGTTCTGTCTTATTTGTCTCCAATAATTTTTTTCGGTCGGCCTTGATAGAGGGAATCAAGGTGAGTCGTTCCTCAGGAGTTTTACCTTTCAATAACTCTTTGGTATCTTCGCGGAACTTTTCCCTTTCTAATTTATTTTCGTTGAGAAGCGTATCCCGCTCTTCTTTATTTTCTTTCCTGATGCCTTGCCGTTCCGTTTTAATTTCCTTGCGAAGTCCTTGAACACCGACTTTCCATTTTTTACCGGGAGCACCCGATGGTGAAGCGTTTTCTGCATGTGCAAAAAAGTTTCAAATCTCCAAACTCCCCCACAACACTCGGGAAGCGAAGGATTTATACGGGGACCAGTTTTTTACAATCTTTTCAATTTGTTTTTTGGTTGGCTCTTTTTTAAAGCCGTAAACCTTCATCAATCCTTTTTTCAATCCCAGATCTCCGAAAGAAAAAACATCTTCCCTTCCTAACGTGAAGATGAGAAACATTTCGGCAGTCCAACGGCCGATACCTTTGACCTTTGTTAGTTCGACGATTACTTCCTCATCTTGCATTGAATCTAGTTGTAATAATGATAGTCCTTCGTTCAGAAATGCTTCGGCCAAATGCCGAACATAACGGGCCTTAGCATTGGACATACCTACGCTACGCATTTTTTCATGAGAAATTAAGAGTATATCAAGCGGTTGAATGATGCCGCCGGGAAATAGTTTTTCAAAACGATCAAATATCGTCTCCGCCGCTTTTCCTGATAATTGTTGGCCGACGATGTCACGACAAAGTCGGTAAAAATACCGTTCCGGCCTCTTTTTTTTAATAAGATCAATCTTTTTTACTTTGAGAGCATATTTATGGAGACGAGGATCTTTGATTTTGAAATGTTGTAATGTTTGTTTCATAAATAGTATTTTAATACCTAGCTATATGTCATTGCGAGAAGTCCTCCGATTCGGAGGACGACGTGGCAATCTTATTATTTAGATTGCTTCGCTATACTATGTTTGGCTCGCAATGACAATCCACGTCCTACAGTATCATAATGAGCGTTAACCTTCTTTGTTATTCCCAAAGTCTCGGTAATTGAATACACATTATCATTTTTTTCAATTTTGATATACGCAGTATTTTTTATTGAGCCATAGGGTAATTCGTTAAAAGATGCAAATTTAAGATGAATAAGTAATGAGAGCATGACATTAGCGTGAGAGGCAAGTAATATCGTTTTTCCTTTATGAGTGTGAGTTATTTGATCAAAGAAATTAAGGACACGTTTCAGAACTTCACGTAAAGACTCCATATCGTCAACTATTTTCCAATCCAACTGCGTATTGGGAGAAGCCTTTAAGATAACCTCGTATGCGTCTTGAAAATGTTTTTTTACATATACACCTGTTTTACCTTCAAGAGAACCAAAGAAGCGTTCTCGAATACCGTCATGGAGGGAAATAGGCAATCCTTTTTTATCCGCAATTATCTGTGCAGTTTTATGCGTTCTTTTCAATCGAGAAGAATATACATGATGGAGAGTGATGGAATCAAAGACGAGAGAAAGAGCACGTGCTTGTTGAATTCCATTTTGAGTTAAAGGCGGGTCGACTCCAAAAATATCTCCTAGCACATTCCCCTCGGACTCTCCGTGACGAACAATATATAGAGTGGTTATCATCATCTGTTATTTATTATTTCTATCTTCATAATTGTATCATTGTAAGGCTCCTTAGGTGTGCCTATATCATGAGCTAATAAAAACTATTTACCAAAGATTTTGGGTGGGAATCGAAACTTCTTTATCCGGATTAACCAATACCTTTTTCATGAATTTGTCGGATGAATCTTGATAAAAGATAATTTGTCCGTCTTTATTGGTAATCCGCTCGGATCCTTTGTGGTAAATAAATCGTTGGGTAGATTTTTCCTCAATTTGAAATCCGCATTTTTCATAAAAGCCTTTATTTTTCGGCATGCAGAACCCAAACCCAGTTTTATTGTTTTTTGTAAGAGAGTTTCTCATTGCTAAGACGGTTTGTTTTCCATATCCTTTCCCTTTTTCATTTGCTACAACATTTAAAACACTAGAAAAAGAAAATTCTTCCCCATCAAAAATAACCGGTTTCACTTCCCATAAAGCCCCCATTGCAAGAATTTCTCTTTGTTCTTTGAGAAGGAAAAAAAGTTTATCAGGAGACTGATCCTCAATTTTGAAAGGCACTTTGAACTCACGGAAAATTGCTTCTTTAATTTGAGCTAATTCATCTGCCGTCAATTCCGAACAATTTTTGAGAATTATTTCCATGTCATACAACAATATGGTCTTCTTGAGTCCATCCTGGTTTAGAATATATTTCTACCCAACACTCATCATCGCTTTTTGCCCAGTGTACATTATGAGGTTCTATGGTATATTTATCTCCCCTGTGCAGTTCGAGTGATCCTTTTAGAATAGTATAGTTCTGCGTCATTTTATTATGTTTGTGTGGTTTACTGGATATAATTACTTCGACTGCCCGATCGAACTCTGGATGGTCTTGTGTTGGCTCCACTTCGCATACAAAATGCAACCCTCTTCCATCAAGATCAAACGATTTTTTTCCAGGATACTTTGATGCGAGGAGATTAAGAATACGAGCAATACGGTCTTTGGGAGACTCTCCAGCATTATTCATAAAAATATTATATCAATATGTTAGATTTTTTGGCGGAGAAGGAGGGAGTCGAACCCTCGATAGACTTTCGTCTATATACGCTTTCCAGGCGTACGCACTAGGCCACTATGCGACTTCTCCATGTTAGCTATTAGCTTTTAGCTATTGGCTTTTAGCAATTAGCCAATTAAACCATTTTCGTTTAGAATCAATGTTTAATTTTATCACATGGGAGGTATATAATAAGCCTATGGCACACTCCTCGCCCTTTCAAACCCCTTGGTATCTGCAAACATTTGCGAATAATTTTATTGAAAAAGATTACTTAGTTGATATTGCTTTTCCTTTTGAAAAAGTGGGGACGGCGCTTATTCTGTTGGGTATGAGAAAAGTGTTGGGAAAAGAGGAGGTTACTGATTATGGTGATGGAAACATCGAACCAACTGTATTATTGCAAAGGGCAAAAGAAATGGATTGTCAGGAAATCGTTCTTGATTATGTTCGTGAGGATAGTCATCTTTATTCCTATTTCAAAACGCAGAAAAATGGAACGATACATTTACAGGAAGTAGCTCCATTTATTCAATTACCAACAACATGGGAAGCTTATTTAGAAACTCTTGACCGGGTTGAAAGGAAAGAATTAAAACGCAAGCTCAAGCGTCTTGAAACGGCCTCCTACTCTTTTGAAGTTTTTCCGTCGTCGGATACAAATCTTTTCTCTGAATTTATCCGTCTTCATAGATTATCAGATAGTAATAAAGAAAAATTTATGACACCGCAAATGGAGAACTTTTTTCATGACCTAACTCAGGTCTCAAAAAGTGATTGGCAGATGTCAATTGCGACTCTTAAAATAGAAGACAAATATTCGGCGGCAATATTATTCTTTGAGAATGAAACTACTACCATGCTTTACAACTCAGGCTATGATCCCGAGTATAAATATTATAGTAATGGTCTCATGCTCCACGCACTGCTCGTCAAAAGAAATATTGATAAAAGATTAAAGGTGCATGATTTTTTGCGGGGGAAAGAAAGATATAAATATGATCTGGGAGCAAAAGACCTAAACTTATATAAAATCAGTATTACATTGTAACTTTATTTTGATAGAATAGTTTTCTATGAAAAAAAGAAAAATCATGGGGATATTTGCCCACCCTGACGATGATACATTTGGACCGGGTGGAACTTTTGCAAGATATGCGAGTCTGGGACACGATGTACACATCCTAACCGCAACGTCAGGGCAAGCAGGTCTTTCTGCAGGACTCTCTATTGAAACTACTCTTGGCGAACACAGAAAAAGAGAATTGAAAAATGCATTTTCTATTATGGGAGTTAACTATTCACGTCTCCTTGATTTTTATGATGGATCACTCAATGAACACACCATTCCCCTGCTCAAACATTTTATCCTTGAAGAAGTATTGAAGTTTGAACCCGATGTCATCATCATCTACGAGCGCAACGGCATATCTCTTCACCTAGATCATATCGCAGTCACAAAGGCGGTCATCACTTTATATGACGCAGGTAAAATCAGTCCACCAAAAATATATTACTTCGGTCTTCCCCGCGAAGTCATGAGTTTTTTTGGACGCGAGGGTGGGTTAGGTGATGAAAAAAGAGCAGTCATAGACATTAAAGATTTTCTTGATACAAAAATTAAAGCGATGAAAGCGCATCTTTCCCAAGAGAAGGATTGGAAGATGATAATTGAGCGGTTTGAAATTGCAAAAAAACAAAACAAGGACTTTTCAAATCATGAATATTTTCAACTTGCGCGTACTTCATTATCAAATCTAAAATTTCCGGAAAGCGATCTTTTGGCAGGAATAAAATGATATAATTATTCTGTCAAAATACTCCAAGCGCCGGGGTGGTGAAATGGCATACACGCAGGTTTTAGGAACCTGTGCCGTAAGGCGTGGAGGTTCAAGTCCTCTCCCCGGCACCGTAAAATTTCTTAAGAAATTTTATAGTGTAAACACACTTCTTGTTATTTTAGCCAACGTCGTTTAATATAAAGTTATGGGTATAAAGGAAGCGTTGCTCCGTTTTCTCGAATACAGCGAGCTTGACCGCAATCTATCTCTCAAAACGGTGAAGATGTATGGGTATTATCTTCTCTTTTTTCAAACCTGGCTATTTACTCAAACAAAGACGGATGATTTTGAGGTAGAAAAGATAGACGAAAACATAGTGCGGAATTTTCGTCTCTACCTTTCCCATAATTATAAAAATGTTTCAAAAGGTCCCCTCAAAAGGCAGACACAAAATTACTTTCTGGTGGCACTCCGCTCCTTCTTCAGGTATTTAATAAAGCAAAAACTTCCCGTACTCTCCCCCGATATGATTGAGCTGGGAAAACTCCGAGATCGCAATATCAAATTTTTGTCAGAAAATGATTTGGAGCGTCTATTTCGTAGCGTAGATACGACCGATGAACCGGGTATTCGGGACCGCACTATCCTTGAAGTCCTCTTTTCAACCGGTTTGCGGGTATCGGAGCTGGCCGCTTTGGATCGGGAAAAAGTAAATCTGGAGACGAGTGAGTTTGGGGTTATGGGAAAAGGGGGTAAGATGCGGGTCGTATTTCTTTCCGCAAATGCCAAAGAATGGCTCCAGAAATATTTACAGATGCGGAAAGATGCATTCTCTCCCCTCTTTATCCGCTATTCGGGTCCGACCGGTGAGGAAGGATTGGCGGTTGAGAAAAACAGATTATCCGTGCGTTCTATTGAGCGCTTAGTCGATAAATACAGGAAAAAAGCAGGAATATTAGATAAAATAGGGCCGCATGCCCTTCGGCATAGTTTTGCAACTGATTTACTGTCCCATGGGGCCGATTTACGGTCAGTACAGGAGATGTTGGGGCATAAAAATATTGCCACCACACAAATTTATACCCATGTAACGAATGCTCGTCTCAAGGAAGTGCATGAGAAGTTTCATTCGGGGAACAAGTCATCAAATAATTAAATAAACAAATAATCAAATAATCAAATAAATGAAAAATAATGGAATAAAGAGAATAATTAACAAATTAAAAAATGTAGTTTTGAATTTAATATCTAAGCGTACGATTAAAATCGTTCTTTGGTTCATGATTCTTCTTTACATAGGCTATTTTTCTTACTTTACCATTCTTCGCTATCAAACCCTTTACTCATCTTATTTTGATCTCGGTATCATGCATCAGACGGTATATAACACGTATCAGTCAATTAAAAAACTTGACATAAGCCGCTTTTTAGAATTAACCAATCCCTATGGACCAGGCCAGATCAAGCGTATGGCTATTCATAACGACATTCTTCTCGCCTTCTTAGCGCCCTTTTATTTTATCTATTCGGGACCCGAAACCCTCCTCGTAATTCAAACCATCATCTTAGCCCTCGGAGCACTTGCCGTATTTAAAATTGCAAAAAAAGTATTTGAAAAAGAGAAAAGAAAAAATTTCATCGGACTTGTATTTGTCACCGCGTATCTTTTATATTCCCCCATGCAGCGGGCAAACATATTCGAATTTCATGCAGTAACTCTGGCAACGACCACATTACTTTTTATGTTTTATTTCTGGCTTATTAAAAGATACCGTTTGAGTTTTCTTTTTTTTATTGTATCTATTTTGGCTAAAGAACAGGTGGCACTTACGACGTTATTCTTTGGTTTGTATGTTTTATTTGATTTCAAATTTAAAATTTCAAATTTTAAATTATTAATCAAATCTAAAATTCAAAACCAAAAAAAAGAACTGCTATTTCCTATAGCAATATGTTTAGCCAGCCTTATATGGTTTACTGCTTCCCTACTCATCATAATCCCTTATTTTCGAGGAGAGAATCATTTCGCCCTGAACTATTATGCAGATATGGGGAAATCTTTTTTTCATATAGATTCCCTCCGCTATCTCTTTTTTCTCTTGGGTCCTTTGGGATTTCTTTCTCTTTTTTCTCCGTTACACCTCCTCATTGCGCTTCCTGAATTTGCAATAAATCTCCTTTCAAATAACTGGAACATGCGCAATATAATTTATCATTACACTTCGGTCATACAGCCATTTGTATTTATTTCGGCGATATATGGAATGAACAAATTGGTTAAATTTTTGTCATCGCGAGTGAAGCGCGGGAACGGGGTTCCTCGCAATGACAAGCTGATTATTGGTATAATTATTTTTTCTTGCTCGCTTCTTTTTTCCTACTTTAAAGGTCCTTTACCCTATTCGCTGGAACGTGACGTTCACCCATTTCTTTATCCTCAGAAAGAACGGACCGATGCCGCTTTTTGGAGAAATCTCTTGAAGAATAAGCAGTTAAAAATATCAGTTACGGGACACATGGCTCCCCTCTTTTCTTCACGGAGATATTTTTATAACTTTTCCCAGGATTACTACCTTGCCGACTACGTTGTATTAAGTATCAATGAAATATATAATTATCCAGAGAAGGACACCCTCATACCTGTATATGAGAAGTTACGCAAAGATAAACGGTTTAAGCATATTTATAAAAATGAAAATTTAGAGGTATATAAAAAAATATGATATCCATTATCATCCCGTTTTATAACGAACAAAAAAACATAACGCTCCTCCACGGGGAACTCACTGCAGTACTGGTACAACACACATACGAATATGAGATATTATTCGTCGATGATGGGTCAACGGATCAGAGTAGAAAAGAAGTCGAACACATTTCTCAAAAAGATGCACACGTCCATCTCTTATTTCATCGTAAACGTTTTGGTAAAGGAGAAGCACTTCAAGCAGGATTGAAAAAAGTAAAAGGTGACATAATTGTTTTTATGGATGCCGATCTCCAGGATGACCCTCATGATCTGTCTGCATTTATTAAAAAAATAAACGAAGGATATGATTTTGTGAATGGGGTGAGGGTTGACCGCAAAGATAATATCATAATCAAAACGTATTCACGACTTGCCAAAGTGTTTTTAAATATATTTCTTCATTCGCCTTTGACCGATATCAATTGCGGATTTAAGGTTTTCAAGAAAGAGGTTTTAGATGAAGTTGTATTTTATGGAAATAATTTCAGATTTTTTTCCCTTGCCGCACACTACAAGGGGTTTCGGGTAACGGAAATACCAGTCCATAATAGAACGCGCAGATTTGGTAAATCAAAATTTGGTATCGGTAAATTATTGACGGGTATTTTTGACACGGTAACCGCGTATTTTCTCTATCGTTTCGCGGAAAAACCCTTACATTTTTTTGGTGCTTGGGGAATGCTTTTTTTTGGAGCAGGGTTTGTCATCACTTTTTACCTGGCCATTGAACGCATCTTTTTTAATATGCCCTTATACCGGCGTCCTTTACTACAGCTAGGAGTCCTTCTGATTATCATAGGTATTCAGATTGCAATGACAGGAATAATCGGTGAGTTAATCGTATATATGCATAAGAAAAAATCATGAACCCGGTACTTGCCCTCATCATAGCAAATCTTATTTGGGGGGCGGCCGCTCCTATCTTTAAACTTGCTCTCCAAAATATTCCTCCGTTTACTCTTGCATTCATTCGATTTTTTTTCGCGGCTTTATTATTCATCCACATTGCGTTCCGTCACTGGCAAAAATTAAATCGGCGTCAACTGGGACGGATTCTTATTGGTGCATTCTTTGCAATCACCATCAATATTGGCTTTTTCTTTTTGGCACTTCCGAAGACTGCCAGTATCAATGCTCCCATCATAGGGTCCGCCCAACCGATCTTTCTTTTCCTCCTTTCCATCTTTATTTTGAAAGAAAGGCCCCATAAAAAAGTTTTTATAGGTATCCTCATGTCATTTATCGGGGTTCTCGTCATCATACTTTCCCCCCTTTTCATGAATGGGGCAATGTCACTATCTGCAAAAGAAATTGCCATTGAGGGAAATTTATTTCTCGTAATTGCTACATTTGGCGCTGTTATGAATACAATAATATTTAAAAAAGTTCTGAAAGAGATAAATTTCTATCAGGTGACATTTATCTCCTTTCTTTTTGGAGCGCTCAATTTTTTTCCTCTCATGTATAGTGAACTTCAACAGTGGTCATTTGCACTCCTTGATTACCGTGGATGGATTGGTATCATCTTTGGAGTTATTTTTTCATCGGCTATTGCCTATGCGTTATACAATTATGGAATATCAAAGATGGAAGCTCAGGAAGTGGGAATATTTGCGTATATCGATCCGGTCATCGCAGTTCTTCTGGCCGCACCTCTCGTACAGGAATATCCTACTCCCTACTTTTTTATCGGGGCATTTTTTGTATTCATTGGCATCGTGATTGCGGAGGGAAGATTGCATTGGCACCCTTTCTACAAGCTCGGAATTAGAAATTTGAAATTTAAAATTTGAAATTTGGACTATAATTAAGATTATGAAACACAAAATCTTAGTCACCGGAGCCGGAGGATATATCGGGTCAGTTGCCGCCTATTTATTTTTACAGAATGGATACGAAGTGGTAGCTTTAGATAATCTATGTACGGGGTATAAAGCCCCCTTAGATGTTTTAAAAGAAAAATTTAGTGAAAAATTTCGATTTTATGAAATGGATTTAATTCATTCATCTTTCCTATTTGAAAAAGAGCCGGGAATCGAGGCGGTTGTTCACTATGCGGCATCATGTCTGGTGGATGAATCCATGAAAAATCCGGGTAAATATTTTTCCAATAATGTAGGGGGGACGAATGCTTTACTTTCAGCTATGACTACTGCAGGAGTTAAGAAGATCGTTTTTTCCTCCACTTGCGCAGTCTATGGTGAAGCGCAATATATGCCCATTGATGAAAAACACCCCTTATCCCCCACTACTCCATACGGTGCAGCAAAAAAAATGGTTGAAGAAATGATCGCATGGTATGGACGTTTGAAAGGATTAAGATATATGATCTTACGGTATTTTAATGTATGTGGAGCAAGTGATGACGGGCTCATAGGAGATTCAAAAAAACCATCGAGCCTACTCATGCAAAACGCAGTCCGCGGAGCGCTTGGCATTGAGCCATTTAACTTAACTTGTCCCGAAGTTGCAACCCCCGACAAGACACCCATCCGCGATTACGTCAATGTGGTTGATTTAAACGAAGCGCATTTAAAAGGTTTAGAATATCTCTTTACAGACGGGAAAAATGACATAATAAATCTTGGAACGGGCACAGGAAATTCGGTTATGGAAATTGTTCATAAAGTAAAAGAAATTACGGGTGTTAAATTTGATATTGGAAAATCAGCTCTCCGTGAAGGGGATGATGCCAAAAAAATTGCAAATATCGAAAAAGCAAAAAAAATTCTTGCATGGGAACCGAAGCGGACTATTGAAGATAGCGTAAAATCATTAGTTGGATGGTATAAACTACATCCTCAGGGGTGGGAAAGATAATATATGAAAGCTATCAATTTTTCTCTATCAGATCAAAATAATAAAATACAAAACTTAACAGATTATCAAGGTCAGTGGGTTGTGGTTTATTTTTATCCTCATGATGATACTCCGGGATGTACGAAAGAAGCGTGTGGGTTTCGGGATAAATCTCAACCGTACAAAGATGAAAATATAGCTATTTTAGGTATCTCAAAAAACTCAGTTGATTCTCATAGAAAATTTGCTGAAAAATATCATCTCAATTTTCCCCTCTTGAGTGATGAGTCAATAGAAACGATAAAAGCTTACGGAGCTTGGGGCGTAAAAAAATTCTTGGGAAAAACGTTTCAAGGGATTTTACGAAAGACATTTTTGATCGATCCGAAAGGCGAGATACGGAAAATATATGACAAGGTAGATGTTCTCAACCATGCGGAAACCATATTTCAGGACATAAAGTTGTTATAATAATCCCATGGCTTTCAAAAAACTATCTATCATCATCCCTGTTTATAACGAAGAAAAACTCATCGGGCAGACGATTGAAAAAGTCATGTCCGCAGGTACTTCAGGTCTTATAAAAGAGATAATTGTTATTGATGATGGGAGTACAGACGGTACCGTTAATAATTTGAAATTTGAAATTTCAAATTTAAAATCAAATTCAAATATTAAATCACAAAATTCCCACCTTCGCCAAGGCTACGGCGGGCAAGCAAAAATCATATTCATTGAAAAGAAAAAGAATGAAGGGAAGGGGGCGGCATTGCAGGAGGGATTTTTGAAATCAACGGGGGACATTGTTCTTGTTCAAGATGCAGACCTTGAGTACGACCCATCTGACTATCCTCATCTTCTTGAGCCATTCTTAAAGAATAATGCGGACGTTGTTTACGGCTCACGATTTATATCTGATCGACCTCATCGGGTCCTCTATTTTTGGCACTCCATCATCAATCGATTTCTCACCATGCTCTCCAATGTATTTACGAATCTCAATCTGACCGATATGGAAACAGGGTTTAAAGTCTTCCGTGGAGACTTGATCCGAAAGATTGCACCTCATCTGCAAACCAAAAGGTTTGGTTTTGAGCCAGAGATAACTGCCCGAATTTCAAAAATAAAAGAAATAAAGATCTATGAAGTGGGTATTTCTTATGCAGGGAGGACCTATGCAGAAGGAAAAAAAATTGGATTGGTTGATGGGATAAAGGCACTTTGGGAAATAGTGTATTTTAATTTGTTTGCAAGATGATAAAAAAGAAATTGTTTGATTGGCCGATATTGATTTTTGTTGGTATTTCAGCTTTCATATTTTTCTTCTATCTTTTTTTTATCAACCTTTCAACAGATACCATCATATTATTTCTCGCTCAAAAGTTATTCTTGGGTAAATGGTTAGCGCGTGGTATTGTCCCCTTCTTTAATCCTCATATATTTTTGGGATTGCCTTTTTTATTTGATGTGGGGATGGGTAACCTGCACCCGTTTAATCTCTTCTTCATGTTGCCTTACCCGTATTCGTTTGCTCTTTGGTCATCCGCCACCAGCTTTTTGTTTTTCATCGGTTTTTATTTACTCTTTGGTATATTTTCAAAGGGTAAAAAACACACTCTCCTTTTGACTCTCATTCTTTTCTTTTCGGGTAGCGGGTTTTTTCTCCGCATGAACAATCCCACGATTTTTTCAGTCATTGCACATTATGGAGTATTCGCATATTCTCTCTATAAATTAAAAGATGGTACAAAAAAATCGTTTCTCATCTCTCTTTTCTTTGGATTGCTTCTCACCTTATCAGGTCATATACAGTTTGTTTTGTACGGATATTTACTGGGATTTCTCCTTTCAGTTTTTTATTTCAAAAATTCGCTAAAAAAAACAATTTCTTATTTTGTCATTCTCGCGTTACTTTCCAGTTGGTATTATCTCTTTTCCCTACCCCTTATACTTGAATCAACACGTCTCACCTTAAGAAAAGATTATATTGAGACAGGACCTATTTATTTTCTCCAATTTGCCCAACTTTTCTTTCCCTATCTGTGGGGGTATGTTCAAAATGGAAGTAAATGGGGAGTTGGTCCAACAAATGTTCTTCTCTCCTCAATCGTGTTGAGTCTTGGACTGATCGCCGCGGTATTCAAGCGAAAAATTGGCGTCATTTCAACCGTGATATTGTCACTTCTGCTTATATTCTCACTCGGATTTGTCAACCTGCCTTTTTTCAGAGGCCCCGGACAAATTTTTATCCTTATTCACATCATTTCGCTCATTGTATTGGCGAGAAATGAAAAAATACTGAGTGTTTTTTCAGAAAATAAAATGATTTTGCTATTCGGATGCATGAGTATCGTCCTGGTGCTTGGAATTCTATTGTTTATTTCACCTATTTTCTCCACTCTTTTCATACAAGGATATAAAATAGTAAAACACGGTCAAGAAAGTCTTTTCTTTGATTTACATACAGTGCGTGTCATTGGAAAACTCATCGCACTTAGTTTTGCTCCCCTCATATTATTTGGTGTAGCTGTGTTCATAAATAAAAAATGGGTAAGAAACATTCAAGCATCTCTTATATTATTTGTAATAATTGAAGGAATACTTCTCAATTTTTTTCATAACTTTTTTGCACCTTCCCAGTTATTTATAAAAAATAATTCTTCACTTCCTGGAGTTATAAATACTCAAAATTATCGAGTACAAACCGCATCGGACGTTGTTCCTTATACCGGGTTTCATAATTACATGGGTAATGTGTTGTTCCGCCCGCCGTTTTCAAAAGAACCGGCTGTTATAACAAATAATGAATCACAATCATTTAGTGCATTAACAAATATATTTGAAACAATCCCCTCCTCTTGGGCTATGGTATCAGGAATTCAAGCAGTTCAGGGATACAACACCTTTGTGCCACAAAAATTAGCACATTACTTTAATAAGCCTTCATCAGACTTTCGTCAGGAATATGCCTATATACTTGAACGGAATTCATTATTTGCCCAAAGCGAAAAAGGATCACATATCAACTCAATTGAATCATCTCGGATTACGTTCAATGATCCTCGTTGGAGAGAGCTCGGAGTACGCTACTTTATCTCCGACCGCCCTCTAAAAAATTACATTCTCATCGCCAAAGATAAAAATAAATTTTTTTATGAAAATACTAATGCACCTTCGATGTATCGATACATCGAAGTAGACGGAATTAGTAAGAATGCGATGCCTATTTATAGTAATCCCAATGAGATACGATTTGAAGTGAAAAAAGAAAATGTTGGAAAAAAACTTGTTATTATCATCAACCCAAATGGGTTTGTAGTTGTGCAAAATGGGAAAAAATTAAATGTTGAAAAACAAGATTTTGAACTTATTATTCCGCTAAAAGAGGTAGGAGTATTGAAAGTATATTACTCTCCTCTATTTCATTTGGGAAAAGTATTGGGGAAATTTTGAGCGGGATAGGGGAATCGGACCCCTGCCGAAAGATTGGAAATCTTTCGTTCTGCCATTAAACTAATCCCGCAGTCCAATTAGTATAACAAAGTCGCCTCTCAAGCTCAAGCTATTGTATAATAGAATATCAATTCTATGAAAAAAGCATTCATTGTTGCGATAGTTTTTTTTGCGGTTGTATTTGCCTATTTTATTAAGTCTGGCATTGATTTTTATAAGGGTATCTATAAAGGATTTCCCTCAAAAGGTGGCTTTATTATTCCCCAAGAAAAAACGGAATACAATATACTCCTTCTGGGATTTGGAGGTCCAGGGCACGAAGGCCCCTTTCTTACGGACAGCATGATGGTCGTACACATTGATCTCAAGAAAAATAAAGTGGCGCTCCTTTCACTACCGAGAGATCTTTGGTATAAGCTTCCCACCAAATCCAAGGAAGATTTCCACGCGAAGATAAACTCCATATATCAGCTAGGTTTATTCCCCACCGAGTTTCCCGACGTTGACACAAAAACATATCCCGACGTAAGCCTGGTCAAAAAAGCAGTTTCAGATATAACAGGGTTATCAGTAGATAATTATGTTACGGTTGATTTTACCGGGTTTACCAAAGGCATTGATATATTGGGGGGTGTGGTTGTGGATGTACAGAAAACGTTTGATGATTATGAGTATCCCATAGAAGGAAAAGAAAAGGAACTTTGTGGAAAAGATGCGGAGTTTCTTCAAATTGAAAAATTTCTTAAGTCGGGATTTGATCCGGGTGAAAAACAACAACTTTTTAAAGATAAACCGGAACTTGAAACCTTTTTCAAAAATATCACCGAGGAACCAAAAAACGCATTCCCCTGCCGTTATGAACAACTTCATTTTAATGCAGGAAAAATATTTATGAACGGCGAAACTGCCCTCAAATATGTTCGATCCCGCCATTCGGAACAAGATGGAAACGATTTTGGACGTGGTGCTCGCCAGCAACAGTTTGTCAAAGCAGTCAAAGATAAAGCAATATCGCTTGGGATTATCACAAGAATCATTCCTCTCCTTGATGAATTAAAAAAGCACATACAAACAGACATCTCAGTTGACGATATGAAAAAGATGATGGGAGAAGTCAAAGACGCGGGAGCATATAAAATTATCAGCGTGCACATGAGCGATAAAGACTATCTGAAAAATTCCTATTCAGATGATGGCCAATACATTCTTATTTCCCGTGAGGGAGAGGATAAATGGGGGCTAATCCATAGTGCGGTACAAAACGGAATTGATGAAATCACCGCCACTCCGAGTCCACAACCCACAAGTAAAATAACTCCAACGGGAATAACAAAAAAGTAATATAATAAAGTATGAGAAAGAAATTCCTGATTCTGCTTGGGACAGCATTTCTCATTCGTCTCATCTCACTTAACCAGTCTCTTTGGCTGGATGAGGCGATTACTGCCAAAGTAGTTCGTCAATTCTCCCTCTTTCAAATACCCATATTGTTTTCCCCCGCCGATTTTCACCCGCCCCTTTTCTATATCGTCATGAAGATGTGGACGAGCATTTTTGGTTATAGCGAGATTGCATTGCGTATGCCCTCGGTCATCTTTTCGTTATTGACGGGCCATGCGGTTTTTCTCATAGGAAC
>Ga0209211_10003886_pt1 | contig 23817 bp, 23 predicted proteins | sample RifGroA2_FD_183992 | JGI IMG/M metagenome (GOLD analysis project Ga0209211, IMG submission 183992) | Groundwater microbial communities from Rifle, Colorado, USA - Groundwater A2 (SPAdes) (version 2) | ecosystem: Environmental > Aquatic > Deep subsurface > Groundwater | place: Rifle, Colorado...
GGAAGAGGGGATTTTGAAGATCGCTCAAAACGAATAGAGGCGTATATTGAGCGGTTGGAAGAGATTTTTACGCATCCGGATACGAAGACGAGGGAGCGGCGAACGGATATTTTCAAGGAAAAGTTTCTGTATCCGGCGGTGATCGTTAAAAATGAGAATTTCCCCGAAAGTTATTTTGAATATCAAAAACAGTTAGCCAAAGAGCGCGGAATGGGAGAGATTGAATTCAGCCCGGAAGACAAGCAAAAAGCCATAGCCGACACGCAGGAAGCGCAGAGGAAAAGCCTGGACGCTTGGATTGACCACCTCGCCGGCGATAATTGCCACTATCCCTCTGATATCAAGTATTTTGCGGCGCAGGGGATATTGAAAACGGGAAAGTTTGACGAAAAAGCATACCGTTTCAGCGACCGGGAAAAATCCACCACCGCCTCATTTCGCCAGATAGACCACGAAGCCCTTTCTATGGTGATGGGGGCATTGGAAGCTGTCCATCATCAGGGAGATACTGGCTCGTATCACTCCGAACTGCTTGACTTGATAAAAAGAAACAAAGATTTTGGCAGTATGTACGCCGAAGCGATGCGGTATCTGGATAAAGAAGCGAGTAAAGACAAGGCGCTTGAAATCACCGACGGGGAATGGCGCGTTTTCAAGCAAGACAGCGATCCGCGCGAGCTCGTCAATGCCTTTGCCGGAAAGCGCGCGTTTCTGTGTCTGGGAAACATAGGCGACGCGAGCGGGTATCTTAAACAAGGCGATGTGCAGGTGTATTTCTCCAACAACCGCGCCGGAGAGCCGGTCTGGCCGCGAGCCGCCATTGCCATAAAACCGGAGATGGGCGCCTATGAACTGCGCGGAACGTACAATCCCAATGAAGATATTGACCCGGAAATTGCCAAGACGGACATCATCAAGGAACGGTTGACAACGATTAAAAACGGCGAATCGTTTGCCAAGAAAGACGCGGATATGAGAAAAGTCACCGAACTGTATGAACGTTGTTTCAAGATTGACAAGAAAACAAAAGAAAAAACTTATCTTAACCCGGAGCTCACCAAAGACGACCTTGTTTTTCTCTATGAAATAGATTTGCCCATAGAGGGTTTTGGTTATCAAAAAGACCCGCGCGTCCAAGAGCTCCGCGCCCAAAGAAACCTTGAAGAAGACATGTCGATTATATTTGAATGCGCGAAAGACGAGATCGCGCGTACGCCCGACGATATCAACGGAAACACCAAGGCCTATGTCGGCCAACTTGAACCGGGCATATTCCAAAAACTGCTGGACAATCTTGAATATATCTACACCTCTTTTCCTGAGGACCGCATCCGTAAAGAAACTATTGAAATCGGCGGGAAAGACGCGGAGGCGCTTATCAAAGAAATGAGCGAGAAGCATATCAATATCGGTGGCTCCGCGATGGATATGCTAAAGAGTGAAGATTTTACCACGCTCAAAGAATCGGAATCGGAAATTCTCATCCGACTCAAAGTCGGAGATCTCGGTTTTCCCAAAAATAAATACCCGACAGCGGATGAAATTTACAGGCGTATTGAAGAATTGGGGTTGGAGCTCTGTCCGCCGGAAACCGGACCGTATTATCGTCTTAAATATTTGAATCAGCCGATGGGCGAGTGGTTTCAGATTGGCATGAAACAAATTATCGATCGCGACGGCTACCCGCGCAGTTTTTTCTATCTGGCACGGTATGAAGACGGCTTGTGGTTGCACGGCGATTGGATGTCTCCGGGCTATGAGTGGCGTCCTGACAATAAGTTTGTCTTCTGTCTCCGCAAGCCCGCCTAAGTTTTGGGACTGATTTCCCAAACTATGGAAGTTGAACTTCCATAATGCTATTGAAGTTGAACCTCAATAATATTTTGTCCAAAAATTTAGCGCGGATAAGGAAACTTAGAGTTTTTGAATCTTCGTGATTCTTAGGCTCGTCACTTTGGATTTTGACACTTTGAAATTTTGAGATTTTTGGTATTATATCTATGGCTTGGTTAATCGGGCGGTTACGGCTTCCCGAAGCTTTTCCAGTTGGCGCATATTGAGAGCGCAAAAGACAAGTTTATCAACAACTTGCCTTTTGCTTTTATATCTCACATATGATATATTGTTTTTATGAAGAACAAAGAACAGGTCCATCCTTCGCGTGAAGCTCCCGCCTACGCTAAAGCTTCGGCGGGCAAGTCGGAGGGTGCAACAAAAATCGGGAATTTTATCGCGGATTTACGGCATAAAAGAGGTTTGACGCAGGAGGAGTTTGCTAAGCTTTTGGGGACAAGCCAGAGCGCGGCGGCGCGGATGGAGAAAGGTGAGCAGAATTTCAGCACCGAGATGCTTTCCAAAATCAGCCGGGTTTTAAACAAAAACATCATCAGCTTGTCCGGCGAAGCGCTTAATCTGAAAATTGAAGGCGGTCGGAAACTTTCCGGCGCGGCGACGGTGAAAACTTCAAAAAACGCCGCCGTCGGGCTTCTTTGCGCCTCTCTTTTAAACTCCGGGAAAACCGTTCTTAAAAACATTCCACGAATTGAGGAGGTCAATAGGATAATAGAAGTACTTTTGAGCTTGGGCGTTTCTGTGAAGTGGATTGGCGAAGGCGATCTCGAAATTATTCCTCCTAAAAAGATCTATATTGAAAATATAAATGCGGCATCGGCCGCGCGCACGCGCAGTGTTTTAATGCTTCTAGGGCCACTGGTTCATCTTTTGGATAAATTCCAGATTCCTTATCCGGGCGGATGCAAACTTGGCACGCGCACGGTCCGCCCGCATCTTTTCGCGCTGGAAAAGCTGGGCGTGAATATTGCCGCTCATAAAGGGAATTATCATGTTTCATCAGGAAAATTACATCCGTCAAAAATCGTGCTTTACGAATCGGGCGACACGGTGACGGAAAACGCTTTAATGACGGCCGCCAAAGTTGATGGGGTGACTGTCATTAAATTCGCTTCAGCCAATTATCAGGTGCAGGATCTATGTTTCTTTTTAGAAAAATTGGGAGTGAAAATAGAAGGCATCGGCACGACCACTCTGGTTGTTCACGGAAAATCGGAAATCAACACGGCGGTTGAATATTCGCCCAGCGAAGATCCGATTGAAGCGATGCTTTTTTTGTCTATCGCGGCAACGACCAATTCATCAATCACGATTGAGCGGTGTCCGATAGATTTTTTGGAACTGGAATTGTTGAAGCTGGAAAAAATGGGGTTTAAGTATAAAATTTTGAAAAAATATAAAGCGAGAAACGGGCGTACTGATCTGGTTGATATTCAAACGCTTTCTTCAAAATTGAAAGCACTGGAGGAAAAAATTTACGCCCGCCCGTTTCCCGGACTAAATATAGATAATCTGCCGTTTTTCGTGCCGATAGCGACGCAAGCCAAAGGCCGGACGCTGATTCACGACTGGGTTTTTGAAAACCGCGCTTTGTATTATACGGAGCTTGCCAAGCTCGGAGCGAATGTCATTTTGGCCGACCCGCACCGGGTATATATAGAAGGACCGACTGAATTAAAACCGGCGGAAGTGGTCTGTCCGCCCGCTTTGCGTCCGGCGGCGATTATTTTGGTCGCGATGCTCGCCGCGAAAGGCACTTCAATTTTGCGTAATGTTTATTCAATTAACCGGGGATACGAAGACTTATGCGCTCGCTTAAACAAACTCGGAGCCAAAATCCAGCCGCTTCGGGAGTTTTAAATCTCAAAGGCAAACCCAGTAGTAGAACTTCGGCTACCGCTATGCGGCGAAAGCATCAATTTGCCGAAGTTTCACTACTGGGCAAAAAAATAACCGTGATGGGCATTAACCCGGAGGGACGGGGCGTTCAGGACGCGGAGTTTTTGGCGCGCCACGGCGCGAAAGTCGTCGCTACCGACACAAAAAACGAAAAAGACCTCAAAGAAAGCGTCGCCCGTCTTAAAAGATACAAAAACATTTCTTTCGCGCTGGGCGGGCATCATCCGCGTGATTTTAAAAACAAAGATCTTATCATCCGCGCCGCTGGCGCGCCGCTTAATTCAATTTATTTGAAAGAAGCAAAAAAAAACGGCATTGAAATTAAAACGGACGAGACGCTTTTTTTAAAACTGGCTCCGAAAATTATTTTGGTCGGTGTTACAGGGACAAAAGGCAAGTCAACCGTTACGCATCTGATTTACGAAGTATTGAAGCAGGCGAGACGGAGAGTGTTTCTCGCCGGCAATGTGCGCGGACAAGCCGCTTTGCCACTTTTGGAAAAGGTTAACCCCGTTAGAAGTCGCGCTCGCGACTCCATCGCGAGTCCCTTTGGGACCGCTGGCGCGGCTACTTCTAACGGGGTAAAAGATGGGGATATAGTGGTAATGGAACTTGATTCTTGGAAGCTTCAGGGGTTCCGCGACGCCAAAATTAGCCCGCGAGTCGCCGTTTTCACGAATTTTTATCGGGACCACTTGAATTATTACAAAGGAGATATGAAAAAATATTTCAGCGATAAATCAAATATCTTCAAATATCAAAAAAACGGCGACATGCTCATCGCCGGCAAAAGCGCCAAAGATGCCATTCAAAAATATTATAAAGGCAAAGTAAAAAGTAATATTGTTGAAACAAGCAAAAAATATTTTCCGAAGTCGTGGCACCAGCTGATTTTGGGGGAGCACAACAAAGAAAATATCGTGTTTGCCGTCAAAGCGTGCGAAACGCTTGGCATCTCCAAGAAAGACATTAAAAAAGCCGTTGAGAGTTTCAAAGGGGTGCCCGGGCGGCTGGAATTCGTGAGAGAAATAAACGGCGTTAAATATTACAACGACACGACCGCGACCACTCCCGAAGCGGCCATCGCCGCCCTGCGCGCGCTCAATAGCCGTAATGTGATTTTGCTTGCCGGCGGAGCGGATAAAAACTTGGATTACAGAGAATTCGCCAAAATAATTCCAAAATTCGCCAAAACTCTTATTTTATTCAAAGGAGAAGCGTCGGATAAATTACTACACAAATTACGAAATGTCTGTGATTGTCATTCTCGCGAAAGCGGGAATCCAGCCCGTTTTGATTCAAAAAAAATCCATAAAGATGTTTCTAGTATGAAAGAAGCGGTGCGCGTCGCTCAGAAGCAGGCGTTCCGCGGCGACATAATTTTACTTTCTCCCGCCGCCGCCAGTTTTGGCATCTTCAAAAACGAATTTGACAGAGGAGAGCAGTTTTGCGAGTTGGCGAATCAGATAAGAAAAGTATTTTAAGCGCGGAAGTAGTTTTTCACCGCGAATTCATATTGCTCAAGAAAAAGTTTTTTGAAATAGCTGATGTTGTTTTGCTCAAAAAAGAGGAGTATCGCTTTTTTGTATTCCGTCTCATTGGCGTTTCGGTAAGAAAGCGGGCAGGCGTCGGCGGCCAGCAAAATAGCGTTGCTTAAAATGCGCGCCGTTCGCTTGTTGCCGTCTTCAAATGGCTGGATGTAAGCGATCATTGCCGAAGCGATTATTGACTTGATGAAAAAATCTTTTTCTCTATTGATTAGCCCGCATGTTTTTTCCAGTGCTTCTTTGATTTGCCATTCGTTATCAAGCGGTTTATACTCCGTTCCCGTGATTCCGACGAGAGATTTTCTGATATTTTTCGGGATCCCCAATCCTTCCGTGATGATTGAGTGGATATGTTCAATTTTTTTTATTGAGACTGTTTTAAATTCACTTTTATTTTTGAAAATAAAATCCAAAGCTTTTTTATGGCTTAAAATCATAATCGCTTCTTCTTTTTTCCGGCCTTCAGCTTCTTGTCTGTCTTTGATCAGCGCTTCCGTTTCCAGGAGGGTGTAAGTATTGCCCTCTATTTGGGATGATTTCCAGCTGAATTCAATAATCAAGCGCTCGGTTTCCTTCCTGATAATTGTCGGAGAAAGCTGTTTGATGTTATTCCGGTATTCTTTGTCCAAAAATTCAAGCAGTTTTTTTTCGTCTTCGGTAAAAATATTTTTTAAAAAATCAAAAATGCTGAAATTGAATTTATCCAGCGTCCCTCTTTTTTCTAGTTCGTTTTTAAAATATTCATCAACCGGTATTTGTTTGATCAGGCGGGAATGCTCGGTATTGCGATAAAAGGCGGCTCGGCCCTTGCCTTCTCTCCGCACGAGCCCGAGTTTAATCAGCCCGTCCAAATCCCGATGGGCGGTCATTTTTGATATTTTATCCGCATTCTTCGCGATCTCCTCTATGATTTGAGAAATGGCAAGATTCCCGCGCTTTTCAAGCAGTTCAACAATGAAATCCTGTCTTTTATTAGTTTTTTGAGTCATAGACAACATTTAAAATCGTAACATTAACACGCCATAATCGTATCATATTTGATACGATTTAGCAAGCTGTAGAAATGGCTGTGGAAGACCGCTCTTTACCCCAATACTTAGTTTGCGCAAACGCGAGGCGTCAAAAAACATCAAAGAGAGCAAAAGGTTATCCACAGCGCAAATTAAGTGTGGGGGTTTACAAACTGCCTCGGGGGGGGGTATTATGCAAGCGTAAATATTAATATTTTACATATGGAACAAAAACTAGAATCATTCTCAGAGGATAAAGAGAAAGAGATAATGAAGGCGGAAGGATTGGAAGAGAGAAGCCAAGAAGCGCAGGATGCTTTTGAGGCAGGGCGCATGAATGGGCAGGATGAGGTTTTGGATATAGAAGGAAAGGAAGGAGCAGAAGGGCTCAAATATTTTAGAATTGCGAAAGCCCTTGGATTAAATAATGATTCATCGATGGATCTTTTTAAAGAAGATAAGATAAGGTTTAATATAGACGGTGACGACGGTGTTATTATCGATGACGAAGTAAAACCAGAGGAGTTTCTAGATCTCGTGAGAGATATGAAATATCCCCCTAAAAAATTTAATGTGTGTTGTTGGCCAAAGACTGTCACGAATGAAGCTATAGACGAACTGATTAAGAAAAGAAATGGTGAAGAATTGCAGATATTATTAAATTTAGGATCGGATGATAATGAAACAAGAGAAACAACAAATATAATTGAAAAAATGAGAGATGATGGCAAACCAATTACTTTGGGCGAGTGTCGTGTGCGACATTAGATTATTCAAGGCCAGCTTCATAAACAACTCAGGCGCTCAGCATCCAGGTTAGTTTTTATTCTTGATTCGCGATTTTTAATTCCTAATTTGCGTTATTTGAGGTTTTTCACCATATAAGTATCTCTTAACTTATACCCGAGTTTTTGGTAATATCCGCGGACGCCGACGCCGGAAATGACGGCGATTCGGCGCGCGCCGAATTCTTTTTTAGCGATCTTTTCCGCTTCTTTGACGAGCCGCTTGCCCAGTCCGTGGTGTTGCGCATGTTTAGAGTCCCGGTCTCTAAACAGGGGAACGGCTTCGCCGTAAGTATGCAATTCTCGTATAATGGCGGTTTTTTCAATGTTTAGAGACCGGGACTCTAAACATAGGCGGAGGCGGAGGAGAGCGGCGAGTTTGTCGTGTTTGATGTCGTCAAATGAGAGGAAAATCTCTTTGCCACCCGATGCTTCGTAGTCTAATCTTTTAAGTTTTATGTTGCGCGTTTCAAGTTTTATGTTTCCTATTTCCCGGCACCGGATACATCGGCATTTCAATCCTTCTCTTTTCATTTCTTCGTGAATGGTTTGGCGTAAATTACTTGCTTTACTTCCCGCTTCTATGCTTTCAGCCGGAATGTCGCGGATGACGCGGACGATCCTGCAGTATTCCGGCACAAATTGTTTGGCTTTCTTGATTATATCTATCAACTGCCGGTCGGTGTAAGGTTTATATTTGTCTTGCTTCCACCAGTCGTAAAGTTTTGTGCCTTTGATTACCATACAAGGATAGATTTTCAGCATGTCCGGCCTGAAATCGGGATTGGAAAATAATTCTTTGAACATCGCGATATCTTTTTTAGGATTGGATCCGGGAAGGTTGAGCATCATATGATAATTGATTTTGAATCCTGCGTCTTTTAACATTTTCGTCGCGCGCGCGGTCTGTTCAATATGATGGCCGCGATTTGAAATATCCAAAACATCGTCGTATAAACTTTGTACGCCCAGCTCTACGCGCGTGCATCCATATTTGCGCATTTGTTTTATTTCTTTTTCCGTGACCCAATCGGGGCGGGTTTCCAGTGTGAGGCCGACCAGTTTGTGTTTGGCATAGCGCGTGTTGTATGCTTGCGCCGCTTTCAGCGAGCGCGCGGAGTGGCCCGTCCTTCGCGTAAAGCTACGGAAGGCGAAGCTGTTAAGCGCTTCGTAAAGTTTCTGGATATACCATTCTTGGTAGTCGTGCGGAATAGCCGACCAGGTGCCGCCGATGACGATGATTTCAATTTTGTCGGTGCTGTGCCCCTGCGCTTTAAGAGAATCCAATCTTGCCCGCGTTTGTCTTACCGGATCAAATTCGTTGGCGATTGCGCGCATCACCGCTGGCTCGTTGGAAAGATAGCTTTTGGGCATATCTTTTTCGGTCGGGCAGTAGGCGCATTTCCCCGGACAGCCCCAGTTTTTAGTCAGCACAGTAATGGACGCAATGCCGGAAAGCGTGCGCACCTTTCTTTTTCTGATCACCGCTTCCAGTTTTTGATTTGCCTTTATCTTTCCCGATTTCAAAAGTTTCTGATACACTGAAATTAAGCTGATATTGTTCGGCAAGCCGTGCATCCCGTTAGAAGTAGCCGCGCCGCGGTCCTTTGGACTCGCGACGGAGTCGCGAGCGCGACTTCTAACGGGACGCATATGTTCGCGCTTGACACGGTTGAAAATAGCATCGGTCAGTTTCTTTTTTCCGGCTGATTCAATGATAATTTTTTCCAATATTTTATCCATGAAACAAGAATACGCCGAATATTTAACCAAAAAAACCAAACAAGATTATGACGCAATCGCCGATGATTTCAGCCGGACGCGGGCTTATCTGTGGGATGATTTGCGGCGGTTTGCCGCGCTCGTGAAGGAAGGGGATTCATTGTTGGATTTCGGTTGCGGCAACGGACGGCTGTTTGAACTGTTCGCCGGCATCAAAAATATTCATTATACCGGCATTGATCAGGCGTGTCGGTTGATTGAAAAAGCGAGAGAAAAACATGCTGGAGCGGAGTTTATCTGCTCATATAGCGAGAAACTGCCGTTTCCCAACGAGTATTTTAACATAATTTTCGCGGTGGCGTCTTTGCACCATATTCCGTCGGAGCGGAAGCGGCTGGAATTACTGGCTGAATTCAAAAGAACGCTGAAGCCCGGCGGAGTGATTGTTGTTGCCGTGTGGAATCTCTGGCAAAGAAAATATATCGGCTTGATTGCGCAGCATACCCTCAAAAAAATATCGGGTCAATCGCCGCTGAACTGGGGCGATATCTTCGTCCCTTGGAAGAACGCAGGCGGCGGAGCGGCGGCGGAGCGGTATTATCACGCTTTCACCACTCGTTCGCTCAAGCGAGTAATACAAAAGGGTGGTTTCGTAATACATGAGTCAGGCCGGTTCGGCGGGCAATCCGGGGGAAACTATAACCTTTACGCAGTCGCCAAAAAGTTGTAAAGTAACGCTATGAGTGATCGGAGACAATATTTTGACGTATCGATCGGGACTATTCTGAAAATAGCGGCGGTTGTCATCGCTTTGGCGCTTTTATATTTGACGCGCGAGATTTTGGTGATTTTATTTCTGGCCGTGATCATTGCTTCGGCCGTATCGCTGTTTGCCGGCACGCTTGAGCGCTATCGCGTTCCCCGGCTGATCGGCGTTCTTTCCATATACCTATCGGGCATCGGATTTTTCGGTCTGGTGCTTTATTTTATTATTCCGCCGATTGTTGATGAAATAAAACAGATGGCCGTGATCTTGCCCGATTATTATGAAACCGCCGCTCGGCAAATCTTTAAAACCACGAGCGGCATTTCGCCCGATTACGCGAAAAACGCGCAAAATATACTCTTGAATCTCGGAGAAAAAATAAAGGAACTTACTTCCGGAATTTTTAATATCGTTTCGGCGCTGTTTGGCAGCGCGGTTTCTTTTATGGCGATCATCGTAATTTCTTTTTATCTATCAATACAGAAAAAAGGCGTGGAGGATTTTTTGCGGCTGATTACTCCGCAAGGTCAGGAAGAATACGTGATTGATGTTTGGATACGAGTGGAGAAAAAATTGGGGAAGTGGCTCCAAGGGCAGATTATCTTGGCTTTGATTATGGGGGCGATGGTTTTTGTGGGGCTGACTCTAATCGGTGTGCCTTATGCTTTGCTCTTGGGTGTGATAGCCGGCTTGTTGGAAATAGTGCCGATCGCTGGACCGATTCTTTCGGCACTGGTGGGCGTATCAATGGCCATTATCATTTCACCGTTTTTGGCTCTTTTGACTTTGATCTTTTACATCATCGCCCAGCAGGTTGAAAATCATATTCTCGTCCCCATACTGATGAAAAAAGCCACCGGCCTGAATCCGGTGGTGGTGATCGTCGCTCTTTTGGTCGGAGCGAAGCTGGGCGGAGTGTTGGGGATGCTGGTGGCCGTGCCTTTGGCCACTATCGCCGGGGAATTGCTTGAAGATTTTTCTAAAAAGAAAACTCTGTTAAAAAATATTTAGAATAGCCAGTAAGATCACCGCGACCTGAATTCCGAAGCCCCAAATAAAAAGAGACTTGGCGCCTTTTGGCACGATAAGCTAATGCCAGAAATTATGGAATCGGGCGAATCGGTCCAGATATTTATTTTTAAAAATAAAAGATAAGAATAACAGCCCGTCTGGCAGGACCCCGAAAAATCCGCCGATCAGAGTGCTGATTTGCTGTTCTGGCGGCATATGCCGGATCAAAAAAAGTACGGCGATGCCGGCAATCGCCAAGTCCGCGCCCACTTTCAAAGCGGCTTTTTTTCTGGAGCTGTAAATGTCGTAATCCCAGTGCGGGATGGCATCCAGCGCGAAGTGGAGCGCGAAAGCGCCGACAGCGGCCGCCGCCGGATTTGTTATACTGGCACCCAGCGCCGCGCCGGCTAAAATGTGAGGAGTAAGAACCATAATTTAGAAATTAGAATTTAGCGAGTAGCGAGTAATAAATATGCCGAAACTATATATAATCGCAACACCGATAGGCAACCTTAAAGATATAACTCTGCGCGCTTTGGAAATTTTACAAAGCGTTGATTTGATTTTGTGCGAAGACACGCGAGTGACGAGCAAATTACTCGCGCATTACGAAATCAAAAAACCTTTACAATCATATCATCAGCACAGCAAGCTTGCAAAGGTGGAGCGGATTTTGGAAGCGCTTGAAGAGGGAAAAAATATCGCTTTGGTGTCCGACGCGGGGATGCCGGGCATTTCCGATCCGGGCGGGATGCTTGTGGAAGCGGTGGCGAAAAGATTTAGTGATAGTGTTGTGGTCGTGCCGATTCCTGGGGCAAACGCCGCGCTGGCCGTGCTTTCAGTTTCCGGATTCCCGACCGACCGGTTTTTATTTCTCGGATTTCCGCCGCACAAGAAGGGAAGAAAAACATTTTTTGACGAAGTCGCCGCGCGCGAAGAAACCCAAGTTTTTTATGAATCCAAACATCGCATAGAAAAAGCGCTGACCGAGCTGGCCGCGCGCCTCGGCGACAGGCCGATTGTGGTCGCGCGCGAGCTGACCAAGCAATTTGAAACCATCTATCGCGGCACCGCCGCCGAGTGTCTCGCCAAACTTCAGCGCGACAAAATCCTCGGCGAATTCGTGGTGGTAATACGCAAAAGTTAAGGTTAAAGTTCAAAATCAATATCTCACCTATTTGACGGCCGTCCAACTAATGAGATAAAATAACAATGATAAACAATCTAATGCATTAATTAAGCTGATCAGCGACTAATTATTTATTTTATATGAAAGGAGAAATAACTTTGAAAATACTGGAGCGTGTTGGTGAAACAATGGTTGGTTTTGCTGATTTGACAGCCGCATTTCTTAGCGCCGGATACGGGGCTTCTTCTTGGAAAATAATGGATGGGTTTGATCGGCGGCAAACAAAACGCGATCAAAAACAAATGGAAAATCTGAAAGCGAAACGACATCAACAGCGGTTTTATAGTATGCTTCATCGGTTAAAGAAGGATGGTCTGATTGAAGAAAATATAAAAAACGACAAATCTTTCTTTCAAATAACTTCCAAAGGCAGACAACGACTCAAGAGATTGAAAGAAAGGCAAGCCGACGCTTTGCCGGGCAATTCTTATAAAACATGTGATTTAAAAAAGAGTAAATTTACAATTATTGTTTTTGATATTCCGGAAAGCGAAAGGAAAAAGCGGGCGTGGCTCCGATCAGCATTGAAGAATCTAAATTTTAAGATGATTCAGCAAAGTGTTTGGATTGGGAAGGTGAGAATTCCGGAAGAATTTCTAAGCGATTTAAGAAACATACATCTAACTGAATATGTGGAAATTTTCGAGATTAGTAAAACAGGGTCACTCCAACAAATTATTAAATAAAAATAAAAGTATTCCCAAATACTTAAAATCTCACTTGTTTGACGGCCGTCCAATAGGTGAGATGATGGATGTGGGGGATATTGGGACGGATGATGTAAATAAATTGGCTGTGGATAAGGCGGCTTTACAAACTGCGTCGGGGGGGGGGTAGGATATGGGTAAGGTCAAAGTAAAAAATTTAAAGTTAAATAAAAAATATGCCCGGTAGCGAAACTTTGACTGATCTTAGTCAGATCAGCTAATTATCGGGTTTGCTAATTATTAAAAATAGAGAATTTTGTACATAGGCAATTATCGGTGAATGTCAAAGTTCTACTACCGGGTATGGAAAAAGAAAAATATGAACCAACACTAGAAGAAGTTGAGAAAGCAGAGGAGATGGCAGTGGAAGGAGAAATGACACCGGAACAAGAAAAAATGACTAAGGAAAGATTAGGAACTCTTGAGAGAGGGAGGGAGGATAAAAAATTATTTGATATTATACAAGAATCTTTAGATTTATTGAAAAAAGCTAAAAATTCTGGTAAAAGAGTTCTAATAGTAGCTAGAAGAGATAACCCTAATATGCCGTCTAGAATTGAAGGCATGGTAAAAGATTTTTATGATAAATATAGTAATGATAGGTATAGATGGCCTATGGTAGGCGTGAATGAATCAGATCTAGAGAAAATTAAAGAAAAACTTGAGGTAAGAATTTATTACCATCCGGACAACCCTGATTATAATGAGGTGGTGTCGTTAGATGAAATTAAATCAATAAAGATTTTGGATTAAAGTATCTATGCGATATTAAGAATCAATTAAGAATTAGTATTCATGCAACGAATTTTAAGCTAAACACTCATAGATTTAATTCTTTGAGTGTTTTTATTTTTGCGGAAATGTAGTAGGATTATGATTGGGTTTATCTTGCTGAGCTAAAAGCTCAATATGACGAGACCCGATCTCCAACAACACACAGTCAATGTAATTCCTTTTATTGTCTCAAAGACAAATAGCTCTGATGTTAATTGGGAGTCAGAGGGCGGAGGTCGGGTCTCGGAAAATCATGCCAAAAAACACTTTTTATATTACGACTTCCATTCCGTATATGAACGCGCGGGCGCATATCGGGTATATCAAAGAAGTAGTTTTGCGGTACTTGCTGATTGTTGATTTTATGGTTTTTGAGTGATAGTATGGTAAACATGGATAAAGTATTGCATTATAATTTAATATTCAGACCTGAACCGGAAGGGGGGTTTACGGTTATTGTCCCGAGTTTGCCCGGTTGCGTTACTTATGGCAAAGATTTAAATAAAGCGAAGGAAATGGCGCGCGACGCTATTTTTGGATATATCCAGAGTTTAAAAAAGCACGGCGAATCAATCCCATCTGATATGGATGATTTTGTGACGACTATAGATATTGAGGTAAAAAGCAAATCCAAAAAATTAACATATGCCTAAACTGCCTGTTTTAACGGCTAAAAAACTAATTAGGATTCTTGAGAAACTTGGCTTTCAGTTAGATCATACAACTGGGAGCCATTTTGTTTTTTATCATTCGGCGAGTAGAAGGCGCGCGGTTGTTCCTTGTCATGCCAAAGATTTGCCCAAAGGAACGATTTTAAGTATTTTAAGGCAAGCGGGGATAACAAAAGCAGAATTAAAAGATTTTTTATGACAACAAAAAACACTTTTTATATCACTACTTCTATTCCATATATGAACGCGCGGGTGCATATCGGGCACGCGCTGGAGGTGGCGCAGGCGGACGCGATCGCGCGGTTTTGGCGTTTACAGGGAGAGAAAGTTTTCTTTTTAACCGGCACGGACGAACACGGAAAAAAGATACAAGAAGCGGCGCAAAAAGCGGGCAAGGATACGGCGGAGTTTGTTGACGAAATGGCGGAATATTACAAAAAAGTATGCGATACGCTTGGCATCTCTTATGATAATTTAATCCGGACAAGCGACCAAGAGAAACATTGGCCGGCGGTTTTTGCCGTGTGGCGGAAGCTGTTGGAAAACGGCGATATATATAAAGGAAGCTACGAAGGATATTATTGCATCGGGTGCGAGGCGTTTTTGCGCGAGGCGGAAATGGCAGACGGAAATTGCGTCATTCACAAAAAACCGGTTCAGAAAGTGAGCGAAGAAAATTATTTTTTTCGTTTTTCCAAGTACGCCAAAGAAGTGGAGCGTCTAGTTCGCGAGGATGTTATTAAAATATTGCCCGTCTGGCGCAAAGCGGAGATTTTGAATTTGTTTTCTGATGAAGGCACGCGGGACGTTAGTTTTTCCCGTCCGAAAGAAACAGTGGGTTGGGGGATCCCCGTGCCGGACGACCCGGGCCAGATGATTTACGTGTGGGTGGACGCGCTGGTGAATTATATTTCCGGCGCCGGATACGGCAAGCCGGAGTTTGAAGAAAGATGGCCGGCGGATATTCAGATTATCGGCAAAGACATCGCGCGGTTTCATTTGATGATCTGGCCAGCGATGCTTTTGTCTCAGGGCTTGGAATTGCCAAAGGCAGTTTATATTCACGGCCATATCAGTGTGGAAGGCGAGAAAATATCCAAGTCGCTCGGTAATGTTGTTGATCCGATAGAGTTGGTTGAAAAATATGGTTCGGCGGGCTCACCACAAGCTGGCAAGGACGCAGTGCGGTATTTTCTTCTGCGCGAAATCCCATCGGGCGGCGATGGTGATTTTTCATACGCGCGGTTTGAGGAAAGATACACGGCTGATTTGCAAAACGGATTGGGGAATCTGGTGTCGCGGGTGGCGGCGGTTGGAGAAAAGGCGGGTTTTACTATTGAGATCGGGAATTTTCCGGAAAATGAACGAAAAAGCGATTTTGAGAATTACAAAAAAGCGATTGATAATTTTGAATTGCATAAAGCACTGGAAGTCGCGTGGAAAATCGTGGACGAGTCAAACAAACTGGTGGATGAAAGCCGGCTCTGGGAGATTACACGGACTGATGAGCAAAAAGCGCGCGAGACACTGGAGAGATTAGCGGAAAATATTCACGCGATCGTCAGTATGCTCTTGCCGTTTATGCCGGATACCGCGGAAAAGATTTTTAGGGTACTGGGCGGCAAAGAAACCAAGACGGTGCGATTTAAAAAACCGGAACAGCCGCTGTTTCCCCGAGGTCGGGCTTCCGCCCGCTGAGTTTAATTTAACATCAGAGCTATTTGTCTTTGAAATAGACGTAGGAGTTAGGCAATGTTCTCGTTGTTGGAAACCCGACCTCGCCATATTGGATTTTGATTTAATACTGGATTCCCAGTCAAGCTCCCTGTTTGTCCAAGAGCGAAGCGATTGGTTACAAACAGCAGTGCCGAACTTCAATTTGGTCTGGGAATGACAGAAAAATTTAATTCATGCTTATAGATTCTCATACTCATATTCAATTTCCGGAGTTTGACGCGGATCGGGACGCGGTGATTAAGTGCGCGCTGGACGCCGGTATTTGGATGGTCAATGTCGGCACGAATGTTGAATCGTCAAAAAAGGCGGTGGAGCTGGCGCGTAAATATAAAGAAGGCGTTTACGCATCGGTTGGCATTCACCCCGTTAGAGATGAAATCTCTAACGGGGCAAGCCCGCACGATGCGAGCACGGATTACAATTTCTCGCTTATAGAAGAGTTGGCGCGAGATCCGAAAGTGGTGGGGATTGGGGAGACGGGTCTTGATTACTATCGTAATCAAGAAATTCAAAATTCAAAATTCAAAATTCAAAATGACAATGCAAAATTCAAAATTATAAAAGAAAAACAAAAAAAATTATTTTTAAAACATATTGAGTTAGCGCGGAAAGTTGACAAGCCATTAATCATTCATTGCCGAGAAGCGCATAATGATTTGCTTGAAATTCTACAAACCCAATATGGCGAGGTTCAACCTCCAACAACGAAAAGTTTTTTATCATCCGGGCGTTACACGACGACAAATAGCTTAGAGGTAAGAAAAAGTCAGAGGGCGGAGGTTGAACCTCGAGGAGTGATGCACTTCTTCGGCGGGGAAGGAGCGTGGGAGAATATGGATAAATATCTGGCAATGGGATTTTATATTTCTCTGGCTGGCGTGATTACTTTCAAAAACTATGGCCATCATGAAGATATAAAACGTATTCCATTAGACAGAATTTTAGTGGAAACAGACGCGCCTTATGTCGCACCCGCGCCATATCGCGGAAAAAGAAACGAACCGAGTTATATAAAATTCGTCGCGGAAAAACTGGCCGAAATAAAAGGTGTGAGTTTTGAGGAGGTTGAGAAACAAACAAGTGCTAACGCTAAGAAATTATTTTCTATATAGGCGCAAATGTCAGATGCCAGTGATTCTTTTCTTTCACCGCCCATACGCGCAGATTTCCAATTGTCAATTCATAGACCGGTTCGCCTTTTGATGTGTCTTGCAGGCGAGTTCCTTTTTGTATTAAATAATCAATCTGTCGGCGAGTGTGTTTTTGATGCCGCCAATGGCTTGTCTTTTTTTGTCTATAACGCCCGATTCCGCCCAAACAACGCCCCAGAAAACCAGCGAGGCGAATCAGGCGATGCCGACAAAACCCAGAACGAATGTGTAAAGAAAGCTGACGTATTAACTATGCCGGGCGCCGGATCGCCGGGCGCCGCTCCGGTGATGCCCGGAATGCCAACTTCAAGCACGGTATCCGCCGCGTAAGTAGAGTGAGTTAGCGCAAATAGACACAACAAAACCAACAATACGCAACTGGTTAATTTTTGCATTTTGAATTTATTATAACACCCTTTACCCAGTTAGTAGTCCAGCCGCGCCTCTTTATTTTAGAAAAGCAGGAGAGCGAAGCCGACTAACGTCTTTAGTTATTTTTAAGATAAAAGTTGTTATAAGACTACTAACGGGGTTTATTTTATTTCTAAAATATGCTATCTTAGTATCAGTATGGAGATTTGATTTTGTTGAGGTTCAACCTCCGCCCGCTGACTTTTTCTTGTCTCTAAGCTATTTGTTGCCGTATGATGTCCGGATAATAAAAAACTTTTCGTTGTTGGAGGTTGAACCTCGCTATATTAACGTTTCCAAGTTGAATCAAATTCCCAATATGATGAGGTCGGGTTTCCTACAACGGGAATAATACCAAATCCCCGGGTTTATCTTAAAAACAAATAGCTCAATTGATAGGTCGGATGCAGCGGGCGGAAGCCCGACCTTGCGGACATCGGATCTCTCAAGTGAAAATCAAACCTCAAATGCAAATCACTTGGTACGGACAAGCTTGCTTTAGGATCCAAAGCGGCGATGTTACGATTATTTTGAACCCGTTTGACAAAAGCGTGGGGTTAAACGCCCCGCGCGGGAAAGCGGATATCGTCTTGCTTTCCAACGGCTCTTCGGACGCGGCGGAGCGGTATCCGGACGCCGGTTTTGTCATTGCCGGCGCGGGCGAGTATGAGATAAAAGAAATATTAATCAAAGGCCTTTCTTTTTTTTACGCCGATGAAAGCTCTCTCAAGAAACAGCAGAAAAAAGCGACGGTGTACACGCTTAATATAGAAGGCGTGACGATTTGCTCTCTGGACAACGCGGGCAAGCAGGAGATAGAAAGCATTCTGGACAAAATCGGCGAAGTGGATATTTTGATGGCGCCGGTGGGAGGGTTTTATGAAATAAACGGCGAGAAATTTCCGGCGCTTGACGCGGAAGCGGCGATGAAAGTGATCAATGAAATAGAGCCGAGAATCGTGATTCCGATGTGCTATAAAATTCCAAAACTGGACATTAAGGTTGAAGGAGCGGAAAAATTTTTGAAAGCGATCGGCGCGCATGATGTCGCGGCGGTGGACAAGCTCACGATCAAGAAAAAAGATTTGCCGCAGGAAGAAACCAAAGTTATTCTAATGGAGACGGTTAATTAGTTGAAAGTTCATAAAGTTCATAAAGTTAAAAGTCTATGAAGAATTTTTTAGAAAAACTTAAGAATCAGCCGGAGCCGGTGCGGAAGAAAATTTTTATCGTCGCGATGGCGGCGATCGCCGTGATCGTTTTTTCTTTTTATCTTTTTTCCATCAAGGATTCCATAGACAACGCGATGGCCAAAAGCGCCAAAGAGGAGTCGGGCGGGCTCGCCGGCGAATTTACTTTGCCCAGCGTCAAAGACAGCATCGGCGCGAGTTTGAAAGATATATTCAAGTAAATGTAAAATGTAAATATCAAAATGCAAAATTTTGGTGTCGCCGAAAGCGACTAATTTTAAATTTTTATCATGTCCGAAGAAAAACCAACAACCATAGGCCGGATAGAGCCGAGAGAAGTGGTGGACGAGATCAAGGAGTCGTACTTGGACTACGCGATGTCCGTGATCGTGGCGCGCGCTTTGCCGGACGCGCGGGACGGCTTGAAGCCGGTGCACCGCCGGATTTTGTACGCGATGTCGGAGCTCGGGCTAAGGCACACGGCCAAGTTTCTGAAATGCGCGCGTATCGTCGGCGACGCTATGGGAAAATATCATCCGCACGGCGATATGGCGATTTACGACGCGCTCGCCCGCATGGCGCAGGATTTTTCTTTGCGCTATCCCTTGGTGGACGGGCAGGGCAATTTTGGATCAATCGATGGGGACTCGCCGGCGGCGATGCGCTACACCGAGGCGCGGATGAAAGCGATGGCCGAGGAAATGCTCGCCGATATTGAAAAAAACACGGTGAATTTCACGGACAACTACGACGCGACCCGGCAAGAGCCGATGGTTTTGCCGGCGAGAGTGCCCCAGCTTCTTTTGAACGGGCAGACCGGCATCGCGGTCGGTATGGCCACCGCCATTCCGCCGCACAATCTTTCCGAGCTCATTTCCGCGACGGCGCATCTGATTGACCATTCCGACGCGGTGGTGGACGATCTTTTGGAATTCGTGAAGGGGCCGGATTTCCCGACCGGCGGAATCGCTTACAATCAAAAAGATATTTCCGCGGCGTATAATTCCGGCCGGGGGCCGATCACGGTGCGCGCTAAGACGGAAATCACGGAAACGAAATCGGGCCATCAGCAGATCATCATCAACGAGATACCTTTTCAGGTGAACAAATCCACGCTTCTGGAAAAGATCGCCGAGTTGATTAAGGATAAAAAAATAGAAGGCGTGAAAGACATCAGGGACGAGTCCGACAAAGACGGCCTGCGCGTCGTGATTGATTTGAAAAACGACGCGTTCCCGCAAAAAGTGCTCAATAAGCTTTTTAAATTCACCGACCTCCAGAAAGTTTTTCATTTTAATATGCTCGCGCTGGTGGACGGCATCCAGCCGGTGGTGCTTTCTTTAAAAGACGCGCTTTCGCATTTCATTGCTCACCGCAAGGAAGTGGTGACGCGCCGGACGCAATATGATCTTGATCGGGCGAAAGAGCGGTCGCATATTCTGGAGGGGTTGAAAAAGGCGCTGGATCACATTGATCAGATCATTGCGACCATTAAAAAATCGGAAACCAAAGAGATCGCGCACAAACAGCTTCAAGAAAAATTCAAACTGACCGCCGTGCAGGCGACGGCTATCTTGGAAATGAAATTGCAAACTTTGGCCGGCTTGGAAAGAAAAAAGATTGAGGACGAGCTGGACGAAAAATTGAAGCTGATCAAATACTTGAGCGGGCTTTTGAAAGATTCTAAAAAGATTTTGAGCGTGATTAAGGACGAGCTTGAGGAAATGCGGAAAAAATACGGCGACGAACGGCGCACGAAAATCATTAAAGGCGCGGTGTCGGAGTTTAAAGAGGAGGACTTGATACCGGAAGAAGAAACGGTGATCGTGCTTTCGCACGGCGGATACATCAAACGCATCAACCCGAGCGTTTATCGGATTCAAAAAAGAGGCGGCAAAGGGATTATGGGGATGGAGACGAAAGAAGAGGACGCCGTGGAACATTTCATTTCCTGCGATACGCACGACAATCTGCTTTTTTTCAGCGACAAAGGCAAGGTGTTCCAGATCAAGGCCTTTGAAGTGCCCGAAGCGTCGCGCACGGCGCGCGGCAAAGCGGTCGCTAATATCATAGACGTGTCCGCGCAAGACACCGTGACGGCGGCGGTCGCGCTCAAAGAAAAGCTCGGGAAAAAAGGCGCTCTGGCCGGCGTGCGCGACATCAATCTGATTATGGCCACTAAAAACGGCGCGATCAAGAAAGTCAATTCATCGGAATTCGTTACCGTGCGGAGCAATGGCGTTCTCGCTATGTCCATCAAAGGCAATGATGTGTTAAAATGGGTAAGAGTGTCGGGCGGCGACGATGAAGTAATCCTGCTCACCAAAAAAGGACAGGCGATCCGGTTTCACGAGAAACAGGTGCGGGCGATGGGGAGAACCGCTTCCGGCGTGCGCGCGATCAAACTGAAATCGGGAGATGAAGTGGTGGGGGCTGACGTAATACCGACCGGCAAAGAAAAAGATCTGGAGCTTTTGGTTGTTTCCGAAAACGGTTTCGGCAAAAAAACCGAGCTTTCGGAATACAAGCGGCAGTCGCGCGGCGGTTCCGGCATCAAGACTTCAAAAGTTACCGACAAAACGGGGAAGCTGGTAGCCTCTCTTTTGATCGGCAAGGAAGAAACCGACCTCATCGCCATTTCTCAGAAAGGGCAGGTGATTCGCACGGAGTTATCTTCCATTCCTTCGCTTTCCAGGGCGACGCAAGGCGTCAGGATTATCCGGCTGGCCGCGGGCGACAAAGCGGCGTCGGTGGTGTGCTTATAAAATTCAAAATTTAAAAATCAAAATGCAAAATGACAATACAAAATGTAAAAATCATCCCGACTTGTGTCGGGATACCAAAATTTTACATTTTGATATTTAAATTTTTCATTTTTCCGGATGCTTCCTTTGTCCCAAATTAAGTTTTTAAATCCGCAGCAAGTGGTGGATCAAGCCGGTCTCGCGTTCGGGATGCAAGTGGCTGATTTCGGCTGCGGCACCGGCGATTTCGCGCTCGCGGCGGCGCGCGCGGTCGGCGCGGACGGGCAAGTAAGCGCGATTGACATTCAGGATTCGGCTCTGAGTTCGGCGCGTTCCAAAGCGAGAATGGCCGGTGTTTTGAATATCCGGCTCATCAAGGCTAATCTTGAAGTTTATAAATCAAGCGCTTTGCCGGACGAATCTCAAGACGCGGTTTTTTTGACCAATATATTGTTTCAAACCGAGAATAAAAATGATATCATAAAGGAGAGTTTCAGAGTGTCGCGCGAAGGCGGAACGTTGGTTTTTGTTGATTGGCTGAAAGAGGCCGATTTCGGCCCGGCGCGCGGGTGGCGCCTAGGGAAAGAAGAAGCCAAAGCGATGATAGAAAAAGAAGGATTTGTTTTTAAAAAAGAAATCGGCGCCGGCGCGTTTCATTTCGGGATGGTGTTTAGTAAATGAAAAATTCAAAAATCAAAATGCAAAATGACAATGCAAAATTTAAAAATTAGTCGCCTGTGGTGACTACCAAAATTTTGCATTTTAATATTTAAATTTTGAATTTTCTATGAGTAACACCCTTAAATACGTCATACTCGCGGTTTTCATAATCATCGCCGTGACGTTTGTGCTTGTTTGGGCGGGAGTGATACCGGGATTGCGCTTAAATAAAGCCAAAATCCAAAGAGCCGACATCACGATGTGGGGCGTGGATGACGATAAAAATATCAATCAAAAATTAATCAACACGTATCTGGCGAATAATCCCGGAATAAAAATCGCTTATCAGCAAAAGTCAAAAGAAACATACGAAGACGAGCTGATCAGGGCGTTCGCGGCCGGCAAAGGGCCGGACATATTCGGAATTCACCGCACTTGGCGGCCGAAATATTCGGATATTTTATCATCCGCTCCCAAAGACATTTTTTTGATCGCTGATTTCCGCAACACTTTTTTAGAAATCGTCCAAAAAGATTTTATAATCAACAACGAAATTTACGGAGTGCCGTTATATGTTGATACGCTCGCGCTTTATTACAATACCGAGTGGTTTCACAGCGCCGGTATCGTCTTGCCGCCGAAAGATTGGGATGAGTTTGTTGAAATCGCCCGCCGTTTAACCAAGAGAAAGTCAAACGGCGATATTTTGTTTTCCGGCGCGGCGCTGGGCGCGGCCGACAATGTCGCTGATTCGGCGGACATATTGGCTTTACTTTTCGCGCAAAACGGCGTCAGGTTGAGCGATGAAAATGGAAATATCAATTTTAATCTGGTTTCCGATATTCCGTCAGGCGCGCGGTCGGCCGAAAAAGCGTTGGAATTTTACACTTCTTTCGCTAAACCGCAAAGCGGCAACTACAGCTGGTCAAAAGATTCCGCCATAAACTCGGAAGAAGCTTTCGCTCAAAATCGGGCCGCGATGGCGCTGGGGTACAGCGCGACGAGCCAGAGACTGCTTTCAAAAAACGCCCGGGCAAAGTTTGAAATCGCGGCTTTGCCTCAGGTGAAAAATGCCGTTTTTCATAAAAATTATCCGGAATACTGGGGCTTCGGCGTTTATAAAAATTCCAAAAATAAAGACGCGGCTTGGCAATTTCTCAAATTTCTCGCTCAGCCGGATATCAGCCGGTATTATCTTTCCGCGACCAAAAAACCGGCCGCCCAGAAAAGTCTGGTGGTGGAACAGCAAAACGACCCCCGTTTGGGCGTTTTCGCCACGCAGGGCCTGACGGCGTTTTTTTGGACCCAGCTTGACGAATCGGTAATCAAACAGGCTTTTCGCGAAATGATTGAAGCGCAGTTGACCAGCGACCAGTCGTCCACGCTCACCATTAAAAGCGCCGAGGCGAAAATAAAATCATTGATGAAGAAATGATATGAAGTATAGCGCAAAAACATTATTTTTAATACTGCTGTGTGCTTACGCGTTTTTCGGCGTTATTAATTATGCGGGCGCGATATTGTCTAACCCTCTATCTTGTCTTGGTCCGGGCACTGATTTTGACGCGACCAAAGCGGAACCGAATTATTATGATTCGGACCCCGCGCCTAAAATCAATCAGTTTTTTTGTTCTACGACAGGGAGTACCTATTTTGGTGTGCCTGGAGTTAATTATTCCTGCATAGAAGGATTTGATCAAAGTCTCCCCGGCAATTTAAAATGCACCCGTTGTACGTTCTATGACAATTCAGGATGTTTAACTTACAATCTGGCCGATTATTATACTTGCTCGTATCTTGGAGATAACCCTAACAAAAACGCGACTGTCTATCCAGGATATGTTTATGACAATTGCACTTATTCCGGGGATAGTGTGGCACCAGATCCTGTTGACAATCTCAAAGCCGAACCAATCTCAACAAGTCAAATGGTTTTTTCTTGGGATGCGTCATCAGATAACGTGGCCGTTGTTAAGTATGAAGTGCATTATG
>Ga0209211_10003888_pt1 | contig 23802 bp, 28 predicted proteins | sample RifGroA2_FD_183992 | JGI IMG/M metagenome (GOLD analysis project Ga0209211, IMG submission 183992) | Groundwater microbial communities from Rifle, Colorado, USA - Groundwater A2 (SPAdes) (version 2) | ecosystem: Environmental > Aquatic > Deep subsurface > Groundwater | place: Rifle, Colorado...
GCTGGCACAAGGCAGTATGCATTAAACTTATTGTTCTACAAGGCAACCAGCGAAAAAGTGCTTGGAACCTATAATATTTCTGACGGAATAGTAACCTTGGAAAGCGCGCAGCATATAGGCGAGGGCCTGATTAACGACAAATGCGACAATTACTGGGAAGTCAATTTAACCCATATGAACTTGATAGACGACCCTGTTGCAAGAAAGATAATAGAGAAGGTGATTGCAGAGGAAATCTTAGGCAAAGAGCTAACCTTAATGGGCTACAACAAATACTTTGACCTGAAGATAACAGACTGCAATAAAAACGAGAAATATGTGGTGATTGGCAAAAAGATAGCTGAGGAAAAGGCTTATGATGCAACCGGCTGCAAGTGCGGGAACGGCATTTGCGGCGAAGGGGAAGATGCCTTAAACTGCCCTTCTGACTGCGCTGTTTATCTGGGGAAAAAGCCGGCATCAAAGATTCCTTTTGCTTTATTATTCTTCCTGGTAATAGCTGCGTCATTTATTTATTACAGGTTCGGAAGGCATAAATTATACCAGCGCAGAATCATTAATTTCTATAAATTATCCAATCTTATTCTCAAATTTATTAAAGATAACAAGGCTGAAAAGGCAGCCAAGCTTTATTCTGTTTTAAGATATTTATATCTAAATCTTATCCGGGCCAAGATAAGCGATGAGGATAAAAATAAGCTATATGCGCAAATAAGGTCTGTTTATATTTTGTATAGGGATTTCATAATCAGCTCTAAATCAGATGAGTTCAATATTCTGTTTAATTATATAAAAGACTGCATTGACAAGCAAGAATATGAAAAAGCTGTTGATTCTTATAATAAGCTAAACGCGCGGTATATAGAATTAATTAGGTTGAAGCCATCTGAGCATCTGAAAAATCTTGCTTATGCCAGAATAAGGCATGCGTATAAGCTTCTTGGAGAGGTGATGCGAATGGAAAATGAGCTAGATATAAAACTAAAAGGAGGTGAAAAATAAAATGGTGTTTATAAGGACAAAGAAAATAAAAGGGCAGAAGTACTATTACCTTGTGGAAAACCAGAGGGTAGGCGGAAGAGTTGTGCAGAAAGTACTAAGGTATATTGGAAAAGCTGAGAACCTGTTGGTAAAGTTGTAGTTAGACAGCAACCCCAACAACGCTTCTCAGCATATGGCTAGTTACTTTAATATTGTAAAATTTCCCTAACTCCAGCCTCTGCTTAACGCCCACAATCAAAGGATAAGTTCCAATCTGCCTTCCAAATGCTGTATTCCCATCATATATTTCCATTCTTACATCTTTTAAAATTGTACCAGCAGGAACCAGCTTCTTAAGCATTGGAAAATCAATGTTCTGCCTTATCTCATTTCTCCATTTCCAATAATATCTTCTGTTTTTTCTTAAGAATTTGTCGCCGCATTCCTTAAACAAAGGAGTTCCTTCAAAAATTGCAACCTGCCTTATGTTTATCCTTCTTACAAGCAGGCTTTCATTTAATATCCTCTTTAGCCACAAGAGATTCTCATTACTGGTGTTTTTTGACTCGCCTTTTAGGCCAAATACCAAGTTAATGCCCGGCAGGTAGGAAGGCATTCCATTATCCTCCCTTTCAGAGCCGAATTTATTTAATAGCTTGATTGCCTTGTATGACATCTCTGGGGTTGAGTTAAGGCAGTTTTCCCTGATAACAACCGGGTCAAAGCTTTCAATGCCCAAAGCTGCTACATTTCCTGCTGTGCAGTATTTTACAATCGCTTTTGTTATCCTATTATCTTTGTCATTAACAACAGAAACAGGGTCAACATTGTCTATATGCAGAACTTTGATGCCCGGGAAATTTTTTCTTATCTCTTCCAGCAACTCAACAGCTTTTGGATAAGCATAGAAATCGCTTTGTTTTCCAATCCTGAAGTATTCAATGCCTGATTTATAGAATTCACTGACCTCAGCAATAATATCCTCCTTTTCCCTGAACCCCAGACTGTATTTTATCGGCTCTATGCAAAAAGAGCATTTCCCTTTTCTGCAGCCATGTCCTGTTTCAATCTCAACAATTCTTAAATCAGGGATTTGCTTTATTATTGAAGAGCCCTTTATTGCAAAATCCTTTATGTCGTCATAAGAAAAATCAAAATCAGTAACAGAGTCAAAAAATGACAAATCAGCTTTCTCAAAAAACCTGCCGCCATAAAGCTGGGTTCCAAAAACAGCAGGGCCTGTCAGGATTTTTTTGCATCTTAAATTTAGCTCTTTTAGCAAAGCTATGACTTCATTTAGTGTCCCGGGAACAGCAGAAAGGTATTTACCGGGCGTTTGAACCCCAAGAATTACAAACAATGTTTTTGTCTCGTTTAGCACGTCTTTTATTCTGCTGAAATTTTTTGTTAGGTTGTATGTTTTGATGCCTGTTTTTTGGGAGGGCTTAATGTTTTTAGTGCGTGTTCCCACCCACCCACTCCTGCCAGCCGCAATTGTTTCTGCAACTTTGTACGCTCTCAGGTCATCTATTGTGATATAATCTATTTCTTCATTATATTTTTCTTTTAAATAGCCTGCCAAATACCTTGGATGGGTTCCCAGATAAGGCGGAACTCCCAAGCCTGCTGGCTCGTCTGTGTAGCAGTCCAGGATCGTGTAGGCCATTTTATTTTTTCTTGCTGAGTTTAACAAGAGCAATAAAATAAGTTATTGCTGCTAAAACACTTAGCCCTATTGTAAATAACAGAATAACAGATTTAAAATTTATTTTAATAATAAAGCAGATGATTGTAATTACCTGGAAAGCGGTTGTTAATTTTCCGAATATATTTGGCTTCCATACCGCTTTCTTTTTAAGATACGACACCGCTGACCCTAATAATGACACAACGTCCCTGGAAAAGATTAACAGCCCATAAACAGGAAAATCAAATCTAATAATCAAGGCTATAACAGCAAGAAGAACCATTAATTTGTCAGCCATCGGGTCAATTATTTCTCCAAACGTGCTTTTTTGCCTTGTGCGCCTGGCAACCCAGCCATCTGCCAAATCTGTGAGAGCTACTATAACAAAAACAATTAATCCTGCAGGCATTTTATTGTTCAAGAGCAGAATAAAGAATAAGGGAGATAACACTATTCTGGAGATTGTCAGCATGTTTGGCAGATTTAATATCTTTTTGCCCATTAAAAACATAACATTTATAATATTTAAATATCTTTCTGTTATATCAGCATATTTTTATCAAAATGGCAGCCGATTTTATCAGGTTAACAATGTTGCCTATAGCTAACATGCTAAGGCCGTATATTAAAAGAGTGAGTGGGGTAGAGAATGTTCCATTAAGCGGCTCTTATATAGTTGCTGCTAATCATGCCAGCTATATGGATCACCTGATAATCCAGTCTATTGCAACAAGAAGGCTTAAGAGAGTGGTGTATTTTTTAGCAAAGAAAGAGCATTTTCAGGGGATAATACAGAATGCGTGGCATAGGTATGTAGGGGCTATACCTATTGACAGGGAGAAGGGCGGAAAAAAGGCATTAGAAACAGCTTCAAGATTTCTAAAGAAGGGAAAAATTATAGGCATATACCCTGAAGGCACAAGAACATTAAATGGCAAGCTTCAGCCGGCAAAGACAGGTGTTGCAAGACTGGCTTTAAAAGCCAGGGTTCCTGTTGTGCCTATTGGCCTGATAGGCACATTTAATATTTTACCAAAAGGAAAATTTATACCAAGATGCAAAAGAGCTATAGTGAATATAGGGAAACCACTGTTCTTTGAAGAATATTACGGGAAAGAAAATAATAAAAAGATTTTAAGGCTCGTTACAAACAAAATAATGAGGCAGATAGCAAAATTAGCAAAACAAAGGCATGATTTTAGATGATGCCTGCTTAAAGTATTTTTGGGGTGGGAAATTGAATCTTGTATGGATTTTTGTGGTATCTTTTCTTAGGTTGTTTATTAGAAAGGTTTCTGGAATTGAAAATACTCCCAAGGATAAAAACTTCATTGTAGCTTCAAACCATTCAAGCTATCTTGACCCTTTTATTATAGCGACTGTTATCCTCCTAGCTACTGAAAGGTATACGCGGTTTCTTGCTTTAAGAAGCGGGAGGGGGTTTGTTGTAGGAGAAAGAGTATCAAGAAGCGTATTTAAGGCAATACCTCTAGGAGAAGACAAAGAAAAAGCGTTCAGTGATATGCTGCATGTCCTGAAAAAAGGCAAGGATTGCGTTGGCATCTTTCCTGAAGGGCCAAGAAGCCTTGACGGGAGGCTTAAAAAAGGCAAGACAGGCGTTATAAGGCTGGCTATAAAATCAAAAAAACCAATACTGCCATTTGGATTGATTGGAACATATGAAATTGCTCCCAGGGAAAAGATAATCCCCCAATTAAGGAGATGTGAATTAAGCATTGGCAAGCCAATTTATTTTGATGAATATTACAATAAGAAAATAACCCGGGCTTTGCTAAGAAAATTAACTGATGACCTCATGGCAGAAATAGCAGGGCTTACCGGAAAGAAATATTCATACTGACAAGAAAATTTAAGATAAAGCTTCTAATTCAAAAAAACCACAGCATCTTGCGCAGATTGGAAATGCCTTTGACTTTTTAATTTTATTCCTAAATAGCCTAAATTTATTATTATTCCATATATCATTAACATTATCCTTATTTAAATTTCCGAAAATGATATCCCCGCAAAGAACGACGTCGCCATTAGGGCTAATATGAAAATTTATCCATGGGCATTTTGCTAAATGAGCCTTCAAAAATTTTTCAGGAATTGTATAGTAGGTCACAATATCCCCATAACTGAGTAAAGGGTAAAAATTGACAACTTTATCCGATTTCCTGCTTCTAATCCATAATATGTCTTCTTCAAATTTTTTAAAATCTATCTTCTTATTATTGTATTGGTAATTTAAAGAAGAAACTTTAAATTGAGGGTATAGTTTGTTATGCGCTTTTATCATTTTTGGCGTTCTTTGCCATAGCATGTTAAAATTAATGATGTCTATGCCCCATTTTTTAACCTCCTCAACAAATTCTTTCATATTCAAATAATTAAAATCGGATACAGAAAAATTAACCGTTATGACTGGTCTGTTTTTGCATTTATTTATCTCTTTTATCCCGTCAACTGCCTTCCTGAATGTACCCTTAAACCCCCTTACACCATCATGAATTTTTTTAGTGCCATCAACAGAGACCATTAAATAATCTAGTCCAGCGTCAACTAATTTTCTGGCTTTTTGTTTTAGTAGAGTCCCATTGGTAGCCATAATAGAAATCATCCCGTTTTTTTTAACCTCCTCTACAAAATATTCAATCTCGGGGTGCAATAAAGGTTCGCCGCCTGTTAAAATCACTGCGGGCTTTCCTTTTATCTCTCTAATCAACTTTTTGAATAAATTAAGGTCCATCATACCAAGGTTATTCAAACGCGAATATGGGGATAGAGTATTAGCGTAAAAGCACATTTTACATCTTAAGTTGCAAAAATCGGTTACACCAACATGAAGGCTAAAAGGCGGAGAGCTGTACCCCCCTCTAAAGCGGTAGTCTATCATAAAACTCAACTTTTTACGAAGAAACCTTAAAGAAAGAGGAACAACTCCATGCCTGAGAATACTGGATAGTTTTTTAGATAATCTGAGATATTGTTTAAATTTGTAAAGACTAACCATAATAGTCACACAAATCCAAATATTTATAAATCTTTTTATATATACAAGAGTTAACAATACTATCCTGGTAAAATGATGACCAAAGCAAGAAAATCTAAACCTGCCTTATAGTTATAAGGTTCCAACTCATCATTCATAGTTAAATATTTATATAGGGAGCATTAACCCTTTTATTCTGGTTTAAATGAAAAAAGTGCTGGTTATTGTGCCGTGTTATAATGCTGGAAGGCATATCAGAAAAGTAGTTGGGGATATAAAAAAGCATAACAAGCATATATTAGTTGTAGATGACGGAAGCACTGATAACAGCTATGATGCTATAAAAAATATTAAGGGAATTGAGGTAATAAGGCATGAAAAAAACAGGGGCAAGGGAGCAGCCCTGAAAACAGGATTCAGCTATGCTTTAAAAAACAATTTTGATGCTGTTATAACAATAGATGCTGATGGCCAGCATAAAGCAGAGGATATTCCTAAATTTTTAACTAATTTTGACAGCGCAGACATAATTATCGGCAACAGGATGAACAATGTAGGGAATATGCCCATGCTGAGGATATTTGCCAACATAATCTCATCAAGCATTGTCAGCGGCATATGCAATCAGCAGATAAATGACAGCCAAAGCGGATATAGGCTTATAAAAAGCGAAATCTTAAATAATATGGAGCTTAAAAGAGATGATTATCATATGGAAACTGAAATATTGCTTAAGGCAGCGGAAAAAGGGTATACAATGGGCGATGTGCCGATTAAGGTTGCTTATGGCGGAAAAGGGACAAGCCACATAAGCCCGGTCTCTACACTTAAATTTTTCAGGACAATTATAGAGAGATGAATAAAGAATGAAATACGACCTGCATATACATACACATAATTCCAGATGCTCGAATCTGAAACCAAGAGACATTCTGAAAATAGCCAAGAAAAATGGTTTGGATGGGGTAGCTATAACTGACCATGACACAATCAAAGGCAGCCTGGAGGCCGTAAAAGAAAACAAGGATAAAGATTTTGAGGTTATAAAAGGGGAAGAGGTTACAACAGATATAGCCCATGTTCTGGCTTTGCATATCCAGAAGGAAATAAAGCCAGGAAATATCTTTAGGGTGCTTGATGATATAAAGAAGCAGGATGGCCTGGCTATAATAGCGCATCCTTTTGGGGTTGGCTTTTTAAGGAAGCATCTGAATCTTGATATTAACAAAATAAAAGACAAGATAGATGCTTTAGAAACATTTAATGCAAGGTGCTTTTTTCATTGGGAGAATGACAAGGCAGTCAGGATAGCAAAAAAGATAGGTATAGCCCAAACAGCCGGCTCAGACGCCCATTTCTGGTTTGAGATCGGAAAGGGGCTGACGGTTTTTGAGGGTGATTTAAGAAAGGCAATAAAGAACAAAAAAACAAAGATAGTGCAGATGTTTAATCCTGCATTAGTGGGCAGGTTTTTAAGCGGAATTGAATATACAAAATTATACAAATAAAATGTTAGATATTATACTAAAAGGGCTGTATATCATGCTTCCGGGCATAGGGGCGAATATGACTCCTGTTTTTGTTAAAGGCGTATTTAAAAAATTGGCTGTGCCGGTTGATTTTGGCAAAAAAATTAATGGGAAGCCAATATTTGGCGCGAACAAAACTTACAGGGGGATTATATTCGGCGTTTTAGTTGCAATATTAATTGCATATGCCCAGTATATCCTGTACAGCTATGGCTTTTTCAGGAAATTCTCCCTTCTTGACTATTCAAACTGGCCAGCAGTTGGCTTTTTGGTTGGATTTGGTGTTATGTCCGGCGATTTGGCCAATTCATTTTTTAAAAGAAGAGCAGGCATAAAGCCGGGAAGGCCATTCTTTCCATTTGACCAGCTGAATGCTGCCATAGGCGGCATAATTTTTATCTCGTTTGTTTATACTCCGCCTTTTGGTGTTATAACTGCAGTTATTATATCCTCTTTTGTAATGTCCCTCATTATAAATCTATTGGGGTATTATCTTGGGCTAAGGGAAATAAAATGGTAAGAACATATTTTGTTGTTACCGGCATTGTAGAGAATAATGGCAAGATACTGATATTGAAGAAGTCTCCTAATGACTGCAATTACCCCAACAAATGGAGCTTTTGCTCCGGATTTGTAAAAGAGTTTGAGCCTGCTGAGGAGAGCGTTTTAAGGGAGATAAAGGAAGAGACCGGCTTAAAGGGAGAGATTGTAAAGGCTGGAAAAGTTATTGATATTTTTGACAAACAAAATAATAAAAGATGGCTGATTGCGCCTTATTTATGCAAAGCCAGAAGCGCCAAAGTCAGGCTTTGCCATGAGAATGCTGATTTCAGGTGGGTTAAGCTTAGCGAATTAGAAGATTACGAGTTTGTTCCGGGCTTAACGAAAGATTTAAGAACTTTAGGCTTGCTATAAAAGTGGATAATAAAAAATAATCAATAAAAGAATAAGTAACTTATAATCTTTATAATAAAAAACAAAATAACTAAAGAATAGAATAAGCAACTTGTTTAAATCAGCAGCTTTCTTTGAAAAAGAAAGCTGCCCAAAGAGAAACTGGAAAAGCTGCGCAAAAGAAAAAATGAAAATACTAATTGGCTCTGACCATGCAGGGTATAAGCTAAAAGAAGAACTGAAAAGATATTTGGAAAGCTCGGGTTATGAACTGGAAGATTATGGGACTAATTCAGAGCAAAAGGTTGATTACCCTAAGTTTGGCTATGTAGTTGCCAATAATGTTGCTAAAAGCGGCAATAAAGGAATATTGATCTGCGGCTCTGGCATTGGAATGAGCATTGTTGCCAATAAGGTTAAGGGTGTAAGGGCTGCTGCCTGCCATGATGAATATACTGCCAAGGTTGCCAGAGAGCATAATGATGCGAATGTTTTATGCCTTGGGGCAAGGGTTTTAAAGGAAGGGGAAGCAAAAAAAATAGCCAAGGTTTTTTTGGAGACAAGTTTCAGCAAGGAAGAGAGGCATAAGAGAAGAGTAGATGAGATAAAAAACTTAGAAAAAAAATGCTGAATTTATTACAATACTCTTTAGTTTCTTTAGTAATCTTTTTAGGCTTGGTTATCGGCTTTATTTTGGCTGTATGCGCGAAAGAGGAATTAAAGCCGGGCAGGAAATATTTTATTCTTTTGCAGCATATTATTTTGTTTTTGATTATTGCTGGTTTTTTTTATTTTAATATCAATGATTTCAGCCTGTTTCTTTTGGTTAGCATAGTTAGCGGCTTTTTTATTTTTTATAATTATGAGAAGGTTAAGAATTTTAATATCAACAGGCCATACCTAATGTATGCTTTCTTTGCAATAATCTTTTATTTATCTTATAAGAAAATTGATTTGTTCAGTGTTGAATCGTCTTTAATGTTTATTTACGGGCTGCCAAGCGGGAGCTTATTGACTAATGCCGGGGATAAAATGAAAAGCCTGCTTAGAATAGCTTATAATCTTTCTTTTATTGCGGTTGCTTTGCTGCTGTTTGCTGTTTTTTAACTGCGGGCTTTTGCGATAATGCTGTCAAATGCCAGTTTTTCAGGCTCGCAGGAGCCGTTTAGAAGCCTTGTTGGGTACAGCCTGCATATCTTAGGCCTGCAATCATAGATTTTGCAGGAGCTGGATTTTTTGTTTTGCTTCAGAAAAGTGCATTTTCCGTTTTTTTGCTCTCTTAGGTAGGGGATATTCCCAATGCTTCTTTCTATAAAGCTTTCTTCGCTATAGCCTGCCCTTTTTATCCTTTTAATATCCTTAGAATACAATCTAGGGGGATAGCAGCATTTGCCGCACCTGTTGCATTTAAATCCTTTCAGCATTAGATACCCTCTTAATATCTGAACTTCATATTCTTCTTGCTCTTGCTAAAGATAATTTTTTCTATATTATATGTTCCGTATCTTGGCGCTTCTGTAAAGCCTTCCCATGCAGCTTCTGCCAAGCTTCCCTTGCCAATCCATTCAAAAAGCCATTCATCTGTGTAAGAGGGATTTTCCTGCTGGATTCCGCTGCCCATCCTGACAAGCCACAGCTGGTTTAGTATTTCATGGGAGCCTAGTGGGGGGGATATTATTATCGGCAGGCCCAGAGCTGTGTAAAAGGAAAGCTCGCTGGGCTTGGTCCAGAGAATGTCTGTTGTATGAAGCAGCTTATTAAATTCCCTGAAATGGGTTTTCTTGTCAAGTGTGCAAAGAATGTTTATATATTTTCCAAGCTCTTTGGCCAGATGCAATTCACTGGCAACATCCTTAAAATACTGCCCTACTTCAATGTGGGTTCCAGCAATAAGATTTACCCTTATTTTATGTTTTCTTATCTTTTCTTTCAGGCTTTTTAATACCTCTGCTCCAATCTCTTTTTGGGCTCCTGCGCCCCCAACTGCAAATGTTAAGGTTAACGGATGGCTGCTTCTTGTTTTGTAATATCTTCCAAGCCCTTTTTTGATGGTTTCCCCGTATTTTGAAAAATACAGCCTGTTTGGGTCCAGATTTGGAAGCCTGTCCCCGATATCTTTTTTTAATATTTCAAGATTATTTCCAAGATTCTCTTTTGGCAGAGGAAATCCAGTAAAAAAGATATTTTCCTCCGGCACGCCATAAGCAACTAGCCTTTTTGTGCTGTGGTCTGTTGGGGTAAGATAATATAACCTATCTTCTTTGGGATGCTCAGGAACCCATGTCCTGCCAATGTCCGTGTCAGTAACAATACAATAAACATTCTTTAATTTTGCATGCGCCGCGGCTAATGAAGGGGCAAAAAATGTGCTTACAAAAGGAATCTCTTTTTTCCTTGTGTAATCCACTACACTTTTGATAAAGCCTTTTTTTATGAGCCTGTGAAAATATATTGAGCCGAAATTTGGATTTGACAAATCGCGGAACGGGTAATAGGGGGATATTGACTGGAACCGGTCAAAGATGTTCCATATTGTTTCCCCTATAATAGGAATGGACCTTATCCTTGAAATCCCCTCATAGATATGCTGGAACCTAAGCCATTTCTTTTTTTCTTTTGGTGTTATGATCTTGTCGCTGTTTGCTGTTATTATCCTTTCATATGCAATGTCCTTTAGAGGATATGCTGCCCTTTGGTGGCCATAGCCCATATCAACTGAAATGAGCCATGCCTTGTTTTTTGAGTGCATTTTAACTATAGCTTAACCTATTCCAAAGGGGTATTTAAATATTTATTTATAATATGCCGGTAAAAAGGGCAGATAGCGCTATCTTTTAAGTACTTATTATCAAGTAGTCAATTAAATATAAATAGTTAATCATACTTCCTTTTTTGGCTGGCAAGGACATTTCGGTTGTCCTGAAAAGGATACACCCATACAAGCCTCTGTCAAGTGCTCAGCTATTAATATGGTGACTGGACTATAACTCACCATACGAAATCTGCGCTTGTTAAGCTTCCTTATGGTGTGAAGGAGATAACCTTTAAAACAAGTTGATAGGTTAAGACTCGATTCGATCGTTGTTTGAGGAACTCATTCACCGAGTCCAGATGCCGGCTATTCTATCCGTCAAGGTGCAAAAATGGCTAAAAAGAAAAAAAAGATACTCAAAAAATCCAAAAAACAAAAAAAGAACGGAAGAAGCTCCAGCAGAAAAAGCAAGGCTTCTAAAGTTAAGAAATTAATCAGGCTTGCGCTTGGGAAATTAAAGCTTAAAAAACAAAAGAAGAAAAAGTAATTTATGTTTTCTTAATTTGTCAAGAACCACATATGAACAATAAGATTTTTCCTAGTTGAGTAAAATTTTCACTTCGTTTAAATTTTATCAACCATCATAGATTGGTGTAATGTTGTTGTAGTTTGTTGCATCAGGTGGTTCTTGAGCGTGCTCAGAAACCTCGTTTCTAACATTTTAGCAAATTCATCAAACATTTTAGATAGATTTAAATAGAAATAATAATTAATTATTATTATGGATTGGAAAGAATTTTTTAAACCAAATAAATGGAAAATTATCCTAGCCATACTTTTGTTTTTCCTGATGATCTTAAGTTCTTCGGTACAATACCAATTTGTAAGACGTTGTGAACCAGGTAGTGAATGTCCTCAACCATTGATAGCCAGTCTTCCAACTGTTGTTGTAAATGTTTTAGGATTTCCTGCTTCATTAGAACCCCTAATTATGTTACATGATAAGGGAATAATTCCTAATGAAGTATATTACAATAGAATAAATAGAATATTACTTGCCATTCCTCTTGGTTTCATACCTAACATCATTTACTTATATGTATTATCCTGTTTGATTATATACATCGTGAATAAACTAAAATCCAAAAAATGAAAAAAAGAATTTTGATTTTGCTGGTTATAGGATTAATAATTTTAATTAGTGGTTGTGTTAGAGAAGAACCGATTTTACCACCAAAAGAAGGGGTTTATGAAGAATTAGAAGGGAGTGTAAAGCTTTCAATTTCAGAAAGATTTACCGAAGAAAGAGATGGGGGGCATATTTCTCTGAATCTAGCTACTGAAAAAATATATGGTTGTTACAATTTTCAGTTAAATTCGAATGTTAAAATACAAGGAAACATAATTATAGTTGAAATTAAAAATGTTTTCAAACCTGAAATGTGTCTCGAAGCTTTAGGACCTGCAAAATTTTCTAAAAATTTAGGTAAAATAGAAGGAGATTATCAATTAACAATGAAATATAAAGATGAGGAAGATAAATATAATTTAAAAATTACGAAGGAGGATATAAAAATTAATTTAATTTCTTCATCATTTACAATCCTAGAGCTGGATGAGGTATCAAGATTCCCAACCGGAAGTATTAAGGTAGAATGTTTGAAAAATGCAAATGATAAAATTCATGAATCTTTATGTGATCAATTTTATGAAGAACTAGAAAATCTTGGGGCAACCAAATCTGACAAAGAATATGGGAAACAACTAACTGGGAATAATGTTTTATATGACTATACTGGTGGTTCTGTAGAACTTGAAAACTTGATTGATACATATGCACAATACGATTATATGCTTATAGCAATTTATACATGGGAGGGAGATTCATTGTATTCTTGGACAAGAAGATAAGAAGATGAAACAAAAATATTATTTGATTTTAGTAATATCGCTTATTTTCACAGTTGTCTTTACAACTTCTTCTTTTGCCTATGATACGATTGGTGTTCAGGTCACTCCTTACAAATTCTCTCAACAGAATATCACTGGAATTAGCTGGAAAGCCGATATTTATGAATTTGAATACAATGATCCTTCTGTTTGGAGACTTGAATTTAATAGCCTGCGTTTTAAGGGAGCTAAGGGGGAGATGGCAGCAGGAGCGTGGATACAAAACATTCTCCATCAATATAAAGAAGCTTCCTGTAATGTTGATTCATTGCCTGGCGGATTAGAACTGTATTTTACTTCTATGGACCAGAATATGGTAGATAACGACTCTTCAAATGACATAATAATTGGATTAAGGTTGGACTCAAACCCCAATTCATTTCCTAGATTTAGAAGAGTTTATCAGAATATTGATTATTCTCAAATTGTAGGAAACAATATATATTCAAATGATGAAATTATAAAACCAAACCAGAAGAATCCACCCACCATTGAATGGAATTTCAATAGGGGCAGTCTAGTCACAGATCCGGCCGGAAATCTGCATAAAAATATTAACTGTCAATGGCAGCAATTGAGTGGGGATTATAGGGAATGGCATTTTAGTATTAAGGTAAATGGAAAAAACTATCCAGTTGGAACTTTTTTCTTTCCTGAAGATTATGGCAGTTATATCCAAGACAGTTTTCCTTTTATACTTTTACAAGAGCATTTTGGTGCCTGTAATTCCAAACTTAGTGCCAATAAAGTTAGGGTTGAATACTATGATTTTAAAATCTTCACTGCGTCTTCACGAAGACCTATAAATATACCTCAATGGGTTGTAACTTATTTAATAGATCCGGACTGTCAAAATGCCGACTTAAGGTATGGTGTTGGTACAGTAGTAAGAAACAACAAGAAGAGGCTTTTCACAAGTACGGGCCATAAAACTGATATGGGCCTTATAAGGGAACTTAATTATGTTTTTAAAGGAATTGATGAACCTGTTAAAAGATCATTATTGGCAAAAACAGGAAAGGCCTTCGGCTTTGAGGAAACAGCCCCTTCAGGAGCATTCGGCTTAGCAATACTAGTTGCCCTTATAGTGGCAATCTATTTCCTGATTAAAGGCGAAAGAAAATTTGAGAAAACCATTAAAACAGGGAAAACAGCTAAAAGAAGAAATAATATATAGTAGCTGGCATTAATTTTTTAAAAAAACTAATTCTTTATAAACAATAATATCATAAATGACTGAACTTAAAAGGCCTTTGGGATTTGTTGCATTGCTTGCTTTGCCTATTCAATTCAATTTAAAGTCTTAGAAACATTTTTATATATGGATAATATGGATTAAACTATGACGGTATGTACATATTATTTTCAAAGTAATTTTATATTTTGGGCTGGTTTAATCATTTCAGTGGTATTGCTTGGTTTTTTATCATTATATCTTCCATTTAAGAAAGTAAAATCAAGATGGAAATTTGCATTTATTCCATTATTCATTATTTTGCTTCTTATTATAACTGGATTAAATGTTGGATTTTTGGGGATGAAAAATAGTTGTGAGGGATTGTGGGATAGGCATTTTGTCAAGGATTATGGGAGAGATATTACTTCAATGGAAGAAGCAAAAGGAATATTTAGAGAACTTGCTTATGAACAGCTTAAAGAATTCCCCAATCAAACACAAGTACAAATGCAAATTGAAAATTCACTAAATCATACATATCAAAGGGAAGATATGTATAGTATTTCTTTTGGTTGGAATTGCTATGAGCTCCATACAAATGGAGAATTGTATGGTTTTTGGTGTGGGGACTAAAGCGGCAACCTCTTTTAACAAATCTACACGGCGATTGTATAGGATACAACTATCTTCCTTAAAACCTACTTATCTTCAGCTTCCCACTTAACCTTCCATGTAATAATCCTTTCGCCGTAGACTGTTGATGTTTCGTGGAATTTCTCAAATGAATTGAGGCCGTAGCCATCAAGGAAAAACAGCCTTGTAAAAAGCGATGATGCGAGCTGAGGAGCCATTACATATATCCTGTCACCGGAAGGCGAAAGCGTTATGCCAAGGCCGACCGTATTGCTAAATTCTTTTATTTCAATCCTGTTGTTTTTTGGATAGGCAATAACATTTGGGTGCAATATTCCCCTTGGTGTTTCTATATCTGCCTCCATTGTATCTATGTTTATATCCACATTCAGACCTTCAACAAAGCCGCATCTTAAATTTTTACTGTCAATTCTTGAGCAGTCAAACCAGCCGGCATAAGACGGCCATGGAGAGATCCAGCTGTTAATCTGCTCTTCGCTGTTTAAAGAATTCAGCTCCTGAATCCAGGCATTAGTTGTTGCTTCATCTATATCGTAATCTTCTTTAAATTTTTTTATTAATTCTGCTTCAGGAACATTTCCTAAGTTAATGCTCAGGTAAGCCCTTCTGAAATCCCAGGAGCCAAAATGCGCCCAAACGCCGCTTTTGCTGATCATGTCCTGCGAAGTTATCAAAAAATCCTCTGGCGGATTGCAGTGGGTATACTGCAAAACATTTTCTGTCTCATCAGGGGAAAATTCATGCTCTGCCAAAATGTCAGCTGCCTTCTCTTTTTTCTCTACAATCAGCTTGTTAAGAACATCAATTGAATGGGGCGTGTCATTTAATTTTTTATTGATTGAGCTGAATGCGTCATTTCCGCCGCAGTCAAGCATGCGGAGTATGCCAACTGCCACTGTTTCATTGGAAGTTAATAATAATTTGCCCAGCCAGTGCAGCTGCGGGTTGGCCTGTGAGCTGCCGTCTAAGGTGACCCTTCTGTCTGCAAAATACTTAAACCAATGCCCAAAATCCCACCATGAGTTGATAATTGCATCCGGCTTTGATGACTGATTTATCTTTTCAAGAGTTTCAACCCACCCATCCGATACATTAGGGAGGTAATTTTGCGCTGTGGCAAATCCTATGCGCACAGGCGTGATAAGGAACAGCGCAATAAGAATTACAATACTGATATGCGTGGCTAACTTAGGCAGTTTTGACAATCTTGCAAGAGTAGATACTATTATGCTAAGGGTTCTTTCAATGAATATTGCAATAAAAATTACTACAGGCGCAGCCATAAGGAAAAGAAATCTTGCTCCCATAAGGCTGAAATAAGTCACAAGGCATATGATAATTGTTAAAAGGAAAACCATGTCGGGGTGGAATGTTTCCTTTTCCTTTGCCATGATATGGAGGAAAATTCCAATAAGGACAGGTATTATTAGGAGGAAGACTAATTTTCCCATTGCAAGCTTCTTCATAAGAAGATAGACAATCCAGTTAGCCAAAAGGAAGAGGGAAAATGCAGCCTTGTTTTTGTTAATAAATTTTGTTGTAGGGAATATAAGGTAAACTACGCCTAAAAGCGCCATCAGATAAAATGTTATAAAATAACGCCCAAAGCTTAGGCTTCCGAATGAGGAGATGATGCTATCGATGCTTATGCTGTTAAATTCAGCAACAGTTGTAAGCACATTCGGCCAGTAATCAGTGCTAGTAGCTGCCTTCAAAGCCAGGACCTGGAACTGTGTTGTTACCACGCCCCAAAGTGTAGAAGGCGAGCGGAATATAACTGCAAAAAACAGGAGGATTACTGCTAAAAAAGAGAGAGCAGGAAAAGCAAGCTGCCTTAAAGGCTCTTTTAAATCATTGAGTGACAAGCGCCTGGTTTCATACCATTTTTGCAGGGCAGTATAAGCCCATTTTACAATTAAAGCAAGGATAAACAAATCAGCAAGATACCACCAGCCTATCCAAAATAAGGAGTAGATTGAAAGCAAGGCGCCGGCAATAGATGCCCATATCACCTTTTTTTTAGCGGTAGAGGCGTAGAAGCACTCAATGGCTATCCAGAGGAAAAAAATCTGGAAAAAAACATTGACAATATCGCTGTCAGAGCCCAAGCTCCTTGTAAGCACATTCTGATTAACGCTGACTAAGACAGTTCCGATAACAGCAACAAAATTATTGCCAATTTTCTTTAGAAGCAGGAAAAGCGGTATTGTGAAAATCAAGGCAAATGCAAGAGGCGTTAAAAATGATGCCTGCATCAGGCTTATATCAGGATTAAATATTTTTAAAAATTTATAGAGCCATACAATGGCAATAGGATAATAATATTTTGGCTTTTCAAGCAGGATAGGGGCAAGGGTATAGGAGTCATAGCAAACATTATCTTTGATTATGTCACACTGCGTCCCTTTCTCTACTATGTTCCTGCTTTGCCTAAGCCAGTAATAGGAGTCAATATCCCCCAGGTAAACATAGGTGTTTTTTCCTGACTGGTACTGCAGCCTTGATTTTATTGCATCTGCATTCTGCTTTATGGCATTTTCTATCTGCGTTTTATCTGCACTCTTGATAAGCTCCTGGAATTTCTTTTCAATAAGAGATGCCTTCTGCTGTTCAGGAAGATTTGGGAACTGCTTTTCAATCTCTGCGCTGAGCATGGAGCGGTAATAATTAAAGACATTGGATTGGGCAGACCTTTCTAGGGGAATAAGCTTCATCGGCTCAAGCCTTACCATAAGCGTAATTACAAGAGGGATAAGGATGAGAAGGACCCATGATTTTTTAATGACAAAATCTTTCCAGCTTATTTTGCGCCCCTCTTCAGCTTCCATAGGTGGGAGGATATAGGGAGTTATATAAAAAGCTTATTGAGTTGTCAAGAACCACCATCCACAGAATGGTGGAATGTGACTATCATTTACAGCATCGGGTGGTTCTTGAGCATGAACTGAGAAATTTGCTTTTGCAAATTTCTGGTTCGTCAAGAACAGAGTTCTTGAGCGTGCTCAGAAACTTCGTTTCTGACATGTTAAAAATGGCTTTGCCATTTTAAACACTCAGAAATTTTCCAAAAGCGAGAAAGTTGACTTTCAGCCACCAATCCAAGATTGGTGGAAAATTTCTGACATTTTAATTGGTTTGGAAGGCCGAGCACCGCAGTTCCGCAGAACGAGGAGCGGAGAAGTTATGACGGAGGGGGCTCTCGGGCAATAGATTTTTAAATATATATTTATTCTCTTTGATTATATGTTAGAGGGGTCGGTAATACATTGGAGTGTGAAACAAGGGGGAGCACTTTCTGTAGTAATTGGTGGAATGGAATTTTTGGAACAAATTCAAAATCCACACTCTCAGACTTAATAGAAACAGACATAAACGAATTGAAGAAAGAGTATTAACTTATTCTAGTAAACCAGAAGAATTAGATGCTAGATTAGACCTCAAATCACATGGTTTAGAACACTGGAATAACCCAATGCAATCTAGTAGATGGTATCTCGAGTTTTATGATCAAAGAGTTATACCCAAAGAAGAAAGGCAAGGAATTCTTAAGCATCTTAAAGGAGATTCTTCATATCAAAGAGAGATTAATCCCAAGAGCCCCGAGTAATAATTGAATATAACGATGGTTATGCGACCTGCCCTCGAAAACCGATAGGTTTTCAGAGATGGCGAGGTCTGGGTGTAGGGTCGAGCATTTTTTCCCGCAGGAAAAAAGCGGAGAAGTCGAAAGAAAGGCCGTATAAAGTGCGGAGCACTATAAACACCAAGAAGAAAGGGGAAAATCTCCAGCTATGCTGGAATCTCTATCTTTTTCTTCTCTGAATGTTTCCTTAGTTCTTCTAAAGTTAACATGTCATCTATTTCAATCAGTTTTTTTATTTTAGTGTTTCCTGCATTCAATTTATATAGTTTTGCTCTTCCAATGTCTCTTGTGTGAACTATTATCTCATTTTTAATCAAATTGTCCCATATTCTATACAAAGTAGCTCTTCCAATTCCTGCATTTTCTGCTATATCTGTTATAGAGAAATCTAACTCCCTTTCTGTTAAAAGGTAATCCATAACTCTTATCATAGGTGAATCTCCCATGAATTTGACAAATAATGATTTTTCTTCCATTGTATTATATATAGTATGTTACAACAAGTATTTAAATGTTTCTATTCTGAGACAATATCGTATCATAAATGTAAGAAATATTTATATATTTCTTAATAAACTTATTGTTTTATGGAGCTAACTCTATTACAAGTTAAAGCAAGAATAATCAGAAAATTAGTTCAATGGAGAAAATGGGGCGGTTCACATACAGAAAATATTCTTAAAGGATTGCCTTCTCATTTAAGAGGAGCTAAGGTTGTTAAACAAGCTTTAAAGGAATTGGAAAGAGATCAATGGATTCTTCTAGCAATGAAAACAGGAGAAACACATTATTCATTAAATCCAAGAAAAACTGATGAGATATTAGAATTCTACGAAAAGTATTGTAGTAGGTAATAGAGATTTTCCTCTTTCGCTGTTTAGGCCTTTCTTTCGATTTTGTATAACGATGTTATGTTCCCCTGCCGAAGTGAGCCTCGAGGAAATTTGGGACAAATTTCACTCCTGAGGCGAACTATCTGGTAGGGTTCGAGTGCGAAGCACGAGAAAGTCGGATTTTCACTTTTTTAATCCATATTGCCGGAAAGTAGACTATAGTCTAGAGTCGGGGCAAAGTAAATCAGTAATTGTAGAATTAGAGGTAACTTAAACTCTTCAAGTATTTTCTTAGGTCTTTATAATCATCATCTCTATCAAGGATACATATTAATTTTACATAAGGCTTGTCAACAAGATAGATAACCCTTTTCTCTCTTTTATTGTCCCCAAATCTTATTCTAAATAAGAAAAGGTCGTATCCTTCTATCTTTTTGTTACGGAAAGGGTTTATCTTTACTAATCTTAGCCTATCTTTAACAATTCTTGCAGCTTCATCGCTAAGTTCTTCTGCTTGTTGAAGAAAAAAATGAGATGGTTTAAATTCATATTCCATCTTCTACCTTCTTAACTTGTTAAATAGTTCTGCTTCAGTACCATAAAGATTTTTCTTTTCACTTGCTTCGATAAGTTTCTTAACAAGAGTTAACTCTTCTTTTGATATAGTTGGTTCTTCGAATAGCTTTTCTCTCATTAGTTCTTTAATAAAATCTTGTACTGTGTTGAACCCATGCTTTTCTACATAAGTCTGAGCTGAAACAAGCATCTTTTCAGGCAATCTTACATTTATTTGTGTGTTCATGATACCAGTAGATACCATTTGATATATAAATGTTTCGGTTTGTGGTAGCTATTATCGTGCTTTGCCCCGACTCGTCCGTTCGTTAAAAAGTGAAAATCCGATTGAACATAACGATGTTATATACCCCTACCCGACCAAGCCCTCGAAAAAATGAAAGTTTTTTCAGAGATGGCGAGGTCTGGCTGTAGGGTCGAGCACCGCAGAACCGCAGAACGAGGAGCGGAGAAGTGCAGGTTAGGCGGCTTAATTAACGTTCAATTTATAAGTTTAGTTATATAAAAAGATGGCACAAAAACCAGAAAAAACGAAAGATTTATATAGTACGTATGTACTACAATAGTATTACTATGGAAGTTACACAAGTTAGATTGCCAACAGGAATTATTAAGGAAGTAGATAATCTAATTCATAGAGGTCTCTACACAAACAAGTCTGATGTTGTTAGAGATGCCCTTAGAAGGCTTATCCTTGAACAACAGGTTGGATCTATAAAGAACACTGGAGATTCTGTAAAAGAGATTAAAGAGCTCAGGAAGAAATTGTCTAAAGAAAAAATAAGCTTAGATGAAATTAACAGCTTAGGCTGAAATTTTTTCTGGTTTTTCTGCTTCAATATACTTTCTAGCAAATTCGATTAAATCGTCATCTCTCGTTACTAGCATTAAATTTAATCTTTTACAGACAGCGATATGTAAACAATCGAAGAAGCTGATTTCATATTGAGATTCAGATTCTAGTTTTCTAGCGAAAGAATAATCATCTTCTGTTGCTTTTACAAAACGAATTTTTTCTTCGTTTTGGAAAAATAATAATTTTTCATTAAAGGTATCTTCATCTAACTTGTACTTCAGTTCTTTAAGAATAAATCCGGAATATATGATTTCTTCATGTTCTGAAAATATTATTCTTTCAATAAAATCTTTCGCTATTTTCCAATATGGAATTCCTTTAGTTGCGTCTCCCTCTTTTTTCCAGAGGTTTAGCCAAATACAGGAGTCCACATAAAAATGTTTTTGTGACATTTTAATCAATTAATATGGTGAAGTTATGTAATTTGCTTAATAAAGTTAACGATTAATATGCGCGAAGCCGCCTAACCTGCATTGTATATAACGTTGTTATATACCCCGACCTCGAAATTTTGAGGGTGGAACGAAGAGGAACACCACAAAATTTCAGAGTTGGAGGGTCGAGTATCCATCGTGAACGAAGCAATTTGAGGCAACCCACAAATTGCGGAGTGAACGAGGAACGGAGAAGTCGAGAAAATGACGCGTTCCTCACTGAGCGAATGCGATACTTTGGTTAAACAATTACGAGGTTTGGGGCTTTAAAACCGAAAGGTTTATATATTTGGTGTATATTCGTAGTATAGGTGATGTATATGGTACAAGCAATGATTAATATTTCAGATAATACAAATCAAGTCTTGAATATAGTAAAAGCTAGATTTAATCTAAAAGATAAATCTGAAGCTATAGAGAAAGTAGTATTAGATTATGGCGAAGATATTCTAGAACCTGAGTTAAGACCTGAATTTATACGGAAAATTAATAGTATAGAGAAAAAAGGTAAATTCAAGACTTTTAAAAGCATAGAAGAGTTACGGAAAGATATTGAAAATGCATAAATTTTCAGTAGAGGAAAATCTTAGAAAGACTATGAACAAGTTATCAAAGAAAGACCCTTCTATGTTAAAAGATATTCTTGAAAAAATTGATGAAATATTAAATTGCGAAGATGTTAATCATTATAAAAATTTAAGGAAGCCCTTACAACATTTAAAGCGGGTTCATATTAAAGGTCCTTTTATTTTAACTTTTAGGTATATTGAGGGTGAAGATAAAGTTTTATTCTATGATTTTGATCATCATGACAGGATTTACAAATAAAGCCCCAAACCTATAGCTAATTAGCGTCATTTTCTCGATTGTATATAACGTATGGCATTTAACGAAGTTTTTTCCCTCGCAAAAATTACCCTCGAAAAATTAGGCAACCCAAATTTTTCAGAGTGGGAATTTTTGCAGAGTTGGAAAAAATTTGGGAAACCGAAGTGCAACGAGGTTTCCGTTAAATTCCTGTTAGCCGACCCGAGCCGAAGGCGAGAGTGCAACGGGGTCGAGCATTTTTTTCCGCAGAAAAAAAGCGGAGAAGTTTTCTTACTGCCGAAAATCACGGTTGGTGCCGTAGTTTTTACTTACTTTAATATCAATTTCTGCCGAAGGCAGAGTATAGTTTAGTCGTTCGTGGGGGGACTTAAGATAACTATCTACCAGAAATAGAGTTTTATCATTAATGATTTAATACAATGGAATAATCTTCTTCACTTCCTCAAACTTAAAGTGATGCTTCAATAATATCAAAGCTGCAAAGAATTTTCCTCTTCCAGCACCATGTTTAGTCGACGTTCCTGTTCTTGTTGTCAAGACATACCTTACTGGAGAATTTATCTCTTCCCAGCCAAACTTATAATTTAAGTCTTCTTGAATCCAAATCCATTTCAAAGCCAAAAGGTACAGTTTTGGATCTATGCCTGGTAATTTTGGTGGCTCATTTGAGGATTTATTTTCTCGATAGAGTTCTTCTAACAATTTCCAAAATTCCACACTATCTCTTTTATTGTCCTCAAAATCCCTCAAGATTTTTTCAAACGTAAAGTCTTTTTCTGGGATTTCTTTACCATTTATGTAGGGAATAACCAAAAAATCTAACAAATTACTCCAGTCCGCAGAATTGGATCGTTTTACCTTAAGCGTTCTCTTAAACAATTTTCTTCCAGGATATCTTATTCCGATAATTGGATTCTGCTTAGTTCCCTCAACGATAAACTCAATAGAACAAACAGGTTTTTCTTTAAATGGGGATAAAGCGACAGCCAATTCATGATAGATATTCTTAATCTCTTTAATCTTCAACTCAATAATAGTATCTGGCTTTGGTCGCTCTTCTAACATATAATCTAGTTATTTATGGCTTATTATATTGTTTTTCACAGTTTATGTACACTTTATTACAGAAATCTTTATAAATAAGCGAGAATAGGGTTAAGATTTTAAAGTTATTAAATCAAGGCAAAGTTAGAACTCCCACCGAGATAGCTGATGATACTAAAATAGTGATTAATCATGTTTCTAATTTCCTTAAGGAATTCAAAGAAAATAATCTTGTCGTATGCCTCAATGAAGAAGAAAAAAGAGGTCGTTTATATCAAATTACAGATAACGGTAAAAAATTATTAGAGTTATTATAAAATGGAAGCAAACAAAATATATAATGAAGACTGCTTGGAAGGCATGAAAAAAATACCCGATGAATCTGTTGATTTAATCATAACAGATCCTCCCTTCAATATCGGGAAACAATATAACAGCCCATATAAAGATAAAAAATCCAAAGAAGAATACATCGAATGGTGTAATAAATGGCTAAGTGAATGTATTAGGATTTTAAAGAAGAAAGGAAGCTTGTTCCTATTCAATTACCCAGAAAATAACGCTTATTTAATGCCTTTCTTAGATGAACATTTATCTTTTAAGAGGTGGATGACTTGGCATTATCCAACGAACACGGGGCATTCGAAATATAATTTTACAAGAACCCAACATAGTATTTTATTTTATACTAAATCAAAAAAGCAAAGTGAATGTACTTTTAATAAAGAAGATATTGCTGAGCCATATAGAAACCCTACTGATAGGAGAATTAGACAATTAATTGCAAGTGGTTCTAAAGGTAAAACTCCTTATGATGTTTTTAGATATGATTACAATGGTGAAGATGTTATTGAAATGAACATAGTCAAAAATGTTAATACGGATAAAACAGAACACGTCTGCCAACTGCCCGTTAAATTAGTAGATATTTTTGTTAAAGCCAGCTCAAATAAAGGAGAAATTGTATTT
>Ga0209211_10003889_pt1 | contig 23792 bp, 21 predicted proteins | sample RifGroA2_FD_183992 | JGI IMG/M metagenome (GOLD analysis project Ga0209211, IMG submission 183992) | Groundwater microbial communities from Rifle, Colorado, USA - Groundwater A2 (SPAdes) (version 2) | ecosystem: Environmental > Aquatic > Deep subsurface > Groundwater | place: Rifle, Colorado...
CTGTCGGGAGCGGCCCTTACAAGATTTATTCTTCGGAGACGGACAGCACCGGAGTCGCCACCAACTACGTTCTTTTGTCATTCAAGCAGTCTGTCCCTCGCGCGCCCCATTTGAGCAAAATAACATTAATATTTTATCAAAACGAGGACGCTTTGATTAAGGGCTACAATTCCGGCGCGGTTGACAGCATCGCGAGCATTTCTCCCGCCAGTATTTCTTCCTTGAAACGCGCCGACGGCGCAGTAATGCGCGCTCCGCTTCCGCGCGTATTCGGAGTGTTTTTCAACCAGAGCCGCGCGCCCGTGCTCGCAGACGCGTCTGTGCGCGAGGCGCTCAATGCCGCGATTGACAAAGAGTCTCTGGTAAACTCCGTTCTTTTGGGCTACGGCGCCACCCTTGACGGCCCGATTCCTCCCGGGGTTCTCGCGGGCCAGTATTCCGCGCCGGCGGAAAGCACCGCGGCATCATCCCCCGAATACGCCGCAAAAGCGCGAGATGTCCTCTCGCGCGGCGGATGGAAATATGATGAGGAGGCGGAGGCGTGGACGAAAAAGAAGCAAACGCTTTCAATCGCGCTTGCGACTTCCGACTCGCCGGAACTCTCCATGACCGCGGGCAAGGTAGCAGAATTTTGGCGCGCGGCCGGCGTCGCGGTCGCGGTCAAGGTGTATCCCCTTTCGGAGTTGAATACCAATGTCATACGGCCGCGCGCGTATGACGCGATACTTTTTGGAGAGGTCGTGGGGCGCACTCTTGACTTGTTCGCATTCTGGCATTCAAGCCAGCGCAACGATCCCGGGCTTAACCTCGCGATGTACGCGAATTCCAAAGCCGACACGATACTTGCGCAGGCGCGCGCGATGACAAACAGGAAAGAGCGCGAAGATTCCTACGCGCCCTTTGTCTCCGCCGTCGCGAAAGACAGCCCGGCAATATTCCTATACTCGCCGGAATTCATATATGTCGTACCCAAGACCTTGGAGGGCGTCAAGCTCGGCGCTCTCACGACTCCATCAGAGCGATTTTTGAGTATCGCAGACTGGTACATGGAAACGGAGAACGTGTGGGATTTCTTTACTAACGCCAGCAAATAAAATAATAATTATGATTCCACAACCTCCGCAAAATCCGCAAGGCCGCGGCCCAACACGGCGTCCGGCGCCCAGGCCCCGTCCGCACGGAGCGCCCGCGCACCATGCGCCGCGCGCGGCCGCGCGGCCGCGCTTCGGTTCATCCGCGCGTTCTTCTCACCCGCCGCGCCGCAGCAAAACGCGCGTGGAACATCAGCCTGACTCCAGAAATCGTCCTCTAAATGTAATTATCCCGCCACCTGCGGAAGATACCGTGCGCATAATTCCGCTTTCAGGCGTAGAGGAAGTCGGGCGCAACATGACCGCCATAGAATTCGGAGGCGACATCTTCCTCGTTGACTGCGGATTCGCTTTCAGCGAAGTGGATACCCCCGGCATTGATTACATTCTCCCCAACACCGGCTACTTGGAAGCGCGCCGCGACAAAATCCGCGGGCTTCTTATAACGCATGGGCACTTGGACCACATCGGCGGCATTCCCTACATCATTGACCGCATCGGCAACCCGATGATTTATACCCGCAAGTTGACCGGCATGATGATAAAGAAGCGGCAAGAGGAATTTTCGCAAACCGTTCCCGTGCAAATTCGCGAGGTGGAAAAAGACGAGGTAATCAGGCTTGGCAAAGCGACAATCCGGTTCTTCGGCGTTACCCACACCGTGCCGGATTCCATGGGCATCATCATAGAAACTCCGTGGGGCGACGCGGTTTTCACCGGCGATATCAAGCTCAATCATTTGGACGGTGAGCCGTCGGATGAAGAGAAAAAAGAATTCGGAATTTTCAAGAACCGGAATGTACTCGCGCTCCTAATGGACAGCACGAATGTATGGCAACCCGGATTTTCCATTCCCGAATCAACCGTTTACAAGACGCTGGAGAATATAATCAAAAACAGCAAGGGGCGCCTCATCGTCGCAATGTTCGCTTCGCATCTTGAGCGCCTTATCCGCGTCGTGCATTTCGCCGAGGAATACGGCAAGAAAATCGTGATTGACGGCAGGTCAATGCGCACGAACATAGAGATTGCGCGGGAAATCGGCATCATAAAATACAGAGACGATACGGTCATCGCGGTGGAAAACATGGAGCAGTATCCGAAGGAGAATCTGATTATTTTGGCGACCGGAGCGCAGGGAGACGAATTCGCCTCGCTCGCGCGCATCGGCAACAAAACTCACAAATACATCCGCCTCCAGCCGACGGATACCGTCGTCCTGTCTTCTTCGGTAATTCCCGGAAACGAGCGCGCCGTGCAGAAATTGAAAGATAATCTTTCGCGGCAGGGAGCGCACATCATCACCTACCACGCGAGCGACGTGCACGCGTCCGGCCACGGCAACCGCGAGGAAGCGGCGTGGATTCACAGGCAGATAAAACCCAAGTTTTTCATTCCCATACACGGCTATCACTACATGCTGCGGGTGCACGCCGACCTCGCCGAAGAGATGGGCGTCCCCGCGGATAACATCGCCATCCCCGACAACGGTTCGGTCATTGAGATACAGGGCGGTGGCGAGAAAATCGTCAAGCTGCCCGTGAAGGCGCCTTCGGAAATGCGTGTAGTTGAGGGCAACACCGTTTCGCAATTAAGCGATGTTTTGATGCGCGACAGAAAAGCGCTCGGTCAAGAAGGATTCTGCGTCGTCGTCGCAACGATTGACCGGCGCACTGGACGTCTCCACAAATCGCCCGACATAATTTCGCGCGGATTTGTTTATCTGCGCGAAAACAAGGAGCTGATGGATCAGACACGGCTCATAATCAGAAAAAGCGTGGAGCAGGCAATGCGGAATCCGCGGGCCGGAGACTTGGATGCCGCGAGAGAAGATTTAGCCGAATCCGTTTCCCGATTTTTATTGAGCAGAACAATGAAACGGCCTATTGTGATTCCCGTGATTGTTTCAATTTAGTCGGGGAACCCATCAAGGACGGTCCTTGGTAAATTTCCTTTATGTCAAAGTGAGGCCTTTTGGAAGAAGCCATAACAATTATGCAGATAGTGCGATATATCGCACTACTGGGACGCACACAAGTCTGACTTGTATACAAGTCAGACTTGTGTGCCGACTCTTAATTTACATTTCATATACCACGTCTTTTCTCTCCACCACCACTTTCCATCCCATGCGCTTTGCGTAGCGGTATAATTTTTGATTCGGGTTGAAGCATATCGGCTCCGCGACCATTTCCAAAAACGAAATGTCAGATTCCGTGTCTCCTACTCCGACGGAATTTAGAAGTGTAAGATTTTCTTTCAGAACGGCGCGCTTCAAAATACTCGCTTTGTTATAAATCAGATGCGCGTCCGTTATTTCTCCCGTAAAACATTCCTGCGGGCCGATTTCATAAATAGAGCCGTATATTTTATCAAAGCCGAGACGCGGGCAGAACTTATCCAGAATTGTTTTCGGAGAATGAGAAACCGCAAGCAAAAAATATCCTTTCTTTCTCAAATTCGCGAGCAAGTCGCGAGTAAAGCGATAGACGTGCCTTTCCTGCACATCCACAACCTCCTCCGCCGCATCAGCCAGAACGCTGTAGTGCACTCCTTTCAAGTGCTTCTGAAACGCATTAATCACCGCCTGAATATATTCCTCATAATCGCCTTCGCGGTCTAGCCAGCGTGTGCGCGCACGGTCGTAAACACGCTCTGCGTTCTTAGGGAACACTCCGTTCTGTATAAGCCGCTCCACCAGTGAAATAAGCAGGCTGGAGCGGAATATCGTGCCGTCAACGTCAAATACTGCAACCTTCCTCGGATTTGTGTAATTGCCGTTACGGCGTTTCCCATTCATATTCAATGAATCATGTCTGCGTCTTTGGGCCGACCGGTCCATGGTCGGCAGGCCGAGCCACGAAATCTGCTGATTCGCCTGTAGACGGTCCGCCGACCTTGCTCAATATCTCGGAACGAAACGTGTAGTTTGTGCTCTTTTGCGATTTGAAACGCTCTTCCGCCATTTGTACTAGGCCCAAAACAAGCTCCATGCTGGAAACTCCGACTTTTTTCCAATTGTGATGGTATAGGCTCCCCGGCAAAGTATTAACCTCAATTACATAAACTTTCTTCGTTACGTTATCTATCAGAAAATCAACACGCGCTATTCCAGAACATCCGAGAATTTTGTAGACCTTTTTCCCCAATTCTTTTACGGTCGCAGTCAGCTCATCTCCTATTTCGGCCGGAATCTGGCTGTATGCGCTGTTGGCCCCGCCTCCTTTTTTCCAGCCCGACATGTATTTATCGTCAAAATCAAAAAGCTCCGTTTTATTGAGCGGTCGCTCCGCTTCGGCAATACGAATCTCGTCATTGCCCATTATTGGAAGCGTTACTTCAATCAGATTTTCCACACCCTCTTCCACTAGAATCTTGTCGTCGTAATGCAAAGCGACTTCAATGGCATTGCGGAGTTCTTGTGCACTTTTCACTTTCGTTATCCCGATACTGGAACCAAGATGTACCGGCTTCACAAAAACCGGGAGTTTCAATTTTAATATACGCCCAAGCACGCTTTGATTTTCCTCTGCCCACTCTTTCCGCGTAAACCATGTGTATGGAGATACGGGAATCCCTGCGGTGCTACAAACTTGCTTTGTCAGTACCTTATCCATTGCAACAGCCGAAGCGGACATGTCGCATCCGACATAAGGCACGCCTGCCATACGCAATAATCCCATTAGGCTTCCATCCTCTCCGAATGTTCCATGCATCGCAGGAAAGACAACGTCTATGCGAACCGATTTCGAAATCATTCCCGGCCATACAAGAGAAAGGCCGTTATCAAAAGACAGTTGTAATTTCTTTTCTCGCGCAAGCTGTGCTTCAAAATCTGGACTTTTAAAGTACGCCAAATCGTTCATTGCAGGGCTGGAATACCAAGACCCGTCCTTACCAATGTAAACAGGCAAAACATCAAACTTTGCGCTTGCAAGAAGTGCCTCAATAATTGGGATATGCGCAGTTATTATGGAGACATCGTGTTCAACGCTCCGACCTCCAAAAATCACGGCGATTGTCTGCATGTAACCTATTGTACGCAATTTAACAAAATGGGCGAGTTTATCCGAAATCAAGGACTCCCCTTGATTTCGGTTTCTTACTCTCCGAAATCAAGGACTCCCCTTGATTTCGGTTTCTTACTCTAATTCTTCACATCAAGGACTCACATCAAGGACTCACATCAAGGACTCACATCAAGGACTCACATCAAGGACTCACATCAAGGACTCACATCAAGGACTCACATCAAGGACTCCCCTTGATATTCACCCTTTCCATTTGCGAGACACGTCAGTAAGTCATCCATATTCTCAAGTTCTTTCGCCTCCATCGGGAGAGCGCTTTTGTCGATGATTCTTGATTCAATTCGTTTCCCAACAAAATAATCAGGGAAACTCGAATATTTGTAATTGCGCATGAATTTACCCGCCTCTTTTTCATGTTCCAGGACTCCGCTCTTTTTCCATTTCGAATCGAACAATTCAAGCGGATTCAGCAAAACGTATGCAAAAAGCCACTGAAAATATTCATCGCTGTCCACGTGCTTCGAACGGAATGGCCGCGTAAACAATGGTCCGCTTCTTTCATATTTCGTATTGAAAAACATAGAATACGCCGTCATGAGTTTGAGCATGAACTTTGATATTCCTCCCGCTATTTTCTCACGCACAATGAGATGAATATGGTTTAGCATGAGAGTGTAGGCGATGATGTCCACTAAAGTTTGTGCCCGCTTCTCCTTCTCAAAAATCTTAATCAAGGACTCCCCTTGATATCGCTTTAGCAATACGGAGAGATGTGAACCTTCCGTGTCATTGCACAAGTATAGGAGGAGCATGAAGCGATTGCGTTCTTCATCAGTGTTGAACACAATGCGCTTCTCGACTCCACGTGTGTAAAGGTGATAAATCTCGTCTTCGCGAAAGGGGACTTTTCTATCCATCCGGCCATTGTACACCAAAATCAAGGGCTCCCCTTGATTTTGGGTGCGTCTATAGGTCATATCAAGGGGAGTCCTTGATTCACCTTTGAATACCCTATTTATGCATACTGATCCGGCCAATCGTTCTGTAACAGCACGACATCCCCTTTTACCGTTAAATGGGGCAGCGAGGAAAATGCCTGAAGGGCGTCGTTAAACCACAAAAGCTCGCCTGCGTATCCGGCATCTTTCAATCCCCGCTCAATATGCGGGGTTACCGAATTTTTTATGAGAATAATTCTCTCTATTCCGGCTCGCGCAAGCCGCCTCCCGATTTCTTTGTGCACTTCCTTTGTCCGCGTACCCATTTCAACCAACCCCGGGGTCACATACCATCTGCGATGGCCGCGCAATGATGTGAGAAAATCAATAATCGCATGAACCCCATCGGGATTTCCGTTGTAGCTGTCGTCAATCGTGATTACGCCGTTTTGGTCTTCGCGCGGCAGAAGGCGGTGGTCAAAAGCTTTTGTGTTTCCAATGCCATACTGGACCTGTTTATCTGTAGCCCCTAGCCGATACGCAATATGTGCCGCAGCCGCGAGTGGCCCCACATTGTGCAAGCCGAGGAGTTTGGAGCTGACTCGCGACCCGATGCCATCTTTTACTATCGTGAAAGAAGCGCCTTTCAAATCGGTCTGTGGGTTTTCCACTCGACAAACTCCCGCGCCATCGCGTGAATAAATAATGTGTTTTTCCGAGGCATTTTTGCGCGCTAATTCATTTTCGCCGTTCACATACACCGGCTTGTCTTTAAGATATTCCGCTAGCTCAAAGATGGTGCCGGTCGTTTTCTCCAAGGTCCTGAATTTCTCCAAGTGCGCCTCGTTTACGCCCGTGATGACGCCGATTTCCGGGTCTATAAGTTCGCATAATTTCCTCACGTCCCCCGGATAGTATTCTCCAAGCTCAAAAATAAGCACTTCTTCATCACCCTTAAGCCCGCTCACGAATCGACAGATTCCGAGCGGGGTATTGTAGCTGAAGGGCGGCGAAGCGACGCGCTTTCCTTCTCCTAGAACGGCTTTTAGGATTTCGCGCATGCTCGTCTTGCCAAAACTTCCGGCAATCGCAATTTTTAATCCCTTATGTCCTGCAAGTTTTTTGCTAGCTTGAATCATCAATCCGTATTCAAAAGGTTTTTGTAATAGTTCTGCTAGCCAAACAGGAATTATTATTCCGTACGCCAGTATATAAGGAGCTAGGATTACGGTGGCTAAAGATATAATTGGCGCTGACTGAAAAGTTATACCCGCAAGAACAATTAGTAAGAGTATTATGGCGTAGGCACACGCAGTCAGGATTAAAACCTTGGGGGTTTTTACTAGTGTTTTACGGCGCTCTACCCGGCTAAAATCTTTGGTTCTCCAATACCATTCCAAATAATCGTGCACGTTATATTCACACGATTGGAGCATGTAGATAAGAGAACGTATGTAGCGCGGGCGATACCGAGACAAGAAGTGAGTAATCATATTGAAAATTTACTGATAAGATTTACAACTTCTTCTGGACGTTCTTGATGCACAAAATGCCCAGCCCCGCCGATGACCTCAAGCTTAGAGCCGGAAATGAGTTTGTTCAAACGCTTCCCCTCGCCAATCGGCGTCGTATTATCCCCGCTGCCCCAAATTATCAACGTCGGAACACTTATATTCTTAGCGACTTCGCTTAAATCTTCTTTTATAATATTCCGGAACGTCCCGCTCAAGGCGCCAGCTCTAAAGTAATCGCTTCCGATATGCTTGTACAATCTCCGGCGGATATTCTGCTTCCAAAAGCTAATGGGGGGAATGGCCATTACCACACGTCCTATTTTTGCCAGCATCGCTAGTATTAAATTCTTTAGAGTCTTCCTGCGTGCAACGCCCGCAGAAGAAATAAGAACGACTTTCTTTGCAATAAGCTTATTCGTAGAAATTCCTTTAATCGTTATCCTTCCACCGAAAGAATGTCCGACCAAAATGTCCGGCCTAATATTTAACTTGATGAAAAAATCTTTTACAAACCCAACGTAATCATCCAAGATCCAGTCGCAGGGCGGCGGCTCGCTCCCGCCAAACCCCGGCAGGTCTATCCTGATTACTCTAAACGAGTTTGAAAGTGATTGTGTAATATCGTCAAATGTATGCAGGTCGTCTTTCCATCCGTGCAACATTACAACCGTTTTTCCGGTCCCGATGTCTTCGTATTCAACCGCCAAGCCCATTACTATGCAACGCATCAGGCTATAGTACATTATTTTGCGGGAATCCATCGGTTCGCTGCTTCCGGCCACAGCTTCGTGAGTGGATGCCCCGCGCAATCGTGCCTGCGCGCGGGGCACACGTATCGCCCGTATAAAATCAGCCCGTTGTTTACATACTTCCAATCTCTTTTGGGGATTAGCGCTTCCAAGTCCTTGGAAATCTTCTTGAGGTCGCGTTCACGCGAAAGGTCAAAACGATATGCAAAACGTTTGACGTGCGTATCGGTCGGAATCCCCTCCCAGGTGTCGTAGAGTTCTCCCAAAATGACGTGTGCCGTCTTGTATCCGACACCGGGAAGTGTCTGTAACAATCTTGCACCGGTAGGCACTTTTCCGCCAAAATCCGAACATACTCTTTTGGCAGATGAAATAATGTGTTTGGCTTTATTTCTGAAAAATGGAACCGAGGAAATCTCTTTCTGGAAAGTTGCGGGTACTGCGCGCGCGAAGTCGCTCGCAGTTTTATATTTCTTGAACAGGTTTTCCGTCAGGCGATTAACCGCCTTGTCGGTGCATTGCGCCGACAAAATAACCGCAACAACGAATTGAAACTGTGTTTCATATTTGAGCTCGCTTTTGGGTTTAGGATATGCCCTTTTTAGGTAGGAGACTATTTTCCGAGCCCTGATACAGCGTGCATTTCTCATCCCGTCAGAAGTTTCTTCTTTCACAAGCAATTTTAATCGTTATTTCGTTGCCCGACCATCTGTCAGAACTTCCGCAAGAGGGCTTCTAACGGGACAGGTCTTATAGTCCTGCCAAAACCTTCGCTATCTTTCCGGAATCGTGCCGAGCGATGTCTACCTTCCAGAAAAAGCCGCCCGTTATTACCTCCTGCGCGCAATCTTTCAGTTCCGCGTCGCAAACAACAGGATACTTTTTTTCTTTTGCGTAGGCGGAGACAAGTTTGGGGTCCATTTTCTGCGTATTGCAAATAATATAATCAAATTTCTTAAGCCCGCTGTATTTTAAAAGTTCCCGCATCATGTCGGATGCCGGTGCATCGTTGGTCTCGCCCCACTTTGTCATGAGGTTGCATATAGCCACGGTCTTACCCTTGCTCTTCTTTAGCGCCTCCTTCATGCCTTTGACAAGAAGATTTGGAATTATAGAGGTATAAATGTCGCCCGGGCCGATAACTATGAAATTCGCCTCTAGAATCGCTGTACGTGTCTCTTCAAAAATGCGCGCGCAGGGTTCCAGACGCAGGTCTTTAATTTTCAGCTCTCCATTGTGTTTCGGCACATCAATATTCGCTTCGCCCACAATTTCTGTCCCGTCTTCCAGAGTTGCATGCACATGCGCATTATCAAGAGATACGGGCAGGACTTTCCCTTTCAAATCTAAGAGCTCGGAGGCCTTTCGTATACCCTCTATATCGCTTCCGTAAATTCTGGAAAGGGCCAGAAGAAGGAGATTGCCAAAACTGTGCCCGTTTAGCGGGCTCCCCTTTTGCTCAAACCTGAAATTAAACAGATCGCGCAAAATGGGCCGCCTCTTTCCTTCCGAAAGAGCAATGATGCATCTGCGGACATCTCCGGGAGGGAGAACGCCGAATTCATCCCGCAAGACGCCGGCAGACCCTCCGCTGTCAAACATGCTGACCACTGCCGTGATATCAAGCGGAAATTTCTTGAGTCCCCGCAATACGGTATAGCTTCCCGTCCCTCCGCCGATAGTGACAACTTTTTTCATCGGATAACTTTAACATCAGAAAAGGTAATGTAACAGCATCTCGCGAACCGGCTAGCACCAAGGACGGTCCTTGGTAAGAACTTGGGGCAAAGTACAGGACATAAAAGACGGCCCCGATTCGCCAACCGGCGAATCGGGGCCGCTTTATACGCGATACGCGATACGCGATACTTCGCTCTACGGGTTCGCTGCTACGTAGCCACGGGTCTTCGGTCCGAAGTATCCGGCCGCCGGCGTAATGCCGACCGACGCCTGCCATTTGGCCAGAGCCGCGCGCGTGAGGCCGCCGAAGAGGTCTGTTTCATTCCCCGGAGAGCCCGCGCCGCTTGCCGCGACCGGGAATCCGTGGCTGTTAAGGTACGCCTGAAGTGCCCTCACGTCTGTTCCCCTTGAGCCCGTCTCCAAATCGCGATTGAAGCTCGCGTTTGCACTTGCGCTTTCAATCGCACTCGCGCTAGGCGTTGCTGGAGTTGCTGGAGTTGCCGCAGGGGCGCTAACGCCAAGTTCTGCATTAACTGCGGCGCGAGTTAGCGGACCGATATAACCGGTCTGCGAAATGCCCTTGCTCTTTTGGTATGCACGAACGGCAGTGCGCGTCAGGGCGCCGTAGTATCCTTTGGAAACGCCGGCGGGCATTGTAAGGAATCCTTTAGACTCTAGAAGAGTCTGCAGGGTTTCAACACTTTTGTTTTCCGCTCCAACGCCGAAATCCGAAGTCAGAGAGCCGGATGCAGGCGTTGCGGCGGCTGGCGTTGCAGGAGTTGCAGGAGTTGCAGGAGTTGCGGCGGCTGGCGTTGTGGCAGTTGGTGTCGTAGCGGCTGGCGGAGTGTATCCCCCGCCTCCGCCTCCCCCGCCGCCTCCTCCAGAAGAACCGCTTCCACTGCCGGTAGAGACAATAGTCGTAGAATTGCCGGTTGCATTTCCACTGCACGTGGAAGCAGAGGGCGTAATCGTCATTGAACCCGTACTAATTGTTGAAGAAAGTTTGAGCGTGGACGCTGTCGCACTGCATGTGTCTGTAACGATGAACCCCGCCGGCGCGTCTGTCGCAATCACCTTGCGGTCGGTTGATTGAACCTCTATGTACGAGCCCGGAAGAAGCGTAACCGTGAAGCTTGATGCCCCGACGACAATGGATTCTATGACCGCCGTTGTACCGCTTACGGTAACCGAGACCCCGTTAGCCGTTACGATGGTGTCGCTCGCCACCGTTACGTCGTTATACGCGGCCAAGGCGAGCGCGGGCAGAAGCAACGCCGCGATTGAACTTGAAAGTAAGAATTTCTTCATATGTGTTCGCTATTAGCTGATAAAAGCTACTCGTTAGCGAACAGCCCAGAAGTTGAGGGATGCGGCGGCAGACGCAGGCGTGCCACCGTTAATGCCGGTGTTTAGGAATCTAACTTCGATGGCATCCGTGCTTGAAGTCGCCGATTGTATGACAATTTGTGAAGGAATTGAACTCGTTGCCTGCACGAACACTTTGTAGCTTGTAGTAACGCCTGTCGCGCCGGAGCATGTGAGTTGTACCGTTGTTGAGGCGACGAGACCAGAAATCTGCGCAATACTGCAAACACCTGAAATTATGCCCGAAACTGTACTCACGTTATCATTACCGACTCTGAGCTGCGTGGTGCTCGCGAGGCCGCTGAAGTTCGCGGCGGCGAGTACCACAGTGCCGGTTAACGTCGGACTTGCGGAGAGTACCATGTTGCCGGTTCCCGTGACAGCATTCGATAGCGCAATACCGCCATACGTGAGGGCATCGGAGAGAGTCAGAGTCCCATAGTTCCTCTGGTTGCCCGTGACCTGCAAAGTGCTTGAAGCGGCAATCGCGCCCTGTGTCGCAAATGCGCCCGTTGTTGCGGTCGTCGTTGCAAATCCGCCGACATTTAAGTCTCCAGCAGTGTTGATTGACGTCGTTGCCGAGCCGCCGAAGTAAGCGGGACCATATGACGAGAATATTGTTGACGAGGCCTGGCCAAGGGTGGTGAGACCTGTCACTCCGAGCGTTCCCACAACGTTTAAGCTGCCGGCGGAATTAAATGTGGAAGTCGCCGAACCGCCGAAGTATGCGGTGTCAAAGACGGAGAGCCGCGTTGAGGACGCCTGTCCAAGAGTAGTAAGGCCGCTGACTGTAAAGCTTGACGCTGATGTCTGGGCTGGGCTGAATGTACCGGTTACGGTTAGGGCACCCACGACAGTGGAAGATGCCTGCGAAACGAAACCGCTGGAACCGAAAGTGGACAGACCATTAACGCTCAAGGTACCTACAGTAGCTGTATTTCCGTTAAGAGTTGTTGAGGTTGCGGTGCCGAAGGTGCCGACGCCGGCAACGGTCAGTGTTCCGATGCTAGCTGTGTTGGAGTTGACGGTTGTTGATGTAGCCGTCGTGATGTAGCCGTTCGTCGCTGTAATAGCTGTCGTTGATGCGTATGGGAATGTTGAAGCGACCGTCGTTGACGTCGCGATGAAGTATTGCGCCGTCGGGGTTGTCGTGGCTCCGACAACTCCCGCGTTACTCACGGAAAGTAGGGAATTTGTGATACCAGTGAGAGTAAGAACACCAGCACTCGAGAAGCTTGATGTCGCCGAACCGCCGAAGTACGCGATGTCAAAGACGGAGAGCCGAGTAGATGACGCCTTGGTTGCGGAGACAAGACCTGTAAATGTCGATGCTCCTGTAACACCGAGCGTGCTACCTGCTGATACCGCGCCAGTTAAAGTTGCGGTAGTGCCGACACTCAAAGCGCCGTCTGTCGTGATGCTCGTACTGATCGTCGTAGCTGCTTGAACCATGGAAACAACTAAAAACAAAGAAATAGTGGCGGCGATCGTTACCGGCACTATTCCCTCCTTCCTAAACATAGAAATCACTTTCATAATTATTCTTGTTATTAATTACTGACTAATAATAATCGGGTGTTAACCCTCATATTGGCTCCTCGGCTCGGAAATGAAAACGAGTTTTCATTTCACTCGCCCTACGTCGCCAATAAAGAACGCTAATAAAACTATCACTGACTTTTTAATGTCTACCCTGACAACACGCCCGCACATAGCGGGGATGTTGCTCGCAATTGTACAACGGATTATTGTGTCAACATGCTTTTTTGCGCGGGGTGTGCATAACTTTCACGCCGAATCTTCTCGGATCATACGCAAAAACACCGGTAGCTTTGTCTTTGCGAGCACAGCGAAGCAATCCAGGGTTCTGCAACATGTCGCTAGATTGCTTCGTCGCCTTCGGCTCCTCGCAAAGACGCGAGCGTGGTCGCTACTTTATGTACCACCACTTTCCATCTCTTCAACTCCGACAGAAGTTTCTTTAACGGCAGGCCGGCAACATTGTTGTAGTCTCCGCTGATGTCCTTTATGAGTCCGGAGCCGCCGCCCTGGATGGCATAGCCACCAGCCGCACGGAGCGGTTCGCCCGTTCGCACATACTCATCTATCTGACGTGAAGAAAGTCTTCTAAATGTAACTCTGGTAGCCGCCGATTTCTCCATATATTCTTTTGTTTTGGAATCTACAATCGCAAACCCTGTAATTATTGTGTGTGTCGCCCCGCTCAAAGACCGGAGCATCGCCCGCGCGAGCGCTCGCGTCCTCGGCTTACCGAGGATTCTTTCTCTGTGCACTATGAGCGTGTCCGCGCCTATTACAATCGCATTTTTGTGCCTCCTTGCCACTGCAAGAGCTTTTCCAAGAGCCAGCTTCTTTGCAAGCGCAGGGGGAGGAAGCTTCAAATTCATATTCTCTCTGTATCCGCTTTTTTCAACAGAAAAAGAAATACCGGCATCGGCCAAAATTTTGCGCCGCCATGGCGAGGCAGAGGCCAATATAATTTTTCTCATATCCAGTATTTGTATTTGGCGGTTTACTTGGGGGTTTCACCCCCTTGGGGGTGAAACCCCCAAGTAACTCATTGGCCGCAGTATGCGTTTGTTCGGCATAGTTCCGCGCGTGTTCCGCATTTGGTAGTATTGCAAAGATTCTGCGATGTTGCTACGATGCCCCTACACCCCCAATATTTGTATCAAGAGTACGGTAAGAGTTCTGGCTCTGCGACCCGTCGGCAACCCTCCTTCTGGAGAAGGTGCCCCATCCAGCCCCTAACGGGAAAGATTCATTTGTCCATGATCTCTCCCGAAAGGGAGATTATTAATTTAATGAGTTTGCATGTTCTAGAAGCTAGTCCCTAGCACCTAGAACCTAATTCCCATATGTTCCACTTGCTTGAGAGATACACAGTTGAGAGCGTCACTTGCGGACACCCCGATAAAGTGTGCGATCAGATTTCCGACGCTATTTTGGACGCGATGCTTAAACAAGATCCCTTCAGCCGCGCCGGCGTGGAGACGTTCGGAAGCCACGGCACTTTGATGATAGGAGGCGAAGTGAAGACGAAGGCCAAAGTTGATTTTGAAAAAATCGCGCGCCGCGTCTACAAGGAAATCGGCTACACCGACAAGCTTGAAGTATTGGTGCGCGTTGCCCAGCAATCGCCTGACATTGCAATGGGAGTAGATACCGGCGGAGCGGGCGACCAAGGCATCATGTATGGATACGCGACAAACGAGACCAAAGAAATGATGCCCCTCGGAGTGGTCTTGGTGCACGCTCTTGCGCGTCGGCTTGAGAAATTGCGCAGGGACAAGACATTGCCGTGGCTAAAGCCGGACGGGAAAACTCAAGTAACAATCTCAAAAGGGAAAGTAATTACCGCACTATGTTCTACACAGCACGACAAGAAGGTCTCGCAAGAAGAAATTCGGCGCGAACTGATAAAGCACTTGTTCGTGCCAATACTTGGTTCTGTAAAAGATATTGAGATACTGGTAAATCCTACGGGCCGATTCGTGCAAGGGGGGTTCATGGCAGACGCGGGGTTGACCGGCCGGAAGATTCAGGTGGATACCTACGGAGGCCTGATGCCCCACGGCGGAGGATGTTTTTCCGGCAAAGAGGCAATGAAGGTAGACCGTTCGGCCGCCTACATGTGCCGGTTCGTGGCAAAGAACTTGGTCGCTAATGGCTATGCAAAGAAGGCGCTCGTATCTGTCGCATATGCCATCGGGCGCGCGGAGCCGGTGATGATAGAGGCCTTTGACGACAGAGGGAAAAATCTGACGAAAATAGTTACCAAGCATTTTGACTTCCGCCCGCAGGCGATTATTGAGCGCTTGGACTTGCGCCGCCCGATTTTCCAAGAGACTGCCGTATACGGCCACTTCGGCGTCGCCGGCCGCTCCTGGGAAAAAATTATCAAAATCTAGCGGTAATTCTTTTTGGCAGTTTCTGGCAGTCAGACTGCTAAAAGCAGTCTGACTGCCGCCATTCCATTTCCGAAATAATAATATAGCGATATATCGCTATATATTGCGCTTGGATAAAGTCAGTATTATTAATCTTTGAGGCAGTACAATAGTGCGATATATCGCACTATTGTACTGCGGGGAAAATCGCATTGTTTGCCGCGCGTTATGTCAAGGTGGCACCTTGACATAATCTTCACGCGTCCGGATATTTTTCTTTAATTTCTTTCGCCAGATACGGGTTCCACATGGCACCTGTTGCTGTCATCACGACATCCGCGCCGGCATCGCGGTATTCTTTGAAGTCCGCGGGAGAGGTAACTCCCCCGCTTCCCACAATTGCGTACTTCATACCGAATTCTTCGCGCAGTTTCTTCAGCCGGCGCACCATATCAACGCCAGCCCATTTTACTGCGTGTCCGCAAATTCCACTTTTGACGCGGTGCGCTCCTGGGAGCGCCTGCGTGCCGTCTGGATTTACCACTGCCGCAGGAATTGTATTTATCGCCGCATAGCAATCAACTATTTTGCCCGTTTCCTTTGCAAGCTCGCGGAGCGAGTCTTCCTCAAAATATGCGATTTTGATGGCAAGCGGCGTGTCGCCGATTTTATTCTTTATAGCTTCAGCGACAATCTTCACTTTCGGAACATCAAAACACAGAAGCTGTGCGGCGCCCTCATTCGGGCATGAGAAATTCGCTTCCACTACTTTTACGTCCGCGTCTTTGAGCATTTGCATTCCATTGGCCCAGTCATCTATGTAACCCTCGCTCGTCATTCCCTCGCGCTTCGTCCCCTCAAAACTGCACATGACGAGCTGGCCTTCCTTCGCATACGCCACCGACTCGCGCAAATCCTTCATCCACACCTCCGGCTCGTACGACGGATTGCCGAAAGAATTTGTGATTGAAAGCGGTTCTTTGTATTCGTTGCGCACCACGATTTTGCCCTGCGCTTTTTCCAGCGTGAGGTCGCCATCAATTTCTGCGCCCATTACATTGGGCCACTCATTGCACGGGTGCACCTTGCTTCTCACTGTCTTGTGCACAGGCACGTCATATCCTTTGTCCAAAGCAGCTTTCACAAATTTCCCATTCAAGAGAGGCCCCGCCGGAATTCCGAGCGGGTATGCAATTTTGAATCCTAGAAAATCAAAACGCGGCTCGCCCGCCGCGAGCTTCACTCCGTCCGCGAAACCATTAAACGGCCCCTGCTCCCAGTTCTCTTTGTAAGTTTTATTCGGGTCAAAGAAAGGCGCGTGCAACATCTCACGATTGTACCAGATGATGCTTGTACCCGCGAAACCCCCGTAACCTAATTCCAAGGGTAGTCCTTGGATTATCTGTCCTGCGCTTTCCACAGCTGTGGAAAACGCAGGACAACACAGAATCTCTGGAGTTGCATTTGAATTTCCCCAACTTCGGCGAGGGGACTGTGTTGTTTTTAACGGTTTGAGTGATTCCCCCGTTAAAAACAACACAGTTCCCGAGCGTTCATCTCCCTTCCACAAACGTCAGCGCCTGGCCGCGCTCGCCGGCTCTCCCCGTGCGGCCGATGCGGTGCACATAATCGTCGTAAGTATTCGGAATGTCGTAGTTAATGACGTGCGAGACTTTTGGAATGTCCAAACCGCGCGCCGCAACGTCCGTCGCGACAAGCACCTGCGTCCGGTCCTGCTTGAAAGCATCCAGCGCCCTCTGCCGATTGCTTTGAGTTTTATTGCCGTGAATTGAAGCCGCCTTGAATCCGAGATGCGCCAAATCCTTCGCGAGCTTTTCCACGCCGTGCTTCGTGCGTCCGAAGATAAGCACTTTGCCGAATCCGGGCTTGATAAGCAGGTCGTGCAGAATGTCAATCTTGGTTTTGCCGAACGGCACGCGCACTATATCCTGCTCAACGCTTGAAGCGGTGTCTCTGGTTTTTACCGAAATGCGCACCGGGTCTTTGAGAAATTCGCCGATGAGCTTTTCAATATCGCGCGAAAGCGTCGCCGAGAAAAAAAGCGTGTGCCGCTCCTTCGGAACCAAAGAAAGAATAAATCGCATGTCGGCGATGAAACCCATGTCCAGCATTCTGTCGGCTTCATCCAAGACGACGGTGCTGAAAGTGGAAAGGTTAAGCGCGCGGCGTTCCATTATGTCTTTCAAACGGCCGGGGGTGCCGATGACGAAATTCGGATTTCTGCGAAGCGTCGCAATCTGCGGGCCGATATTGGCGCCGCCGACGCACGAGACCGCCCCTATCCGCATGTGGCTTGCAAAACTCCAAAATTCGTCCTCAATCTGCCGCGCAAGCTCGCGCGTCGGCACCATTATGAGCACGCGATTTTTCTTGTCGCGAATGACTTTATCTATTAGAGGAATTATAAAAGCGCCGGTTTTTCCCGTTCCCGTGTTGGCAATTCCGCACACGTCGTCTCCGCGCAAGACATGCGGTATCGCGCGGTCCTGAATCGGCGTCGGTTCAAAATATCCCTTTGCCAAAATATTTTTCTTCAAATGCTCGTCAATCGCAAAATCGGCGAAGTGATGTTCGGGTTTGAAGTGCTCCGTCGTTTCCGTAATGACGGCTTTGTTGATGAATCGAGAAACGTCTATGCGCTCGCCCCGTCTGCGCGAAGCGCTTCTACGGGGCCCACCGCCCCTTCCTCCACTGCGGCCCCCGAACCTGCCCCGTGAGCTTGAAAAGCTTTTACGGGGTCCGCCGCCATGTGGCGCGTAGCTTTTGTGAAAGCCATGTCCGGCGGGACCTCTGTGCGGAGAACGCGCACTAAAAGTACGGCGCGGAGAATATCCCCCCGATGACGGTTTCCCACGGCCAATGCCAGATTTACCAGTGTGGCTGTTACGAAACATGCGAATTGTGCAGATTTAACGCTTTAACTGCCCCACGAGAATCCGCAGATTCGCACAAAACAGTACAATAAATTACCCCTTAGGAATAGCATGTCACCCTTATCTTGTCAACCAAGATAAGCACTCCAAGGGTAGTCCTTGGAATCCGTTGCTAGGCCTTCACGGCTTCCGCCAGAGCTTCCTCTTGCTTTTCTTCGGTTTTTCCTCCGGAGGAGGACCCGCCTTCGGCGAGCGCACTCTTCTCCTCGGCAACCGGTTCTGCTGGCTTCTCCTGGTGCTTTTCTACCTTTGTGCCAGTGATGATTTTTGCGGAAACGAGCATGTTGTGGACCGTCGCGGATGCTTTTGCCCCGACCGAGAGCCAATACTTGATGCGGTCAGCATTGAATTGCTTCTCCTTGGTCTTAGGGTTGTAGGTTCCCACCTTCTCAACAATGTTTCCGGTCTTAGGTCCCCGCGTGTGCTCGGCGACAATAATACGAAAAGCCGACATGTTTTTGCGGCCAATTCTCTGCAACCTTATCTTTAACATATACCCCGTTAGAAATTAAAAAATGCCTTGGATAAAATAAATAATGTCAGAATGAGTATGATTATTTGAACACCCCCGTGAAATGAGTATTTCTAATGGGGTCGCGACACTCTAACAGGTTCCAGATACGCGGTCAAACTTCACTTAGCGACGGCAACAGCTTCTTCCAACTTAACAGATAGTAACTTTGATACCCCATCGCTTCCCATCGTCACGCCGTAAAGCTCCCCCGCCGCCGCCATGGTGGCTCGGTTGTGCGTGATGACGATGAGCTGGCTTTTCTCGCCCAGTTCTTGAATCATATCCGCGTAGCGTTTGCTGTTGGCTTCATCAAGCGCGGCGTCTGTCTCATCCAAAACCAAAAACGGCGGCGGGTTCACCTGCGACATGGAAAATATGAGCGCGATGGAAGTGAGCGCGCGCTCGCCGCCGGAGAGCACCTCAAGCCCGCGCACTTTCTTGCGCGGAAGATGGACCGAGATTGAAAGGCCCGCGTATAATTCTTCTTCCTCGTCAAACAATTCTTCTTCCTCAATATCATCATCTTCGCCGTCATTTTTCGGGCTTCGCCCGCCGTAGCCTCGGCGAAGGCGGGGGGCCTCAACTTCCAACTTCGCTCCTCCTCCCCCGAACAGCTTCATGAAAAAGCCCGTAAGCGCCGCGTTGATTTCTTTGAGGCCTTCGTTGAACCGCGCGTCAATCGTCTTATCAAGTTCCGCGATAATGTCTTTAAGGGACAAAGCGGAGCGTTCAAGGTCCCCCAATTCCCGCCCGAGGAATTCATCGCGCTCTTTTGTCTGGTTGAATTCGCGGACAACGGCATCTCCATTGCCGATTCCTGATTCTTCAATCTTGATTTTGAGACGTTCAATTTCCCGCCGGCGCTTCTCCTGGAGAGCGCGATCGTCTCCAGCAAGAGATTCAACTTGCGCCTTCTCCCAATCATGGATTGCGGAGCCGACAAGAGCGATTCCCTCGCGCACTTCTTCCAGAAAACGCTGGCGCAAATTGGCGATATTCGCGCGCGCCGATTGCACACCGGAGAGCTTTCCCTGCGCCTCGCGCACCGAAGATTCAAGCTGTACTAAATCCCGCTCGGCGGTAAATCCGGCGTCCCGCACTTCCGTAATCTTTTTGCGAAGCGCTTCCAATTCTTCCGCAAGCGCGGATTCTTCTTTTTGGACGCGCAGAAGTGAATTAGCTATTGCTTTCACTTGCTGTTTGGCTTCTTCATTTGTGTCTGGCGCCGAGCTGGAGAGCCCCTCAACAAAAGATTTTATGCGCTCGCGGATTTGCGCGAGGAGCGTGCGAACAGAAGCCATATCCTCGTTGCGCAAAACATCTGCGATTGCCTCGCTCATTTCGCGCGCAAATTGCCGTACATGCGGGACGGCGATAAGCTGTTCCACCATCACTGTATTCGCCTCGGCCCTGGCTTCTGCACGGCCGAGCTCACGGCTTAGCTTCTCGCTCTCGCGCCGCGATTCGGAGAGCTTCTGCTCGCGCAGGGCGATTTTGGATTGCAATTCCCTAAGCGCGCTGTCGCCCTCTCCCGTGCGCTTCCCCCGCGCCTCGCAGACGCGCGCTCCCAGTTTTTTCAATTCCGCCTCTTCCGCGCGCGCTTCTTCCAAAAGGCGCTTGTCTTCCGAGGATATCCATGCGTGCTCGCGCGCGAGATAATCAGAAAGCTTCGCTGCGAGCTCCTCCTTCATATCGCGGGCTTTTTCAATCTTTTGGACTTGCACGCGCAAGAAATTCAAATGCGGGGCGATTTCGCGCCGGAGCGATTTGGTTTTTTCTATGTTCACAGCCGTTTCTTCAAGTTTTCTCTCGCTCTCCGCTTTTTTGTGCTGGTAGAGTTTGAGGCCGAGCGCATCCTCCACCATTTCTCTGCGCTCGCGCGGACTCGCGTTTAGAATCCTATCCGCTTCTCCCTGCGAGATTATCTGGTACCCCGAGCCGCCGATATTTGCTCCGGCAAGCAGGCGGATTACGTCCTTAAGACGCACCTTGGTGCCGTTCAAAAGGTATTCATTCTCGCCGTCGCGGTAGACGACGCGCTCCACCGCCACTTCCTTGAAATCGATATCCAAAAGCCGGGTAGAGTTGTCAAAAACCACTTTTACCCCCGCGCGATTGCTCCTCGCAAGCGCGGGAGAGCCGCCCCAAATCAAATCCTCCCCGCGCCTGCTTCGCAGTGATTTCATTGATTGCTCGCCCAAGACGAACCGGAACGCCTCCGCGACATTTGATTTGCCGCTCCCATTCGGACCCACTATCGCGGAAATCCGAGATGTAAACTGAAGCTCGGTCTTTTTCCCGAACGATTTGAATCCGACAAGCTCAATGGACTTTAGATACATTGACGTTCATTGTACCAAAAATACGCCGCAATCAAGAACCAAAAAAGACATAGAGTTGCGTGGTACACTAATTGTACAATTGTACAATTAGTGTCCTCTTAAAATATGACAAGCAAAGAACATAGACGCCGACAGGAGCAAACCGTGAAAATTTTGAAGATGGTCGCCCTCGGTGTCTTTCTTATCGGAATAGGCGCGGTTCCGCCGCCGTGGGCGATTCCGAGTATCATTCGGGAACTTACGTCCAAAGATACGCCTGAAAATCGCCGGGGTATTCGGCGCAGAATGCACCATCTAAAACGCCGCGGTTACATAAGCGAAGGAGACCGATTTTACGAAATCTCTAAGCGCGGCAGCGCCAAGTTGGAAGAAGAATCTCTTTGGGAATTGGAGATACCGACACCCAAACGATGGGCTGGAGGTTGGCACCTTGCCGTTTTCGATATTCCGTCCGAGAAATCACGGACTCGCATTCCGTTCATCAGGCATTTGCAGAATTTAGGCCTAGTGTTTTACCAGCGTTCAGTGTGGATTTATCCGCACCCAATGGAAGATACGGTGCGTAAGATAACAGATTTCTACCGAATCACTCCCCACGTCTCTTTTATCACGGCAACCAGTATTGACGGGTCGCCCACCCTCAAGCGCAAGTTTAAAATCTCCTAGCGACCACTAATTGTACAATTGTACAATTAGTGGTCGCACTGATGTTTTTATTCATCCCTTTCATACGTCCTTCTAATCGCTACCACCTCTTAATCGCAAGCGCTTTTTCCGCCGCCTGTTGTTCGGCTTCCTGTTTTGACCTTCCCTCGCCCGTTGCAACACGCTCGCTGGCCAAATACACGCCGACTACAAAACGCTTGTCGTGGTCCGGCCCTGTCTGGCTTATCACATCGTACGATGGGGTCACACTATTCTTTTCCTGTGCGATTTCCTGAAAACGGCTTTTCGCATCCTGCCAGAGCCCTTTCTCCACCACCTCGTCCGTTTTATGGAAAAGCTGTTCGGCAATGAATTTTTTCGCCGGCTCGTATCCTTGGTCAAGATAAATCGCGCCTATCAGCGCCTCAAACACGTTCGCAAGTATGATTGCCCTTGCGCGGCCGGTGTCTTTGGCCTCCCCGCGCGACAAAAGCAGATATTCGTTCATGCCAAGCTTTACCGCCGCATCGGAGATGCTCGCGGTATTTACTAGAGCCGCACGGTACGAAGTCAAATCCCCCTCGGGCTTCTCGGGATACTTCGCAAACAAGAATTCCGTAACGACAAGCTCAAGGACTGCGTCGCCCAGAAATTCCAAGCGCTCGTTGTGCTCCCGCCCAGAGCGGCGATTCTCATTCAAATAGGAACGGTGAGTGAACGCCTGCTCTAATAAGCGTTCGTTTTTGAAATTGTATCCGATTTCTTCTTGAAATTTCTTGAAATCTGTCATATTTGGTTAGAACGCAGTACGTAGTATGTAATCAAATTCATAATCTCGTTATTCATACCCTGTATTTCCTACGTTCTACGTTCCACTAACTATTTTCTACTTACTGTTTTTTGCGCAAGAATATTAATCGCAGGAATAATAATCTTCAAAGTATCATCGTAAAAATTCAGGTTGCCCACATCGGCCATCGGAAACCATTGCGCATCGTCCAATCCCCCGCTTGAGCCGAGCCGAAGCTCCGTAAACGGCGATTCTGCGAGGAAGTATGTAACGCGCTTGCGCTTTTTACCGCCGTCTATCTTGGGGTCGTTCGCCACATATTCGTTCACGCCGAGCTCCTGCACAATCTTGATATCCAAATTCATTTCTTCTTTTATCTCGCGAATTGCGCCTGCGCGTACATCCTCGTTTTCTTCAACTCTGCCCTTTGAAATGGTCCAATGTCCGAAAATATCGTGCACGAAAGCGAGGTAAATCCCGTCCTTTGAGCGCGAATAGACGACGGCACCGGCGAGGTGTTCCGTAGGCATCTTTCCCGGGCCGATTTTCTTTCTCCCTGCATGACCGTCGTTCTTGTCGGGCTCGCCCAGCTCCACATAGACGGCGCCCAAGACCCCGTTTACAAACCTGCTGGAAGATGCGCCTCCGAAAGATTTCGCAAGCTCTATCGCCTCATTTATCGCAACGCGCCCCGGCACCTGCGTTTTGTCGGCATACAAAAGCTCCGCAAGCCCTAGCCGGAGAATGTTGCGGTCAACGGCGGCGATTTTCTCAAGCGGCCACTCGGGAGCCGCACCCACGATGACGCCGTCTATTTCCTTCTGCTTCGCTATCACCGTCTCTACAAGCCCCTTCATGAAAGGCATATCGGAATCGCGCGCGCCGAATTCCTTAGCATAATCGGCGAGGCGCGCAAAAACGCTTTGGTTCGTCATTGCGCCGCCCAAAGAATCCCTCTCAAATAGAACCTGAAGAACTACCGACCGCGCGAGATGTCTGTTGGCCATGTTAGAGATTCTTAGCGAGTGATAACGAGCTTAGAAACTCTTACACCCTGTGAAATAGCCGCGTTGCGGCTCCCGCGCTCTACGCGGGATTTCACGGGGTCTGAAAAATATATTCTCATACGTTCATTATTTTTCTAGAAAGAGCAAAAAACGTCAGCTTAATTATGTTTTTTCAGAGGTGGCTTTTTCCTTTACATCCTTGCCGGATTCCTTTAATTCTTTCTCGCGTCTTTTGAGGCGGCGCTGTTCGCGCTTCGTCCG
>Ga0209211_10003890_pt1 | contig 23789 bp, 21 predicted proteins | sample RifGroA2_FD_183992 | JGI IMG/M metagenome (GOLD analysis project Ga0209211, IMG submission 183992) | Groundwater microbial communities from Rifle, Colorado, USA - Groundwater A2 (SPAdes) (version 2) | ecosystem: Environmental > Aquatic > Deep subsurface > Groundwater | place: Rifle, Colorado...
GCCGCTGCCGCCGATCAACGGCACGCTGAGCACGCCATCGCTGGAGTTCGATGGCGTCAAGCTGCTGGGAGTCGAAGTTGAAATCAGCGATGGCAATGCGTCCGCCGCGCCGCCGTGAACACTAACAACGACGCTGCATTTTCCGCGCGCCTGCTGCGTTGGTTCGACAGCAGCGGTCGCCACGATCTGCCCTGGCAACATCCGCGCGCGCCATACCGCGTCTGGCTGGCGGAGATCATGCTGCAGCAGACGCAGGTGCAAACGGCCATTCCCTACTTCGAGCGCTTCGTCCGCGAATTACCCACGCTGGCGGACCTGGCCGACGCCGAGCTCGACCGCGTCATCGCACTGTGGGCCGGGCTTGGCTACTACGCCCGCGCCCGCAACCTGCACAGTACGGCGCGGCTTTGCGTCGAACAGCATGGCGGCCAACTACCGGACAATTTCGAAGCCTTGTCGGCGTTGCCCGGCATCGGCCGCAGCACCGCCGGCGCCATCCTGGCGCAAGCCTACGGCCTTCGTTTCCCGATTCTCGACGGCAATGTAAAACGCAGTCTGTGCCGCTATCACGGCGTCGACGGCTGGCCCGGCAGCACGGCGGTGGAAAAGACCTTGTGGGAGCTGGCCGAACGGCATCTGCCGGAAACGCGCCTGGCCGATTACACGCAGGCGATCATGGATTTCGGCGCCACGCTGTGCACGCGCAGCGATCCGGCCTGCGTGCTGTGTCCCTTGCAGGACGATTGCGTCGCACTGCACGAGGGGCGCATCGAACAGCTGCCCGAATCCAGACCGGGAAAACCGTTGCCGGAACGGCGCACGATGATGCTGGTATTGCGCGACGCCAGCGGCCGCGTGTTGCTGGTGCGCCGCCCGCCGACCGGCGTCTGGTCGGGCATGTGGTCGCTGCCCGAAGTGGCCGATCACGACGAAGCCCGCGAGTTCGTGGCCCGCCACACCGAGGCCGACTTCGACGCCAACACTCCGCTGGCGCTGATCGAGCACACCTTCAGCCACTACCGGCTGCATATCGCACCTCTGCTATGGGCAAATGCATCCGACTCCGCGCGCATCGGCGATAATGAGTTGCACCGCTGGCATCCGCTGGCGGCGCTGGACGAAGTCGGGCTGCCGGCGCCGGTCAGGAAACTGTTGATTGGATTGCGCTGATCCGCGCCAACGAAAGCGAGACAACGATGAGCCGCCGAGTGTTTTGCCAGAAACAACAAATCGAAACCGAAGGACTGGGCTTCATGCCCTGGCCCGGTCCCATGGGCAAGCGCGTATTCGAAAACATCGGCAGGGCGGCCTGGCAGGAATGGCTGGCGCACCAGACCATGTTGATCAACGAGAACCGGCTGTCCCCGCTCGACCCCAAGCACCGCGCATTTCTTGAAGTGGAAATGGAGAAATTCCTGTTCGGCGGCGGCGCCCAGGCGCCTGCGGGCTACGTGCCGCCTGAATCCTGAGCGTTTCGAGCGCTCCGAGCTTGCCTTGCCCCCTGCCCGACGGCTATCATTTCCAGCTCGCCCCACGCCGATGGGTCGATAAAGCAAGCCAGTGGCCGAGTAGCTCAGTTGGTAGAGCAGGGGATTGAAAATCCCCGTGTCGGCGGTTCGATTCCGTCCTCGGCCACCATGTATGAAACCGCTACAAGCCGCGCCCCGCCTTGCTATTAGCCTGCGGGGCGTTTGCGTTTTGGGGCCTCGACACCTGCCCGTTTTTGGCCCATTGGACCCTGCGACATCCGCTCAGAAGCAGGCAAGGCTGCATGCCTTGAAGAACGTCCCCCGTTGGGGCGCAAGACCAGAGATTTCAACGTACCAGTCGGCAGTCGCGGCGCACAATTCAGTGCATGTCGCCTCGTATTCCGTTCCCGCCCTTTTTTGCCTCGCCAATTGGCGAAGCAACTGCTCGACCTCGGGGGGCAGGCAGGAGGCGGATTTCATCTTGCCCCATACATCCAGAAGCTTGCGAAGCTTCGAGATCTCGCCCTGGATGTCCTTGTACTGTTGAGCGCCTGTGCCGCCCGTTCCCTCGATGTCCCCGGCGGCGTCCTGCAGCTGATCGAGTGCCGACTTGATCCCGTCGGCGACCAGCTCATACGAGTCACTGCTCGGCGGCTGATTGCCGACCTGAAGCTGGTCCATTTGCTTGAACAACGTCGTGAGTCCGTCAAGCAAGCCGTTCGAGAGTTGTTTGCAGTCGGTTTTCGGGCTGGGGCCGGGCGGCGAAATGCCCGGGCAACCGAGCTCGCCGCCAAGACGGGACAGGTTGGTGCTGATTCGCTGCGTCGAGTCGAAGTCGGTGCACGCATTCGCCAGCGAAGGTCCAACGGGCTGTCCCAGGGATCTGTCTATACAGGAATCGTTCTGCGGAAACTGGCTTCGCTCATTCAAACTAAGGAAACCATTCTTGTCGCGCAAGATCTGGCCAACGAGGTCTTTCAACGCGCTTGCATTTGGCGGATCGGAGCCCTTGTTGAAGCGGCAAGCCAACGCCTCCGAGAGCTTCTGCAGCAGCGGGCTGAGTTCCTGATTGAACTGAGCAAACGAACCAAAATGAACGCCGGCCGCACCCTTGTATCGGGCGATCAGGCTCTCGCTGGCGCGGAGCGCTTCACAGGCTTCCTTGCTGTCGCACTTTTCTTCGGTAGGCGGCTTCAGGTTCAGGCAAGCGGCGAGGGACCGGCCTTTTCCGGCCGCCGCATCCGCTTCGCGCTTTTCCACCTGCGCCATGATGCCTGCCGACACTTCGGCTGGAAGCCCGGCCAGCACGTCCGCGAGCGGGACCGTGCCTCCGGGGCACGTACCGACGCATAGGCTTTTGAGTCCCATCGACTCTTCCTTCACGTCTTGCCAGAACGTGGCGCTAGCCACCTGCGAATTCCCGCAGAACACCAGGAGTTGGTAACTCTTGAATGGTGCGTTGGCCGCGGCCGGCGCGGCCAACGCGGCGAGGATTCCTGCAGCGAATAGCGCCAGTGCCATACGCTGGAAACGGGAGCCCGAAAAGCCAATCACTTGAAACTACTTCTTGACCGTGATCTCGACGCGGCGATTCTTCTGCCGGCCATCGGGATCGTCGCTGCCATCAGGAAAGGTGTTGGACGCGACGGGCTTTTGCTCGCCAAAGCCATGGGTGACCATAGCGCGTCCGCCCAGATTGCCATTCCCTGTAAGCCAGTTCTTCACGGCCATCGCGCGACGCTCCGAGAGCTTCTGGTTGTAGCTGTCGTCGCCTTTGGCGTCGGTGTGGCCGTCGATGCGAATATCACCCCTGGTCTGCTCGCGGATCACGGTAGCGGCCTTCTGCAGTGTTTCCTGCGCGGCGGGCTTGAGCGTGTCCTTGTCGAAGTCGAAGAGCACGTCGGCAGCCAACTCAATATGCACTTCGGTCTCGGTCTGCTTGATCTGCAGGTCCTGGACCTTACCGCCGAGATCGATCACCGTAAAAACCAGATCGCGAACGCTGCCCTGTCCGTCGGTCGCCGCGACAGCTTGTGCCACGGCGGTCGCTGCTACGAGCAAGCCGATGATGCTTCCAATAATAGTGCCGCGCATGGCTGCCTCGCTGGTGGTCAGGGGCTGATGGGAACATCGTCCATGGGGGCAAAGTGCAGGATCATGACGGAAATGACCTTGACGTCCTCCGGCGGCGCCGGGAACTTGGCCCATAGGTTCATCCGTTCGCCCACCGGGATGGCACTGCTCACCTGACTGCACACGCATTTGTTTTCGGAATCGCGCACCACCAGATACTTCTTCTTGTTCACGGCATCGATCAAATGGGTACCGCTCACCGTGTTGTCGTCAACATTACCGCCACCCGCGCCGTAGGCGCTGCGAAGGCGAAATTCTTCCTTGGTGTTGTTGACCATCGCGAACTTCAGCGTGAGCGTGCCACCGCTGCCGCGCTTGAGTTCGGTTACCTCGACACTGAGGCCGGCGGTCTCGCCGTCGGAAGTGGCCAGCGCCGGTGCGCTGGGGGCAGGCATTGCCGCTGGGGCAGTCGGTGCGGGCGCGGCGGCATCAGACGCAAGCGCGGCGCCGTCGGGCGCAAGCGCAGCGGCCTCGGACGCAGGCGCTCCGGGAGGTAGTGCGGGTTGCGCCACCGGAGCTGCACCGTCCGTCGGCAGCGCGGTGGAGGGGGTGTCTGCATTCTTTCCACAGCTCACAAGTAGAGCGAGCGTGAACACGGCGATGCCGCTCTTGATTGGCTTCGTGGCAAACATAACGTTTCTCGCTGGTTGGTTGATGATGAAAAAATCAAGCATCAGAAACCCAAAACAACGGCGGCATTGATCATACACTTCGTGACTACCGTGTCAAACGCCGTCAGGCGCGTTCGGCGTACGACGCCCATCTCCTTCGCAGCTACTGACCGACAGGCACATCGTCGATGGGGCTGAAGTGCGGAACGACAATGTTGAACTTTTGCACGTCGGTGGGAGGGGCGGGAAACTTGGTCCGCAGATTGATGCGAGACTTCGGCTTTGCGTTCTGCACATCGGTGCTGCACACACAATTCTTTTCCGTGTCCCGCACCACCAGGCGTTTCTTTCTGCCATCCGCCGGAGTCGATACCGGGGCTGCCGGAGCCGCTGCCTCGGAGCTTCCCGGAATCGAGCCTGCCGCCGGCCTGCAGGCGTTCAGGCCGAGTGTCAGAGTAAGGATCAGGCAAGCTCTCGCGCATTTTTTCGGCGTGGCATGTACGAACCACCCCCGTCATGCCGCATCGCTCAAGGCACCAAGTCAGGCACCGGGGGCGGCTGCTATGCTAATCGCGAATTCTCCCGCGAGCTCCCGCCCATGCGCCCAGCCCCAAGAATCCTGCTAGCCCTCGCCTTTTCAGCCCTGATCGCCGGCTGTGGCGGTGGCGGCGTGCGTAAGCAGATCAATCCGCCCCGCGCCAGCATCCAGCAACTCACCGCGCAGGCCGACGGCCAGTGGCAGTTGATCGTGCGCTTGCAGAATTTCAGCAACGTGCCCACGTCCTTCGAATCGGTCAACGCCAAGCTGGTCGTGGCTGGCCTGGAAGCTGGCCCGATCACCCTGAGTCCGGCGATCACCATCGGTCCGGAATCCGCCGACGTGGTCACCACGACGATCACGCCCGCGGTCACCGGCAAGCTGGTCATCGCTTCGGCGCTGGCGTCCGGACAGTCGGTGCGATATTCGGTGTCGGGAACCATCGTCACCGGCGACCCCAAAGGTAATTACAGCTTCACCTTCGACAGCACGCTCAACCCGGCGCCCGGTCTGCCCGGCGTGATGCGCTGAAGCGTCGACCAAGCCACCAGGAAACAAACCATGAACAGCTACAGCGCTCCATTGCGCGACATTCGCTTCGTTCTTTTCGACGTCCTGGGCGCCGAAGCGCTGTACCAGCGACTGGGCATGGCCCATGCGCAACGCGACTTGCTCGATGCCGTGCTCGATGAGGCCGCCAAGTTCACCGAGACCGTGCTGGCGCCCTTGAACGTGGTCGGCGACGAGCTTGGCTGCGTCTACGACAAGGACACCGGCGCCGTCGCCACACCGGCGGGTTTCAAGGAAGCCTATGCGCAGTTCGGCGCGGCCGGCTGGACCGGATTGACGGCGCCCGAAGCAGTGGGCGGCCAGGACTTGCCGGAAAGTCTTGGCGCCGCAGTCAAGGAAATGCTCGACGCATCCAATCTTGCATGGAGCAATTATTCGCTACTCTCGCACGGCGTGATCGAAGCCTTGAAGCATCACGGCGAGCAGTGGCAGAAGGACGCCTTCCTCAAGCCCCTGATCGAGGGTCGCTGGACCGGCACCATGTGCCTGACCGAAGCGCACGCCGGCTCGGACCTGGGCATGTTGAAGACCCGCGCGGAACCGAATGCCGATGGTTCGTATGCCGTCTCCGGCACCAAGATTTTCATCACTGCCGGCGAGCACGATTTCACCGACAACATCCTGCACTTGGTGTTGGCCCGGTTGCCAGACGCTCCGGTCGGAACCAAAGGCATCTCGCTGTTCATCGTGCCGAAACTGCGGGTTGCGCGCGATGGCAGCGTCGGCGAGCGCAATGCGGTCCGTTGTGGTTCCATCGAACACAAGATGGGCATCCATGGTTCGCCGACGTGCGTAATCAATTTCGACGGCGCGCAGGGCTACCTAGTTGGCGCGCCGAACAAAGGCCTGATCGGCATGTTCACGATGATGAACACTGCGCGCCTGGCCGTCGGCTTGCAGGGCCTTGGCCTGATCGACCGTTCCTACCAGAACGCATTGAGCTACGCGCGCGATCGTCTGCAGATGCGATCGCTGTCCGGCGCAAAATTCCCCGACAAGCCTGCGGATCCGCTGATTGTGCATCCCGATATTCGGCGCATGCTGCTGACCAGCAAAGCGCTTGCCGAAGGCTCGCGCATGCTGGCGCTGCACGCGGCGACCCAGGTCGACATCCTGGAACGCTCAACGGACGAAGCCGAGAAAAAAGCGGCCGACGAAATGCTCGGCTTCCTCACGCCGATCGTCAAAGGCATGCTGACCGAATGGTCGATCGAGTGCACTTACAACGCCCTGCAATGCTTCGGCGGCCACGGCTACGTTCGCGAATGGGGCATGGAACAACTGGCCCGCGACGCGCGCATCACCACGATCTACGAAGGCACCACCCAGATCCAGGCGCTGGACTTGCTTGGACGCAAGATCATGCAGTTGCAAGGTTCCGGCATGCGTCGGTTCCTGGGCATGATCCAGGAATTCTGCATGGCCAACGCCACCGACACGAGCATGATCGAGTTCATCCTGCCGCTGGCCGAAGTCACCAAGCAGTGGGGCGAACTGACCATGGAGATCGGCCGCAAATCGACCAGCAACGCCGATGAAATGGGCGCGGCGGCGGTCGACTACCTGTTCTACTCAGGCTACGTCGCCCTTGCGTACTGGTGGGCGCGCGCTGTGAGTACGGCGGAACACGGCGTACACCCGAATGAGTACAAGACGATGAAGCGGGAAACGGCGCGCTTCTATTTTGCCCGGATCCTGCCGCGCATCCACGGCCATGCGGCAGCGATGCGCAGCGGCGCCGGAAACCTGCTGGCCTTGGACGCCGGAAATTTCGACAGTTAAGACAAGCGCCCTTGTGGGAGCGGCTTTAGCCGCGATGCCCTTGCCCCTGGCAATCGATAGCACTCCAAGCAATTCCAAGGCGCGTCGAGCAATCCTAGGCAGCCCCGAATAAAAAACCCGCTTTCGCGGGTTTTTTTTGAACTTGCGTACTTTGAGACTTTGGTCGGGACGGCGGGATTCGAACCCACGACCCTCTGCCCCCCAGGCAGATGCGCTACCAGGCTGCGCTACGCCCCGACGTGGACGCGATTATACGTCGATTTGCCGTTGTGGGAGCGGCTTTAGCCGCGATGCTCTCGGCGAAAAGCATCGCGGCTAAAGCCGCTCCCACAAAAAGCCGCTCCTATAGTGCCGTCAGCGCTTCAGGAGGGTCAGGACTTCTTCCAGTTCCTGGCGGACTTGCTTGATGATCTGGGCGGAGATGGTGGTCTGGGTGCGGCCGGACTCGCCTTCGATGCGCTGACGCGCGCCGCTGATGGTGTAACCCTCTTCGTACAACAGTCCGCGGATCTGGCGGATCATCAGCACGTCATGGCGCTGGTAGTAGCGCCGGTTGCCGCGGCGCTTGACCGGGCTGAGGCTCTCGAATTCGGTTTCCCAGTAGCGCAGCACATGCGGCTTGACGTCGCACAACTCACTGACCTCACCGATGGTGAAGTAGCGCTTGGCCGGGATCGGCGCGAGCTCGCGATTACTGCCCGGATCCAGCATAGGCCTCCACGCGCTCTTTCAGTTTTTGTCCCGGACGGAAGGTCACGACCGTGCGCGCGGAGATCGGAATCTCCTCGCCGGTCTTCGGGTTGCGTCCCGGACGCTGGTTCTTCTGGCGCAGGTCGAAGTTGCCGAAGCCGGACAGCTTGATGCTCTGCCCGCGCTCGAGCGACTCGCGCAACGCATCGAAAAACGCGTCGACGAATTCCTTGGCTTCGCGTTTGTTCAGTCCAACTTCTTCGAACAATCGCTCGGCCATCTCGGCCTTGGTCAATGCCATTCCTGTTCCCCGCACGCCTGACTCTGCTCTGTCATTTTCGAAGTGTCGCGTTGCAGTCCCGGGCCAGCGCGGCAAGCGCCTCGCTCACTGCCAGATCTGCGTCCTGATCGGTTAGGGTGCGGGAGACTTCCTGCAAAATCAAGCCCATAGCGAGGCTCTTTGTACCAATTTCTAGAGTGTGACCGTGGTACTGATCAAAAAGTACTACGTCATGTAGTCGATGTTTCAGGGTCGCGAAGAGACAAGCACGCAAAGCCGACCACGGAGTCGACTCCGGAACCACCAAAGCGAGGTCGCGGCGGACCGAAGGAAAGCGGGACAGTTCAGCGGCCCGCGGAACCTGGCGCGCGGTCAGCGGTTCGACGTCGAGTTCGAAAGCAACGACCTCGCCTTCCATGTCGAGCGCCCTGACCAGGCGCGGATGCAGGTGGCCGATCCAGCCAATCTTCCTGCCCTCGCGCCACACCGTGGCGCTGCGGCCGGGATGGCCCCAGGCCTCGTCGGCGCGACGGAACTCGGCGGTGGCGCTGGCCAGGCCAAGCAGGCCTTCGACCTCGGCCTTCAGGTCGTAGAAGTCGACTTCGGCGTGCTGCGCGCTCCATTGCTCCGATCGCGCCGGGCCGCAGGCGACTGCAGCAATGCGTTGCGTCTCGAGCGGCGCATCGGCGCCGCGGTGGAAGACACGTCCGATTTCAAACAAGCGCACGCGCTCGACTTGCCGCGCCTTGTTGCGACGCAACGCGCTGACCAGTCCGGGCAACAGCGAGGTGCGCATCACGCCGAGCTCGGAACTCAGCGGATTCGCTAATTCGACAGTGCCATCCTGCAGCTGCCAGTCGGCGAGCAGTTGCGCATCGACGAACGCGTAGTTGATCGCCTCCACGTAGTCGTGCGCGGCCAACTGCCGACGCAGAAGTGCTTCGCCGACTTGCGCTTCGCTCGGCGCGGCAAGGCGAATCTCACCGGCGGGTGTGCGCACAGGAATGGCCTCGTAGCCGTGGATGCGTGCGATTTCCTCGATCAGGTCTTCCTCGATGGCGACATCGAATCGACGCGTCGGCGCCGTGACCTGCCAACCGCTGGCGTCGGCGACTACCTGCATGCCCAGCGCGCGCAGGATGCGCTCGACTTCGGCGTCGCTCACATCGATGCCGAGCACACGCGCCAGACGGGCGCGGCGCAGTCGCACCGATTGTGGATTCGGCAGGTGTTCGGGCAGCACGCTTTCGCTGATCGGTCCGGCTACGCCGCCCATGATCTGCTGGATCAGCGCCGTAGCGCGTTCCAGCGCGTAGCGCGGCAACTGCGGATCGACACCGCGTTCGAACCGATGCGAGGCGTCGGTATGCAGCCCCAGCTTGCGGGCGCGGCCGATGATCGCGGCCGGCGCGAAGTGCGCGCTTTCCAGGAATACGCGCGTGGTTGCCTCGGTGACGCGGGTGTCGAAGCCGCCCATCACGCCGGCCAGGGCCACCGGGCGATCGGCGTCGGTGACGATCAGGAAGCCGGGCTCGAGGGCGCAGTCGCGCTCGTCGAGCGTCTTCACGCTTTCCCCGGCGCGGGAATGACGCACGCCGATTGGACCTTTCAGGCAATCGGCATCGAAGGCGTGCATCGGCTGTCCGAGTTCGAGCATGACGAAGTGGCCAACATCGACCAATGGACTAATGGGACGCAGTCCGGCGCGCTTCAATTTTTCGGTCAGCCACAGGGGCGATCGTGCCGCCGGATTCAGTCCTTCGATGACGCGGCCGCAATAGCGGGGGCAATCGGCACCGGCGTCGAGTACGACTTCGAACCTCGCTTCCGTGGCGACGCTCGCTTCCGGAATCTGCAGCGCGTTGACAGTGGCGCCCATCGCCGCGGCGACATCGAAAGCCACTCCGCGCAGGGAGAAGCAATCGGCGCGGTTTGGCGTCAGCTTCAATTCGAAGCTGGCGTCCGGCAATCCAAGATAGGCCGCGAGCGGTGAACCTACTGATGCATCGACCGGCAGCTCCAGCAGGCCTGACGCATCCGGATCGATCGCCAGTTCTTTCGCCGAGCACAGCATGCCGAATGAATCGACGCCGCGCAGCTTGGCCGCCTTGATTCCCATGCCGCCGGGCAGCACGGCGCCGACCGTCGCCAGTGGCGCCTTGAGTCCGGCGCGCGCGTTCGGCGCGCCGCAGACGATTTGCACCGTCTCGCCGCTGCCGATCGAAACCTGGCAGACCTGCAGCCGATCCGCTTCCGGATGTTTGGCGCAGGAAACGATCTCGGCGACGACCACGCCCTCGAGCGTGGCGCCGATCGCCTCGACGTTTTCGACTTCCAGGCCGATCGCGGTCAGGCGTGCGGCGAGCTCTTCACTCGAGGCATCGACAGTGACGTGCTCGCGCAACCAACTTTCAGGAAATTTCATTGCATCTCATCCATGGTGTCTTCATCTCGCCCCCTGTAGGAGCGGCTTCAGCCGCGATAATTCCTCGCGAAGAGCTTCGCGGCTGAAGCCGCTCCTACAAGGGGCTTGAGGTGGGTCAGGCGAATTGTTTCAGGAAGCGGACATCGTTTTCGAAGAAGCTGCGCAGGTCGTTGACGCCGTAGCGCAGCATCGCGAAGCGCTCCACGCCCAGGCCGAAGGCGAAGCCGGTGTAGCGCTCCGGATCGATGCCGCAATTGCGCAGCACGTTCGGATGCACCATGCCGCAGCCGAGCACTTCCAGCCAGCGCGTGCTGCCGTCGGGCTGTTGCCAGGCGATGTCGACTTCGGCCGACGGCTCGGTGAACGGGAAATAGCTGGGCCGGAAACGCATCTCGAAATCGCGCTCGAAAAACGCGCGGACGAATTCCGACAACGTGCCCTTCAGGTCAGCGAAACTCGAAGTCTCATCAACCAGCAAGCCTTCGACCTGGTGGAACATCGGCGTGTGCGTCTGGTCGGAATCGGAGCGGTAAACCTTGCCGGCGGCAATCATGCGCAGCGGCGGCTTGTTGCCGGCCATGAAGCGCACCTGCACGCCGGAAGTGTGCGTGCGCAGCAAGCGCCCGTCGGGGAAATAGAAGGTGTCGTGCATCGCCCGCGCCGGATGGTGCGGCGGGAAATTCAGCGCCTCGAAATTGTGGAAGTCGTCCTCGATCTCCGGCCCGTCGGCGAACTGATAGCCGAGCCGCGCAAATATGTCGGTAATGCGCTCGAGCGCGCGCGAAACCGGATGCAGGTTACCGACGCCATTGCCGCGACCGGGCAGGCTCACATCGATGCTCTCGGTGGCCAGGCGCATCGCGAACGCGAGTTCCTCCAGAGCCGCCTTGCGCAGCGCGATCGCCGCGCTGACGGCTTCCTTGGCGCGATTGATGTGCTCGCCGAAGGCCTTGCGCTGGTCGGGCGGCAGGGTGCCCAGTTGCTTGAGTTGGCCGGTGATGCTGCCGGACTTGCCGAGCAGGGCCACGCGCTGCGCTTCCAGGGACTCCAGGTCGGCGGCGGCGTCGATGCCGGCCAGTGCGCTTTCAATCAGCTTTTCGATATCGCTCATGTCTGACTTCTTCCATGACGCAGAAACAAAAATGGGGAAGGACTCTCGCCCTTCCCCACCTGTGCTTTATTGTGGGAGCGGCTTCAGCCGCGAAGCTCTTCGCAAAAAGCATCGCGGCTGAAGCCGCTCCCACACAAGCGGTTACGCAGCGAGAGCCTGCTTGGCCTGTTCGGCGATCTTGCCGAACGCCGCGATGTCGTGCACTGCGATGTCAGCCAGGGCCTTGCGGTCGAGCTTGATGTTGGCTTTCAGCAGACCGTTCATGAAGCGGCTGTAGCTCATTCCGTACATGCGGGCGGCGGCGTTGATGCGCACGATCCACAACGAGCGGAACTGGCGCTTGCGCTGCTTGCGGCCGATATAGGCGTACTGGGCAGCCTTGGTGACGGCCTGTTTGGCGACGCGGAATACCTTGCGACGGGCATTGAAATAACCCTTCGCCAGCTTGAGGACTTTCTTGTGGCGCTTGCGCGCCGTAACACCACGTTTAACACGAGCCATTATTCATTCTCCTCAAAGATACGGCAGCATGCGGTCCAGACGGCCCGCGTCTTCGTCACGGACAATGTTGCCCTGGCGGAGATTGCGCTTACGCTTGGTCGACTTCTTGGTGAGGATGTGGCTGCGGTTGGCGTGGCCGCACTTGTATTTACCGGAAGCGGTCTTCCGGAAGCGCTTGGCGGCGGCGCGGTTGGTCTTGATCTTTGGCATTTGGATAAATCCCTGCGGTTTTTTGATTTACTGGCCTGGGCGGTGGTTTTGAGGCCACGCTTTCCGACTTGCCCGGGGCCCGCTTGTAAGTCATTGATTCTGTTAGGAATAAATGCTCGGTCCGGCACGGTTTCGCCCGATGTACCGGGCCCGGATACCGCGCCGGGGCTCTTGACCGAAGTCAGGAACCAGTAATTATGAAGTTTTTCCGATAGTTGCGCAAGTTCGGCTAACCGGAAGTGGCTGATTCTTGGGTTGACCCAGCAATCTAGAGGCTGACCGGAGCGGGCTCCGCCGCTTTCTCAGGTTCAGGCGCCGTGCCTGGCTCCGTAACTGGGATGTCGGAAACCGATGGACTCGCGGTCTGGGCCGGGGCCTGGCCATCGGCCGCAATTTCGGCGGTCGAAAACTTCTTGCTAGCTTGGGTTTCGATCAAGGTGAACGCACAGGAAAGTGCGCGATCGACCGTCTCGTTCCATTTGGCCTTCGACTCGGCGTCGGTACCCTTCCGCGGTGGGTACATCGCCGGACTTGGGAGCACGCATCGGCCGTGAAAGTCCTGACCATCGATGGCGACATCCAGAACCAGAATCACAGGGACAACGCGCGGTTCGACTTCGGTTGCTAGGTAGCTACCGCGAAGGTCGTCGGGGCTACAGCCGAGCTTGAACTGGTCGTTGAGCTTCCGACGAATCAGACCGGTATACATGGCGCCAACTTGTGTCCGCAGCCCCTGAGCGTTGTTTGTATGCAACGTGAAATTCCTCAGCACCACGCTGCGCCCCGCCAGCAACGGATTCATTCGGGCGGCAAGCATGTCCTGCACAAGCACCGAAGCCGCCGGTTCGGTATCGCCGACACGGATGGCGCCATAGGCGCAATTGCTGATCATCAGGGATTCGAATCCTGACTTGAGTTGTTGTTCGGGCCGCTCGTCCTTGAACGAGAAACTTGGCGCGACAGGGTCCGGTGTTCTCGCAAGCACCGTTACCCACTTGTAGGCGGAAAGGCAGAACACGCACAGGACGGCCAGGCCGATCGCCCGGAGAGGTTTCAAATTCATTTGATTCTTACCAGGCTTGGGGCTTTTTTTGAAGCCGGACTATTTGCGCTTGGGGGCGACCATCATGATCATCTGGCGGCCTTCCAGGCGCGGGCGCTGCTCGATCACGACTTCGTCGGCCAGGTCTTTCTCGATGCGCTGCGCCATCTGCATGCCGAGTTCCTGGTGAGCCATTTCGCGGCCCTTGAAGCGAATGTTGACCTTGACCTTGTCGCCCTCTTCCAGGAAACGACGCAGGTTGCGCAACTTGATGTTGTAGTCGCCATCGTCGGTGGTCGGGCGGAACTTGAGTTCCTTGATCTCGACGACCTTCTGCTTCTTCTTGGCGGCGTTGGCTTTCTTCTGCGCCTCGAACTTGAACTTGCCGTAATCCATGATCCGGCAAACCGGCGGATCGGCGGTCGGCTGGATCTCGACAAGATCCATGCCCGACTCTTCCGCAAGCGCCAGCGCTTCTTCGCGCGACAACACGCCAACCATTTCCCCATCCGCTCCGATCACGCGTACGCGCGGAACACGGATCTCATTATTCTTGCGGTTACCTTTTTCAGTGGCTGGCGTATTGATTCGCAAATCCTCTAACGTTTATCGAAATCCGGCCGCTCAGGCGACCGGGGTGCTTTCGCCCCGCAGCTTGGCTGCGAAGTCCTCGGGTGTCATTGTGCCTAAATCTTCGCCACTGCGGGAGCGCACGGCGACCAGCCCCTGTTCTTTTTCGCGGTCGCCGGCTACCAGCAGGTAGGGCACCCGCTGCATCGTGTGCTCGCGAATCTTATAGCCGATCTTCTCGTTGCGCAAATCGCTGGCAACGCGGAAGCCTTGATTCACAAGGGATTTCTGCACGGAATCGACATAATCGCCCTGTGCGTCCGTGATGTTCAGGACCACCGTCTGGACCGGCGCCAGCCAGGCCGGCAGCGACCCGGCATGGCTTTCGATCAGGATACCGATGAACCGTTCCATCGAGCCGACGATCGCCCGATGCAGCATTACCGGGTGCCGGCGCGCGGAATGTTCGTCCACGTACTCGGCGCCCAGGCGCTCGGGCATCATGAAATCGACTTGCATGGTGCCGACCTGCCAGCCGCGGCCGATCGAGTCGCGCATGTGGTATTCGATCTTCGGCCCGTAGAACGCGCCCTCGCCCGGCAGCTCCTGCCATTCGACGCCGCAGGCGGCCAGCGCCGCACGCAAGGCGTTCTCGGATTTGTCCCAGGTCTCGTCCGTGCCCAGGCGCTTGTCCGGCCGCAGCGCGATCTTCAACGAGATTTCGCTGAAGCCGAAGTCCGCATAAACCTTCATCGCCTGGCGATGGAACGCGGTCACTTCCGATTCGATCTGGTCTTCGGTGCAGAAGATATGGCCGTCGTCCTGGGTGAAGGAACGCACGCGCATGATGCCGTGCAGCGCGCCGGACGGCTCGTTGCGATGGCAGGAACCGAACTCGCCGTAGCGAATCGGCAAGTCGCGGTAACTGTGCAAGCCGTGGTTATAAACCTGCACATGTCCCGGACAATTCATCGGCTTTACCGCGTACGTGCGCTTTTCCGACTCGGTGAAGAACATGTTTTCCTGGTAGTTGTCCCAGTGGCCGGACTTCTTCCATAGCGAGACATCGAGGATCTGCGGGCAACGCACTTCCTGGTAACCGGACTGCACGTACACCCTGCGCATGTACTGCTCGACCACCTGCCACAAAGCCCAGCCCTTCGGATGCCAGAAGACCATGCCCGGCGCTTCTTCCTGCTGGTGGAACAGGTTCAGTGCGCGGCCGATCTTGCGGTGGTCGCGCTTCTCGGCCTCCTCGATCTGGAACAGGTGCGCCTTGAGGTCCTTGTCGTTCAGCCAGGCGGTGCCGTAGATGCGGCTGAGCATCTGGTTGTCGGAATTGCCGCGCCAATAGGCGCCGGCCACCTTCATCAGCTTGAAAGCGCGCAGTTTGTCCGTGCCCGGCACATGCGGGCCGCGGCACAGATCGGTGAATTCGCCTTGCGAGTACAGCGACAGGTCTTCGCTGGCCGGAATCGACTCGATGATCTCGGCCTTGAAGTGTTCGCCCATGCCCTTGAAGAAGGCGACGGCGTCATCGCGCGACTTCACCGAGCGCGTCACCGGCAGCGCTTCCTTGACGATCTTCTGCATTTCTTCTTCGATCTTCGGCAGATCCTCGACGTTGAACTGCCGCTCGTAGGCGAAGTCGTAGTAGAAGCCGTTCTCGATCACCGGACCGATGGTCACCTGCGCGCCCGGGAACAGGCGCTGCACGGCCTGCGCCAGGAGGTGCGCCGTGGAATGGCGCAGCACTTCGAGCGCATCGGGATGCTTTTCGGTGACGATCTCCAGCGCCGCGTCGTTCTCGATGCGGAAGCTGGTGTCGACCAGCCTGCCGTCGACCTTGCCGGCCAAGGCCGCTTTCGCAAGGCCGGGACCGATGGAGGCGGCGACTTCGGCCACGGATACCGGGTGTTCAAACGGCCGCTGGCTGCCGTCGGGAAGTGTGATATTGATCATTGTCTGGACTTCTAGCTGTTTGTAGGAGCGGCTTCAGCCGCGATAGCTGTTCGCAAAAAGCATCGCGGCTGAAGCCGCTCCTACAGGGTCAAATACAGGGTCAGATAAAAAAAGGACGCCAGGCGTCCTTCGTGCGCGACGAGAGCCTGGCCGGATTATCGATGGAGGCTGGTAGTTGTCATGTCGCACACATGGCGGCGGTTTCCCGACGCCCCCTGGCTGGGTTTTCCGGGCTCAAATCTAGTGCCTGGCCGCCGCCATGTCAAAACTGGCAGCGGTCCGGTCACAGCCCGTCCGGCCGGGTAGAAGCCGCGAATCCCGCACAGGCAGCGGCGCAACAGCCATTCCGGCTAGACTTTCGACACCATTCAGGAACTCGCCATGGCCCAGAGCATCCACGACTTCCACGACGATCCGCGCAACGCCGACATCCGGATCTGGATCAATGGCGCGCTGAAACCGCGGGCCGAGGCCGTGGTTTCCGTCTTCGACAGCGGCTTCGTCCTGGGCGACGGCGTCTGGGAAGGCCTGCGCGTGGTGGGCGGCCACCCGCTGTTTCTCGACGCCCATCTCGACCGCCTGTACGAGGGCGCGAAAGCGCTGGCCCTGGATATCGGCATGGACCGCGCCGCGCTCACCCGGGCTATCTACGCCACCCTCTCCGCCAACGGCATGGACGAAGGCGTGCATGTCCGGCTCATGGTCACCCGCGGCGTCAAGCGCACGCCGTACCAGGACCCGCGCGTCACCGTCGGGCCGGCGACCATCGTGATCCTTCCGGAATTCAAGATCGCCAAACCGGAAACCCTCGCCACCGGCCTGAGCTTGTTCACCGTGCACGTGCGTCGCGGCTACCCGGATGTGCAGGACCCCAAGCTCAACAGCCACAGCAAGCTCAACTGCATCACCGCCTGCATCCAGGCCACCGCCGCCGGCGCCGACGAGGCCTTGATGCTCGACCCGCACGGGTTCGTCGCGACGTGCAACTCAACGCATTTCTTCATCGTTCGCAAAGGTGCGGTCTGGACCTCGACCGGCGACTATTGCCTGGGCGGCATCACCCGCAGCAACGTCCTGCAGGCCTGTCGCGAGAACGACATCCCGGCCCTGGAAAAGAACTTCAGCCTGACCGAGGTCTACGGCGCCGACGAGGCCTTCGTCACCGGCACCTTTGCCGGCGTGGTGCCGGTGCGCAGCATCGACGGCCGCACCATTGGCGACGGCGTGCCCGGGCCCATGGTGGGGCGTTTGCAGGAACTGTATCGCGGACTCGTGCAACGCGACGTCGCCTTCCGCGCCGGAAACCGCCTCGCGTGAGCGGCCTGCGCGTCGGCCGCTCCCGGCTGCCTGCCTCCCGCGGCACTCGCGCGTCCCTGCGCATCGCCATGTGGAGCGGACCGCGCAATATCTCCACGGCGATGATGCGCGCCTGGGAAAATCGCGGCGACTGCGCGGTCAGCGACGAACCGCTGTATGCCGCCTACCTTGCCGCGACCGGCCTGGATCATCCCGGTCGCGACGAAGTCATCGCCGACGGCGACGTCGATGCGCAGCACGTGATTCGGACCTTGCTCGGCCCGATTCCCGACAACCGGCCGCTCTGGTACCAGAAACACATGAGCCATCACTTGTTGCCGGGCATCGATCACGAATGGATCCACGCGCTGCACAACATCTTTCTGATTCGCGATCCCGCTGAAGTGGTGGCGTCGTACGTGAATTCGCGCGCGGCGGTGGCGCCGGAAGACATCGGCCTGCTGCAGCAGGGCGAACTCTTCGACGAACTGGCCGAGCGCAGCGGCGAGGCGCCGATGGTGATCGACGCCGCCGATTTCCTGCGCGCGCCGGAAGCCTATCTGCGGGCGGTTTGCGAGCAGCTGGGCATAGCGTTCAACGAGCGTATGTTGCATTGGCCTTCCGGACCGCGCGCCAGCGATGGCGTGTGGGCGCCGCATTGGTACGACGTGGTCTGGAAGTCGACCGGTTTCGAGCCCTGGCGAGCACGCCAGGTGCAGCTGGACGACGAGGTTGCCTGGGTGGCCGAAGCCTGCAGACCCACGTACGCACGACTGCGCGGGCATCGCCTGCGCATCGCTTCGAACTGATCGAGGGCGCAACCATGACCCTGACCTATCCGGAAATATTCCAGCAGCGCGGCAATCGCTACCACCAGGCCATGCTCAACTTCCCCGAAGCGCGCCGGGCCGAGTTCGAACAGCTGTTTGCGAAGTGCAAGGTCGGGCCGGGACAACGCGTGCTCGACCTGCCTGCCGGTGGCGGCTACCTGGGCCGTTACCTGCCGCCGGACGCGGAGTTGCTCGGCCTGGAGCTGACCGAAGGGTTCGGCGGTGGCGTGGGCGTGCACGATCCCGCGCAGCCTTGGCCCTGGGGCCGGTTCGATCACGTCGTCTGCCTGGCTGCCCTGCACCATATCGATGACCAGCCCGATTTCATCGGCCGCCTGCTCAAGCGCCTGCAGCCCGGCGGCACGCTGCGCCTGGCCGACGTAGCGGCGGGCTCAAGCCTGGTGCGCTTCCTGGATGGCTTTGTCGGCCGCTACAACAGCACCGGACACGAGGGCAGCTACCTGCCGCACGATGAGGCCTATTTCGCGGCGCTGGGTGAGGTCGATCGGATCGCCGAGCTGCCCTGTCCCTGGGAGTTCGCCGGTGAGGCGGAGATGCTGGATTTTTGCGCGCAGTTGTTCGGGCTGGTTGACTGTCCGCGCGAGGCGCTGCTTCGAGCGCTGCGGGATGAGGTGGGGATCGAGCGGAATGGGACGGGGGTGCGGTTGGAGTGGCGGCTGTTGTATGTGGATATTCGGGAGGGGCATCGCGGCTGAAGCCGCTCCCACAGGGGGCGAAAAAAAACCGCCTTGGGGGCGGTTTTTGGTGTCGGCGACTCGGGTACAGGCCTGACATGCCGCGAGTCGCTGATGAAGCTGGTGGGCGGTACAGGTTTCGAACCTGTGACCCCTACCATGTCAAGGTAGTGCTCTACCGCTGAGCTAACCGCCCGAAACGAACGCGCATTGTACCCGGCCGAACCGGGGCGAGCAAATTCAGCCGGGCGGCGCGCAATCCTTGGCCGCCACTTCGGCCTTGACCAGCTCTCCCAGGTCGGTCGGGTTGGCTGCGCCCATGTCCTTCAGCGCGCCCATCAGGTCGCGGAATTCGATGCGCCAGGCGCAAAGCTGCCCGGCATCATCGATCGGCGCCTCGATCCGGTCCTGGATCGCCACCGCGAGGTCGCGCCGCGCCCAGGCTTTGGTCGGCGCTTTTTGCCAGCGCCGACGCATGATCGCCACTTCTTCGTCGAAGTACGGCACCGCCTCGGCGGCGCGACCCGAATCCACCAGCGCGATGCCGATGCGGTGGTTGGATATCGCGTAATCGCGCTCGTGTTCGATCTGCCCGGGGTCGTTCTTCCATAGCCTGGCGATGATCTCGCGCGCTTTGCCGTAGTCAGCAATCGCCTCGGCGAAGCGCTTGCCCTCGACGTAGGCGTCGCCACGCTTGTTGTAGGCCAGCGCCAGGTTACGCGCCGAACGCAGGTCGCTGGTGTCCTTGAGGTACATCGGCTCGGCGATCGCCAGCGACTCGGAGTATGCGGCCAGGCTCTCCGCCTGCTTGCCCATCCAGCCCTTGATCTCACCCTGCTTGTTCAACACGATCAGGATCGAATGCACGACGTTGAGGTTCTGCGGCTGCGCCGCGTGCATCTGGCGGTAGCTCGCCAGCGCGGTGGCGATGTGCTTTTCCGCCTCGGGGTAGCGTTCCAGCCACGCAAGCGCGTCGGCGCGGCGCGTGTGGCAGACCGCAATCGCATCGCGGGCCTCGAAGCTGCCGCTGCGGTTCTTGTACAAGGGGGAGCAGGCGCGATCGTAGGTCTTCAGCGCGAGCTCGAGCTTGCTGCTCCAGAAGTAGACGTCGGCCAGGCCCATCGTTGCGCCGCTGACCTCGCGCTCCAGCATCGGAGTCATTCCGCCGCGCGCGCGCTCTCGCAGGATCGTCAATTCCCCCGTGAACAGCCGCTCCGCGCGCGCCAGGTCGTCATTCCAGAAATAGAGCGTGCCCTGGCTGTGCAACGCGCGCGCGAGCGCGGCCTGCGCTTCCGGGTCCTGGGGCCGCAACTGCACCGCTCGCCGCGCCTGGTCGACCGCGCGCTGGTAATGCCGGAGCGCGGCCGGAGTGTCGCCCAGGTTAGGCGCGACTGGATTGCCGGCGATCTCACCCAGCCGGCGCTCGGCGCGCGACAGGTCGATCAGCAGCCCGGGCTCGTCCTGGGCGTCCTCGGCCACGCGCTCAAGGTAATTGCGTGATTGCTGCACCAGGCGGCGCCGCGCCTGGATGGTACCGGGCACGTCCTGCAGCTGGTCCTGGAAGTCGAACATCACCTCGTTGACCAATGCGCGCGACAGGTCGAAGCGCTTCTGCGCGAGCGCGCGCTGGCGCTCGGCTTCCTGTGCCTGCCAGTAGGTGGCAAGCAGTCCGCCGGTGAGCGTCACCAGCACCGCGGCCGCGGCGCCGATCGCCAGCCAGTGCCGACGCAGGTAACGCGAGGCGCGATAGGCGGCGCTGCCACGACGGGCAAGCACCGGCTCGTGCTTGCGATAGCGCTCGATATCATCGATCAGCTCGCGCGCGCTGCCGTAGCGCAACTCCGGTTCGCGGCGCAGGCACTTGAGCACGATGTCATCGAGGTCGCCGTGCAGGTGTCGCGCGCGCCGCTTGCGCTCGCCACCGGCGAGCCGGGCATCGTCGAGCACGATCTGGCTCGGTTTCAGCGGCTGCGTGGTGTGGATCGCCTGCAGCTGGCCGAGGGCGCTGGTGGTGCCGGCGTGGGGCACGCGTCCGCTGAGCAAACGGTAGAGCAGCGCGCCGAGCGAATAGATGTCGCTGGCGACGGTGATGACGCCGCCTTCCATCTGCTCGGGGCTGGCGAAATGCAGGGTATAGGCCTGGGTCGTGGTGCGTTCGGCAGCGTCGGGAACCGGGTCCATTTCCTTGGCGATGCCGAAGTCGAGCAGGCGCGATTGGCCGTCCGCGATCACGAGCACGTTCGCCGGCTTGATGTCGCGATGCACGATCAAGGCGCGATGCGCATGGTCGACCGCCGAACAGACTTGCAGGAACAGTTCGAGAATCTGTTCCAGCGGCTTGCCTTCGCAGTAGGCATCTATGGCAATGCCGTCGACGTATTCCATGACCAGGAATGGCCGGCCGTCTTCCGTCTCGCCGCCGTCCAGCAGGCGCGCGATGTTCGGGTGTTCAAGTCGCGCCAGCGCCTGGCGCTCGCGACGAAACCATTCGATTGCCTCGCGATTGCCCATGAACGAGGAGATGAACTTGATCGCGACCCGCTTGGAGTAGGCCTCGTCGGCGCGTTCGGCCAGCCAGACTTCGCCCATGCCACCTTTGCCGAGCAGACTGACCAGGCGATAGGCGCCGACGCGGCCGTGCGGATCCTGCGCAGCGGCTGTGCCTGCCGCATTCGGATCGCCGAGCACTACCTGCGTCTTGTCGTCGATCATCGAGGCCCCCGGACCGATTCTGTCGGGTCTGTCCGATGGCGGCAAGCCTGACCTCAGATCGGACTCGCCAGCGAGCGCTGCTTGAGCGCCTGCATCTCGTCGCGTACCTGCGCGGCCTTTTCGAACTCGAGGTCGCGTGCGTGTTGATACATCTGCGCCTCCAATTGCTTGAGCTTGGCCGCCAGTTGGCGCGGTTCAAGCACCAGGTAGTCGGCGTTCGCGTCGGCGACCTGGCGCCCGCGCCCACGCGGCTTGCCCGGCTCCGGCGCCGAACGCGCGCCTTCCATGATGTCCATCACTTCGCGCTGAATCGTGGTCGGAACGATGCCGTGCTCGAGGTTGTAGTCGATCTGGATCTGCCGGCGGCGGTCGGTTTCGTCGATGGCGATGCGCATGGAATTGGTGATGCGGTCGCCATACATGATCGCCTTGCCACGCACGTTTCTGGCGCAGCGGCCGATGGTCTGGATCAGCGAGCCGGCCGAACGCAAGAAACCTTCCTTGTCGGCATCCAGGATCGCGACCAGCGACACCTCCGGCATGTCCAGGCCTTCGCGCAGCAGGTTGATGCCGACCAGTACGTCGAAGCGGCCCAGGCGCAGGTCGCGAATGATTTCCACGCGCTCCACGGTCTCGATGTCCGAGTGCAGGTAGCGCACGCGCACATCGTGCTCGGACAGGTAATCGGTGAGGTTCTCGGCCATGCGTTTGGTCAGGGTCGTCACCAGCACGCGGTCGCCCAGTTTGGTGCGCAGGTTGATCTCCGAAAGCAGGTCGTCGACTTGCGTGGCCACCGGGCGAATCTCGATCTCGGGATCAATCAGGCCGGTCGGCCGCACCAGCAATTCCACGATCTGTCCTTCCGTGTGCTCGTACTCGTACTTTCCCGGGGTCGCCGAAACAAATATCGCGCGCGGCGAACGGCGCTCCCATTCCTCGAATTTCAACGGCCGGTTGTCGAGCGCAGAAGGTAGCCGGAAACCAAAATTGACCAGGGTTTCCTTGCGCGAGCGGTCGCCCTTGTACATGGCGCCCAACTGCGGAATGGTCACGTGCGACTCATCGACGACCAGCAGCGCATCCGGCGGCAGGTAGTCGTACAGGCATGGCGGCGGCTCGCCCGGCATGCGTCCGGTCAGATGCCGCGAATAATTCTCGATGCCGCTGCAAAAGCCGACCTCGGCCATCATCTCGATGTCGAACTGCGTGCGCTGCTGCAGACGCTGCGCCTCGACCAATTTATTTTCCCGATAGAAGAACTCTAGCCGCTCGCTCAACTCCGGTTTGATCGTTTCGATGGCGTCGAGCACCGTGCGCCGGGTAGTGACGTAATGCGATTTCGGGTACAGGGTGTAGCGCGGCAGCTTGCGATAGACCTCGCCGGTGAGCGGATCGAACAGGGAGATATTCTCGATCTCGCCGTCGAAAAGTTCGATGCGCACCGCCTCGATTTCCGACTCCGCCGGATGCACATCGATCACCTCGCCGCGCACCCGATAGCAGGCGCGGCGCAATTCGACATCGTTGCGCGTGTACTGCATTTCGGTGAGGCGCCGGATCAGCTCGCGCTGGTCGATGCGGTCGCCGCGCACCAGGTGCAGGACCATGCGGAAATATTCGTTCGGATCACCCAGGCCATAGATCGACGACACCGTGGCGACGATGATCGCGTCGCGGCGCTCGAGCAGCGCCTTGGTCGCCGACAGGCGCATCTGCTCGATGTGCTCGTTGATGCTCGAATCCTTCTCGATGAAGGTGTCGCTGGCGGCAACGTAGGCTTCGGGCTGGTAGTAATCGTAGTAGCTGACGAAGTATTCGACCGCGTTGTGCGGAAAGAAGCTCTTGAACTCGCCGTACAGCTGCGCGGCCAGAGTCTTGTTCGGCGCCAGCACCAGAGTCGGTTTCTGCACCGCCTGGATCACGTTGGCGATGGTGTAGGTCTTGCCCGAGCCGGTGACGCCGAGCAGCGTCTGGTGCGCCACGCCGGCTTCGAAGCCTTCGATCAGGCGGCGAATGGCCTCCGGCTGGTCACCGGCAGGTTCGAAAGGGGCGACGAGTTCGAAGCGATCTGCCATTTCGGGTCACCGGAAGCAGCAAACGACCAGTATAGCGCCGGCCGTATTTGCGCTCCCGCGCCGGTTCAGGATTTCCTTACGCGGAACGCCAGTGGATGCCGATATCGTCCGCGCCGGGCCGGCCCCAGGCTGGCTCCACCCTTCCAATGGCGGCGACGACATGAATGCGCAACGCGGCGTAACCCTGATTGAACTGATGATGGTCGTGGCCGTACTCGCTCTGCTGTTCGGCGCGGCGGTCCCTGCTGTCAGCGGCGGACTCGAGGCTGCTCGCGCCGGACAGGCTC
>Ga0209211_10003892_pt1 | contig 23779 bp, 18 predicted proteins | sample RifGroA2_FD_183992 | JGI IMG/M metagenome (GOLD analysis project Ga0209211, IMG submission 183992) | Groundwater microbial communities from Rifle, Colorado, USA - Groundwater A2 (SPAdes) (version 2) | ecosystem: Environmental > Aquatic > Deep subsurface > Groundwater | place: Rifle, Colorado...
GGGCGATCGGGCCGCAATCACCTTTTGTGTAACTGGCGATAGAATCCAATCTATCCGGGTCACAGAATCGTACGATGTGTATGGCGCGCGTTAGCAAAATGATCTTCTTCTATTCGCACTCATACTATGGTATACTTTACGTTAAAGCAATCAGAGTTTTTTGTTTGTTTATATGCTTTTGAAAAATAAACGCAATTTTGTTTCATCCGCCATGTTTTTGCTTATCATCAATATATTTTTTTTAATTCCAAGCGAAGCGAGCGCCACAGTTTGCCCGACCTTGAGGCCGGGGGACCAGGTAAAGGTGCGGGGGTTCCCGACAATTTACGCGGTTAATAGTAATAATGAGGTCATGTCTTTTGGCGCTGGCGACGTGTATAAGAGCTGGAGATCGGATGATCGTTATAGCGGTTACATAACAATTACTTCGGAGTGCTATGACAGCCTTTCCAGCCCAAACGCTCAACCTTTATACATAAACTTTAGACCCGGCTCATACTTGATCAAGCGCGAAGGCTCCAGCCAGTTATATGTAGTGTTACCAGGGAACACCAAAGCAAAGATCACCAGCCAAGTTGCCAGAGCGCTTTATAGTTCAAGCTTTGTGCTTAAAACAATACCTCTTTCGCGCTGGGCCAGCTACGTCAACAATGCTTCGGATATCACCCTGGCCATTGCTCATGAGGGCATGCTCGTGATGAGGCCGAACGATAGTAAAACTTACTACGTGGATAACGGCAATGTGCTTCGTGAAGTAGCTGTTAGCGGTTTGGTTGCCAATAGATTTAAAAAGTCTTTTGTGCGCAAAGTTGCCGGCTCGGCCGTGGCCGGGTTCAGTTTGGGCGAACCGATAACAGGTGAGGTGGCAGAGATTGCCGATCTGACCCAGAGCGGGGTAACAGTTACTCCGGCTAGTCCTGTTGCGCGCATCATTCCGCCGTTTATATTCGCGATGCGTACCTCATGGCCCAACCCCGCTATTGATGATTTTCAACTGAACGCGGTTAATGATTTGGGGATGCGGTATGTTCAGGGCACGCCGTCTTTTATCTGGTTATCAGGGGAATCTGGGTCTAATGGGAACGTATACAAATGGAGCGAGTTTGACGGGCATATGAACAAGCTTGCCGCTCGCGGCCAGAAGGTGATAGCTTTTTTGATGCTGCCAAAGCTCGCCGGTCTGCATTGGAATCAATCAATTTTGCGCACTGACCCGCGTTATCGCGCTGAATATGAAGAATACGCCTACGAAATAGTGAATAGGTATAAAAATCACCCGGCTTGGTCGGGTATAGTATCTGTTTGGGGCGCTTCATCAGACGTGTGGGGGGGAACTCCATTTAACGAGCCGGAAGTGGAGATACCTCTTCTAAACGCGGCCTATGACGGTATCAAACGAGCCGATCCCAATACTATCGTGGTTGGCTTCAACATGGCCACTACATTTACCGATGGCGCGGATTGGGAGCAGTGGCATAGGCGAGCATTCAACCTGTCGCCCAAGTTTGATTGGTTTGGAATACAGACTCATAGTGTGCCAGTGGGCGCCATGCACAGCGATAATATTTATGGCGGGATGATGGGGCTCATGAATATTCGACGTTTTCTCGATGAGCGCGGGTATGCCGATAAGCCGATTTTCCAGAATGAAGGAGGCTTCCACATATTTAATTCCATTTTTAACCAGCAATCGCAAGCCGAACAGGCTGTGGAAACCTTTGTTACCGTTCGAGCGTTAAATATAAATATAAAAGGATGGGTGTATTTCACGATGTTCGGCACGGTGACAAGCTCCTCCAGATGCGGAGCTAACGAGGACGGCGATAACTGGGGCATAATGAGCTGTGCCGTGGAGCCCTACACTTCTTTGCCCCAACCTCGTCCTGCGTATAGGGCGTTGCAAACATTGTTTAATACGGTTGACTTTGACGCTTATAATTACGAAGCCACCGAGAGTAGCTTTGTGGCCAATCAGATCGCGCCGTTTGTTTTTCGGTTTGTCAAAGCTACCAATCAAAGCACGAAATTGTGGGTCGTTTTTTCGCCGAGATCCATATCAGGCGCGGAACCATCCACTCAAAATGTATCTATCAACATCTCCCCGGCCTTGCAGGCGATAAAAATAGAAATACTCGGCAACCAATCCGCGGTCCAAGCGGATGCAAGCGGAAATATCAGCGTCCAATCCACTGCTTCGCCGGTGTTTATCAGGGTAGGGCAGTAATATTTTAAAAATTATGCGATATACATCTAATCAATTCCGGGAGAAACAGAAAAAAACCAAAATTACAGCGGCTGTTTTGACTGTGCTCGTGCTGACTGGGGTCGGTTATGTTGTTTTTAACAAGGTTACGGATGACAGATTTCCCGACGCCACTCCGCGGATAGGCGATGGAGTCAATACATCAACGCCTTCCGGGCGCGGTCTGCCGCCGTTCATTTACTCCATGCGCACGGCATGGACAGAGCCCGTTTACGATGATTTTCAACTAGATTCCTTAACGGACTTGGGAATTACTTACGCGCAGGGTTTGCCTTCGTTTTTTTGGGCCGCGACTGAATCCGGTCCAAATGGAGATTTTATGAAATGGGGCGTAACTGACGGACAGATGGACAAATTATCCGCGCGAGGTATTAAAGTGATACCTTTTTTGCAAACGCCAAAGTTACGTGGTCTGCATTGGGACCAATCTATTCTGCGCACTGACCCGCGTTATGCTGAAGAATACGGGGAGTATGCTTATGAAGTTGTTAGTCGATATAAAAACCATCCTGCCTGGAGCGGGGTAGTGGCTGTGTGGGGAGGGTCTTCTGATATTTGGGACAGAGAAAACAATGTGAACGATCCGGAGATAGTGGTGCCTTTGTTAAACGCCGTCTACGATGGAATAAAGCGGGCGGATCCAAACACAATTGTCGTGGGATTTAATATGGGAACGGACACAATGTCCGAAGCGGAATGGATAGAATGGCACGAGCGAGCATTTCGGTTGAATCCTCGTTTTGATTGGTTTGGGGTGCAGACGCATAGTGTGCCGGTCGGCACTATTCCGGGCAACCAGTATGCCGGGCTGATGGGTATTGCCAACATCCGTCGTTTTTTGGACACGCGCGGGTATGGCAAGAAGCCGATGTTTTTGAATGAAGGCGGGTTCCATATATTCAATTCCGGCTACACCGAGCAATCGCAGGCTGAACAGGCGGTTCAGACTTATGTGTCCTCTCGCGCTTTGAGCGAATCCATTAATCTCAAGGGCTGGGTGTACTTTACTCTGTTTGGGGACGGGGATTCGGCAAAAAATTGCGGCGAGAGCAATGACGGCGACAACTGGGGGATCATGACCTGTCTTGATTTGAGCAACCCTTTGGAAAAACCTCAACCGCGAGTTGCTTATCGGGCGCTCAAGACTCTGTTTTCCACTATCAATTTTTCCGCGTACGCCTATGAAGCCACTGAAAAAGGCGCTCCAAATCAGACCGCGCCGTTTGTGTTCCGATTTGCCAAATCCGACAATCGCTCCGCCAAACTGTGGGTGGTATTTTCTCCCAGACGATTTGTAAAAGGCGGAAGTGAACCGGTGCGACAAGATGTTACCATCAATATCTCTCCGGCTAGGCAAGCGACACGAGTTGATATATTGGGAAATCAAACTACTGTGCGGGCAGACGGGGATGGAAATGTTACGGTAAGATCCGGAAGTTCGCCGATTTTCGTAAGATAAGAGTAGAGTAGGAAAATTGGAAAACATAGTCACTTATATTTCTCCGCCTCCATAGATGCTGATTTTTCTCTTGCCAAAACTCCCTACGGTCGCCGCCTGCGGGCAGTTTTGATTGTCAAGAGAAAAATCAGCGCCTATTTCGGCTTGATAGTGAATAAATATGTTCTAGCATATGTTGTTCTCCACTCCCATCAGCCAGCTCAACCGGGTAGGGAAAACCACTTCTAAGTATTTAAACTATTTGGGCGTGAAAACCGCGCGGGATTTGTTGTTTTATTTTCCATTTCGGTATGAGGACTATCGGCGGGTTGTGCCGATAGGTCAGGTAAGGGAAGGGGAGGCGGTAACGATCAAGGGGAAGATTGAGCTGATCTCAAATAAGCGCAGTTTTCGGAAACGGAAAATTTTAACAGAAGCCCTGGTATCGGACGATAGCGGTAGTATTCGCATTGTTTGGTTTAATCAACCTTACATTATAAGGATCCTCAAAGCAGGGGATGAGGTATTCCTGTCCGGCAAAGTGCGGGGTGAAATGCTGGGGTCGGTATTCGTGAGCCCGGCATATGAAAAAGCGGTTTGTGAAGGTGCCATTCACACCGCTCGGCTGGTTCCCATTTATCCGTTGACCGAGGGTATTACCCAAAAACAGATGCGATTTTTGGTTAATCAGGTGTTGCCTTTGGCCGACTCATTAAAAGAATGGTTGCCTAAAGAGCTGTTGGAAAAAGAAGATTTAATTCCTTTGCCGCATTCGGTGCGCGGGATTCATTTTCCGGAAGATGAGGTTGATCTGGAAAAGAGCGCCAAGAGGTTAAAATTCGGGGAACTGCTCCTCACACAACTCAGGGCTGAGTTGGCGCGAGTGGAGAACCAAACGCGGAACGCGCCGGAACTTAAGTTTCATGAAAAAGATACCAAAGAGTTTATTGCCCGTCTGCCCTACATTCTTACCAAAGCCCAAAAAGTGGCGGCCTGGGAGATTTTGCGGGACATGGAAAAAAGCACGCCCATGAATCGTCTGCTATCCGGCGATGTGGGGTCCGGCAAAACCGTGGTGGCGGCCATGGCCGCGCTCAACGCGGTTTTGAATGGGTATCAGGTGGCGGTGATGGCGCCGACGGAGATATTGGCTATGCAACATTATCATTTTTTACGCAATTTGCTTGGTGAAAAAATGAAAGTATCTTTTCTTACGCACTCCCAATTTCAAATTTCAAATTTCAAATTTCAAATCAATATCAAATCTCAAATTTCCAAAAAGAGAATTGTGCTGGATGAAATAAAAAATGACAAAATAAATGTCGTGGTTGGCACTCATGCTCTGCTTTCTGAGGGGGTGGAGTTTGGGAATTTGGGGTTGGTGATTGTGGATGAACAGCATCGGTTTGGGGTGGAGCAGAGGAGGTTGATGAAGAAGAAAGGAAACAGATCGCATTTTCTCTCCATGACCGCCACTCCCATTCCGCGATCGCTCGCGCTCACGTTGTACGGCGATTTGGACCTGTCTGTAATTAACGAAATGCCGCCCGGCAGGAAGAAAATACTTACGCGCGCGGTGGAGCCGGCCAAGCGCGAGAAGGCGTATGCGTTTATCAAGGAGCAGATAAAACAGGGGAGACAGTGTTTTGTGATCTGTCCGCTGATAATTGAAAACCAAAAATTAAAGACCGAAGATTCAAGATTAAGTGACGACAATTCAATCTTCAATCTTCAATCTTCAATCTTATCGCCAAATACAGATCGCAAATCCGTCATGGCAGAGCACGAGAAGTTATCCAAGGATGTTTTCCAGGAATTCAAAGTTGGTTATCTGCATGGCAAGATGAAGCCTAAAGAAAAAGAAGAAGCCATGGTGAAATTCGCGGCCGGGGAGACAAACCTGTTAGTTTCAACTTCCGTAGTTGAGGTGGGCGTGAATGTGCCGAACGCGACTGTGATGATGATTGAAGGCGCGGGACGGTTTGGGCTTGCCCAGCTCCATCAGTTTAGGGGCAGAGTCGGGAGGTCGGATTGGCAATCATACTGTTTTCTTTTTTTGGATATTGAATCACAAAAAATTAAAGAGCGGTTGGAGTTTTTTGAAAAAAACCATGACGGGTTTGCTCTGGCCGAAAAAGATTTAGAGATGCGCGGCCCGGGCCAGGTGTACGGCACGCTCCAAAGCGGCATGATGCAGTTCCGCCTCGCCAAACTGACTGATAGAGAACTAATAAAAAAATCCCGCGAAGCGGCGAAGGAAATAGTTCACGACATTGATAAATACCCGAGCGTGTTGAAGAAAGTGAGGGAGTGGGAGGAGGAAGTGCACCTTGAGTGAAATGACCAATGACCAAATACCCAATTACCAGACGAAATGTCAAATATCCAATTTCCAATTTCAAACAAATTTCAAATGATAAATATCAAAAAATTAAACATTGTTAGTTGTGTTTGGACATTTGGATTTTGACATTGATTTGACATTGGAAATTGGCAATTTGACATTCATTGGTTGGCCATTCTCAACTTATCCCCACCCAAGTCTAGACTAAGGCTTGGTTTTTTGTTACAATGCTGTTCGTTGCCAGTGAAAACGCGCGGATTGGCCGCGCGTGGATAGCGCTGGAAACGAGGGAGACAAGATGAATCGCAGAGCAGCAGTGCCAAAAGGTAGTCTGCCGCGTCGTCGTCCGGATGTCGAGCGGCTGAACGACGACGACTACGATCTCACACCCCCCCCCTTGGATGGCGGGGCCACCTCGGAGGAGGTGGCAGGCCAGGACCGTGCGCGCCAGTACATGACGTACCGCTTTGTCGAAGTGAGGCGGATCGTCGAGGCGCTCGAGGATGTCCCGGTCGTTCCGTCGCCGGCGTGCGCGATCTGCTGTGTCCCGGCCCCGCCCGAGGAGCACATCTCAGGGTTCGGCGTGAGCGAGCGCGCTCAGGCCTAGAGCAGCCTCCCCCTACCACATTCGCGTCATGCCGCGACCTCGCGACTGACGCGAACCCCCCCTGTCTCGCCCGCCACCAATTTCCACCTTGGCCGCGCGAGACCTTCCAAACACAACCCCCCCGAAAATCGGGGGGATTTTTTATACACAGATTAAAGATTGACTAAAGCAAGTTTGCGGTGTATACTTTTGTCTAATTGCGAGGTTTGAACTACCTTGCGGAATGGGAGGAGCAGATGTTTTGTGTGATTACCAACTGCAAGATCGGGTTGGCGGAGCCGAAGATCAGGATTGATGGGGGTCGGGGGCGTACATGGTACGTCAAGTACGACAAGTTGTTCCCGGTCCTGCGCCGGCTGTTAGGAACGGTCCAGATCCCCGGTCTGTGGCACGTGCGTGAGATGGATGGTGTCGTGGCAGTGTTGAAGCTGGACGAGTACGCTCGGTCAGCGAGCGTTGACCAGATCATGCTGCTCACAAAGCTCATGCGGCAAGTGTTTGCGCCGACGGCGCTGTTCGGCGGCGACGATCGAGCGCGCTTGGTCGCGCTTTGGCGCGCGGCCGAGGCCTCCCCCGCCATCATCTCGGCCAGCTAGCGGCCGTCCTTCTTTCCAGCTAGCACAACCCAAGGAGGTGCAGTTCCCGGCCTCCGATAATAGCTGTGGATACATATACCCACCGCTGTTATCGGCCGGGAACTCAAAAATAAAATACCCTATCAATTGAGATGGGGTATTTTTGTTATTATTTGTCTTGACTTTCGCCTCAAATTAGGCTAATGTTATGGTTGTTCTTTACGAGGAGGTCCGCTTGGGCTGGGTCAGACTCCGTAGGGCAATCCCGCGTGAGGATGGAGACAAGGTGGAAGTTGCTTGTCGTCAAGGCCGCAGAATCAAATTCTGGATTCGCGGTCGGGATGGCGACATCTACCACGAGTCATGTTCCGTCACCCGCCTGTTTCAGGAGAGTGGTCTTGCTCGGTCTCATGCCGTTCGGCTGTGGCAGTTGCTGCAGCCGACAGGCAGGGGTCGCTACCAAGGCCAACTCTGCACGCCTCGCGTCCGCACTTCCTCCCGCCGCCCGTCTAACAAAAGGGTGCGCTGACGCGAGGCACCCTTCCATTATTTTACTATTTTTTCCACAAGTTCCTTAACATTTTTTACCTGGGCTATCTTTATGCCCGGTAGAGACGCGATTAATCGCGTCTCTACTATGGTAGGAACTACCACGAATTCAAATCCCATTTTTTTAATCTCTTCCAGCCTTCTTTTTGTCTGCGACACGGCGCGTACTTCTCCGCCAAGTCCGACTTCGCCGAAGGCGGCCAGGTTTTTGGGCAGAGTTTTGTTGTGCAAACCGGACGCGATGGCGAGCATGACGGCCAAATCCGCGGCTGGCTCTTCAGCGCTCAATCCTCCGACTACGTTTAAAAATACGTCGTACGACTCCAAGGGCAGGCCGGTGCGTTTGGAAAGCACCCCAATTAACACTTGCAAACGGTTTAAATCAAACCCGGAGGCGCGGCGTTGCGGGTATCCGAAATTAGTTTTGGTTACCAGTGCTTGAATTTCCACCAGCATCGGGCGAGTTCCTTCCATAAGACAACTGACGGCTGACCCGGGCACTTCCTCGGTGCGTCCGGATAAAAACGCGGCTGAAGGATTTTTCACTTCCTGAAGACCGCGCTCTTCCATGGAAAAAACACCTATTTCGTCTGTGGATCCGAACCGATTTTTGGCAGTCCTTAAAACTCGGTAGTTATGATATTTGTCGCCTTCCAAGTAAAGCACAACGTCAACTAGATGTTCCAACGTCTTTGGCCCGGCCACGGCACCGTCTTTGGTTACCTGGCCGATGAGCACGATTATCACGCCAGTGGTTTTTGCCAGCTCCATGAGTTTCACTGTGCATGCCCTGACCTGGTTCACATTTCCGGCCTCGCCTTCCACTTCATCGGAGTGAATCGTTTGGATGGAATCAATGATGATGAGACGATTATTCCGCTGCTTCATTGTTTCATTGTTGGGCGTTGTCGTCGCAATAATGCTTTCCACGTTTGTCGCGTTACCCAAACGCAAAGTGTCGGATTTTATTTTGAGCCGTTCGGCGCGCAGTTTAATCTGTTCCACGGACTCCTCGCCGGAAAAATACATAGTATGGGCAAGGATGGACGCCAGCTGAAGCGCGAGCGTTGATTTTCCAACACCCGGTTCCCCCCCAAGCAAAATCACCGACCCCGGCACCAACCCGCCCCCCAACACCCCGTCCAGTTCGCCAATATTTGTTTTTACACGTTCCAAATTTTTCCCCTCAATTTCATTTAGTTGCACTGTCTCTACCATTGGATAGTCATTTGACATTTGGATTTTGGATTTTGACATTGATTTGACATTTGGATTTTGGATTTTGGATTTCTCAATCGTCCCCCATTTCCCGCACTCCAAACACCGCCCAACCCATTTGGTGTATTGAGCTCCGCAGTTGGAGCATTCAAATTGCGGTTGGATGACTTTTGGCATATTAATTCTGAATTAAATCAGCATGACTTTCCTTGGATGGTTCGAACGAATTCTCTAGGGTCCAGAATTTTTGAACCGGTTATATTTAAAATATTGTAAAACTCGGAATTATCAGCGCAAATGTTATTGCCGCGCGGTATTTCCGTTTTTCCATTTCTCATCTCATCAAAAAGCAGCCATCCTCGTTTCATTTGACCGTCAAACATCATTGTTCGCCCTTTGTAAGCGTTGCCGCCGACATCCTTGCCTCTGAAAATTTCTAGATGAAGCATGCCGCACTTAGTAGCCAACCCCAACTCTTGTCCTTTGCGTACGCTGTCGCCGGTTTTAACCTTTATTGTTCCTTTATTAATTTCCCCGTAAATATAAGTAGTATTATTTACTGAATCAAAAATATATACCGCGCCTGTTGGTTCCTCAGCGCCAATATCGGCGGTAGCGGATTTGCCGCCCCTGCACGGGTAAAAGCTTGAAATAGCGGCCAAAACCGTGCCTTCGCTCATGGAAACAATTGTTCCGCGAAGTTCGCTGTAATTGGTAAGCAGATCAATCCCCGCGTGGCATCGGAAAGGCGGCCGCCTCTGCCCCCAATTGTTGGTGTTCACAGTGAATCCGTCTTTAATTGGAAAGCAAAAGTCATTTATATTTTGAGGCCGATATGTTCTGTCTGTAATGCTTACGGAGCCGGATTCTCCAATATGCTCCTCTTCACCGGCGATATCATCGGACATTGGTATTTCTTGGATATACTTCACCTGCAAAGGTTTAAATCTCACTAAATCCGGATTAACGAAATATAAAATAGCGTACGATTCCCACGCGATAATTAGCCCGATGACAATTTGTCCAATGCGTTTATAGGCGGCTATTTTTTGTTCTCCTCCTCCGGAGACGACCACGCGAAATCCTTGAATGACAAGCATTACCACGGCCACAATGCTTGCGACTCCGATAGCGTATTTGTACATGGCGGCCAGATACTCACCGATCCAAGGAAGAACAAGATAAACATTACCTTCGCTATCTGTGGTGGTAGTAACTCGCTCTGTGAACTGCAGGCCAGGGATGCGGATGGAGGTGGTGGGCGGTTTAATTTGACGAATTTGCGCCGTTATATCATTTTCCGCCGCGTAAATTTCGTTTGCTGTCAGCAAAAATAAATTAAACAAGGCTATAAAAATAAAAAAATAGAAGATATTATTTGTTTTATTCATAATTTACTTTATAAGAATCCGCGCCATGTTATTGTTCGTTAGCCATCGTTAGGCTGGCTCCATAGTCCGAGCCCGCAAGCGAGGCTGTGGAGCCAGAGTGCTGTCACAGTGATTTGCATTATGGCTCCACAGCGTTTTTTCGCTTGAGCTCAAAAAGACTATGGAGCCAGCTCACTTAGTAATAGTTTATGGAATGCACCTTATGGCGGTGGTAGATTTGGCACGTTGTTAGTTCTACGGATTCCCTCCACACGTTCCTGCACACGCTGCTCCTCCTGCGCACTTTGCGTGATCCTCCGGCGTGTATTTTTTGGGCATGTTGACGCATCTATGCCCTGCAAGTACAGGTTGGAAGCCAATGCGTCTTTCTTGGCTGAGAAGTAATCCGCCTTGGCCACCTTATTTAATCCAAATCGGTATTTTATCTCACCTCTGTCAGGGGTTACGCCTTTTGGGTTGCCGTTTATTTCATAGTATCTTCTTACCGCGATTCTTATGTCGTCTCCATCGCATGCCCCACGACTAAGTACATATTTTAACACACCCGAGCCATTATTGTGTCCGACATACAGAAGCGTCGCTGCGTCAAAAACTTTTACGTCCGCGCATTTGCTTATTATGCTTTTGAGATTGGCATCAATATTCGGAACAGCAATCGCCGTGTTTGTTTCGGGATCAAAAAGATCTTCACAATTAAAATTGAGCGAGGCGGGATAACGGGCAAGGTTCATTCCCGTAGAGCAATAATCATCTCCGGCCTGGAACAACCCTTTATATTGGCCATTGACAGCGTTAGCGTTAAAGCCGCTTTCCACCGCCGCAATGGCTTTCAGCACGTTCCAATCAAGACTATAGCAAGAGGCATATGCTTCAAAGAGTGTTTTTATTTCATCCGGCGGTCTTATGTTGGGGTCTAGATTTAAAGTTTCCGTGGTTTTATCATTCACAAGTTCATCCCAAGATATTCCCCGTACATACTTCACCTTCAGTGCCTTAAAAGTTACCAGATCAGGATTAATGTTCCAGAGAATGGCGTATGAACCCCAGGCGATGGCTAGACCGATGAATATTTGCGCGATGCGTTTATATCCTTCGGTTTTTTTTTCTCCCCCGGCGGACATGGTAATTTTAAGGGCATTGTTAATAATCATCACCACTGCCACGATACTCGCGACGGCTACACCGAATTTGTACAGGGCGGCTAGATATTCTCCTATCCACGGGAGATGCAAATATCCTTCGTCATCCACGTTCGCTTGAATGTCACTGAATCGCAAACCAGGCACGCGTATTGTAACAGTTGGCGCGGCCAGTTTAATTTCGTCTTCCGGGCGAGTCACTCCGGCTACGGCCCCTTGGGCAGGGGAGAGGGAAGGGAGGAGGGCGAGGGAGAGGATAAGTGCGGTGAGAAGACGCATATATGTTGAAAATGACCAATGACCAATTTCTAATGACCAATCAATGACCAATGATTAAAGTTCAAAATCCAAATTTTAAATGTCAAATCAAATCCAAAATCCAAAATCCAAATTATCTGCTATTTGAACTTTAGTCATTTGAACTTGATTTGGCATTAGGATTTTGAATTTTGAACTTAACATCATTGGTCATTTTTCCACCATTCTTTTCATCATTTCTTCCATATTGATATTTTTATCCAAATGGACGCGGCGATTGTTGACGAAGATGGTGGGGGCGGAGTTGATGTCAAAGGCTTTGGCGATGGCGGACCATTCGGACATTTTTTGTGCTGCCTCATCAGAGGCCATACACATTCGCCAAGCAGGCATGTTTAGGCGGAGCGAACTCGCCATTTGGCTCAAACCGGGTTCCTCTAAATTATCTTTATCTTGTATGGCGGCATCGGTAAATTCCCAGAACTTTCCTTGTTTGCCGGCGCAAAAGGCCGCTTGATGAGCAAGCTCGTAGTTGCCTGAAAACCAGCCACGGTTCGGAGCGTATCTCCAGATGAGTCGGATATCCTGGGGATGCGAACGGATGAAGGAGGTGATGTCCTCGTGAATTTCCCGGCAGGAATCACAGCCCAGGTTGGAAAATTCAAAAATAGTTATCGGCGCCCCCGGGTTTCCGTATGGCGCGTCAGATGAATCCGCCGGTATAGGAGTGATCTCATAGGCCAAAAGCGGGACGTCTTGTTGTTCAGTAACAATCCCTCTGGCGCGCCTAACTTCTTTGACCACTAAAAAACCAGCGATTGCGATAACTATGATTAGGAGAAGAAAGAATTTTTTGGAGAACATACGATATTGATATATGACCAAACTTTAAGCTCAAAACCCTAATTTCAAATGTCAAATCAAGTTCAAAATCCAAATGACTAAAATTCCTGACCATCCGCTGGCTCCATAGTCCGAGCTCTCACAGGCGAGGCTGTGGAGCCAAGGTGCCGCTGAGCCGCAGTTGGGCTCCACAGGGCTTCGCCACTATGGATCCAGCGAGTATAATAAATTGTCGCGAAGCGACTCTATAATTTTACATTTTGATTTTTACATTTTGATTTTTCAAAGTGGTGCCTCAAACACTCCCTGCCTAGCCATGTCGGTGAAGATTACGCGGTTTCGGGTGGAGTCGTAGGAGATGTCTTTGATGGTGAATTCGCCGCCGAGGGAAATAGGGGAGCGGAGGCCGGTGCGCAGATCAATTTTGTAAAGATCATCCGGAGTATCATTGGCTATTTCTCTGGCCATGCCAGCGCCTTGTTCCAGTGCGCGTGGTACGGCGCAGAAAAGCAGGGTGTCGCTCCCAAAAGAGCATTTATCGGCCCACGTGCTCAGATTCAAAAGCTGTCTGCCGCTGCCGATGCTGTCGCCATACGCGTTGACTATCCAAAGCTCCGGCTTGAAGTTACTGCGCGAGCTGTAGACGCTGTAGAGCAGTCTCTTTCCAGTGGGAGACCATTGAGGCACAAAACCGGTTCCTTCCACGGTTAAGGATTTAAAATTTTCTCCCTGCGTGCCGAGCAGGAGTATTTCTCTGCGGTAAGCGCCGAGCGGTTCGCCGGTTTGCGAAAAGGCCACGGTTTGGCGGCTCGGAGACCAGTTTACCTGCACTTCGTCGGCGTAATCGCCCAGATGTTCAATGAGCTGTGTTCCTGTGCCGTTGTCATTTGTTACCACCAGCCATCTGTTTTCCGGAGCCAGCGCCATGCTTTTGGCGGCAATTTGATTGCCCTCGTTTGAAAAAGAAAACTCCCGCCAATGCCTGGGCAAACTAACTTGGGTTCTAGTTTCAAAATTGTAAACGATTTTTGAACCGTCCGGATATTCCAGTACGGCCTGATCTTTGTTTCTTGCCCAGGTGACTTTGTTTACGTTATAAAAAACTTGATCTGAAAGCTCCCGCGTTTCGCCGTTGGGGAGGATGCGGTAAAATTTTCCGTCGCTCGCGTTGTGATAACGAAGATTCCCGCCTTTGCTTAAGGAGGGAAACGTAACATAGTTGTCGGTAAGCTGATTTACCGGAGCCGGTTTGGTGTAGCTGGGGGGGACTCGTCCCTGAATCCTGCCGGCCTCCGGTAGACCGCCTTCAGCAGGCATGCCTTCGCCCGGTGTAGTGGTGGAGGGTCTTTCCCCGGCAGCAGGTAGTTGTCCGGGGATGGTTTCCCCCGGCGTTACCGGCGGAAGACGGCGGGGCGCGGCGGCGCTCCGGAACATAAAGTATAGGCCGATGCCGATTAGTACGGATGTGCCGAGCAGAGCGAGTATTAAAAGTATTTTTTTTGTGGAGGGGGACATAGGGAAACTTAATTATTAACTATGCGGCTTTGGCCGTTTCCTCTTGTTGTTCTTGTTCATCCGGCTCTTGAAAGACCTGTGCGAGCCTTATTTTCACCATACTTAATTGCTTTACTTCGTTATCAGCCTTCTCTATCTTTTTTTTAGGCGCCTCCATTTTTTCTTCTAGATCATTTATTTGCTTTTTTATATTTTTTCCTTTCGCGCCGGTTATGAGTCCTAACAGGAAAACCATTAAAATGACAAGGCTGACAGTGAGGTCAATCACTAATCCAATGACTAAAATATCCGCGATCCACCACAATCCGCCGAATAGCACATTCATGGCCAACCAGTATGTTCTTATTAATTTGATTGCGTCAATAAATTGAGCCGTTTCATAAGCCAATTTTAATACCCCTTTTTTTCTTTCCAGTTCTTTTAGATCCCGCATTATTGGTTTTTTATCTTTTATTTTTTTTTTGATATCCTTATCAATATTCTTTAATTGCTTATACCGCGCGATTCTCATGGCTGGAGCGGCCAAATCGTTTATTGCTCTTTTGCCGGTGCCAAGGCCTTTTCGTCGCTTGGCCAATTCATCTTCAGGTTCTGCGGCTTCGTCTGAAGGGGTTGAACCTTCCGGTTTACTAGGTTCTTGTTCATTGCGACGAGCTCGCGCCTTGTCTCCTTCCATTTGCGCCGCCGCCTCATCTTGATTTTTTGCTTTTGGGGGTTCGGTTGGAGAAGATTCAGGTTCCTTGCCTTTTTGTTCCTCTGAAGGCTGTGTGGACGGCTTTTCTTCCTTTTCGTTCTTCTTGTCTTCGGACGGTTTTTCTTCGGCAGGTTTTTGCGCTTGCTCCTCTGATTCCGTTGGAGACTCATGCTTATCTTCCGCGTTTGGCGGTTTATTTAATCCATCGGTTTGCTCTGGTTGCGGTTCGGTTTTGGAGGGAGTGGAATTTGATTCGTTTCGCGGATCAGGCTCTGGTTCGGGAGCCGTTGGAGTGGGTGGTTCAGTTGAAGGGGGCGAGGTTGCTGGCTGCGCCGGTTGTTCAGGTTCGGGTTCTGCAGCTTGTTTATTCGGGGAAAAACTTTTTTCTGGAGCCGGTTTGGAGAATTTACCCGGGCGGGGCTGTTCTCGTAAATCTTTGGCAGGTTGGACGGCAGGTTGGACTTCCGGTTGTCGCGTTTTTTCCGGGCGTTTTTCCGGACTCTTCGCCACGGATTTTTTTGGTGGTGATTGAGGAGGTTTATTGCCAGCCTGCGGCTCTTGCGTTTCCCGCGGCTCTTGAACAGGCGCAGGCGACTCCTGATGATTAGCAGGTGGCGCTGTTTGAGCAGATTCGTCTTTGGTTGAAACTCCCTGTGGGGATGTTGCTTTGGGTTGTTGTCCTTGTTTTGCTTCAGCGGCCTCGGCCGGTGGTTTGGCTTCGGCGTCTTCCGCGGTTTGTTCAGTTTGATCGGGTTTACTCTCTGCTTCAGCTTCGTTTGCCGCGTTTTCAGCGCCAGCTTCAGCGTCATCTCCTTCAGAATCGGCCTCCACTGCTCCTGTTGCCGGTTCAGCGGCCTCAAGATCGTTTAATGACTCGGCCACTCCAGCCAGAGCTCCAGCCAATGCTTGTTCGGTTTCCGGTCCTTTCAGCTCGGCTTTAATTTCTTTTACATTCAAATCCGCCTCAAATTTTTTGTTTGTTCCTTGCGAAGCATCTAATCCTCTCTTTTTCTGCGCGCCGCCATCGTTGTTTTTTCCGCCGGCCTTACCGCTCACCCTGGTCCTTAAAGGCCCGGAAGCCGACTCCCGATCATTGTTCCTGGCTACATTACGCGCTTCGGGCATAAGAAATGAATGGGAAATTGTGAAATGAGAAAATAGCGGAATTATGAAATAACGAAATTGAATGAACCGCTCAATGAGTCTCACACCCCCCTACCCCCCTCATAGGGGGGAGATGCCGCAGGCAGCTCATTGAGCTCCCCCATATGAGGGGGGTAGGGGGGTGTGAGATAGCATGTGCCGTACAATTACTGGTCAATTAATTTCGTAGGTTCGAACATTCACTTCACTCCCAACTTCTCTTCCTCCATAATCAATCTATAACATGGTTTGGCGCGGTCGCGCAGAATTATTTCCGAGATCAGCCGTTCCACATCGTTTCTGATTTTTTGGCGCACGTCGCGGGCGTTAATTTTGCGCTCTGGCAGTTGGTTAATAAGCTGTTGCAATATATCCTTGTCGGCCTTAACCAAAGTATGGTACCGCTCCAGTCTTTTGTTTAGCTGGTTAAGTTCCAGTTCCGCGATTTTGGCAAACGCCTCTTTGGACAGAGGATTGAAGAAACAGATTTTATCCAAGCGGTTGATGATTTCCGGAGAAAAATAGTTTTTGGTTTTTTCAATAATTTTGTTTTGGATATCGCGCGGAGCGTTTTCCGAATCGCCGAATCCGAGTGAAGCGCGTTTGGCTTCCTCGGTTCCGAGTGTGGTCGTTAAAATGATTATGGCGTGGCGTAAGGAGATTTTCTTGCCGGTGGAATCGGAAATTTCACCGTTTTCAAGCATCTGCAAAAGCAAGCGGATAACGTCTTTGTGCGCTTTGTCAATCTCATCAAACAGTACCACGCAGTGCGGGCGCATTTTAATTCTGTCCGTGAACTGGTTGGATTCTCGGTAGCCGATGTAGCCGGCCGGGGAGCCGAGGATTTTGGAAACTCCGTAGCCTTCGCTGAATTCGCTCATGTTAAGATGGATAAGAGCGTCTTGCCCGGGGTAGAGAACGCCGGCTAAAGTCTTGGCGAGTTCAGTTTTTCCGACTCCGCTTTCGCCCACGAACAAGAACGAAGCCAGCGGGCGATCGGGATGCGATAGCCCGAGCTGTGCCTGACAGATAAGCCGGCTGATGTCGCCTATCACTTCGTCCTGGCCCACGATATGCTGTTTGAGCTCATTTTCCAGTTTAGCAAGCCGGTCTTTTTCTTCAAGCAAAAGATCCGAGGGCGGGGTGCCCAAAATTCTGGCCAACTGCGTTGCCACGTCTTTGGCCGTCACCTTGCCAAGCATTTTCAATTTCGCGGCGGTTTTTGACCGGGCGGCTTTTTCAACCTGCGCACGCAATTTATTTTCTTCCTCTTTTAGTTTCACAGCCTTGTCAAACCGGTCGTTTTGCGCCGCTTCTTCTTTTTCTTGGATTGTTTTTTCCAATTTTTGGGCTAGACGCCGATGTCTGGTTTCGGCCGAATTCGGTTTTATGCTCAATCGTTTGGCGGCCGCGGCTTCGTCCATGAGATCAATGGCCTTGTCCGGCAGAAATTTATTGTTTATGTAACGATCCGCCAGCTTGGCCGCGGCTTCCACGGCTTCATCCATGATGTTCAAGCGATGAAATGATTCGTAATTTTTGCGGATGCCGGAAAGTATTTTGATTGTGTCGCTGACGTTGGATTCTTTTACGTAAACAGGCTGGAATCTTCGCTCCAGCGCGGAGTCATTTTCAATATGTTTTTTAAATTCTTGCGGAGTGGTGGCTCCGATACAGCGCAACTGGCCGCGTGCCAGCATGGGCTTGAGAATGTTGGCCGCGTCCATGGTTCCTTGATTGGAACCCGCCCCGACTATATTGTGGAGTTCGTCTATGAACAGAATAACGTTTGGGTCTCTGGCTACGTCTTCCATCACCTGGCGCAGGCGCGCTTCAAATTCACCGCGGTAAATGGTGCCGGCAATCAAAAGTCCCATATCCAGCGCGTAGATTTTTTTATTCAAAAGCAGATCGGGAACTTGGCCTTCAACTATTTTTTTGGCCAGCCCTTCCACAATGGCTGTCTTGCCCACTCCGGGATCGCCCAAAAGCACGGGGTTGTTTTTTGTGCGTCGGCAGAGGATATGGATAGTTCGTTCAATTTCGTTATCACGACCGACCACCGGATCAATGTTGCTTTGCGTTTCCCGGTTGGTGAGGTTGGCGCCAAAAAAATCCAGCGCCGCCTCCGCTTTTCGGTTTTTTTTTGCCATTGGTCTGATTGGCGCGGAATCCAACGCGGCATTGAGGCTGTCTTGGATGTGATCTTGCAAGTTGTCCACGACATCCATTGCTTCGGTGATGCTCGGGAATTGGCTGGCGTTGCCAAGGACGGCGTTTATTTGCGCGCCCACGTCGGTCAAGGAAATATTGTTTACTTTGAGGACAGATAGTACCGCGGGATCTTGGAGCGACATTAGCGCGGAAAGAAGATGTTCGGTGCCGATGTAGTTATGTTGATGTTCTTGGGCCACAAGCATGGAGCGCTCCAGAACCAATTTGGCGGAAGCGGAAAAAGGCGCCAGCAAGATCTGTTCGGCTCGGTTCGCGATAGCGCCGGTGTCTTTGCCAACAACCCTCTCCAGCGCCGCGGTGGCCTGTTCAACTGTTTTGGTCTGGCATTTAAATCGGTTAAGTATTTCCGCGGCCACCGAACCTTTTTGTATAAGCAGCGCAAAAAAAAGGTGTATTGGTTCCACCGAACTGTTATTGAGTTCCGTTGCCATTCTAATAGCCTTGATCATCGCCTCGCGCAGATGCGAGGAGAAGCGATCGGTGATGTTCATAGTTACGGAGTTACGGATCACGGATAACACGGATTTACGGATTTGTTATTTTGAGTGAGTTTGGATTGAGTACTCGTTTAATAGAACATGATTTACCGTGGAAATTAACTAGTAAAGCTAGCGCTAGACCGCTAGTTACTAGATATCTTACGCATTGTTGAAAATCATTGGTGGTAAACGTTGGAGTTGCTTTTAATTCAATAATTATTTTGCCATCTATAATGAAATCAACTCTGCATCTGCCTTTCTTTTCTCCAGGAAAACTAATATCCAATACCGTTTCTCTGCTATATGGAATTTTCCGCGCTATCAGCCTATGCATAATAGCGTCGCCATATTGTTTTTCGTTTAGATATGGACCCAGTTCATTATGCACTTCAAACAGTATTCCCCGGATTAGATATGATAGTTCTTCATACATGAGTCCTATCCTCCTCCCCATATTTATTAGTAGCAGTTAGGATTAATGAAAGTTACGGATTACGGATAACACGGATTTACGGATTTGCCTTGATTTGGTTTTTATTATACAATTAAATAAGCTTTAAGTCAAAATATAGTACCGAATACATCCGTAAATCCGTGTTATCCGTAATCCGTAACTATGACAAATATTCCCGACCACGTGTTCCGCGGTTATGACTTGCGGGGGTTGGCTGATACCGAGTTGACGGAAGAAAATGTGGAGCAGTTAGGCAGGGGCTACGCCACTTGGCTTTTGGAGAGAAATATTTACGATTGCGCGCTGGGCTATGACTGCCGTCTTTCCAGTCCAAAGTTTAGGGACGCGATGATAACAGGGCTGACGGAGTCCGGCATAACCGTATATGACATTGGGATGACGATTACGCAGATAATCTACTTTTCCGCCTATCGTTTTCATACCAAAGGGTACGTGATGATAACCGCGTCGCACAATCCCAAAGAATACAACGGTTTTAAGCTCGGCGCCGGATATTCAGAAACAATGGGTACGAAAGAAATTGTTGAGTTTAGGGAGTTGGTAAAGGCGGGTAAGTTCATCAGTCGTTCTCCAAAGGGCGAACATATTCAAAAAGACATTTTTCCTGATTACGCACAAGACATTTTTAGCAGAGCCGCGGTTATTAAACCGTTCAAAGTCGTTGTTGACGCTTGCGCCGGGACAGCCGGAGTTTTTTTGCCTAAAATTTTAAAGCGGGCCGGATGCGAAGTGATTGAACAAAACACGACTCCGGACGGCAATTTCCCGGTTGGCACTCCGGACCCAACGGAGAGAGAAGTGCAGGAGCGGCTGGCCAAACGGGTAGTCGCCGAAAAGGCGGATCTGGGTTTTTCCTATGATTGCGACGGCGACAGAGTGGGAGTGGTGGACGAGAACGGAAATCTGATTTGGAATGATACCTTGGTGTCGCTTTTTGCTATGGATGTGCTTGGCCATTTGCCCGGCTCCAAAATAGTGTATAACAATCTGTGTTCAAAACAGACCGATGAAGTAATCCGTTCCGCCGGAGGCCGGCCGATCATGTGGAAAACCGGACATTCGTTTATTAAAGCCAAGGTAAAAGAAGAGGGCGCGATGTTTGGCGGGGAATTAAGCGGCCATTTTTATTTTGTAGACAATTTTTACGGTCATGATGACAGCGCCATGGCTTCATTGCGACTGCTTTCGTACCTGTCTAAGTCCAAAAAGACCCTGGGTCAAGCTGTGGCGACTCTTCCCAAATATATATCCAGTCCCGAAATTAAAGTTGGTTGTCCGGATGACATTAAATTTAAATTGGTAAGCGATAAAATAGGAGCCGAGTTAAAGAAATTATACCCCGGCGCGAAGTATGTGGAAATAGACGGCGTGCGCATGGATACGGAGAATGAAATGATGGTCATCCGCGCTTCCCAGAATGGGCCTTATTTGACTGTAAAATTTGAAGCAAAGGAAGAGGAGAAATACAATGAGTTGAAACGGCAAGTTAGCGACATTCTACACAAGTTTCCTGAAGTGGATTTTGATAAGGGGGTAAATACGGCGTCGTTGAAGTGAGGGCGTTTTGTTATAATGAGACTGTAGAACGATGCAATTTGTCATCCCCGCGTAGGCGGGGATCCAGTCAAACAACGATTAAAACGGCGACATGGATTCCCGCTTGCGCGGGAATGACAGCGAGAAAACCATTCTTCCGCAGTCTCACAATGGATCGCGTAGGGACAGAACAGTGTTCTGCCCCTACATATTTTAAGGCTAATTTTAGCTAAAATAAACTACCTCGCGGGCTCTGCCCCGAGGTAGTTCATTATGTATTGGTTATGGCAATAAACAAGTGTGTTGTTGCCTGCGATGCCCGTGTCATTGGCTGATTTTCCGCGAGAATTATTTGTAAATTGATAGAAATTTCGCCTTGTTTTTTGCCTCGAATTATGCTATAATTGTATTATATGCGTTTCCGCCAGTCTCTATTCTGGGATGTTGATCCCAAAAAAATTCATCCCAAACGCCACGCTCGCTACATCATTGAGCGGATTTTGGATTTTGGGAATGACAGGGAGGTGAGGTGGGTGTGGGAAAATTATTCGCGTCCGATTTTGAAAGACGTGGTCTCGCGTTCGCGAGTCCTAAGACCGGAAACAAAAAATTTATGGTCTCTTCTCCTTCAAAAAAAGAAATAGCGTGGCACACCGAAATATTGCCCGGGAATGCCAAGAAAGCCTTGGATTTATTGGCGCAGCAAAAGTGGTTGAAGAATACGGAGTGGTATCTGGCTGGCGGTACCGCGCTGGCTTTGCACGTAGGCAACCGCCAATCCGTAGACCTTGATTTTTTCTTACCAAAAAATGATTTTAGAATCGCGGCTGTACTTAAACATTTTGACGGCATGAATTGGGAAACTTCGGTGGCTAAAGAGGGAACTATTTATGGTAAATTACTGGGAGCCAAAGTGAGTTTTATAGCATATCCATTTTTTGTACCCAAACAGTCGCCGGGGTGGTATGGCAATGTGAGGATACTCCAGCCAACTGATATCGCGGTCATGAAGGTAATCGCCATTAGCCAGCGCGGGCGTAAACGAGATTTTTTTGACTTGTATTGGTGCGTAAAAAATTTAGAATCCTTAGAACAGATTATGCGCAGGCTCAATACGCAGTACCCGACTGTGACGCATAATTATCACCACATTATCAAAAGTCTCGTCTACTTTGCTGATGCCGAAGCCGACCCGACTCCGAGGCTGATGTTTCGCGCTAATTGGAAGGAAGTAAAGCGTTTTTTTCAGAACGAAGCGTCGGAATTGGTGAAGAAACTGGTTTTGGAATAAGGTTATCTTCCCATCTCTCTCAACCTCTTCACCCTCTCTTCCACCGGCGGGTGGGTGGAGAAGAGGCCGGCGATTTTGCGGCCGGAGAAGGGGTTGGCGATGAACATGTGGGCGGTGGCTTGGGAGGCGCGGGCCATGGGTTGGTTTTCGGCCGCGATTTTCTCCAGCGCCCGGGCCAGACCTTCGGGATAGCGGGTTAAGAGCGCGCCGGAGGCATCGGCCAGATACTCACGACGGCGGGAGATGGCCAGTTTGATGATTTCCGCGATAAGAGGGGAGAGTATGGCGAGCAGAATGCCGATGATAATAAGAGCGACTCCGAATTGTCCTCCGCCTTCGCGATTATTTCTGCGCCCTCCCAACCATCGCGCTCTCAAAAAGATATTAGAAAGTATCGCGATTGTGCCCACGAGCACCGCCACAAGCATCATGAAACGGATGTCATAATTTTTTACATGCGATAGTTCGTGCGCCAGCACTCCCTCCAGCTCTTCATTCTGCAATTTCTCAATCGCTCCTCGCGTTACCGCTACGGACGCCAATTCCGGTTTACGTCCGGTGGCAAAAGCGTTGATGGCGGTGTCTTCCATTATATACAGCTTTGGCATGGGCATGCCGTTCGCAATCGTCAGGTTCTCTACCATCCTATACAGATATGGATTTTCTTCGCGAGAAACCGCCCGCGCGCCCGTGGTCATGAGCGCGATTTTATCGCCTCGGAAGTATGAAACCATTGTCATGAGAAGCGAAATGACAATCGCGATTACCACCCCGCTGTAATTTCCCACACCCCAAACCTGATCATAAGCAAAACCCAAACCGATAATGAGGGCGATGAACACCGTTATGAGCAGAACGCTTTTTCTTTTGTTGGATGATATTTCAGAGTACATGGTAAAAATGACCAATAACCAATTTCTAATGACCAATCAATGACCAATGACCAATGACAACGAAGGTATTGTTAGAATTGAACTTTTACATTAGTCCTTTCTGTGTCATTGGCTTGGAAGAACTCATACGCGCTAAATTTCATCATGCCGGCGAAGATATTGGTTGGGAATACTTGAATTTGAGTGTTGAAGTCGCGGACATTGCCGTTGTAAAATCGGCGGGCGGCCTGGATTTTATTCTCGGTGTCGGACAGCTCGTCCTGGAGTTGCAAGAAGTTTTGGCTGGCTTTCAAGTCCGGGTAATTCTCGGTTACGGCAAACAGGCTTTTTAGGGTTTGGCTCAACATGTTTTCGGCCTCGCCTTTTTCGGCCAGAGACGCGTTCTTATTTTCATGCACGGACATGGCCGCCGCGCGCGCTTCGGTAACCTTGGTTAGGGTTTCTCGCTCATGCGTCACGTATCCTTTTACTGTTTCCACCAAATTTGGAATTAAATCATAGCGACGCTTGAGCTGAACGTCAATGTCGCTGAATGCTTCATCCACTCGGTTCCTTGAGCGGATTAAACCGTTGTACATGGCAACGAACCATATCGCCACCAATGCTATTGTGCCTAAGACTATGTAGAGGGCGAGCATATTTCTTGAGTTAAAAGTTAATGCCTTTAAGGGCTCAAATTAATTTGATTTGCGTCGGGACTATGGGAGGTATTGGCTTTTAGGTAGGGTTAGTATATAATAAGTTAATTAGGAATGCAATATTATTTGGCTCTATACTAATTAGTGTGGTGGATAAATAGAAAATAGTGGTAACATTAGCTGTGAAAGCGAGATTCTCATCTCCAGCTAACAATTAACCACTATTTCTATGCGGAAATATATCAGCAAAATGTT
>Ga0209211_10003893_pt1 | contig 23779 bp, 21 predicted proteins | sample RifGroA2_FD_183992 | JGI IMG/M metagenome (GOLD analysis project Ga0209211, IMG submission 183992) | Groundwater microbial communities from Rifle, Colorado, USA - Groundwater A2 (SPAdes) (version 2) | ecosystem: Environmental > Aquatic > Deep subsurface > Groundwater | place: Rifle, Colorado...
GGCTGGCGGCCTCGGTCCTGACGCCGAGTTTCTGTACCTTCTCGGTGCTGATCCTGACCTGGTTGGCGGACGCCGGCTCCTCGTCTTGCGCGCCCTCATAGACCGCGATGTAGTCCATGCCCATCGGGTCTTTCTTCGGCGTCGGCGAGGTGTCGGGCAGGCCCATCGGATTGCGGTAGTAAAGCAGCCTGGGTGGCTTTTTGTCGCTGGCGGCGGGAGCCGCGGCGGTTGATACCGCAGTCGCCGTGCCGCCAGCGCCGACTATTCCCCGGCCCCCGAGCCAGTAACCGGCACCCGCCGCGATCGCCACGACGACAGTAACCGCGATTCCCGTTGCGAGTTTCATAGGTCTTCCCCGATGAGTCGTTCGATGTCGGCCAGACGCGCCTGCTGTTCCGCCTGCGCCTTGATGACATCCTGCCTGGCCTTGCGAATCTGCCGTTGCGCATCGAGCAGGGTGGCGAAATCCACCTTGCCGGTTTCATAGCCGGCCAGCGCCGCGCGGAAGGTGAGTTCGGCCTGCGGCAACAGGCTGGTTTGCGCCAGCGTTTCGACGCGCCGCGCGGCATCGATGCCGGCGAGGTTCTCGGCAAGATCGCCCAGCAACTGGTTGGCGGTGGCCTGCTTGCGGGCGCGGCTGGCCTCGATCATCTTCTCGGCTTCGCGCTCCTGGCTGCGACGACTTTCCTGTTGCAGCGGAATGTTGAATTCGAACATCAGCTCCCATTCATTGACGCGATTGCGCATCTGGATTGGCGAGATGCCGACGGTGAAGTCCGGGTAGCGGTTGCGATAGGTCAGCTCGCGGTTCTTTTCCGCCGCGCGAATCCGGGCGTCATCGGCAAAGAGCTGCGGATTCTTTCCGCGCAGGCGATCTTCCAGCGCCACGTAGTCCAGCTTTGCCGACGCCGGAATCGCTCGCAGGCGTTGCGGATCGGCCAGCGGCGACTGCGCGGGACGCGCCAGCAGCGCGTTGAGCCGGGTGCGCGCATGGTGTTGCTCGGTCTCCATCTGGATCAGTTCGCTCTTCATCGCGGTGCGCTCCACCTGGGCGCGGATCGCGTCCTGCTGCGGCACCAGTCCGCCGGCATAGCGCGCCTGGGTAACTCCCTCGATGCCGTCAATCAGGTCAATCACTTCCCGGGTCAGCCGGGTCAATCCGGCCAGGGCGAAATACTGGGCATACGAGGTCTTGATGCGCGCCGCCTGTTCCGTCCAGGTGATGCCGGCCTTGCTCTTTGCCACGTCGGCCTCGGCTGCCGCCGCTTCGCGCTTGAGGTCGCGCTTGCCCCAGAACGGCAGCGGCTGGATCAGTGTGTACTTGGTGCTGCCGACCCGGCTGGGCAGCAGATTGAAGCTGGTGCCGGATTCGGCGCCGAAGTTGCTGACGTTCTGCAGTTCGGTGCGCAACATCGGGTCGGGCAAGGCGCCCGCCGGATAGACGCGCTCCCGCGCCGCTTCGGCCTCCAGGCGCATGGCGGCGAATTCCGGATTTCGTTCCCTGGCGTAATCCAGCAGGCCCTCGACGTTCCTGCCCAGCGCCGCGTCCTGCGCCGACGCGGGCATCGGTGCGGCCAGGCCCAGCAGAAGGAAAAGCGCCGGCGCGAAAATTACCCCTCGCATACGAGCTCCCAGAGAAAGTGCAAATGACTTGCGACAGGCCCGGAACGGGTTGAGGCATTCACCGGACTGACCCGGTTTCACCTCTTCCGATCATCATGGCGGGCGAACATCGATTGCCGCGCCGGCCTCCCCGAGCGAAGGAAGGATACCCGGTTTCAGCAGGCGCGGACTATCTTGCTATTTTGCCGCCTCGAAATGAACGATGGTGTACTGCCCGTTCACTTTGTCGGCCATGAGGCGGATCTTGTCGCCTTCCTTCATCTGATCGAGCCAGGCCGCGTTCTTGACGTGGAATACCATGGTCATGGCATTCATTTTGAGATTCAGCAGCGGGCCGTGGGCGACGGTAACTTTGCCGGCGGATTTGTCCACTTTCTTGACCAGACCATCGGCCATCTGTGCGCCTGCCGATGCCGGCGCCTGGGCCGGCATGGCGGCATGTCCGCTGTGATCCATGGCGACGGCAATACCCGGCGCGGAAAAGCCGAGGGCGAGGACGAGGGATGCAGTTGAAATAACAGTCTTCATGATGTTCTCCGGTTGGTTTTGGTGTTGGACGAAAGTTTACGTTACGACGCAGTTTGAACAGATCATTCCGACAGGAAGCTGACCGGAAAATTACATTTCCGTAATCTTGCGACCGGCTATCTTGCGACAATTTCACAATCAGCGTGTCGATGGTGCGCAATCACGATTTAACCGGACAGTAGTGATCAACAGACAGTTAGAATGATTCCATCTCAATGTTTTCGTTCGAACAATGGCCTACAAAAACTCATCTCTCTGGCGCCAGGCATTTCACGACGAAAACGATCAACTCGTCAACTCCAAGGAACTGCTGACCGTCGCCTTCGACGAATTCCGCAGTCGCGTCTCGCTTCTCGTTTCGTCCATCCACAAAGACATGCCGTCGCTTACAGTGCATGACATCACGCACATCGACGCCCTGTGGCAAACGGCATCGGAAATCGCCGGACCGGATTACCCGCTCAACCCTGCCGAGGCCTTTGTGCTCGGCGGCGCCTTCCTGTTACACGATGCCGCCCATTGCATAGCGGCCTACCCCGGCGGCATCGCCGAACTTCAGCAGACACAAGAATGGCAAGACATAGCCGCCGCGAGTGGCGCCCAGCCGTCAATTCCGGGTAGCGAAGCATTCCAGCACATACTGTTCGATGTATTGCGCACCCTGCATCCCAAACAGGCCAAGCGATTGGCCTCAACCAGTTGGCAAGCACCGAGCGAATCCACCCCAATGTACCTGCTACCTCACGATGAATTGCGCTTGGCCTATGGCGATGTGATCGGACTATTGGCGGAGAGCCATTGGCGGTCGCCGCACGAACTCGAAACGCTTGCCCATCGCCGCACCAACCCACCGACCTGCTTGCCCCAAACGCCTTGGGAGGTCGACGTCCTAAAACTGGCCGTGTTGCTCCGTACCGCCGATGCCGCGCATGTCGATGCCCAACGTGCGCCGCGCTTCCTGATGGCGCTGACTCAGCCTACCGCCAGTTCGCTGCCACATTGGCAATTCCAGTCACGTCTACAACAGGTCAAGCGCGACGCCGATGCCGAGCGCCACGAACTGCGCATCACCGGCGCACCCTTCCCGGTCAAGGAACAGAATGCCTGGTGGCTGGCCTACGACGCCGCTCGGATGATCGACGGCGAACTGCGCGCCGCCGACCGCCTGTTGCTCGAACACAAACGTCCCCGCCTCGCCGCGCGCTCGGTGGCCTTCGCCTACGGCCCGGATGCCTTTGCCCGCTGCGTGCCTACCAACGACTGGCAACCGGTCGATACGGCGGTAAAGATTACGGACATCAAATCTCTGGTCGAACAGTTCGGCGGCAAGAAACTCTATGGCGACGACCCGGCCATGGCCTTGCGCGAACTCCTGCAAAACGCCGTCGACGCCATTCACGCCGCCCGCAAGCTCGGCTACCTGAACGAGAACGACGGGGAAATCGAAGTCGCAGTTGAAGACGTGCCGGAAGGACACTGGCTGCACGTTACCGACACCGGCATCGGCATGAGCCGCTACGTGCTGACCGACGTCCTGCTTGACTTCGGCCGCTCGCTGTGGCGCAGCGCCGACGTGCACGGCGAATGGGGTGGTTTGCAAGCTTCCGGCTTCGAAGCCATCGGCCAGTTCGGTATCGGTTTCTTCGCCGTGTTCATGCTCGGCGAGCGAGTGAGAGTGCTGACGCGGCGTTGCGAACCCAAGACAGGCGAAGAGAACCAATGGTTGTTGGAGTTCCTCGCCGGCACCAAGCAACGCCCGAGCCTGCGGGTACCGAACAGCGGGGAGCGACTGAAGAAGCATGGAACCAAAGTGTCTGTGTTGCTCAGCAAGGACATGCTGCATGCCCTCTGCACAAACACAAAATCATGGCTTGGAACATCGCATCACAATCTCACCTTCACCCAGGTCTGCGCGAGCTTAGCCCCGGCTCTCGACATCGATCTGTACACTCGCCAGTCGGACACCGAGTACACAAGAGTTGTCGGGGCCAACGATTGGTTGTCGCTCCCCCCCATCGAGCTGCTACGCAGAATTGCGCCAACCCAATTCGATGACGCCGACCCGAAAAAATTCGGACTATGGACGCATCTGGATGAACTCAGAAGCCCTGACGGCAAGGTGATTGGCCGTTGCGCGGTTCGGCCTTTGCATCACTTCTTTCCGAAGGCATACCCAGGCACGGGCGTCGTCAAGGGCTTGTTTGCAGGAGCGGTCCCCGGTATTGCAGGGGTGATTTTCGCCAAGTCGCAGACGGACCTGGCCCGCAAGGATGCCATTCCCGATATTGCCGTAGGCGAGCTAAGCGCATGGGCGGAACGGCAAAAACAACTGTTGATTGACCACCAAGCCATTGACGAAGACGATAGCGGTCAGCTTGCTGGCTTTGGAGTAACGCATTCGGGTTTGGTGCTCGGAAAGTTGGGAGGGCAATTCGTCACGTACGAAGAATTCGTCAATGGCATTTCGCGTCTGTCAGAGATTCTCGTTCACGACGACGGAGAGGTCAGTCACGATGACGACGACGAAGTACTACGCCGCGAATTCGACAGCCATTTTGAGCCGAACGAAGCGCTGCTCGAGATCAGCCTTACCCAGATACCGGATTGGCTAAACAAGATCGCCGACGAGGCAACGGATCGGAGCACATGGTCGCTGAAGCAAGTCATGCATCAAGCACTTGCCGAGGCTTGGGGTGGGTACGAAGAAGATACCAAGACTGTTGTTGTCGGCGATGTCATAGGTCACGAGATCACTCGACAATGTAAGGTGATTCGTCCGGCAGCTAATGGATGTCCGCTGACGGCAGAGCCCGACGCCCCATGACTCTCGACATCAACATCTACTGCGACGAAAGCCGCCACACCTCGGATGCCGCTGACCGCTATCTGGTCATCGGCGCACTGAGTTGTCCGCGCGAGGCCAAGCCAGCCATCGTCCACGACCTCCATCTACTCCAGGCACGTCATTCGGCGCGCGGCGAGTTCGGCTGGAACAAGGTCGCGCCGGGCAAAGCAGCGTTCTTCGAGGACTTGACCCGCTTGTTCCTCGACCGACCGGAACTGCGCTTCCGCTGCCTGGTGGCCGACCGCAGCCAGTTCAAGCACGACGAGTTCAACGACGGTGACAAGGAACTCGGCTTCTACAAGCTCTACTACCAGACCCTCGTGCATTGGCTGGAGCCGGGCAACACCTACCACATCTATCTGGACTGGCAGCAAAACGCCTGTCAGGCACGCTTCGCCGATCTGCGCGAGATACTGGGCCGCAAGTTGAGCGGTCGCGCCAAGCTGGCGTGCCTTGAACCGGCCAGTTCCCACGAACTACCGTTGCTGCAATTGACCGACTTGCTGATCGGCGCGGTGGGCTATGCCTGGAACCAAAGGGGCGCCAGCGACGCGAAGCTGGCGTTCTGCGCGCGACTCGCGGCGGGCATCGGCAAGAATTCCCTGGCCTTTTCATCCCCCTGGAAAAATAGCGATCCGAAGTTCAACGTCTTCAACTGGCAAGGGCAGTAAGGTAATGGCGGGACATCTGTGGAAACTGCTTCGCCTGAAGCCGACGGATGGCAACTTGTGGAAGGCTTATCGAAAGGTGTTCATCGAGGCCTATGTCCGAGACGCGCAAGGCAACGAGCCGATATTTCATGACTGGCGCGGTCGCTCGATCAAGTTCGGTGCAGACAGCTTCAAGCACGCATTCACCCGCAACCCGGATTTCCGCCAAGGCTTGAACCACACGAATGAGTTGGATATCAGACGGGCAGAGCGAGTGCTGTGGATCAGGGAGGTGCTGAACATCAGCTCCGGAAGCATCCTGCTCTATCAAGAGCAATTCAAGGATGGGGGCAAACCCAAACGCCGCAAGCTGTTCTACGTCATCGAAGAGGCCTATGTGGTCATCTTCGATGACCCGCCCGACCCTACCAAGCCACTACAGTTCGTATCGGCATACCCGACGAGCGACCGCGATTACCGGCAGGAAATTCGGCGAAAGAACGGCGCACTGATCGACCAGCGACGGGGTAAGCCAGCACGAGAGAGCGAAGAACGCGATGGGGAAAAAGAAAGCCCCAGTTCTTGACGGCGACTGAGGCATTCGCACACTGGTGCGCCAGGATCCAAAGCCGAAGGCAAAGGGTCAGCGGCTACAAGGCCGTACCCGGATTCTAAGTTACAACATCACCAAGAGCAAGCCCGACTCTCCGCCTGAATCACTGCTGACCGGTTAAACGAGAACATCAGAATCGCATCTCCATTTCATGCGCCATCAACCACAGGTTCATCGCCGTGATTGCGCCGGCAAATGCCAGCATCGGCAGCAGGCGCCAGCCCCGCAACGCGGTGCCGCCGGCCAGCTTGTCCCGACCGCGGTGGCGAATGATCTGCACCGCCAGCCAGAAGCCGAGCACCACCAGTCCCGACTGCGCGGTGAACATCAGTTCGTCCGGAAACAGCGGGTCCATCATCTGGTTGTGTCGCTCGACCGGCGAAAGGCGGGCAAGCCCGGCGCCGAGCGGATTGAGCAGCATGGCGAACACATTCACGCTTTCGCGCGACAGGTGGTCGAGGTTGTGGGCCAGGTGATAGACGAAGGCCAGCGGCAACGCGCTGAAGGAGAACGCCGTAAAAAGCTCCTTGTAGGATGTCTTGCCGCGATCGCCGACATAGGTCAGTCCGACAGCCGCGCCATAGATCAGCAGCGGCAGACCGAAACTGGCAAACATGGCCAGGGTGAAACTCGCCAGGGACTTGCCGGTCTCGCCGATGGCATTGGCGATGGTCAGCACCCACTCGCCCCAGAAAGGCATCATGGTGAGACCGTGGAATGTGGTGATCCCCAGCAGCAGCAGCATGAACCATGCACCGTCCATCTGCGGCCTGGCCTGGTCCTGATCTATGGCCTCGCTGCCCAGCGGGCGCAAGCGCCATGAAACATTCTTGTGCGGGCAGCTTTGCATGCAGTTGCCGCACGACAGGCAGTTCGTGTTCTGGCTGAAACGGCCCACCACCAGACTGGTCGGGCACGGCTCGATGTCCTTTGAACCGTGGTAACACTCGAGCGTCTTGCAGGTGGCGCACGTCTCCTGATTCACGGGCCGCACCGATATCGGCGCCAGGCGCGCGTAGAAGCCCAGCGTCCGTCCCACCGGACAGGCGTAGCGGCAAAAAGCCTTGCGCTCGAACACCAGCAGGTAGCTTATGGAAAGCACCAGCATCGCCAGCGCCATCAACGCCGTGGCGAAGGGCTTCGCCGTCACGCCAATGCCGACTTCCAGCCATGCCAGCGCGACGAACAGCAGCAGCGCCAGCCAGACGTTTTGCAGATAGGGCGAAACTTTGCGTTGCAGTCCCGGATGCGGGCTGGCCCGCCGCCACAGGCGCAGCCGCACGATCCAGCTCGACAGGGTATCCCACGGACATATGGCGCACCAGGCCGTGCCGAGAAACAGCACCGACACCACGACCAGCGGCCACCACAGGTTCCAGACGAAGGTGGTGGCCAGGCTCCGCTCGGGATATGGGGTGCCGAACAAGCCGGCGTAAATGACGAGCAGGAAGCCCGCCACCGAGACCAGCTTGACCGCAAGCAGCGGATAGGGACTGCCGTTGAAAAAACGAACAAATCGACCGATCAGCGGCAAGCTCGCCAGATTGAGGCTGCGCAGCCGCGCCGCCGATGGCAGGCGGGCGAACAGGGCCCACAGCGCAACGGCGAAAATCGAAATCGAGGTGCCGATGATCCAAGGCTCGGGAACGCCGGGGTGCAGCATGACATTCTCTTCGTCGGCGTGCTCGGCCTCGCCCGCAGCGACAGCGGTCTCGCCACCGCCGCTGGCGGCAGCGGGCGCAGCCGCAGCGGGCGCGGCGGCGCCGGGCTGATGTTTTGCGCCGGCCATGGGAACGGCCTCGTCGCCGTGCGCATGCACCTGGCTGCTCCATCCCAGCGCGAACAGCAGCGCCGTGGCGAGAAGCCTGGCGGCCTTTCCCGCGTTGGCGACGCCGCTCATTGCCCGCTCCTCGCCAGCGGCGTAAAGCGCGTCTGTTCCGCCGCCTTGCCATTCAAGGTGATGGACACCACCACTTTCATGTCGGCGGCGGACGCGTACTTGGCAAATCCCTTCATGCGATTGTCACCATCCGGTTTGAGCGTCGAAATCGCCTTGAGTTTCCCGGCGAGAATCGTGGCGCTGCCGGTCGCGCCCGCGGTCGATACTTTATCCTTGTCGTGCACGGTGACGTACACCATTACCGGATTTTCCTTCACCTCCCGGCTGTCCTTCGCCACGACCAGTTCGTAGTCGTAGGCGCCGGCCTGATGCAACTGCCCGCCGTTGGGCCCCTTGGCGGATTGCGCCTGGCCATCGCCGTGCGCGAGCAGGGCCGCGCTGGTGAATATGCCGGTGGCGAGGATCAGGGCATGCAGTGGCTTCATGGCGGTCATTCCTTTCTGGTCGAGTATCAGTAACTTTCGGTTTCTCTTGCTTCCAGCAAACGCTGTAACGCCTTCTCGCCCCACAGCCAGAACATCAGCGGCGTCAGCAGGGAATCGAGCAGCGTCGAACTGACCAGGCCGCCGAAGATCACCACCGCCACCGGATGCAGCACTTCCTTGCCCGGCGCGTCGGCGGCGAGCATCAGCGGCAGCAGGGCGAAGGCGGCGACCAGGGCGGTCATCAGCACCGGCGTCAGGCGTTCCAGCGAACCGCGCACGATCATGTGCTGACCAAAATGCTCGTCCTCGAAGGCGCACAGGTTGATGTAGTGGCTGATCTTGAGGATGCCGTTGCGCGTGGCGATGCCGGTCAGCGTGATGAAGCCGACCAGCGCCGCGACCGACAGCGGCTGCGCGGAAATCCACAACGCGATGACGCTGCCGATCAGGGCCAGCGGGATGTTGCCCATGATGATGAAGGTCAGCGCCGCCGAGCGGTAGCGGCTGTAGAGCACCATGAAAATCATGGTCAGCGACACGGCGGCGAGCAGCGCGATCAGGCGCGATGCCTGCTCCTGCGCCTGGAACTGGCCTTCCAGCGCGGTGAAGTAGCCTTCCGGCAAGGGTCTGGCGGCGAGTTCGGCGCGGATGTCGGCGATCACCCGCGACATGTCGCGACCGTCGGTGTTGGCAGAGAGCACGATGCGCCGGCGCGAGTTCTCGCGGCTGACCTGGTTCGGGCCGTCGCTTTCCTCGACGCTGGCGATTTTCGACAGCGGCACATGGCCGTTCGGCGTTTCGATCAGCAGGTCGGCCAGCGCCTGCGGCCCGCGCGCCGACTCGGGCAGGCGCACCAGCAGGTCGAAGCGGCGGTTGCCCTCGATGATCTGGGTGATGCGCTCGCCCTCGATCATCTGCTCCAGGCCGCGCAGCAGGTTGCCCGGCGCCACGCCATAACGTGCCGCCTGTTCATAGTCGACGTGGATCTTCACCTGGGGAATCAGCACCTGCTTTTCGATCTGCAAATCGGTCACGCCGGGAATTTTCGCCAGGCGCTCGCGCAGTTCGGCGGCCAGGCCGCGCAGCGTGTCGAGGTCGTCGCCATAAACTTTCAGCGCGATCTGGGCGCGCACGCCGGAGAGCAGATGGTCGAGCCGGTGCGAGATCGGCTGGCCGACGCTGGTGACCGCCGGCAGCGCGGCCAGGCGCTGGCGGATGTCGGCGATGATCTGCTCGCGGTTGCGGTCCGACGCCTTGAGGTCGACTTCCATCTCGGTGTAATGCACGCCTTCGGCATGTTCGTCGAGTTCGGCGCGACCGGTGCGGCGTCCGACCTGCGTGACTTCGGCCACCTGCATCACCAGTTGCTCGGCCAGCGTGGCGATGCGGTTGGATTCGGCCAGCGAAGTGCCCGGATTGAGCAGCACATTCACCGTCAGCGTGCCTTCGTTGAACGGCGGCAGGAAGGAGCGCGGGAAGAAGGGCACGCTCGCCGCGACAATCACCACCAGCGCCAGCGCGCCGGCCAGCAGTGCGCGCGCATGGCCGAAGGACCAGTGCAGCAGCTTCGCGTCCCAGCGCTTGAGCCAGATCACCAGCGGGCTGTCGCCGGCATGCAACTGCTTCATGCGCGGCAGCAGGTAGTAGGCCATCACCGGCGTCAGCGTCACCGAGACGATCATGCTGGCCAGTATCGAGACGATGTAGGCGACGCCCAGCGGCGTGAACAGCCGGCCCTCGATGCCGGGCAGGACGAACAGCGGCACGAACACCAGCACGATGATTACCGTGGCATAGACGATGGCCGAGCGCACTTCCAGCGTGGCGGCGGCGATGACCTCGGCCACGGGTCGCGGCGCCGCCATTGCACGGTTCAACTTGAGGCGGCGCAGCACGTTCTCGACGCCGACCACGGCGTCATCCACCAGCTCGCCGATGGCGATCGCCAGCCCGCCCAGCGTCATGGTGTTGATCGACAGCCCGAAGTAGTGGAACACCAGCGCCGTCGCCAGCAGCGACACCGGAATCGCCATCAGCGAAATGACCGTGGTGCGCACATTGAGCAGGAACAGGAAGAGGATCACCGCGACCAGGATCGCGCCGTCGCGCAGCGCCTCTTCGACGTTGCTCACCGAGTGCTCGATGAAATCGGCCTGCTTGAAAAGGAATTTCGGCACCTCGACGCCGACCGGCAGGCTCTTGGCCAGTTCGGCCATGGCCTTTTCCACCTCGCGGGTGAGGCTTACGCTGTCGGCCGTGGGCTGTTTCTGCACCGACAGGATCACCGCCGGCTTGCCCTTGTAGCTGCCGTCGCCGCGCTTGATGGCCGGCGCCAGTCTGACATCGGCAAGTTGCTTGAGCAGCACCGGCTGGCCGTTCTTCACCGCCACGACAAGGTTCTGCAGATCCTCGATGCGCGAGCTGCGACCGATCTGGCGGATCAGGTATTCGCGGCCCTGCGCTTCGAGAAAACCGCCGCTGGTGTTGGCGCCGAAATCCTTCAGGGCGGCTTCCAGTTTCTCGCGCTCGATGCCCAGCGCCTGAAGTTGCGCCGGCTTGAGCTCGACGCGATATTGCCTGACCTCGCCACCGATCGAAATCGCCTGGGCAACGCCGGGAATGGTCAGCAGGCGCGGCCGCACCACCCAGTCGGCGAATTCGCGCACCGCCATCGGGCTGACCCTGGCCGGGTCGGCCGGAATGGCGATCAGCAGGATCTCGCCCATGATCGAGGAAATCGGCCCGAGTTGCGGCACGACGCCCGGCGGCAATTGCTCGCGCACCAAGTTCAATCGTTCGGCGATCTGCTGCCGGTTGCGATAGATGTCGGTGCCCCACTCGAACTCGACAAAGATGATCGACAAGCCGATGCCGGAAACCGAGCGCACGCGCGTCACGCCGGGCATGCCGTTCATGCCGGATTCGATCGGGAAGCTGACCAGTTGCTCGACTTCCTCCGGCGCCATGCCGCCGGCTTCGGTCATCAACGTCACCGTCGGCTTGTTGAGGTCGGGAAAGACATCGACCGGCATCTGCCGCAAGGTGAGCGCGCCGTAGATGATCAGCAGCAACGAGATGCCGAGGACGATCAGCCGCTGCTTGAGCGCGAGGTGGATGATGAAATCGAACATTGTTTAACGAACTTGAGACAGCAAGCCGGCGCCTTCGACCACCACGCGGTCGCCCTCATGCAGGCCTTCGGTAATGGCGACGTTGGCGGCGTCCAGCGACTGGGCGCGCACCTTGCGGGCGACGAAGCGCTCGGCCTCCGTATGCACCCAAACCGCCGTCTCGCCAGCGCCGACTTTCGTCAATGCCGCGCGCGGCACCGCCGCGCCCTTGATTTCGTGCGCGGTGCGCACAATCACCTTGACCGGCTGGCCGACCGCCACCAGCGAGCTGGGCTTGACAATGCGGAACAGCAAGGGCAAGGCCTGCTCGCGCAGTTGCCTGCCACCGCCGACAAACTTGAGTTCCAGCGCGGTTTGCTCCGCCAGCGCGCTGGCGGAGATCAGCGTCGCCGCGATGCCGGCGTCGTAAGCCAGCGCCTCGACGGCAAGGCGGTCGGGGTCGACGATCTCGAACAGGACCTCCCTCGCATCGACGATCTGCCCGGCGACCAGATGGTGCGAGGCGCTGATCACGCCCGTCGCCGTTGCCAGCAGCGGCTCGGCGGCGTTGATGCTGGCGCCGACAAAGGCGCGGCGCTTTTGCAGCGCGTCGCGCTCGATGCGCGCGGCTTCGATTTCCTTCTGCGGCACGGCGCCTTCGAGTTGCTCGAAACGCTTCACTCGCCCGTCGGCGATGGCCTGTTGGGCCTCCAGTTCGGCCAATTGCGCCTGCTGGTTGCCGCGTTCGATGGCGCCGCTGACCGGGCGCAGCCAGGCCAGCACCTCGCCCCTGGCGACTTTTCGCCCCGTCACGGGCATGCCTTTGGGTCCTGGCATGACCGTGCCGGCAAACGCCGCCTGGACCCGCCCGCTGGTATTGGGGTCGGCAATCACCTTGCCGTTGAGCTCGACCGTCGCCGCCAGATCGCCGAGCCGAGCCGGCTGGGTGCGCAGACCCAACTGACGTTGCACCGACTTGGGCACGAACAGGCTGCCATCGGCCAGGCGTTGCAGCGCGGTCGCTGTGCCCGCCGTACCCGGCGCAGCACTGATTGGCGCGCCGGGAGCCGCCTTTTTGGCATCCTGGCTGTGATCCTCGTCGCCGTGGGCCAGCGCCCCGCCGGCGACGAATGCCAGCGATGTCGCGGCCACGAGGAAGCGGAGCTTCAATGCTTTCATCGTCAGATTCCTTTGGCTTTCTTTCTGTTGCGCCGGACGATCAGCAGGGCGCCGCTGGCAAGCAGCAGGGCGGCAAGGCTCCAGACCACCCGCTCGCCCCAGTTATGCACATGCTCGGCAGCGGCCACCGGGAGCGACGTGTCCAGCGTTGCGCCAAGCAGGTCGGCGGTGTCGCCGGCTTCGATGCTGATCGTCAAGGCATGCTTGCCCGGCGGCAGGAGCGTCGCCATGTCCATCACGTAGGTGCCGGGCGTGGACTCGACGGCAAGTCCCTTCAGTCCCGCACCCTCGACCTCGACCTTGGCTTTCACCACCGGCTCGTTGCTGGCGAAGCGATCGACATATACCAACAGGTGCTTGCCTTCGAGGGCGGCAACCACCTCGAACTCCTCGGTGGCGGCAGTCGCGCGCGGCGCATTCACCGTGACCGGAACAGGCGCCGGCGCCGCGTGGCTATGCCCATCGCTGCTGTCGCCGCCCGCCCATGCCGGCAAGGCGATGAGCGTGGCCAAAAAAAACAGGCTCATGTGCTTCACGGCAATACTCCCTGGGCTTGATTCAATCGCGATATGGCCGCCGCGCGGGCAACGCGCTGGCGGTCGAAAAAGGCTTCCGCATCGAAGGCGGCGGCGCGGATGCGCAGCAGCGTCGCCAGATCGGATTCGCCGAGCGAGAAAGCCTTTTCGCTCAGGCGCAGGTTCTCCGCCGACAGCTCACGACGCTCCTGCGCCATGACCAACTGCCGCTCCGCCGAAGCCAGGGCGCGCCGGGCGCGCTCCGCGTCGAGCTGGACGCGGGTCTGGGTACGCAGCATTTCGGCGTCGGCCTGATGGGCCTCGGCCTCCGCCGCAGAAGTTTCGCGGCGCACTTGCGCGCCCGAAGAAAACGGAATCTTCAGTCGTATGCCAACCGTGTTGGCGTAGGGCTCGGCGAAATCGCCGCGCTCGCTCACCACGCGCAGCGCCAGTTCCGGCGCGGCACGCCGCGATTCGGCGGCGACCGTCACCCTGGCGCGGGCGCTGCGCGAAACCGCAGCGGCGGCGGCGAGCAAGGGATGGATTTCGGGTGTCGCCGTAATGAGTCGTGTCGTCGCCGCTTCTTCAACCATGTCCGACGGTGCAGCCGTGCCGGTCAGCGTACGCAAGGCCTGTTCCGCCTGAAGCAGCGTCGCCTCGGACTCGATCAGTTCGGCGCTGGCGACATGCACTTCGCTCTGCGCCAGATTGGCGTCGATGCGGGACAGTTCGCCGACCTTGTAGCGACGCCGCACATCGGCTTCCAGCGCGCGCGCGGTATCGAGCCGCCGGGCCGCGAGGGTCCTGGCATTGCGCGCCGCCGCCAACGCCCACCAGGCTTCGCGCAGTTCGCCGGCCAGTTCCACGCGCAAGGCGGCGCGCTTGGCGCTGGCTTCATCGATGCGGCTTGCCGCCTCGGCCTCGCGCGCCGCCTTCTGTCCCGGCAGCCACAAGGGAGTCGCCAGTTCGACTTCATATTCCTGCTGGCCCAGATTGCGGTTGAGCCGGTCGTTGCGGCTACCGATGCTGAGCGAACCCGGCTCCGGAGTCAGGCTGGCGGCGACCTCGCGCGTCGCCCGCGCCTCGGCCTCGCGGGCCTCAAGCGCCGCGGCCTGCGGATGCAGCCGCCAGGCCTGCTCCAGCGCCTGGGCCAGGCCGGGCGCCGGCTTTCCGGCATCGACCGCCAGGGCAAACTGACTCAGCATCAGCGCCACGGCGCAGACAACTGCCCCGCCGCTTCGCCGATGATTTCCCGTTGCCATGCCTGATTTGCCCCTTGCTTGATATGTGCAGCGTATTCTGCAAAGCGCAGTCCGACGGGAAGCTGACGCCGGGATTACATTTCTGTAATCTTTGCAGCGCATTGATTTTGAACGCGCACAATCGCCGCATCGACATGGATGAAAAAGCGATGAAAATTCTGGTGGTCGAAGACGAGCCCAAGACGGGTGATTACCTGAAACAGGGGCTGGTCGAGGCCGGGTTCGTCGTCGATCTGGCGCGTGACGGGATGGATGGCCTGCATCTCGGACAGACCGGTGAGTACGATCTGGCGATTCTCGATGTGATGCTGCCGAAGCTGGATGGCTGGCAAGTACTCGCCGGCATGCGGCAAGCCGGGCGCGAGATGCCGGTACTGTTTCTTACGGCCCGCGATCAGGTCGCGGATCGGGTCAAGGGCCTCGAACAGGGCGCCGATGATTACCTGGTGAAGCCCTTTGCCTTTGCCGAACTGCTGGCCAGGGTGCGCTCGCTGCTGCGCCGGGGGAGCCGCAACAAGGACCCCGAACAGATGCGCGTGGCGGATCTGGAACTCGACCTGCTGCGCCGCCGGGTAAGCCGCGGCGGTCGGCGCATCGACCTCACGGCCAAGGAATTCGCCCTGCTGGAACTGCTGTTGCGCCGCCAGGGCGAGGTTTTGCCGCGGTCGCTGATCGCGTCGCAGGTCTGGGACATGAATTTCGACAGCGATACCAACGTCATCGAGGTGGCGATCCGTCGGCTGAGGGCAAAAGTGGATGACGGCTTTGAACTGAAACTCATCCGCACCGTGCGTGGCATGGGCTACGTGCTGGAGATGCCCGAGTGCGACTGAGCGAACACAAGTCGATTACTTTCCGGCTGACGCTGCTGTTTTCGTCGGCCTCGACGCTGGTGCTGCTGCTGCTTGGGTTCCTGATCGGCGGCTCGGTCGAGCAGCATTTCGTCGAGCAGGACATGGCGGTGCTGACCGGCAAGCTGGCGCTCACCCGGCATACCCTGGAAAAGGTTCATTCGCAGCACGACCTTGATTCCGTGCTGCAGCAACTCGACGATTCACTGGTCGGACACCACGGTTTGGCGGTGGTTATCGTGGGGCCGGCGGGCGAGACGCTATTTGCCACGAGCGGGGCTGATTTTCCCCAGGCGCTGCTGGAAGGGCATGTGTCGGCGCGGGCGGAAGTCCCGCGTCCAATCGTGTGGATGGCGAAAGCGGGTACGCCTTATCGTGGCATTGCCGCCATGGCGCGAACCAGCATTGAGGGCGCCGCACCCGTTGTGGTGGCGTTGGCCACCGACATTTCGCACCACCAGCACTATATGAGTTCGTTTCGGCTGACGCTGTGGACGGTGGTGATCCTGGCGGCCTTGCTGACGGGATTTCTTGGCTGGGTTGCGGTTCGCCGCGGCCTTGCGCCGTTGCAGGCCATCAAGCGGGAGGCGGCCGGCATTACCGCGCACCGACTGGACGCCCGCCTTGCCACCGATTCGATTCCGCCCGAATTGGCGGAACTCGCCGAAACCCTGAACGCGATGCTGGCCCGACTGGAAGACTCGTTTCAGCGACTGTCGGACTTTTCTTCGGACCTCGCTCATGAACTGCGCACGCCGATCAGCAACCTGATGACGGAAACCCAGGTGGCGCTGACGCGCGCCCGCAGCCCCGACGAATACCGCGAGGTGCTGGCCTCCAACGCCGAGGAATATGAGCATCTGGCACGCATGGTGGGCGACATGCTGTTCCTGGCACAGGCCGAAAACGGACTGATCGTGCCGAATCGCGAGCCCGTCGATCTGGCGGCGCAAGTGCGCGAACTGTTCGATTTCTTCGATGCGCTGGCCGAGGAAAAAGCCTTGCATCTGTCGCTGACCGGCGCAGGACAGGTCTCCGGCGACAAACTCATGTTGCGACGGGCGCTGGCCAATCTGCTGTCCAACGCCATTCGTCACACTCCCGTCGGCGGCAGCATTCGCATCCGCATCGAGACGACGGGCGAAGGCACGATCCTGGCGATGGAAAACACCGGCGATCCGATTCCGCAAGAACATCTGTCGCGAATATTCGACCGCTTCTATCGCGCCGACCCGGCGCGACACGGCGGCGGCGAAGGCGCCGGGCTCGGCCTGGCCATCACCCGCTCCATCCTCCGTGCGCATGGCGGCGAAATTTACGCCAGGTCCGGGGCCGACGGGGTTTGCTTCGAGATGCGCATGGCCTGAATCATTCCGCCGGCTGCCTGCGGCGCCGTGCCGCCGGCGCCGACTTTCCGTGCCAGTAGTTCTTGCTTCCCCTGGACGCAAATAATAGTTGACAACTACCGTCAACTATACGATTCTTCGCACATCGAATGCGCCGTCCCATCCTGTGACGGTCAGCGCGACCCCCGACAATCCTCATGGAGGAAATCATGAAAACACTCAATGTTTCCCAACCGCTTCCCGGTGGAGCCGCTGCTTCCCGTTTTGAATCCGCCAGGATGCTGGCGATTTCCATGGCCGAGGCCGACAGCGATCTCCTCGAGCCCGAACTGGTGGCCTGGATTGATCGTTCCACCGCCATGGAGTCCCCTGTTCTCGAAGGCTGCGCCGGGCCAGAGGGATGGCGCCGTTATGGCGTTTCGCATGGCGGGCGTCTCGAAGTCGACGTCGGTGACGATGCCGTCTTCATTTTTGCCGAATCCAGCCCGTTCGACTCCTACGACCACTTCGGCCCCGGACCCTACCGCAACATGCTCGACGCCCAGGGCAACGAGGCCATCTGCCGCCCCGGCGGCGTGGATTGCATGCCGCTGGATGAGTGGTCCAGCAAGCTGACCTGAGAAACACCTTTCGGTCACGGGCTGGAATCGTTGAATTTCGCCTGAGACTAGGAGAACGAAATGCTTGATATCAACAAGACCATGGATGATCGCGAGTTTTCGCCTCACGACCCCGAAGGCCACCTGCAAGGCTTGCCGCACTGGTCGCGCGAAGTCGCCAAGCGCTTGGCGCGCGCCGAGGGCATGGACGAGCTATCCGAAGAGCAGTGGTGGGTGATTTACAACTTGCGCGGCCTGTATCGAAAAAATGGGCGCGCCGCGAGTGCCCGGCAGGTCACTCGGGTGCTGGAGCAGGACTTTCATGACGAGGGAGGGCTGCGGCATTTGTACGAGCTTTTCCCGAAGGGTCCGGTCAGCCAGGGTTCCCGCCTGGCCGGGGTGCCGCCGCCGCCGTACTCCAGCGATCCGTCATTTGGCTCGTTCGCTTGAACAGCCGCTTTTTGGGATAAGCCGCGTCAGCGATACTCGCGGAAGCCGGATGGATTTGCTGTCCTTCCGGCCCCGGTGCGACGGCGTAGAATGCCGACTTCGGGAGCTTCGCATTCTCCCGTTGTCGCGATGTCGTCACCAACCCCATGAGATTCGCCCGCCTGCTGACCGGTCTGCTCTTCGCCACCGTGGCGCCAGCGCCGACTTTTGCGGTCGCGCCGGCCATATCGCCGCAACTCGGTACCGATGGTCAGGCCGGGTACCGCGCCTTTCTCGACGCTTCGGCGCACCGTGCCTTCGCCATCGCGCCCGGCGGCGCCTTCGGTTGGTCGGCGGAGAAGGGTTCCGCCGCCGAGGCCGAGGCCGAAGCGCTGGCGCGCTGCCAGGCCAACACCCGGCAAAAATGCGTGGCCTACGCCGTCGATCGCCAGACGGTGTTCGACGCCAGAGCCTGGCCGAAGCTGTGGGGTCCTTATGCGACGGTCGAGCAGGCGAAGCATGCCCCGGTCGGTCGCAACGTCGGCCAGCGCCTCCCTGATCTTGCCTTCACGACGCCCGGCGGCGCGAAGAAGAGCCTTGCCGGGTTGCGTGGCAAGGTGTCCATCCTGCATTTCTGGGGCACGTGGTGCGGGCCGTGCCGGCGCGAAATGCCCGACCTGCAGCGCTTGTACAAACGGATCCACGCCCGGCATGATGTGGCGCTGGTGCTGTTGCAGACACGCGAGCGCTTCGACGTGTCGCAGCAATGGGCGAGCAAGCAGGGAATCCGGTTGCCGCTGTTCGATTCCGGCTCCACCGGCGAAGACGACGACCACTTTCGTCTCGCCAGCGGCGCAAAGATCCGCGACCGCGAAATCGCCGCGCTCTTCCCCACGACCTATGTGCTGGACAAGCATGGCGTGGTGGTTTTCGCCAACGTCGGCCCGGTGCACGACTGGCCCGGTTACGAGGCCTTCATCCTCGACGCGGCGGCGCGCTCGGGCAAATAAAAAAGGCGCGGCCACGGACTATGTGGTCGCGCCTTCCAGGATGAGCCGAAGGCCCGGGTCGCTGCCCTCATCCGGTTATTTCCCGTCCTCCGCCTCGACCTCTTCCCAACCGGTGATCATGGCCTTGATATGGGCCAGCGGGGTGTGGCCGGTGGTGGTCAGATAGACGTGGGCGATCAGGAACAGCAGCATCATGAAGGCGGCCATGGTGTGGAAGAAAGCCACCCACTCGAGGGTCAGGTACGTGTCCCAGCCCCACGCGAGCCACTTGTCGTAGAAGATGTAGAACCAGCCGGTGAACCAGATCAGCGGGCCGATGAACAGCATCACCCCGAGATAGGCCAGCCGCTGCAACGGGTTGTGCTTCTTCAGCACGGTCAGCCGGAACGGGTGCGGCGCATTGACGAAGATGCCAAACAGGTAGTACTTGGCCATGGCATCGACCTTCCGCAGCGTCGGGATGTACTGCTTCCATTCGCCCGTGGTGAAGTGCCAGAAGATCGCGAACAGCCACAGCCCGACCAGCGACCAGGCGGCGATGGTGTGGTAATTCACCGCCTTCTCGAAGCCGAAGTTGCCGTAGCTGCCATGCACCTCGAAACCGGTCAGCAGCAGGAAGATGATCAGTGCCGCCTGCGACCAGTGCCAGATGCGCTCGAAGATCTTGAAGACGTAGATTTTTTTCAAGGCGTGTGCGGACATTTTCTTATCCTTTCCGACCGAGGTAGACGCGCAGGCCGCCGTGGATCAGCACGCCGACGAAGGTGCCGAGCACGGCCAGCCAGCCGATGAGGTCGAGTATGCCGTTGGCGTCGCGACGCGGCATATAGACGCCCTTGATCCCTTGCAGACGACCACTCTTGCTGTGGCACTGGGTGCAGGTCAGGGCATCGGCCTTGGGCGCGACCATGTGGGTGATGGGCCAGCTCATCTCGGTCGAGACGAAGTCGAACTTGCCGCCGAAGGGGCGTCCGGCCGCTTCCGCACCGGCCTTGAGCGCGGCATCCCACTTGTAGTTGGCCCAGAAGCCGCTGTCGTCCTTTTCGCCGTAGCCGACGGCGGTGTGCGGCACCAGCAGCGACCTGGTTTCGAGGTCGTAGGGCTGCTTGCCGCGGAACACCTTGAGCGGCCAGATGCGCGAGGCGCCATCGGTGGGGCTGCCGCCATACTCGTTGATCCTGGTTACGCCCTGCGTATTGACCGGGTCGCCGAGCAGGGTGTATTTCACCTTGCCGTTGACCCAGGCGTATTCGGGCACGACATCGCTCTCGTAGGTGAAATCGCCCTTGTTCGAGTCGTACCTGTCGTGGTGGCCGGACGCATCCTTGATCTGCATGCGCTTGCCGTCCGGCGTCAGCTTGCCGGCGGTGGACCAGTCCCAGCTCATCTTGGTCGCCTGCGCCCGGGCGAACTGCGGAATGTGGCAGGTCTGGCAGGCGATCTTCCCGGTGTGGCTGTTCAGGCGATCCGTGGCCTTGTGCGGGGCGCTGCCGTGGCAGGCCTGGCAACTGGCGGCATTGCCCTTGTTCTCCTTGCCGCGCATGTGGGCCGCGTCCTCGGCCTTGCCGGTCGGGGTGTAGCGGCTGCCGGGGATGTCGTGGCCCTGCGTCGCGTGGCAGGTTGCGCAAGTGAAGTTGAGGCCCTTGGCGTCCATATGCACGTCGAGGTACCTGGCCGGGTTCTTCAGCGAGCTGTCAAGGTCGCCGTGCTTGACCGCGTCGCCACCGCCGCCGTAGAAGTGGCAGGCGCCGCAGGTGGCGCGGCTGGTCCTGCCGACGTTCTGCGCGACCTTGGGCAGGTCGACGGCCTTGACGATCTTGCCCGACTTCGGCGGGTACTCGATGTCCTTGTAGGTCGGATGACCGGCGAGGCCCGGCAGCTTCTTGTAGCTGCCGGTGGTGTCGTGGCAGACCAGGCAATCGACGTTGGTCTCGGAGGTGAAATCGAACTTGTCGTCCTCCCAACCATATCCGGCGTGGCAGGCATTGCAGAACTTCTCGTTCGACGCTGTCGCCGTGCAGAAGTTGTTGACGATGTGCTTCTTGCCGAGCTTCTGGTTGTTTTCCGGATTGACCCACTCCCAGGTCCAGTGCTTGGTCTTGTGCACCTGCTTGGCGGCCTCGGTGTGGCAGGACAGGCAGGCCTTGGTGACCTCGGGGCCGGACTTGAAGCTCTGCCGCAGCTCCTTGAACTTGCTGTGGTCGGCCGTGCTGCGATTGGCCTTGGGCGCTGCCGCCGGGCCAGCGGCCGCCATGCCGTGGGCAGCCCTTCCCGCCGGAGCGGCAGCGACCGGGGGCACATTGGCGGTCGCGGCGAAGCTTGCGCCGGCCAGGACCGCCAGAAGTAGTTGGACGAATCTCATGGCAAACTCCTCTGTGTGGTCGTGGATCAGCAGCCGCTACCGCCGCCGCCGCCACCGCCGCCACCGGTCGCCTTGGGATAGATGATCTGCGGCGTCGGCTTGGAGGGATCCATGATGATGAACTTCGCCTGGTCGGTGGCCACCTTGCCCATGATGTCGCCCACCAGCGAGCCGAACATCGGACCCAGCAGGCCGGCGTTCATGGCGCCGATATAGGTCTTGCCGTCGTTCTTCTTGTAGACGGAGATCTTGCAGGGCATCAGGATGGAGAGGAAGCGCACGCTGTCGTCGTTGAGGATCGGGCCCGAGTACTTGGTCGAACAGGCCTCGACCATCATCACCGGCAGGGCGTTGCCGCCATCGGCCTTGACGGCGGCTGCGGGGTTGCGCAGGCCCGAAAGCGACCAGCCGTTGCCGGCAGCCACGATATTTTGCTGAATGCGCGCCACGGTCTCCTCGACCCCGAACGGGCTGGGGTGTTCGTGGAACATCAGGCCGCCCATGAGATTCCATGTAAGCACGGCCGCGAACGCGATACCTGCGGTGAAACTGGCGACGATCCTGAGCATGGCAACTCTCCTCTAATAACGTTTGTACATAAGCGTACGCTAATACGCTAATAAATCCCCGCGCGGATATTGATCCATATCAAATAAAGCGGACTTATTTCCTGATCCATGACCCGCGAGTACCCGACCACGGCGCTCAGGATTGGGGTAAGCTTGCTCTTCCATGGGTTGTCGTTCCGGAGCGAAACCAATGCCAGGAAACTTTTGGGCCGTCCTTCTTTCCACCCTGCTGCTCGTTGCCTGCGCAGGCGCTCCGGCATTGCGACCAGGCGAATCCGGCGTCGACGACGTGCAGCGCGCAATGGGCGCGCCCGCGCTACGCTGGCAGGACGCCGACGGTTCGACCCATCTGGCCTATCCGCACGGGCCCATGGGATACACGACCCTGCTGGTCCGCCTCGGCGCCGATGGCAAACTGCGAAGCATCGAGAACGTGCTCGACGAGGAACATTTCGCGGCGGTCAAGCCGGGCATGGACAAGGAGCAGGTGCTGCGTCTTCTTGGCCCGCCGCAGCCGTCATGGACGGTCTACTTCAAGGCGCGCGATGAACTGGCATGGGAATGGCGCTACTGCGACGCCTGGAACATCGCGGCACGCTTCAACGTGCTGTTCGATGCAACGCGGGGAACCGTGCGTTCGACGCTCAGCGTCAGGGAAAGCTGCGGCGAGATCGATTGCAGGTGCGCGCATTAACCGGCCCGCTACTGGCCGGGATCACCCATGCAGGTGCCGACGCGGCGCGCGCTCAAGATCCACGGATGGTCGTGCGGCACGGTCTTGACCTTGCCGGCGACCTCTTCCAGTTTCACCGGGAGGGTCTTCTCGCCTTTGCTCGCCACCATGACGCCATAGCGCTGCTTCGAGATCAGTTCGGCGGCGGCGGTGCCGAGCCGCGTCGCCAGCAAGCGGTCCGCCGCGGTGGGAATGCCGCCGCGCTGCAAATGACCGAGGATGGTGACGCGCGATTCAAGGCCGGTAAGCTGTTCCAGCCGGTGCGCCAGCTTGATGGTGTGGTCGGCGTATTGGGTTTCGGCGCAGGGCGGGGCTTTCGCCTTCTTGCCGCTTTTCGCCTTGGCGCCATTCGTCTTTTCGGCCTTTTCGGCCTTTTCGGCTTCCTCGGTCGCCGCGCGCGCCGCGTGCTCGGCCTGGCTGATGGCGCCCTCGGCCACCGCGACAATGCTGAATGACTTGCCGCGCCGGCTTCGCTCGCGGATGGCCTCGGCCACGCATTCGACATCGTAGGGAATCTCCGGGATCAGGATCGCATCGGCGCCGCCGGCGATGCCCGCGCCCAGCGCCAGCCAGCCGGCGCGATGGCCCATGATTTCGACCACGATGATGCGGTGATGGCTGTGCGCGGTGCTGTGCAGGCGGTCGATGGCGTCGGTGGCGATGGACAGCGCCGTATCGAAACCGAAGGTGGCGTCGGTGCCGGCGACATCGTTGTCGATGGTCTTCGGCAGGGTGATGATGTTGAGCCCCTTCTCCTTGAGGCGCAGGGCATTCTTCTGCGTGCCGCCGCCGCCGAGGCAGACCAGGCAATCGAGGTGATTGTCCTGATAGTTGCCGACGATCACATCCGTCATGTCCAGCAGCTTGCCGCCGACCGGCATGCGATGCGGCTTGTCGCGGCTGGTGCCGAGAATGGTGCCGCCGCGGGTGAGAATGTCGGAAAGCGCGTTGCCGTCGAGCGGCATGCTGCGGTTTTCCATCAGGCCGCGAAAGCCGTCGCGGAAGCCGATGATCTGCATGCCGAAGTGATTCAGGGCGGCCTTGCCGACGCCGCGAATGGCGGCGTTGAGGCCGGGGCTGTCGCCACCTGAAGTGAGGATTCCGATGTATTGGGTCACGATCTGTCTCTTGGAAGAGTGGGTGGAGGAATGGAGCTGATGACAAAGCGGTACTTGCCGGAGGCGCTGCGCCTGATCTCGTCGACATGATTCACTTCAAACACCATCCGTG